>Ga0302326_10029427_pt1 | contig 11023 bp, 10 predicted proteins | sample Palsa_T0_3_FD_202264 | JGI IMG/M metagenome (GOLD analysis project Ga0302326, IMG submission 202264) | Peat permafrost microbial communities from Stordalen Mire near Abisko, Sweden - Palsa_T0_3 | ecosystem: Environmental > Terrestrial > Soil > Palsa > Peat permafrost | place: Sweden: Abisko...
GGCTCGCCGTGAGCAATCCCGAACAATCGAAATTGATGACCAGCACGATTGGTGATACCTGGATCTCGAACCTGGAGCAGCTCAAGAAACTGGAGGCTTATGCGGAGGATTCCGCTTTTCGCGCGCAGTGGCGGAAAGTGCAATACGACGTGAAGGCACGACTTGCGCAGTGCATCCTCGAGGACACGGGTAACACGGTAGATCCCAGCACCATGTTCGACACGCAGGTGAAACGCATACACGAATACAAGCGCCAACACCTGAACGCGCTTTACATCCTCACGCTTTATCTTCGACTAAAGAAAAATCCCTCGCTGGAGATGACACCGCGTACCTTCCTCTTTGGTGGTAAGGCCGCCGCCGGATACGCGATGGCCAAGTTGATCATCAAGCTGATCAATTCCATCGGCGAAGTGATCAATCAGGACCCGGAGGTGAAGCACCGCATCAAGGTACTATTTCTACCCGACTACAACGTCACGTTCGGGCAAAAGGTTTATCCCGCAGCGGACTTGAGCGAACAAATATCGACTGCAGGCAAAGAGGCCTCGGGCACGGGAAACATGAAATTTGCCATGAATGGGGCGCTCACGATCGGGACGCTTGACGGCGCGAATATCGAAATCAGGGATGCCGTAGGGCACGAGAATTTCTTCCTGTTTGGCCTGACGGCGCCCCAGGTGGTCGAGACCAGGAATGCGGGCTACCATCCGCGGAGCATCTACGAGTCCAATCCGATGCTTCGTGAAGTAGTCGATAGCCTGGCTAGCGGTCAGTTTTCGCGTGGCGATCGCAACCTGTTCCGTCCTTTGATCGACAATCTGCTCAATAGCGATCCCTACCTTCTATTTGCGGACTATCAGTCCTACGTGGATTGTCAGGATCAGGTTTCAGCCACATTTCTTGACCAGGAAAAGTGGGCGAAAATGTCTATCTATAACGCGGCGCGCATGGGCAGATTCTCGTCCGACCGGGCAGTTCAGGAATATTGCAGGAACATCTGGGACGTGAAGGGAATTCAGTAGAGCCTCTCAATAGCGAGAGGACGGCTGTTCCTTTCCCCGGATGAACGTCTCGGGCGTGCCGTCTGCCGGGTTAACAAAGATGATGTCCTTCGGGTCGCGCCTGGGCGTGTCGATGGCCAGGAAGACCACCGGCCCCTCGAGGATGCTGGGGAGCGCGTGAACGATACGGCGCTTGAAGAAGAGCAAATCACCCGGCGCAAATTCGGCCCCGTTCGATGGCTCGCCCATCCAGAACGTGCCCTTTCCGGACAGAACATACAGATATTCGTCGGATCCTTCGTGATAGTGTGCCGGCGTTTCCCGGTAAACCCGGAACACACGCGAACTCGCAGCTACCTCGTTGGTGAGGTAGGTATCCAGCAACATGGTCTCCGCAGTGTCGGGAAAGGAGCGGGCGACCTCATTCAGATTGAAACGCTTGAAGCTGGGTATGTCTGCCATAGGGATTCTCCTCTACTCAAGGCCGTGCCGCACCGTGCCGGGTTGATGAGGGCTTTAGCCGGTGGGGTACGGTTTCGCTCTTATATGCCCCCAAAAGCGTACCTCAGCGGCGTTACAGGTTGCCCCAGCCTGTTTAGCCCTCATCAGTCACAGTCCTATGTGGAACGGTTAACCCGTGCCCTTCGTCATGATAATGGCGCGGTAGTCACGGCTTTGGGGATTCCACCACCTCGAAATGCCGGCGCAGGGCAGCCGTTGCCTTTTCAAGGACGCCGCTGCGCACAAGGACGTAATCGGTATCGAAGGTGGAGATAGACAAGATGTTGATGCCGGCTTCGGCAAGCGGGTTCAGGATGGCGGCAAGAACGCCTGTGGCGGAAAACTCCAGCTTTCCTTCGATGGTGAACGCTCTCCATCCATCCTCGCGCCGTACTCCGGGGGGTACGCCAGCAGACGGGCACACGATGGAAAGCTCATCTGGGGTGCGGGTGACCGACACCAGGGGCCGGGGCAAAAGATTCAGCCATGAGGGGGTCGTCGCCTCCGGCGGCAGTCGCAATATGGACAATTCCCCGTCCAGCAGTCGAAGAGGGTGGTTCATGGCTTCGTAAGCAGAGTGCTCTGCTACCTTGGGGCAGTCGTGGGAGCCGTGGGAGCCGGGCTGGCGGGTGGAATGGGGGAGTTGCCAACCGCGTGGGCGTTTCCTGGTCCTCCTACCTGTTGCACGACGGGGAGCCTCTGGTCGGCCGTCGGTAAAGGCGGAAAAGGAGCGTGCGGCTCAGTCTGATACCAGTAAGCGACCGAGTAGAAATTGTCTGAGCGATGGTTGGCGTTTCCGTGCTCGATAGTGGCCTTGAAAGACCTTCTGAAAGGTATAGGAGCGTCAAGATGAAAACGGTAGACGCTCGACCGGCTGCCGGCCAGTTCAGGGCCTACGACCGGCGCGCCATAAAGCTGATAGGAGAAGGGCTTGCCTCCAAAATCCCAGGCGCCCAGGAAGTAATCCTCTGAGCCGGTGCCATTGATGGCTGGGGTTATATCGTCATCGACGAAGAACATGTCGTCCCCCTCGCCCCACCAGCCATCCTGGTTTTGCATAACGGACATGGTGACACCGACAAACTGCCCGCTCCCCTTTGCCTCCATCCACACGTAATTATCCAGGCCAAGCAGGTTTCGCTTGTCGTCGACCAGGGGATCGCCGTTGCTTGTCCACTGGTTTGTCCATCCGTGATTGGGTTGGGCCTGGCGATATTGAGCATGGAAATACAGCGTGCCAGGGGGCAGCGGATGGGAATCCGTCTGGTAGTCGATGTTGTAGTAAAGACTGCCGATGGGCTGCCTGCCCTCGTTGCTGATCGTGACCCGGGCATGCCGCTGGAAGGGCATGGGGAAAAAGCTGTTCAGGCTGTTTTCGCTGCCGACCGATAGCAGCTCAGACTGCCAGGAGTAGTAGTCTCCCAGGCCTAAACCGAAGAAGTCCCCGATGGGTGCTTCCACGCTAGGCGTGGCCTCACCGTCCCAATAGATGCGCAGCACGATGCGTTTGAGATGGTAGGGCTCGTCGCTCGCGATCGTGAACCAGAGATGCGAAATTTTGCCCGGGCCGTCGGTGTCCAACAGGGTGAGCGAGGCGCCTGGCTCAACCCTGCGGGCGTCGGCGTTCGCTCCGGTTGGGTCGGAACTCGAGGCGCGGTGGGAGGTATAGGTCTGCAGGCGAGTAAGATCCGGTTGCCATCCGGCATTTTGATCTTGGGCCAGGAGCGAAACGCTCGTTGCCAGAAATACCAACCCGAAAAATCGCCTCACAATAGAGTCCTCATGCCGAAAGAGAGATTATAGCGGTCCACCTCTGCTCAGCTCCCTAAAGCGATGATGTGCTGCAAGATAACTTCCCGCGTGCGCGCATCTGCGCTGTTGGCGCGAAAGGCACGGGCGTTCTTCTCAAAGCGGAGATTTTTTACCTCTTCGATTTTTCGCAGGATGGTCAGCCGTCCGTCGCGCTCGAGCGCAGCATCGACTGCGCCCGGTTTGCCGGCAAACAGGCTGTAGGCGGGGGTTCCCAGGATGGCGGCTTCGCGGGCCATGGTGCCCCCTCCGCTCAATACAGCATCGGAATGAGCCATGAGGCTGAGCGCATCCACGGCTTTGTCGGAGACGTGGAAGGGAGCTGACCGCATGCCGTAGGAACTCCTCAGCTCTTCTCCCTGTTTGTGGGTCCGGGGGAGCACGATCACCTGTGAGTCCCGGTCTCCGCGCAGGCGCTCCACCAGGGCCCGGAAGAGAACTTCTGAAAAGGGGTCCTGGTAATGAGCCCACGTAGCCGGAGGGCGGACGGTAATAATCAGCCGGCCGGGGTCGAGTTTCAGGTCATCCATCACCCCTGGCGAGTTGCGCCAGCCACTCAGATAAACGTTCTCCTTGAAGCCCGGATAGCGGATCACCTTGTTCATGTTTACGTGCTGGCCTTGGAGCGTCAGGGCTGGAATTGTTTCCGGCAGGAGGAGTTTGGTTGCCATCTTCGAAAATAGTTCCGAATAGACGAATTCGTAGTCGTAAATAGTCATGACTGGAATGCCGAGAAGCCATGCGGCGATCACCTGGGCACGGGAGCCGTGATTCACCGCGATGGCGGGACGGATCTTTTGACCGTACCTGGCCAGCCGCAACGCCCGGATGACGGTAGCCACTCCGCGGGTGAGAAAGAAGTGGGGGGTGCGGTGTTGGCCGATGACCACGAAGTCCAGGCCGTGCGAGCGGGCAATCTCTTCGACCTGGCCAAAGCGCCTGGCGGTGAGCTCCACTGCGTAGCCGGCTTCTTCGAGCCTCCTGATAATAGGAGGGAAGAAGTGAGCGTGGGGCGAGTTGTCCAGGTCGATCCAGATGCGCATTTTGCTTACCGCGAGCATCATAATCCAACCGGGGTGACAAAGCTGCCGTTTGCCACCAGGAGGCGGGTGAGCGCCCGGAACATCCAGGCTTGGCCCCAGCGCATATAAGGCGTGCGGTTGGTCCACAGGCGATGGCGCTGATAGTAAAAGGAACCGTCAGCTGCTGTCATGTTGGTCGCCGTCCAGTGGAAGGTTTTCCATGCCCTCCCCAGGGCCGCCGGATCGATGGATGAAAATGCAAGAAAGTGCAGGATAGCCTGGGAGCAGGCATGAATATCGATGGGGAAAACGCGGTTGTGAAAATATTTGGGCGCTCCTTCTTTGGTAAAGAACGCGGCCTGGTAGTAACGATGCCCCGTCAGCATGGCGTGTTCAAAGCTTGAGTCCCCGGTGATGCGCTGGTAATCGAGCAGGGCGCAGACGTTGTAGGACGTATGAAAACTGTCGATCCAGCGTTGCCGGCGAAGTTGCCCGTAGTACCATCCTCCGGTTGCGAGCTGGCCCTTTTCCAGAAAAACCATGGCCTTGCGCGCCAGGGAAAGGTAGGTGTGGTTGCCAATCAGCGTGCCTGCGCGCGCCAGCAGAACACCAACCAGGGCGCTGCTGTTGTAAATCCACGTTTTGCCGTTGGGCGTGTAGCTGAAACAAACTTCCCCTTCGGATTCGAAGGAGCGCTGCAAACGGGTAGCCATGAAGTGTGCGGCCGATTCTCCAATTCCCCGTGCTTCCGGGTCGCCAAAAACCTCGCTCATTTCGAGCATTGCGGTTGCGCAAAAGTAGGACGCGATGCAGTTCGGGGAGAAGGCGGGCAATCGCGGACCGCGAAGGGAGAGGTAATCCCAGTCGTACCCCCAGCAGAACTCGGATTCATGCGGCGAACGTAGCCGGATCAGCTCGTTTTTGAGCCAGATCGCTTGCGCCGAGACATCGCAGCCGGACCGGGCCAAGTCACAATAGGCCGAGAGGCAAAGGCCTAACGCCTTGGGATTGCGACTTTGAGGAACGTTCAGGAGCTGGCGAATCCGCTGACCTGCGAACCGCTTGCCGGCCTGGATCAGGAGAATTCCCGGTAGAGCCTGTCGCGCCCAGCTGCCCAGATAGGGGGAACTGAGGAGGTCAAACGGCTCGTAGCCCTCGAATTGCCTGCTCTCGATCCAGGTCCGCAGTGTTTGCGTCGCTTCCACCAGACCCGGCGGCGGGCTTTGCGTCACTGCGGCACACGCTCCTCGGTACAGGCCATATGGCGTTGGGCAGCCTCTTTGAGTATGCTGACAATCCGTGGGGACGTCCGCCCATCCCATAGCGGGGGGCGGATGGGTGCGGATCGGTCTTGGCTAGGGTTGGCGCTGTGGTTGGCGTTCTCGAGGGTTTCGAGGGCACTGAGCAGCAGCTGTTGCGGGTCGCATCCGACCACACAGTTTGTGCCCATGGATACGGTCACAGGCCGCTCGGTATTTTCCCGGTAGGTAAGGCACGGCACCCCGAGGAACGTCGTCTCTTCCTGCACTCCGCCGGAATCCGTGATGACCATGACGGCATGTTGGATGAGATCGAGAAAATCCAGGTAGGAGGCTGGGGGCATCATCCAAAGACCCCGACTGGGGAGCAGGCCGCCTTTCCAGGCTCTCACGGCGGTGAGCCCGGCCGCCTCGATGTTACGAGCGGTTCTTGGATGGGCCGGAAAGACTATCGGGAGGCGCTGCGCTATCTCGGCGATGGACTCGAGCGTGCGCTTCAACTCATCTCCGTTATCCACGTTGGAAGGGCGATGGAGGGTGAGCACGACGTAGGGTTTGGCCCTCAGCCCTAACTCGCAACGCAACGAGGAGGGCCGGGCAATCTTGAGAGCCCTCACCAGGGAATCGATCATGAGATTGCCGACGAAAAAGATCTTGTCTGGTGCGACTCCTTCGTTAGCGAGATTCTGGTTGGCGCTTTCCTCGGTGGTGAAAAGAAGATCTGACAGAGTGTCGGTCAGGATGCGGTTGATCTCCTCTGGCATAGACCGGTCGAAACTGCGCAACCCGGCTTCGACGTGGGCTACGGGAATCCTTTCTTTTGCGGCTACCAGGGCACAGGCGAAGGTGGAGTTCACATCTCCCGCGACCAACACCATGTCTGGACGGTCTTTCTGGACGAGGTCGCCAAACTTCCGCATGATTTCCGCGGTTTGTGCGTAATGCGGGGCTGAGCCGACGTCAAGGTTGTAGTCAGGAGGCGGGACGCCCAGTTGATCGAAAAATACCTGAGACATGGAGTAGTCGTAGTGTTGGCCGGTGTGGACCAGGACGGGCTCAATCTCATGGTGGCGACGCAGTTCCGCCAACAGCGGGGCCACCTTCATCATGTTCGGCCGAGCGCCGACGATGCTCATGATTTTCAACCGGTTGTTGGCCATTGTTCGCATCATGGTCTGGCGAAGAGTAGGGCTTTGTGACCCAGAAACAGTTTCACGTCTTGCGTGGGATTAAGTGTACCCAAAGATGCCAACCCGGAACCCCCGCAAGGGGTTTGAGCGAGGAGCGGTAGTGCGTGCATACTCCTGATAGCTCTTCTCGAGCTGAAAGGCCGGAAAGTCCTTATTTATCGTCAACAGATCATAACCTTTACTATACGGATCGAAGGGTCCGTCGGTGTTGGCATGATTATCGGAAGGCACCGTAGCTGCGGAAAAATGCCTCGTGATCCGCGCTGAGACTATCGACCAGCCTTTCACCGCAAGGATGAGCGCCCCGAAACTCGCGGATAGCCTGCTCGCTCATTTCTTCCATAACAGATCCTGGTGTTAGGGTAATAGCTCGGGTGCCTACCGATGTGCGGAATCTCCGGAGTACTGGCATACAAGAACAGCAACTTCCAGGTGACCGCGGAATATCTCGTCCGTATGCGGGAGACGATGGTGCATCGCGGGCCGGATGGCGCCGGGATGTGGATTTCGCCCGACCGCCGGGTGGGCTTGGCTCATCGGCGGCTTTCTATCATCGATCTTTCTGATGCGGCTGCTCAGCCCATGAGCAATGAGGATGGGTCGTTACAGATGGTCTTCAATGGTGAGATTTATAACCATGCGGAGATAAGGCGAGAGCTCGAAGGACAGAGGCAACGGCTCTGGAAAACGGATCACTCCGACACCGAGGTGATTCTGCATGCCTTTGCGGAATGGGGGATAGACTGCCTGCAAAAATTCCGCGGGATGTTTGCCATTGCCCTGTGGGACGCAAACGCGCATCGCCTCTGGCTTATTCGTGACCGGGTTGGTATCAAGCCGCTCTACTACAGTATCCATCACGGGCGAATTACGTTCGCCTCGGAGATCAAAGCACTACTTCAGGATCCTGACCAGGTTCGTGCAGTCAACGAGGAAGCTCTCTTTCATTATTTGTCTTTTATCTCCACCCCGGCCCCGGCCACATTGTTTGCCGGAATCCATAAATTGCCGCCTGGATCGTTCCTGGCTATCGATGCGGAAGGGCAGCACCGCGAAGAGCGGTACTGGGATGTGCTCGACCACACCGCACCGCTGACCGGCGTGTCCGAGGAAGAGATCGCAGAGCGCCTGCTTTCGGAATTACGCACCAGCGTTGCACTGCGCACCGTCAGCGACGTTCCCGTAGGAGTTTTTTTATCCGGCGGCATCGACTCCAGTACCAACGCCGCGCTTTTTTCGGAGTCATCTTCAGAAAAGGTAAAAACGTTTTCTGTGGGATATGACAAAGACTATCGCGGTTGCAAAAGTGAGCTGCCGCACGCCCGCCGCTTCGCCGCTCACATCGGAGCTGTTCACCAGGAACGGGTTCTTACGCAACAGGATTTTATCGACTTCCTGCCACGCATGGTTTATCTGCAAGACGAACCCATTGCTGACCCTGTCTGCATGCCTGTTTATTTTCTTTCCCAGCTGGCACGCGATCATGGCGTCGTTGTTGCGCAGGCCGGGGAAGGAGCGGATGAGCTCTTCTGGGGCTATGAGCGCTGGAAACAGATCCTCAACCTGACCCGCTGGAATGACTATCCGATCCCACGCGCGATCAAGAGGCTTGGCCTTCTCGGATTAGGTGCTCTCGGCAAGTCCCGTAGTCCGGCGTATGAGCTACTTTGGCGTGCGAGTGCCGGATTCCCCGTATTCTGGGGCGGCGTGCACGCCTTTTCCGAACGCGCCAAGCTGGACCTGTTATCACCCCGGCTGCGGCGGCGTTTTCAGAAGGAGACTTCCTGGGAGGCGATCCGCCCTATCCATGAGCGTTTTACGCAGAAGGCCTGGGAGAGGACCCCGGTAAAATGGATGACCTACCTTGATCTGAATCTGCGACTGCCAGAACTGCTTCTGATGCGGCTCGATAAGATGGGGATGGGCGCAAGCCTGGAGACGCGCGTTCCTTTTCTCGACCACAAGTTCGTCGAACTTGCTATGAGCGTTCCGGAGCAGGTGATCACTCGAGGCAACGAATCAAAGCACATCATGAAGAAAGCTGTACGCGGCGTGATACCTGACGACATTATCGATCGCAGGAAGCAAGGCTTTGGCGTGCCTATATACGAATGGTTCTTTGATCGATTCGGTGAGTTTGCCAAGCGCGAGTTGTCGGCGTTCTGCGAACAGACGGACTTTCTCGATCCAGCTGCCGTTCGTCGCCTGGTCCGGTCGGGTCAAGGACGCGATGCCTGGTTCCTATTGAACTTCGCCCTTTGGTGGAAGGAATTCATCGCAGGCGAGAGCCCAACCCCGGCAAATCAAATGGAATCGCTTGTTGCCACGCAATAGTTTTTCGACCGGTATGGTGTAAGTGATGCCTGACGCAGCACAGCTGGCCCAAACTCACTGGAACGAGACGCCTCTGTTTCTAACCGAGGAGGAGCGCTACTCCACCTATCCCTGGCTCTATGAAGCCGCGGAGTTCCGTAAGCATCAGGGAGACAAAGTCCTCGAAGTCGGATGCGGAACCGGAAGCGATCTGTTGCAATTCGCCAAGCATGGGGCGCTGGCTACAGGAATCGATTTGACGACCAAGCATGTAGAGCTGGCGCGCAGACGCGTCGGCGATCTCGCAGTCGTCTATGAAGCCGACGCGCGGCATCTTCCTCTTGAGGATGAAAGCTTTGATTATGTTTATTCGCACGGTGTTCTCCATCACTCCGATGAGCCGGAGCAGATCGTGCGCGAGATGTTCCGCGTGCTTCGTCCGGGCGGCAGGATCAATGTCCATGTCTATGCCTTGTGGTCGTATGTCACCCTATGGGGAGTTCTCAGGTATGGCCGGGAATGGAAGAAGCACATCGAGAACAGTGATGCGCCAGTCCATATCGATCTCTATACGGGACGGAAGCTAAGGCGCTTGTTCGCGTCTCATATCTCTATCGAAAAGTATCAGTGCGAGCCATTCAAGTTCCTGGCTCCATGGTTCGGCTGGTTTTTGGTAGTCAAGGGGCAAAAGACTTAGGCCCATGATAACGACGGAAGAGCCTGCTTACGGTATCCGCCTCGCTACCACGGACGCGTCGCTCTCGCTCTTGTTTGTGTTTACCCTCTTTCTGGCAACTCTCACGCTTTGGATTCCCGAATACTGGCCTGTTGGGCTCTTCGAGATATCGACGTTTCTGATTGCAGGATTAGCCCTGGTTCTTGGAAGAGCGCCTGCGAGTGCGGCATACTTCCCGCTGTTCGCCTTGAGCTTCATCGTTCTGTGGGGGTTCATTCAACTGATCACTGGTTGGACCATCAACCCTTTTGCGACTGAGCGCGCAACTCTGCAATGGATGACCTGGGCTGCGGTCTATTACATAGGCACATCTACCCTGCACGCTGAGAACCTGGGCAAGTTATTGCGAATCGGGATTGTATGGTTTGGTTTTGCCCTTTCGACAGAAGCGATTCTCCAAGCCTATCTTTCTCCGGGAAGGGTCTATGGCTTATTTCCCAGCGGCTACCATGATTTCGTGATGGGGCCGATTATCTATCACACTCACTTCGCGGTCTTTGTGGAGACAATTCTTCCCATCGCGCTCGTTCTTGCCATCGGCGAAGCCAGGGAATCGTATACCTTCCTTGGGATTACTGCGGTACTGCTTACAGCCGTAGTAGTAAGCGCTTCGCGTGCAGGCCTACTCATCGGCTTCGCTGAAGTTCTTGGCGTTTTGCTTCTGCTGCATCTGCAGAGAGGTAGGGTTGGCCGAAGAGTTCGGTTTGCGGCTGTGGCGTTGGCGGCAGCCACCGGGATTTTGACGTTGATTGTGGGATTTGAAACAGCGTCGGCGCGATTTTCTTCAGAGGCCCTGACCGCAGGGCGAATTCAGTTCGCCGTCTCTACGGTGCACATGATCGCGGTACATCCCTGGATCGGTTGGGGGCTTGGCTGTTGGCCTGCGGTGTATCCCGCCTTCGCCATATTCGACCCTGGAGTCATCGTCAATCAGGCCCATTCCGATTGGTTACAGTGGACAGCGGAAGGCGGTTTGCCGGTTGGGCTCGCCATGCTTTCTCTCGCGCTTTGGGGGATACGCCCCGCGATTCGATCGATCTGGGGAATCGGCGTGTTAGCCGTCCTGATTCATGCGCTGTTCGACTACCCGTTTTCGCGCCCAGCCGTTGGGGCGTGGCCGATTCTGATTCTTTCCATGGCAGTAGCAACCCAGCAAACCACGCCTAGATAGTCAACGAACACTTGCCTG
>Ga0302326_10029428_pt1 | contig 11023 bp, 13 predicted proteins | sample Palsa_T0_3_FD_202264 | JGI IMG/M metagenome (GOLD analysis project Ga0302326, IMG submission 202264) | Peat permafrost microbial communities from Stordalen Mire near Abisko, Sweden - Palsa_T0_3 | ecosystem: Environmental > Terrestrial > Soil > Palsa > Peat permafrost | place: Sweden: Abisko...
TGCTCGGATTGGCTGCGAAACTTGAAATGAGGGTGAAGACCCCAGTTCTCGATGGGCCGGACCTGATCGAACAAAGTCGTGACAATGCTGCCGGTTATCTCGGTCAAGCTCTCTTCTCTGGGAATCCGCGACCGCAATGCGAAAGAAAATGGAGGCTTCACCGGTTGAGTCCTCGCCCCAACCTATGGGCAACGTGAACAGCCTCGGGGCCGGCATATCGAACTGCACTTTCGATCGAAACGTCAAGTTGACCCGGACCGACGAATCCCCCGGACACCATTGGCGCAATTTCTCCCGCGCCCTACCCCACCCTAACCTCCGCCGGAGCGCTCACCAATCCCTCCACCTTCTGCCGCAACACCTCCGCCCCATCAACCGTCACCACCATCTCCCAGGTCTCCCGCGCATACCGCACCCGAAACCTAACCGCCCCCGGCGTCACCTCCCGCGTCACATCCGCGTTCCCGAACCGCGAAACCAGCACCGGCTTCCCGTTCAGATGATCCACAAACAACTCATATCCCCACGGCCGCCGGCCCGCCGCAAACAAATCCCGCCGAGTATGATCCGCCTCCATCCTGACCACCGCCGAAAAATCCGCGTGAATCGCCGGATTCAGCTCCGGACGCAGTTCCGCCGCCGGGCTGAACCACTTCGCAATCCGCACATACCGCGACGGCTTATACTTCATGAGTTCGTCGTATGGCCCCGTAATCCCCAACGCCAGGTTCACCACCACTCCGAAAACCACCGTCGCCCCCAGTACGCACGACGCAACCGTGCGCCACGCCCCATTAGTCCTCGCGATCCAAACCCCGAACGCGGCCATCGCACCCAGCACCAGCAGCGGCACAAAGTCCACCTCGTACCGCTGCGTGCTCAATCCTGTCGCGATCAAAAATCCCAGCGCCGAAAGCGCCGATAGAACCACCACCCACCGCATCGCGCCCAACCCACGAATGAACAGCGCCGCGACCGCCATCGCCAAAAATGGCGCCAGGAACATGGCTCCCACAATCGGCTCCACAAAATACAAGGCTGGCCGCGGAAAATCGCGCGCCGGCCACGCCATCAGCACCCACGGAAACACCTTCGTAAACTCCGGCCGCGTGAACAGCATGTAATACAACCCCGGCAGCATATTCGCCACCCGCAAATGCAGCACGCCCTGGCCCGGCCCCGTGATCTGATAAGGCAATCCAAACTCGAACGGGTTCCCGAACCGCGCCAGATTATACGCGCCGATCGCCACTCCCACTGTCACCAAAGGAATCGCGAACGCCACCGCGCGCCGTCTCACCCCCAGCGCCGCCGCCACCAGCCCGAACCCCGCCACAATGCCCAGATGCGGCCTGCACGCCACCGCCAGTCCCAACATCAGCCCGGCCGCGGCCAGCCATACTCCGCGTCCCGACCGCAAACCCCGCAACAGAAAAAACAACCCCGCCGATACACAGAAGTACCCGCCCCCGATCGCGTTCTCATAAACCCAGACCCGGTTCAGCAAAAACGGAACCGACGAGCAAAATCCCAGCGCCAGCAGCATCGCCGCCAACACCCACGCGCCCACCTCCGCTCCCGCCATCCGCAGCATCGAAATCAACGTTCCCGCCGCGAACAAATACCCGGCAAAACAGAACACAAACAGCGCGAACCGCTCCGGCAAATCCCAACCCGTCACCAGCCTCCACGGCAAAAACAGCAGTACCGCCGGACCCGCCCCGTGATACAGGTAGTAATGCCGCCCGTACAGCACCGTATCGAATAATTTCGGCAGATCCTGCCCCGCGTTCGGATCCAGCGGGTCCTTCAACGCCAGCAATCTCGTATCCGGCTCAACCGGCAGATAAAGATGTCCTGCCGCAAATCCCTGCGCCAGCAGGTTGTAATAACCGGTCAGGCTCGCATTCCGCCACTCAAACTCGAAGCCCGTGGCGCGCACGCCCCACTCGTAATAGAACCCCGTAACCGCGGCCACCGCAATAAAGACAGCGGTTTCACGCCACTTCACGCGAACTGCGCCTGCGTCTTCTTCGGCAGCTTCAGCCGCACTGCCTCGCGCGCCCGCCGCAGTCTGTCCTTCAGTTCCGCCGCCGGCAGCGCATCGAATTCCGTCAGGCTCACCCACTGGCTCCGTGCCAGATACGGCGCCGGGATCAGCCCCTCCACTTCAATCGCCTCCGCATAATCCTCCGGCGTGCACTTGAAAAAGAGCGGCAACCCCTCCACTTCCAGGTTCAGCATCGCGAATGTCTTCCCGCCAATCTGAAACGCCGCATGATGCATCTGGAAAATCTCGGTCACATGCGGCATCTGCAGGCAGAACGCCCGGATCGCCTCACGCGTCATCGCAGCTCCGGCGCCAACTCGGTCGCCGTCACAAACACCGGCCGGATATCCACCGGAACATGCGCCACCCGCTTCAGCGTCTCCGCCACGTCCGGACGCATCACGCTCAGCGTGTCCAGCATCTTCTTCGCGCCCGCGTGATCGCCTGTCGCCTCCACCGTCAGCAGATCGTGCGCGAGATCCCGCACCGCCCCGCGCACCTTTCCCAGCTCCACGTTCCAAAGGCCGTTCCGGTAAACGAACGCGCCCTTATTCACCATGTAACTGAACTGCAGCGCCATCCCCTTGCCATGCGCCTCGTTCAGCCCGAACCGCAGCGTACGGAATGACGACGCCAGATACGTCGTATACAACTGCGTCTCATCGTGCTTGATATACCCGCGATCCTGCAGGAACTGCAGCATGAACAGCCCCAACACGTCCGCCTTCGCCTCTTCGATCGCGCTGTAAAGGTCCTTCAGCTCCTGCCGCACCGTGGTATCGCGCCCGCTCACCCTGATCTGATGCGGCCCGATCCCATGGCTCATCTCATGCGCCAATATATGCGTGAAAAACGAATCGAAACTCAGGGACGGCAACGCCGCCGGCGCCAGCACTAGCTTCGAGATCGGCGTCAGCGTCATGCGGAACTTCGCCTCCTGCACGTTCTTCAGCATCACCCGCTTGCTGCCCTTCTCATGCACCACGCGCTCATCGTTCGGCAGATTGTAAGCCGCCGTCTGCACCCCATGCGCCCCGTCGCCCGACGTGATCACTTCGTTCACAACCCGGATCGGCGACAGCCCTCCGATCTTCGGATTCCGGTGGCGCGCATCCATCGGCAGGTTATCCTCCACCTCCTGCATGTGATCGCCGAAGAACTTCAGCTTCGCCGTCTCCGCATCGTCGCGGATATTCACATATGACTCGTACCCCGCCTTGTACCCAAACAACTCATCGTTGTAAGTCTCATACGGGCCGATCGTGATATCGATCGGCGCATCCAGATCCATCCACGCCACGTCGCTCTCGTAATAATCGTTCGAAAGGAACGCCGATGCACGAGTCTCCAGAAAACGCCGCAGCGTCTTGTTGTCCGTAAGCTTCGCAGCCTCCCGCAACAACGCCGCGCACTTCACAAGGTCCGTCCCGTAAACCTCGGAATAAGGCACCGCCTTGAATCCCCGCACCTTATCCCGCCGGATCACCGTGAAGAAACCTTCCGCCTCGCCAAGTCCGGTCTTGCTCAGCGTCTTCACCCACGCCTCGAACTGCGCGCGCGTCAGATCCTCCGGATAAAACGCGGCTCCTTCCGGCTTGCGCTCCGGCACGCCCGGCACAAACGCCTTGTGCTCATCCAGATCCGACCACGGCCCCCGGTTCAGCCAGAAATACTCCAGCCTCGCCTTCCCCAGTGCCGACGTGTCCTGCCGGAGCTTCGCCTCCAGCGCCAGATTTCCCGTCCACACCTGCTGCAAAAAAATATGATCGATCACCCGCGAAGCCTCAATCAGCTTCACCAGCGCGGCGCGGTCCCCCGCCGAAAGCTTGCTCGTGTCAACCCGCAAATCGACCGGAGCGAAGCGCGCCGTCATCTCCTGTAACTGCTTTACGGGCAAATCTGTGGCTGAAATGGTAGTGGTCATAAACACGGTGACAAAAATCAAAAATTTATTTCTTCCCATGGCTCAATAACTTACGAGCTTTGCTGTTCTGGTTTTGCACGATGCCCCGCTACTGTGATGCCAGGAGAAACGGACGTGGTTGAAATAACGGGACAGAAAACGCGGCTTGAAAATATCGGTTCGGCTACCGCCGGTATCGCGCATGATATCAATAATCACCTTACTCTTATACTGAACCATCTCGAATTGTCGGACGTTACCGCCGCGCGCGAAGCCGCCGGACGCTGCTGCGCCCTCACCTCGAGCCTGCTCTCTTACTGCCGCGGTGAATCGCTCGCGCTCCGTCCGCTCCCGGTCGCCGCGTTCCTCCAGGCGTTCGTCGCCACTCTCCACCTCCCGCCCGGCGTCCACTGCACCCTCGAACTCGAACAGCCGCTCCCTGACATTCAGGCCGAACCTCTCGCCCTCGCCCGGGTCCTCGGCAATCTCATAACAAACGCCTGCGATGCCATGGATAACGAAGGATCCATCCTGATTCGGGCCACGCAAAAATCCATCGAAATCCGCGACTCCGGCCCGGGCATCCCCGCCACACGGATCAAACGCATCTTCGACCCGTTCTACACCACCAAAGGCATGCGCGGCACCGGACTCGGACTCGCCATCGTTCGCGACATCATGCGCCAGCACGGCGGCGCCGCCACCGTCCGCAACGAACCGGGCCGCGGCGCCGCCTTCACCCTGAAGTTCAGGTAGGACAGGCCGTTCGGCCTGTCTCTTTTTCAGTGCTATGATGCCTCCCAGGCACACCGCCATGAAGCTGCAAGCACTAATCGCCCTGGCCCTCCTCTCGCTCCCCGCTTTCGCCCACCATTCCTTCGTCGCCGAATTCGACGAAACCAAACCCGTCAAAGTCTTCGGCGTCGTCACCAAAGTCGAATGGCAAAATCCCCACGTCTGGTTCTATGTCGACGTCAAAGACGAATCCGGCAAAGTCACCAACTGGGGCTTCGGCGGAGGCGCCCCCGGCCAACTCATGCGAAAAGGAATCACCAAATCCTCCATCCAGCCCGGCATGACCGTCAAAGTCGAAGGCTTCCGCGCACGCGATGGCTCCAACAACGCTTCCGGCGGCAAAGTCACTTTCCCCGACGGCCGCATGGTCTTCACCGCCAGCCAGGAGGACAGGGTTCCATGAACCGCCACGTTCTCCTTCTGCTGGCTCCGCTGGTCCTCCTCGCGCACGACAACAAGCCCGACTTCAGCGGCATCTACGAATGGCCCAAAGCACTCCCCGGCGCCGACCACGGCAAAGGCTCCGCCACCATCTTCGACCGCAAAAACTTCGCCCCCTTCAAACCCGGGGGCGAAGCCTTCCTCGAACCCCGCACCGGAGACCCGCGCCACGACGAACCCCGCGACTTCTGCCTGCCCCCCGGCATGATCGCCGGCATGCTCTCCGCCAACGCCGTCCGCCTCGTCCAGAACAAGGAGTTCCTCGTCATCGCCCATGAGTTCATGGCCATGACCCGCCTCATTCCCCTCGACGGCCGCCCACACCGCGAAGGCATGGAACCCATGTTCAACGGTGACCCCGTCGGCCATTGGGAAGACGACACGCTGGTTATTGAAACAACGAACTTCAAGCGTTGGATGCTGGACGATTACTACTACACCGACCCGAAGCAATACCGGATGCACAGCGATGCGCTGACAACCTCGGAGCGCATTCATCGCAAGGATGCGACCACGCTGTCCTACAAAATGACGATTGATGACCCGAAGATCTTCACCCAACCCTGGTCGCAGGATTTCGAAATGAAAGCCAAGCCGGAATGGGAGAAAATGGGAATTTTCGAATACGTCTGCGAGGAAAACAACCGCTGTCCCGGAGGCCACTGCAAGTAAGAAGGTAGGGTAGGCGGTTCCGCCTGCCCTATTACCTAAAAGACCCGACGCCGCTTCAGCACACCCAACACCGCTGGGATACCGGAAATGGTCGAAGCAGCGGTGGAAGCAGTGCCCGAATCCGGCTCCGTAATGTTGAGTTCCAGCCGGAAACTACTCGCCACCCGGGCGCGGAAAGTGAATCCCGTGCTTGCCGCCAGTTCAGTACCCAACGAAGGCGCCTTATTCGCCAGATACTTACTGACCGGCTTCGCCGCCAACAGCGCCTCCAGCGTCGTATTGTCGGCACCGATCGCAAACAGATCTCAGCCGAAGCAAGTGTTCCCGGCTGCGCGATGATGGAGTTGGTCGCGCTCTGCGTCGGGTTTGCGGTCCACCGGTCGAGCGAGGCGTGCAATGTCGCCGAACCGCCAAATACAAGCTTGCTGAAAGGTTAACAATCTTGGGTCATTACTCACAGGGTTGCCAATAGATAACCGATAGCTAGGACGGGCGGCTTCGCTTCTCCAGAACGCGATTCGCGGAACCGACCCCTCCGGATACGCACCCGAATCTCCAACCGGCCATCCATAGCCCGAATAAAGCTCGGCCAGCGCGCTGACGTACACATCGCGTTTCTCAATCCGCGAAATTACCGACCGGTCATTCATGACAAAGCCATTGATTGCAGCCTTCCTCGATGACCTCGAGAAAGACCGTGGAATCAGCATCCGTAGCCGCAATCTGCGGCTGACAGCGATCCGCTCTTTTTTCCGCCATGCCACTTATGAAGAACCGTCGCGCCGCTAAAATCCAACGCGGGCTGGCTACACCGGGGAAGTTCACTTCCTGAGCCGCCCAGGCGCCGCAGTGCTATTCCATGCTCCACTTGGCACTCCTCTCAGCGCGGACAGTGTCTCGGACTTGCTGGCCAAGCTCGTGGCCGTCGCCTGCAAGTCTTGCTCGTCACTCCAAAAAAAGCATGTCCCTCCACAGGTGCTCAGCCATTCAATGGCGATGGGGCTGTCGCAGGCGGGCGTCGATCGAGCGGTGATCGCTCTTTGGCCGGGCCAAGAGTCTGTGGAGACCACGCAGATCTACCTCGAAGCCAACCTCCGCATGAAGGAGGAGATTCAGGCAAAGACCACACCGCCCAACGGCGAGCCCGGTCGCTACTGGCCTGGTGACGGCCTGCTCGCGTTTCTCCAAAATCTATGGCCAGGACTATGCCGGGTAATTCCACGAGCGAACGCGCTCCGCTTCAGCATGACGGGCCTTTCGCCCACCGGCTTGCAGCATTGAAGGTGTTCGCGTCAGGCATTCGATCTCCCGGTATGAAGAGTCATGAATGCCGATGAAGCGGCATTCACTCTGGAAACGCAGGGATACTCTGCCGAATGTTTGTCACTGAATCCGAGCTCCTTCGAGTGGTATCCTCGCGGGACTGCCCTTGGATGCCGCGCGAGTCACCGACAGCGGGATTCCTCAAGCGACTGACCGCTGGGAACTGGCCCAAAATCGTTCGCGAAGCAGACGCTTCAGCACTTTCCCCGAGGCGTTTTTGGGCAAGTCGGCTTCGGAGAACTCTACATAGCGGGGCACCTTAAAGTTTGCGAGGCTCTGCCGGCAGTAGCCGGTCAGGGCTTCCACGGTGAGTTCAGCGTGCGGTTTGAGGACAACACATGCAGCGACTATTTCCCCCCAGCGGGGATCCGGTATGCCGAAAACCGCTACTTCATGCACCGCTGGATGACTGAATATCACGGCCTCGACTTCGCCAGAGTACACGTTTTCGCCACCGGTGACGATCATGTCTTTAAGCCGATCGAGCATGTAAACGTATCCGGCTCCGTCCTGATAACCGATGTCTCCCGTCCGAAAGAATCCGTTTCTGAAAACAGCCTCGGTTGCGACTTCATTGTTCCAGTAACCACCCATCACGTTGGACCCGCGCACCACCAACTCACCCGGCTGGCCTGTTCCGACCGGGTTGCCTGAGTCGTCGGTGACCTGAAGCTCAATTCCCGGGCAGGGCCGCCCACAGGATGTGAGCCGGCCCTCAGTATGTTCCGTGTCCCGCAGGCCCGTGAGGAAGCCCGTCTCGCTAAGGCCGTAGACCTGCACCAGCTTGATCTGAGGCAATAACTTACGAGTCCGGCGGATGAGTTCCGGCGCCGCCGGCGATCCGCCATACGCGACCAGTTCCAGGCTGCTCAAGTCAGACGGATTGTGTTCCGCGAACTCCGCAAGCAGGTTCATCATAGTGGGCACCAGTACGGTGTAGTTAATGCGTTCACGCGCGACTGTCTCGCAAAAGGTTTGTGGATCGAATCGAGGAAGCGCGGACTGGCAGGCGCCAAACGCCGCAGCCGCGAACATCGCAGGGAAGTCGGCGATGTGAAAGATTGGCGCGGCATGCAGATATGTGCCTCCTTCCCGATACTGCATCCAGTAATTGAAGTTGCTCACGTTCGAGAAGACGTTGGAATGTGTCAACGTCACGCCCTTAGGTTGGCCAGTTGTGCCGCTGGTGTAGAGAAGGGCAAGGACAGCGCCGGGCTCATAACACGGCTTCGGACAAGTTCCCGAACCTCCATCGAGATGCCCCTGGTCGACGACAAATTCCATAGGAACGTGGCCTGCGGGCGCCGGCATTGCAGAATGCCGAACTAGTCCTCGCGGAGCCGCATCGGCCAGCACGTGATCGATCTCCACGGCTGACAGTCTTGTGTTGATGGGAACCACGATGATTCCTAACCAACTGCAGGCATATATTAATTCGATGTACTCGGGGCCGTTCGGCAGGAGAATCGCCAGGCGATCGCGACGCGCGAAACCAGCCTGGCTGAGCGTTGTCACGATTCTCTTCACGCGGTCATGCAGCTCTGAGAAGGTGAGCCTGGATTTGCCCAGGGAAAGCGCGGGTTGGCTGGGATAAAACCGCATTGCCCGCCCCATGGAATGGACGTAGATCACAGAACTCTCTCCAATTCAGTCCAAAGCTCGTCCGACGCTAATTCGGAACGGTAATGTGCCAAATCCGCGACGCTCACCAACTTTAAATCGTGCTTCATGCAAAAGCGGGTGAGATCGGGCAAACGGGCCATCGTGCCGTCCTCGTTGACGATTTCGCAGATCACACCTGAAGGGTTCATTCCGGCGAGACGAGCGAGATCGACCGCCGCCTCTGTTTGGCCTCTGCGCTCCAGAACCCCACCCTTACGCGCGCGAAGGGGGAAAACATGTCCGGGCCGTGCCAGATCTTCGGGACGTGAATCTGAATCGATTGCCGCCAGGATCGTCTGGGCACGGTCCCGTGCCGAAATTCCCGTTGTCACGCCTCGTCCACGTGCATCGATCGACACCGTGAAGGCGGTCCCGCCCCACGACGTATTTCGGGGAACCATCTGGCTTAGTTCAAGGGCATCCGCTCTCTCTCCGGTAATGGCCAGGCAAATCAGGCCGCGCCCGTGCGTCGCCATGAAGTTGATAGCTTCGGCTGTGATCATCTCAGCGGCGATCATCACATCACCTTCGTTCTCGCGGTCTTCGTCGTCGACGATCACGATCATGCGCCCAGCCCGGAGTTCCGCCAGCGCCTCACCAATCGGCGCAAAGACCGGTGATTTGCAAATTGCATCCGCGTAGTGGCCCATATCGGCGATTGCAAGGTTTTCAAATGTGTCAAACATTTCCCAATCTCCTTCAAACATTCGAGAGCGTGTGGCCCATGCGCTCCTTCTTGGTCTTGAGATACTTCAGAGCCCAGGGGTTCGGGGATGCTTCGCAGGGAATCTGCTCAACGACCGCAATGCCTGCCCTGGCCAATGCATGGCGCTTTTCAGGATTGTTTGAGAGGAGCCGAATATGCCGGATTCCCAGATGATTCAGAATGGCGCCGGGCAGGCTGAAATCCCGGCAATCGGCTTCATAGCCAAGCGCCCGATTGGCCGCGATAGTATCGAGGCCCTGATCCTGCAGGGCATAGGCTCGCAACTTGGCCATAAGGCCTATGCCGCGCCCCTCCTTCTGTTCGTAGATCAGGAGTCCGCAACCTTCTTCCGCAATTGCTCGCAGAGCGAGTTCCAATTGCTCTCCGCAATCGCAACGCAATGACCGCAGCACGTCTCCGGTCAGGCACTCGGAATGGAGGCGAACCAATGGCGCCGGGCCTGACGGAGCGCGCCACGGGTTGCCCAGAATCAGAACGACGGCCGTCTCCCTGGGACGGCGGGAAGAACCCGGGCGCTCAAATCCGAGGGCACGAAATACTCCCCAGCCGGTTGGTAGAGCGGTGGCAGCCACCCGTCGAACACAGCCTCCCATTTCAGGACGCCTTGAGCGCTGGCTGTCCCGCTTTGGTTCTGTCAAAGTCGGGAGGGCGTTTTTCAAAGAATGCAGCAATAGCTTCTTTGGTATCTGCTGAGCGCACATGGGCAGCAAACTCCTCCGTCTCACGGGCTACCGATTGTTTCAGCTGTTCGCGCGCGGGGCGTTTCAGTAAGTCCTTACACGCTCTTAGTGCGCTGGCTGGCTTCCGCGCAAGTTTCTGAGCGGTTCCCGTTGCTCGAGCCATCAGCTCCGGGCCGGGTACGACGGCAGTGATCAGACCAAGCTCGTTCGCTCGCGCTGCGCTGAACGGCTCGCCCAACATGAGTAATTCGGCTGCCTGCAGATAGCCAAGCTGCCGCGGCAGCAAATAGCTCGAGCCGAATTCCGGCACCAGCGCGAGGTTGATAAATGGAACCTGGAACTTCGTGTCGGCGGCGGCGTAAACAAAGTCGAAGTGGGTCAGAATAGTAGTTCCTCCACCAATCGCCACGCCGTGTACCGCGGCGACCAGGGGCTTGCTGAAATCGATCAGCGCACTGATGAGCCGGGTTTGCGGACTGTCACCGGGGCCGGGCGGATTCTTCACGAAATCCTCCAGGTCGTTGCCGGCGGTAAAGGAATCGCCCGCACCGTGCAACAAAACGACATTGATGTTTTCGTCCTTGTCAGCATCGTTCAGCAGGTCCGCCAGACCGGTGTACATCGCCAACGTCATCGCATTCTTCTTAGCGGGTCGATTGAATTGCACCCGGAGGATGCTTCCCGAGCGTTCCGTAAGAAGTTCAATCATGGCCAGCGCTCTTCGCTTCGGCCGGGGCTTCCGCCGGGATTTCCGCGTAGGCTATGCCGCT
>Ga0302326_10029431_pt1 | contig 11022 bp, 12 predicted proteins | sample Palsa_T0_3_FD_202264 | JGI IMG/M metagenome (GOLD analysis project Ga0302326, IMG submission 202264) | Peat permafrost microbial communities from Stordalen Mire near Abisko, Sweden - Palsa_T0_3 | ecosystem: Environmental > Terrestrial > Soil > Palsa > Peat permafrost | place: Sweden: Abisko...
TTTCTTGCGCACTGTCTCCATTTGATCTTCCGTCAGATCTGTGATGTCCTGTCCGGCCACCATGATCTTCCCCGAATCGGGTTTCAGGAAGCCCATGATTTGCTGCAGCGAAACAGATTTGCCTACTCCGGAACGGCCCAGAATGCACAGTGTTTCGCCCGCCTGGACAGAAAAGCTGACATCGTCGAGCACGTGAACGTCGCCAAAGGACTTGGACACGTGCTCGAAGGCGATATAGGGACGATCTTGTTGCCTGGCTTCTTCCTTTTCCTCGCCCCCGGACTGGACGATGATCTCGACGGGAGTTCCGGAGGGAATACCCATCATCGGTTGGGGAGAATTGGGCGGCAGACTCATTGGCTCAAGACTAAAGCATTTCCCATGCCTGCCATATCCCCAGGGATATTGCAATTATGGAACCAGCGGTACAGAGGCAGCGAGGAAAAGGAAAACAGGCCAGGGCCGGCCGAGGCCACCAGTTCTACGTCGAAGACATCGATGGAATGCGAGTGGGGTTGGGATTGTGCCAGCGTCGCCGCCGAGATCACGGGCATGACTTTGTAATTGCCGGCGCGCAGCGATGCCGTGATGTGCCCCAGCAGATCCCGGTGATACACGGCACACAGGGGCTGGGGCCAGCCGTTGATACGGGGAACTGTCATCAGGGCGCCGGTGGTCTCGGCTCGCTCCAGCATCCAGAGCAGGAAGTGCGCCGGCAACAAGGGTGTGTCTACCGGCAGAAAGACATTCAGTGGCTGCGTGCTCGCCGCCAGCGCGGCTTCGATGCCGCTCAAGGGTCCGCATCCCGGGTGCAGGTCAGCAATCACTCCTGCATGGGACGACAGATCAGAACGTGCGGCCGCGATGCGCGGTGCGGCCGCGAGAGGAAGGGCGCGAAGCTTGTCCAGGGCAAGATCGAGCAGCGGGCGGCCAGCCAACTGGAGCAGCGCTTTGTCTTGTCCCATGCGCGTGCTGCGGCCTCCTGCGAGCACGAAGCCCTCCGCGCCAGACTGCTCCTGATCTGGCTTCACTTCCCTGCTCGCTTCCTGAGGTCGTGTAGCGAATAGAACGTCCCCCGCCACACAATGCCGTCATGCCAGAGCGCAAGCAACGTGGAGCGGAGCATCGCGTATAGCAACAAAACCGTGGCGACCGGAAAAAGAAACATCTGGGCAGGGGAAAAGTGCTGATACCTGCCCGTCTGCTGATAGGCCAGGAGAAGTGCGATCAGCATGACGCCCGTTGGCCACCACATGACTGGACCCGCCAGGCAGGCAAGCAGGGGAAACAGGGTGAACAGTGACACGCCGCAGGCGACGGCGAACACCACTTCCGGCCGGAAACGGAACAACGCAAAGAGATTCTTGGTCAGGTTATCCACTACGCCGAAGGCTCCCTGCGCCCAGCGTACGTTCACCATATCAACACCAATTGCCACGCGCTGAGCGTATCCCCTTTGCTTGACCCGGCGGCCCAGCGTCAGATCCTCCAGGACCTCCATACGCAGACCCTCCCATCCGCCGATAGCGTCGTAGACCTCTCGCCGGATCATATTAAAAGCACCCACGCCGACCGAGTCCCGCTTGGCTTTGGGGTCCGGCACGCGCCATGGGCGAACCGCCCAGATCGACAGCACCTGAAGAAACGAGATCATCATGCGCTCTCCCCAGCTGCGCAGCAGAACCGTGGGCAGCAGCACCATGTGATCCGCGCCGCTGCAGGTTGCATACAACAGGGCCCGGCGCAGCGCATCTGGGTGAAACACAACATCTGCATCGGTAAAGAGCAACCATTCGCCGGTAGCCTGTTGGGCAGCCAATGACATTGCATGGGTCTTCCCCAGCCATCCCGGAGGGAGCTCTGCCACGTGCAGGACGTTGAGCTTGACTTGGAGCATCCTGCCCCCGCCATCCTTATCACCGTGAGCGATGGCCTCCATGATGGCGCCGGTCTGGTCGGTGGAGCGATCATCTACAGCGATGATCTGCAGAGCAACCCCATCGATAGCCAGCAAGGAGCGCAAAGTCGCGGCAATACTTTCAGCCTCATTCCTCGCCGGAACAATCACTGTCATGGACGGCAGTGGCCCCATATGCGGGTAACGACCCGCATAATCTGCTGGTGTCAGATCCGGCACTAACGGCAACATTCGCCGCCACCCCAAAACCCGCAATGTCCAGGAAAGCGCGATCACCCAGTCCAGCACCTGCACCATGCGGAAGAAGAGAGGCATCTCTTAGAGTCATAACACCGTACTGCGCATCGAAGGCTTGTGGCGGGTCTTATATACTGGCCTCCGGTCGCGATTGAATGGTAGAAGCAAGACGAAAAACAATCAGCAGCGGTGCGCTCTGGATCGCTGGCGCGATCGCTCTGGTTCTCATTTTCTTTGGTGTCCGCTGGATGACGCGCGAGAAGTTGCCGGTGCGGGTCGCGGAGAGCCAGGTGCAGGATCTGGTCAAGACGAGCAGCACCAGCGGCAAGGTCGAGCCACAATTCATCTTCGAGGCCCATGCTCCTGAAGCAACGGTGGTCAAGGATGTATTGGTCCACGTAGGCCAGCAGGTGCGGCAAGGCCAGTTGCTGGTAGCCCTGGATGACTCCAACGCGCGCGCCAGGTTAGCCGCCGCAACCGCAGCGTTGCGGGCTGCGCAAGCCGGCTATCAGGGTGTTGAGAGCGGCGGTACCCATCAGGAACAGCTCGCCCTCTCGAGCAACCTTGCCAAAGCGCAAATCGATTGCGACCAGGCGGCCCGGGATCTGGATGTAGTTCAGAAGCTGGCGGCCAAGGGAGCAGCGGCGCCGAGCGAGGTGGCCCAGGCACAAACGCGGTTGAACCTTGCGAAAGCGACCTTACATGCGCTTCAGGAACAGAAGACCGAGCCCTTTGCCCCGGTTGATCTGAGCCGGGCTCGTTCGAGCATTACCGAAGCGCAGGCCGCGTATGACGCCGCAGCCCGCGTAATCGCGCAATCCAATGTGCGTGCTCCCTACCCGGCCACGGTTTATTCACTTCCTGTCACTCGTTACGCTTATATCGAGCCCGGGGCAGAGATCCTGGAGGCGGCTGACCTGTCCAAGCTCCAGGTGCGCGCCTACTTCGACGAACCGGAGATCGGTGACCTGCAACTCAATGATCCAGTCAGCATCGTGTGGGATGCCAAACCGGATATGAAATTCCACGGGCGCATCACCCGCCTGCCCTCCAACATCATCACCTACGGAACCCGCAATGTCGGCGAGGTGCTGGTGAGCGTTGAAGACGCGAATGGAGTACTTTTGCCGAACACCAATGTTGTGGTCACGGTCACCACCCATGAGGTGCACAATGCGCTCACCGTGCCCCGTGAGGCACTGCACGTCGAGGGTGGACGCGATTATGTCTACGTGGTCTCGCATGGCACCCTGCGTCGCGTCGCGGTGGAGGTAGGCGCCCTCAACCTCACCGTGGTACAGATCCTCAAGGGCCTGCAGGAACATACGGTTGTTGCCCTGGGCACAACCAATGGCGCACCCATCTCCGAGGGTGCTCCCATTCGCATCGTCAATTGAGGATATTGGTGAGACGCGCCTGCCAGTTCGTGTTGCTGGGTATCGTCAGCCTGCTTGGGGAAACCGCCGCGCACGCCCAGGTTTCCTTTTACACCGTGGTTGACCTCGCTCTGCGCAACAGTACCCCGGTGCGCATCAGCGCGGCCGGTGTCCAGCACGCCGAGGCCGCGGTCATGGAAAGCATAGACGCCTACAAGCCGAGTGTTTCCGTGGGCTCCAGCCTGGGATATTCCTACGGCTTCCCGGTGGGCCAACCTTCGATTTACAGCGTCGCCGCACAGTCGCTGGCTTTTTCTTTTTCCCAACCGGACTACATCCGCTCTGCACGAGCGGCGCTGCTGGCGGCGCAACTGCAGCTCAGAGATACTCGCCAGCAGGTCATCCTGGACACCGCGCTTGATTACATCGAGCTGGTCACGCTGAACCAGCAGTTGAGCGCGCTCGATCAGGAAACCGGCTTCGTGCAACGGCTGGTGGAAATCGAAACGGAGCGTGTGAATGCCGGGCTGGACAGCAAAGTCGAATTGACGCAGGCCCGGTTAACCGGAGCCCAGATCGCGCTGAGGCGACTCCATCTTGTGGACCAGGCCGACATGGTGCGGGTGAAGCTTGCGCATTTGACCGGTCTCAGCCCCGGAGACATCGTCTCCGAGCCGCAAACAGTTCCCGCCGCGCCCGGAATCGCGGACCCGGGTGGAATCGACGGCAATACCGGCATAAAAGCCGCGTACGCTTCAGCCCAATCGAAGCTCTACAACGCCTTTGGCGATGCCCGCCAGAACAACCGGCCAACCTTCGCGTTTGGCCTGGAGTACAACCGCTACGCAAAGTTCAATAACTACAGCGAGTACTACCTGCGCTTTCAGCACAACAACTTCAACGTAGGGGTTCAGATCACGTTGCCGCTTTTTGACGCGACCCGCAAAGCGAGGGCCCTGGGCTCAGGTGCGGAAGCCGCGCAGGCAAGCGCCCAGGCCGATCAACTGCGCGATCAGACCGGAGAGCAGGTACTGCGGTTGCAGAAGAACATAACCGAGCTCGCGGCCCAGGAGCAGGTGGCTGAACTGCAAAACGAATTATCCCAGGATCAACTCGATGCCATCACCACACAGCTTCGCCTGGGAAGCGGCCCGGGTGGCGCGGCACCCCTGCCCAAGGACGAGCAGGGCGCCCGGATCCGGGAGCGCAGTCAGTTCGTCGATATACTCGAAACCCGGTTCCAGCTGACCCAGGCCCGGCTGTCCCTGCTGCGTTCGATGGGGCGAATCGAAGACTGGGCCAAAGCAGTGCCGGCGCCCCGGCCTTAGCGTGTAAATGTAGCGCAACAGGCACCTTAACCTTCTATCAGTGTTGAATTTGCGAACCTTATGCGTGCCCCCGGCCATCTAATTCCTGTTAAACTGAAAGTTAAGCCTATGCCGCTAAAAACGTTACTCTTAAATCCCCCTTCGTTTGAGAATTTTGACGGTGGTGCCAGCTCTCGCTGGCCCGCTACGCGTGAGATTGAGTCGTACTGGTACCCGGTGTGGCTGGCCTATCCGGCCGGCATGCTGGAGGGCTCCAGGATGCTGGATGCTCCGCCCCATCACGTATCCGCAACCGAGACCATCGAGATCTCCAAGAGCTATGAATTCCTGGTCCTGTTCACCAGCACACCGGGCTGGACGGGCGACCAGAAGCTGGCCGAGGCAATCAAGCGCGCCAATCCTTCCATCAAGATTGCTTTCGTTGGGCCGCCGGTCACCACGTCGCCAGATAAGGCGCTCAATGAGTGTGCAGCCATCGATTTTGTTTGCCGGCGCGAGTTTGACTTCTCCGTGGTTGAGTTTGCCAATGGCAAGCCGCTCGATGAAATCCTCGGCATCAGCTACCTCAAGAATGGCAGTGTCGTGCACAATCCCGACCGCGCCCAGGTAGAAAATCTGGATGAAATGCCGTGGGTAACTGATGTCTATAAACGCGACATAGATGTGACGCGTTACAACGTCCCCTTCCTGCTCTATCCCTACGTTTCTCTTTATTCCACGCGGGGTTGTCCTGCGCAGTGCACCTTCTGCCTGTGGCCGCAGACTTTGAGTGGCCACGCATGGCGCAAGCGGTCCACAGACGATGTCGCCGCGGAGATGGCGCATGCCAAGGAACTCTTCCCTGATGTCAAAGAGTTTTTCTTTGACGACGATACCTTCAACATCCAGAAGGCGCGGACGGTTGAACTCTGCGCCAAGTTGAAGCCGCTGAAGCTTACCTGGTCGTGCACCTCGCGCGTGACGACTGATCGCGAAACGCTCAAGGCGATGCGTGAAGCAGGGTGCCGGCTATTGATTGTGGGTTTTGAATCGGGCGATCCCCAGATTCTCAAGAACATCAAGAAGGGCGCTACGGTAGAGCGCGCCCGCGATTTCGCCCGCGATTGCCACGAGCTCGGCCTTACCATCCATGGCGATTTCATTCTTGGCCTGCCGGGCGAAACCAAGGAGTCGATTCGCAATACTATCAACTTCGCCAAGGCCCTCGACGTCGAGACTATCCAGGTTTCGATTGCCCATGCGTATCCGGGTACGGAGTTCTATGACTTCGCCGCCGAGAATGGCTTCATCATCAACAACGGGGCCATGGTGGATGAAGGTGGACACCAGCTTGCGCACATTGAGTATCCAGGGTTGCCCAAAGACTATGTGCTCGAGATGGTGCACCGGTTCTACGATGAGTACTACTTCCGTCCCAAGGCGGCGTGGCGGATCGTGAGCAAGGCGATCATCAATCGGGATGTCAAGCGTCTGTATGTCGAATCGAAGTCCTTCCTGAAGCTTCGTGCCGCACGCAATAAGGTTGTGGCAGACGGTAAGATCAAGGCCGCCAAGACACCCGGGCCCGCCGTCAACGCGGGGGCATGATCGGGTAGCACCTTGCAAACCATGACACCGCGGAGGTACCTGGTTCTGGGCGTAGTCACGCTCGCCTCCGCTTTTGGTGATACTTTCCTGGCGATCGGGATGAAACATCTCGGGCCGGTATCGTTGACCCATCCTGATGAGCTTCTGACGGCACTGCGAACGCCCTGGGTGCTGAGTGGAGTTTTGCTGCTGCTGGTTTGGACTGGTTGTTATCTGACCGCGCTCTCCTGGGCAGATTTGACCTTCGTGCTCCCAGCCACTTCCCTTGCCTACGTGGCCGTGGCGTTCCTCTCCCGGTTCTGGCTGCACGAGCAGATCTCGCCTGCACGCTGGTTCGGCATAGCCCTGATCACCGCCGGAGTGGGCTTCGTGACTCAAGGGCCGGCCTACACGCCGCGCGATTCCGTCGGTTCTGCATGATGGACCTCAGCTCTGGCCCAGCGATTGCGGCGATGATTGGCGCCATCGTCCTGACCGCCACTGCCGGCGATGTGTTGCTCGCCTCCGCGATGCGCTCGGTGGGTGACCTGGACCGGATCAAAGAGGCAAGTGGCTTGCAAGGGGCGATCTGGGCGGTGGTAAGTGAATCTCGCTTTCTCGGCGGCGTTGCCTTTATGGCTCTCAGCTTCTTCTCCCTGCTCTTTTCCCTTAGCCACGCGGATGTAAGCCTGATCGCTCCTGCGGCAGGTTCCCTGACCTTCGTGAGCAACGCGGTGGCTGCGAGGTGGGTGCTGCACGAAAATGTCGATCGCCGCCGCTGGCTGGCGGCGGTGTTCGTTTGCTGCGGCGTGGCGCTGCTCAAACATTGAGAGGCTGGGTGGAGTGGTTTGGGCGGCAGCCCACTCGCGGAGGCGAGCCGGGAAAGGAATGACGGTCTTCCCTACACCGGCAACCAAGGCTTTTCGGACCGAAACAATCCGTAGTTCGCCTTGAGTCGGGTCGTTGAGGCCAACAAAGATCTCGGCTTTAAGCCCCACACTTTTTCGCACTGGACACGCGAAGGGTGCCCCAGGTCTCGCTTTTGAGACCTGGGATCCTCCTAGCAAAGGCCAATCGAGTCCGGCCTGAAATGATGAAGGGCACGGGCCAAAAAGCCCCTGCCAGAGAACGACCATCTCGATATCGAGTCCCGTAGAACTTACCCAGGACGCAGGCCCGGGGTGGCATGCGCCTCTACATTCATCGGCAACGACACTGCAAGGGAGCGCTCCCGCGCAGTGCTGTTGCTGATGGGTGTGTATTTGATGTGGATTCAAGAAGAGCGATTGTGGGGCTGCGCCCATCTTTTTCGGCCCACGTACGCTGGTGCGAACGTGGGGCACCCGTCCGATTTCCTCCGTCCTCGCTGCGAGACGGACTTCTGAAGAGCAGTTGCGCTCATCGTCCTGTGGTCACACGCTGATCGACGACTTGGCCAGAATTCCTCCGTCGCACACTACATGCGAGCCCGTCATATAGATAGTTTCATCGGAAAGAAGCCAGGCCACCACCCGTGCTGGATCCTCCGCTCCCGCGAGTCGTCCCAAGGGAATCTCGCGGCATAGCTGGACGCGCATGGTTTCAATCTGGTCTGCAGCAACGTTGTTCCACATCAGTCCGGTCTCGGTTGCTCCCGGAGCAACGGCATTCACGCGGATGCCGAACTTTGCGTAGTCAATCGCCATGCAGCGAACCAGTGAAGAGATGGCTCCCTTGGTGGCACTGTACGCGCCGCTCCCTCCCGCCGCGAAGGCAACGAAGCTGGCGGGCGAAGAAGTACAGACGATCGACCCGGCAATTTGCGCTGCCAGCATTTGCCGCAGGCCATGTTTGCAAGTGAGGAAAATCCCGGTGAGGTTGGTGTCGAGAATATGCTGCCATCGTTCGAGTGGCATCTCATGGATCAGTCCGCCCACATCAATGCCCGCATTGGCGAAGATGCCGTACGGCGCGCCGAACTGTTCATCAATGAGCGCGAACGCTTGCGCTACCTGCGACTCATCGCTAACGTCACAGGCAAGGCCCAGCGCCCCGCCCGCACCCGCGACGCGCGCCGCATCGGCGGTCTCTTTTGCTGTTTCGCCATTCTTGTCCAGGATGGCCACCGTGTCACCGCGTCTGGCGCAAAGCAGTGCGGTCGCTCGGCCGATACCACCGCCGCCCCCAGTAACCACGATGAGCCGATTAGTTGCCGGCACCACCAGTGAAATCCCTTCCGCCCCTTAGCCTAGGCAGGCTTGGGCAGGTAAGCAACGCAATCGATCTCCACCTTCATGCCCATCGCTACCATGCCCGCGCCCACCGTAGTACGTGCCGGCTTGAGAGAGCCAAAGACTTCGGCATACACCTCATTCATGGAGTCGAATTCTTTCACATCGTGCAGGAAGACGGAGCACTTGACAACATTTTCAAGATCGCCACCGCACCCGCGAAGAATGGTCTGCAGGTTTTGGAGCACCAGCCGCGTCTGGTCCCGCACGTTGGCCTCCGGATCGATCTCGCCGCTAACAGGATCCACCGGACCCTGACCGGAGACGTACAGGAAATCCCCTGCACGCACCACGGTTGAATAAGGCCCTTGTGGCAACGGCGCGCCCGCCACTTGTAAACGTTCCAGCATGAAGTTCTCCCTTGGTCGGCCGGGAATTTGCAATGTGCCAGGGTACAACGTAGTCGCAACCTCCTCCCCGGCGTTGTTTCACCATAGCAGAAGGTATGACCGCATGGCGGATTGCCATGATGGCCCATCCTCTCGCCCCACCATGGCGGGCATCGCTTCGCCTCTGGCCTACGGAATCGCCTTCCTGATCGTGATGATGCTTGGGGTATGCCATCGGCTGGCGCTTCATCTGCCATCGGCCGGCGCGGGACCGCTGTGGTCTATCAAGCCGAGGCGCACGTGAGCTACGTCGCTGGGGGAAGGCATTACCTCGCACGCGGATCCGGTCGAGGCACTGCGCGGAGCGAATCGCTCGGTCAGTGGGCGTGGTTCCTGGGCACAGAAGTCGTTAGTGATTGGGCAGGCCGCGATGTCGATTGTTCTCTTGTCCGCCGCGGCTTTGTTGGGCAAGAGTCTGCGCAACCTGGAACACCAGAATTTCGGATTTGCGACTGAGGGCCGCTATCTCGTGTCGATCAACCCCTTGCTGGGCCCCTCGCCGGGCAATGACAAGCCCGAACAAATGGAGCCGAAGTTCCGGGAGATCGACGATCGCCTGCGGCAGATTCCGGGTGTGCGTATGGTGGCGCCTGTGCTCTATGCGCCGATGTCGGGTGATAGCTGGAACGACGGCGTTCGCATCGCGGGCAGGCCCGAGCCCCCGGCCAAGGAAGAGACGAGCGCCGGCTGGGCGCGCGTGATGCCGGGCTTCTTCGAAACCATCGGCGCGAAGATGCTTGCCGCATATCCAACTAGCTGGATTGCAAGCTCCCCAACAAAGTCGTCATCCTGAGAGTCTGTAACTTTATTGGTTTCGAGAAAAAACTGGTGCTGAAAACAAAAGGCTTAGGTGCTTCCAAAGTCGGAAAAAGTCAATAAAGTCACAGACTCTGAGCGAAGCGCTTCGCAGATCTGTCGCATATCAAAGGCTTTATGGCGCGGAGTCGAAGAGCCTGTCCCGAGCGTAGCCGAGGGAACCCCGGCAATGCTTCCTGGCAGATGCTCTTGGGAGCTTTCCGGCCGCAAACTACAACGGGAGTCAAAAAGGTCACAAACTCGGAGGATGACACGGCCACCACCCGCCCCGTAGCCGTGATCAATGAGGCCTTCGCCCGGCGCTTCTTCAAAAACGAGAACCCGCTGGGCAAGCATTTCGGGCCGGACAAGATCCAATATGCGTCCAGGTATGAAATCGTCGGCGTCGTGAAAGACATGCGTTACATGACCTACGACTACAAGGACCCGATCGGGCCCATGTTCTGGATGCCGGAGGCGCAGACCACCCACTACGACGATCCTGCCTATGAGGCTGGCGAGATCTGGTCACACTACCTGTACAACATCGTGATTTGGTCGCCCGGCAGTCCTCCGGGGACAATAGAAGAAAAGGTGCGCAAAGCGTTGGCGAGTGTCGATCCCGATCTGGTGCTGTATGCAGCCTTGCTCGCGTCGGCGCTGCCCGCATGGCGCGCTGCGGGCGTGGAACCCATGGTGGCGCTGCGGAATGAATGAGGGATGGATGACTTATTTGGGATGAACCTTCACTGTGGGATGTATTAAGGAAGGTTAACGTTTTCGCGTGATCCCGGCGGCCGGGGCACATAGACGTCGATCACCCGATCGTTAGACCTGCAGGGTGGGTCGTTTCTTTACCACTTGCAGCAAAGTTCCAGTCCCGTCTGATCACAAATCCCCACAAATCCCCTGACGAAAACCATTCAAGGAAAGGTCCGGGGAACTGCAGATCCCTCGGCTGCGCTCCCACGGCAGGCCGGGGCGGGCGGCGGGATGACAAAAGGAAGGGCAACACGTGTAGACGGCTGGACTATGGGCCATAATGGAGAGAAGGCGACCAATGACCATTACCCTTCGGCCTGAACAGGAGCAGTTGCTTCGGGAAGCCATTCGTTCCGGCCTGGCGCAAAGTACCGATGAAGC
>Ga0302326_10029433_pt1 | contig 11021 bp, 9 predicted proteins | sample Palsa_T0_3_FD_202264 | JGI IMG/M metagenome (GOLD analysis project Ga0302326, IMG submission 202264) | Peat permafrost microbial communities from Stordalen Mire near Abisko, Sweden - Palsa_T0_3 | ecosystem: Environmental > Terrestrial > Soil > Palsa > Peat permafrost | place: Sweden: Abisko...
TATAGCCTGGAATGCATGGTTGGTGAAAAAGAGATCGAAGGTTTCCAGTGTAAATTCCTCGCCAACGAAGCGGACCGTGAGAAGATCGTCCAGGCCCGCGAGATCCTCCTGCAACATATCGGCGAACCCCTCACGATAAAAGAGCTCAGCCGTAAGGTGGCCATAAACGAGTGTTATCTAAAGAAAGGCTTCAAAGAAATGTTCGGCACCACCATTTTCGATTTCTACCAGGGCCAGCGCATGGAGCACGCCCGCTACCTGCTCTACGAGAAAGGGCTCAGTGTCACCGAGGTCTCACTCATGCTGGGCTATTCCTCCATCTCCCATTTTTCCACGGCATTCAAAAAACACACCGGTCTCAAACCCTGTGAGCTCTTGCTCCGCTAGCCCTCCAATTCCTTCAGACTCTCCGCCGCCGCCGCTATGGTCGCATCGAGGTCCGCCTGCGACAACGCATTGTTCAGGAACCAGCTCTCAAACGCCGATGGCGGCAGATACACACCGCGCCGCAGCATGGCATGAAAGAAAAGCTTAAACAGCCCATTATTGGCGCCCGAAGCCGAAGAAAAATCCCGCACATCATGGTCACTGAAGTGCACGCTGATCATACTTCCCAGCTGATTGATCCTATACGGCTGGCCCCAGGCCGCAAATACCTTCTCGAGCCCGAGCCGCAAATAAATGGTCTTTTCTTCCAGCTCCCGGTAAATGGACGGATCGTCCTTTAATGCCTTCAACATCGTATAGCCCGCGATCATGGCAATCGGATTGCCACTCAATGTTCCCGCCTGGTAGACATTCCCAAGTGGAGCAATATGCTGCATGATCTCTTTTTTTCCGCCAAAAGCACCCACAGGCATTCCACCCCCGATGACCTTTCCATAGGTGATCAGGTCGGCTTTGATGCCCAGCCTCTCCTGCGCTCCGCCGGGCGCCAGCCGGAACCCGGTCATCACCTCGTCCAAAATAAAGACGATACCTTCCCGGTCACAAATGGCCCTCAATCCCTGCAGGAAGCCGGCTTCGGGCAGGATACAACCCATATTGCCGGCCACCGGCTCCACAATAATCGCCGCTATCGCCCCCGGATGTGCCGACACCAGCTGTTGTACACCCGCGAGGTCATTATACGCCGCCGTCAGCGTGTCCTGCGACACCCCCGGAGTAACTCCCGGCACCGTTTGAATATTAAAGGTCGCCACACCGCTGCCTGCCTTTACCAAGAATGGATCAGCATGGCCGTGATAATGCCCTTCGAATTTTATTATCTTGTTTCGTCCCGTGAACCCCCGCGCCAGCCGGACGGCACTCATACAGGCTTCCGTGCCGCTGCTCACCATCCGCACCAGGTCGACATTCGGCGCCATGCTCCGGATCAGCTCCGCCATCTCCACTTCCAGTTCCGTAGGGGCGCCATAGGAAGTCGAATAAACCGCATATTCCTGGATGGCCTTCACGATCGGCGGCCAGGCGTGACCCAGGATCATCGGGCCCCAGGATGCGATATAATCTATGTACCGGTTCCCATCCACATCGTACAGGTAAGGCCCCTCCGCCCGCTTGATGAACAACGGGGTCCCGCCCACACTCTTAAAGGCCCGGACCGGGGAATTGACACCACCCGGAATGCTCTGCTGAGCCCGCTCAAAAAGTTCTTTACTCTTTGTATACATAATATTACGCGTTCAAAAGTTTCGCAGCGTCCTTTGCAAAATAAGTCGCGATCAGATCCGCACCCGCCCGCTTCAGACTCGTCAACGTCTCAAGTATAGCCTTGTTCTCATCGATCCATCCCATCTTGGCGGCAGCCTTGATCATCGCATACTCCCCGCTGATGTTATAAGCACTCACCGGCACATTCACCGCATTCCTGACCTCCCGGATGATATCTAAATAGGGCAGCCCCGGCTTTACCATCACGATATCTGCACCTTCTTCCACGTCCATGAGCGCCTCTTTTATCGCTTCAAGCCGGTTGGCGGGATCCATCTGATAGGTCTTTTTGTCGCCAAAACCCGGAGCCGAATCCAGCGCATCGCGGAATGGTCCATAAAAACAAGACGCATACTTGGCGCTATAAGCCATGATACCCGTCTTCGTAAAATTGTTCTCCTCCAACACCCGCCTGATCGCCCCAATCCGCCCATCCATCATATCACTCGGCGCGACCCAGTCGGCCCCCGCCGCGGCATGACTCAGGCTCATCTTCATCAAAGCATCTACCGTGGGGTCATTGACGATCTCGCCATTCTCCACGATCCCATCATGGCCATATATCGAGTAAGGGTCCAGCGCGACATCCGTCATTACAACCATCTCCGGCACAGCCTCCTTGATGGCTCTTATACTCCGCTGCATCAACCCCTCCGGGTTCCAGGCTTCCTTGCCCGTATTGTCCTTTAATTCGTCTTTGCTTTTCACGAACAACAACACACACTTTATCCCAAGGCCCCAAAGTTCCTTTATCTCCTTCAGCGTTCCATCCAGGCTCCGGCGATAATATCCCGGCATGCTGGCGATCTCCGTCTCCACTCCATTGCCTTCGTCAATAAACAACGGAACGATAAAGTCATTCGGCGTAAGCACCGTCTCCGCTACCATCGCCCGGATGGCGGGCGACTGCCGTAAGATACGATTGCGTCTTTGCAGATACATATTGAAAAGATTTTATTCTCCGATCCAATTACGCGGATGCCGGCAGGCATCCAACAACTCCGCTTCCGGGCTCCCCCCCTGGGGTTGATAGTCATAGACCCACCGGGCCCTCGGCGGCAGGCTCATCAGGATACTTTCCGTCCGCCCATTCGTCTTCAATCCAAAGATAGTCCCCCGGTCATGGATCAGGTTGAACTCCACATACCTGCCCCGCCGGATCTCCTGCCACTCCACCTCCCGCTCACCATACGGCATCGCTGCCCGCTTCTCCACGATAGGCAGATAGGCCGGCAAAAAAGCATTTCCATTGGCCTGCTGAAAGGCAAAAAGCCGTTCCGCATCCCGATCATCCAGTGGACGAAGATGATCATAAAAAACGCCGCCGATACCCCGCATCTCATTCTCCCGGTGACTGTTCACAAAATACTCGTCACACCATCGTTTATACTGTGGATACCATTCCTTGTCGAACCCGTCCATGGCCATCTTAAAACCCAGATGAAAATGACGCGCATCTTCTTCGAAAAGATAATAAGGCGTCAGATCGGCCCCACCGCCAAACCACCTGTCGCTCACTTGCCCCGTCTCATCGTATAATTCAAAATATCGCCAGTTGGCATGTGTGGTGGGAATATAGGGATTCAAAGGATGTATAACCAGCGACAGACCGCAGGCAAACCAACTCTTGCCCTCTATCTTCAGTTGCGACCGCATGGTGTCCGTTACCTTTCCCCACACGACGCTGGTGTTCACTCCGCCTTTTTCAAAAACCTGTCCACCGGAGATCACCCTGGTCTTGCCCCCGCCGCCATGCTCCCGCTCCCATTCATCCGTAACAAATGCGGCCTTTCCGTCAAGACCTTCCAGCGCCACACAGATCCTCTCTTGCAACCCGTGGATAAATCCGATCCAGCGGTCCCGGAATTCAAAAGTCTCTTTCTTATATAGCGGTTCATCGGGCTGGCTCATAGGCATAGTTTTTCACCGTTTCCACGAACGCCCTGGCATGATCCACCGGCACATTCGGGAGGATGCCATGTCCTAAGTTGGCAATATATGGACCCTCGCCAAAAGCATCCAGCATTGCCCTGACCTCCTTCCGGATGACAGGAATCGGCGACAGCAGCTTGGCCGGATCGAAATTTCCTTGCAGCGCCACATGCGGACCCGCCAGCTGGCGCGCTATTTCCGGGCGGATACACCAGTCGATGCCCAGTCCATGCGCACCCGTGGCCGCCATCTCTTCCAGCGAATACCACGCCCCTTTCGCAAAGATGATGGTAAGGGCCTGCTCCTTAAGCGCCGCCACGATCTGGCGGATATAATACAGCGAAAACACTTCGAAATCATCCGGACCAAGCAATCCCCCCCAGCTGTCGAAGATCTGCACTACGTCTGCACCGGCGGCGGCCTGCCCCTTCAGATAGGCGATAGTCGTATCCGTTATAAGCTGCAACAAACGATGCGCCGTCTCCGGCTGGGTATAACAAAATGCCTTTGCCTGGTCAAAAGTCTTCGATCCCTGCCCCTCCACCATATAACAAAGCAGTGTCCAGGGCGCGCCCGCAAAACCGATCAGCGGCACCCTTCCATCCAGGTTCTTCTTCGTCAGCCGCAACGCTTCAAATACATAACCTAAACTTTCGGCCACATCCGGCACCCGCAGCTTCTCAAGGTCCGAAGCCCGTTTGATAGGAGCGGGGAGGAACGGACCCCGATGCTCCACCATCTGCACTTCCATCCCCATCGCCTGCGGAACGACCAGGATATCGGAAAAGATGATCGCTGCGTCGACACCAACCTGATCTACCGGCTGGATGGTGATCTCGGCGGCCAGTTCGGGCCGCTGACAACGTTCGAAAAAGGAGTATTTATCCTTTAATTTCATAAAGTCCGGCAGATATCGCCCCGCCTGCCGCATCATCCATACGGGGACGCGCTCCGTCTTCTCACCTCTCAGCGCCCTCAATAACAGATCATTCTTCAGTGTTGTCATGTATGATTTGATTGATTAGTAGTTCTGCATCCGGCCGCTCGCTTATCGTCACCGGGTTGTCACAGTGCCGGCGTATGGCCTCGGCTGTCGTCCCGCCGATGGCAAAAAGCTGAGTATGCGCCGATATGCTGTTCACGGAAAAAAAACTCTCCACCGCACTGGGACTAAAAAAAGCAATGGCATCATAGGGCCGCCCGATCTTCCGTGGGGTAAGCTTCGTCCGGTAAACCACCACTTCATGTACTTCGATCCCCGCCTGTTTCAGCCTCGCCGGCAATTCCTCCCTTCGCAGATCGCCGCAGAAAAACCAGACGGCTTTCACCCAGCCTGCGGCGATGATTGTCGCAGCCAGGTCCGCCGCCGAATCCGCCGTCCCAGCAATTGCCGTCGCTCCAAAACGCCCGGCAACCTTGCGCCAGGTAGCACCACTTGTGCAAAAGATTGTCCAACCATCCCCCTCGACAGTCTCTACCGCATTCGCACTCGTAAAAACAGCCGTCAGCGGCCCTTCGGGTAATGCTTCCCGCTCAAGCTTCCCGGTCTCTATAAAAGGTAAAACATCGATGACCATACCTGCCGCCGCCGCTTTTTCCACCAACGACGCCGGCAGTTCACGCGTGGACAACACATATGCTTTCGGTTTGGACATTATTTATTCCTTTACCCCGGCCGCGCGGATCTCGTCCGCAATGGACTGGCCGCCGCGGCTAAGCACCTCCTGCGCGGCGATCCTGCCGATACCGTCCGCCTTTTCCAGCGGCAGTATCTTTTCGACCTCCACCTTATGCCGCCCATCCAGCGACAACAACTGCCCGCTGAAATAAAGATCGCCATCTTCTACTTCAGCCAGGGCGCTGATCGGCGTGGAACAACCACCCAGCAGGGTTCGCAAAAAATCCCGCTCCACCTTTGTACAAAGCGCAGTATCCGGATCATTCAATGCTTCACAAATCTGCAGCGCCTCCTCGTCATTTTCCCTTGATGCAACGACGATCGCACCCTGTGCGGGGGCCGGTAACATCCAGTCCAGTACTATACTTTTTTCGGGCCGCAGCTGGATGCGTTCGAGACCGGCTTGCGCAAAGATCGCCGCCTGCCATTCCTCTTCGGCCAGTTTTCTCAGCCGGGTATTCACATTGCCGCGGAGATTATGGATCTGATGATGAGGATACCGGTGAAGCCATTGGGCCTTGCGCCGGATACTGCTGGTCGCGATCTGCGCCACGGAATCCCTGTTATGAAGGAACTCAGCATCCCCCTTATATACCAGCAGGTCATGCACCGGCCCGCGCTTCAGGACAGCGGCCTGCGCCACGCCCCGCGGAAGCTGCGTGGGCACGTCCTTCATACTGTGCACCGCGATGTCGATAGTATTATTTAGTAAAGCGATATCCAGGGTGCGTGTGAAAACGCCTTGCACCCCCATCTCGTATAAAGGCGTCTTCAGATCGATGTCCCCTTCGCTCTTGATAGGGACCAGCACCGCGGGTATACCTTTCCTCTCCAGCATCTCTCTGACCTGCGTGGCCTGCCAGACAGCAAGCTGACTCTCTCTTGTGCCTATCCTAATGGGTGTGTACATGCTATCAATTTGTACCGATGTACTCGTTTATCGCCTGTATATAATGACAGCCCCCCTGGTTATGCTGGCGCATCCTGGTAGCCATTCCATTGATGACGCGTTGTATCTGCTCGTCCGCATCCGTAACGTCAGTTGGCGTTTCCCCGGAGATCTTATTGAACAACGGACTGGTATGCAATTCCTTCAATTTGGTCTTCACAGCCTTCAGCACCGGCACATGCCTGCGCATCGCGCACCACTCCGTCAGCTCGGCAATATGCTCCGCAATAATGACCTTCGCCTTCGGTACTTCGGCCTCGCGCTTCTGTAAGGTCTCATCTTTTATTTTAGACAGCTCATCCACATTCACCAGCACTACACCGGGAACATCGGCAGCCGACTTCTCCACATTACAGGGTATGGATAGATCGATGACCAGTTTTTCACCCCGGCCTTCCAGGTGCGTACGCAGCAGGGTGGGGTGCTCGGCGTTTGTCGCAACGAGTATGATATCCGCACTGCCCGAAAGCTCAGCAAGCCGGTCCAGCGAAGCATACCCAACGCCGGTCTCCCTGGCGAGCTCGGCGGCTTTTTCCTCGGTACGGTTCATCAGGGTGATGTTCCGCGTGCCCAGGTAGTCCACCATATTTCTGCAGGTATTGCGGCCTATCTTGCCGATTCCGATCAACAGAATTCGCTTATTGCTCAGGTCCGCAAAACGCCCGCGGATATATTGGATGGCGGCGAAAGACACCGATACGGTGCCGCCGCTAAGTTCGGTTTGATTCTTGACAGCTTTAGACGACTGCAGTACACAGTTGACAAGCCGCTCCAGGAATGGGCCTACAAAACCAGCGTCCCGGGATAACTTTACGGCTTGTTTAATTTGGCCCACGATCTCATAATCACCCAGGATCTGCGAGTCGATGCCGGCGGCAACCAGGAACAAATGCTCGATCGCCTCCGCTCCACGCTTCACATAAGCCATTTGCAGGAACGCCTCGCGGTCACCCATAGCCTCAGCACACAAAAGATCCGTCAGCTGACGGGCATTGTCCGCAAATCCATAGATCTCGGTCCGGTTACAGGTCGAGAGGACAAAAAACTCTGTGATATGATGGCTGGAAGCGAGCGTGAGAAGCCGGTTGTAATGATCGCTGCTGATGGCAAATTGCCCACGGACATCGGCATCCGTTTTTTTGTAGTTGATCCCCGCTATGTAAAATCCTGAGATATCAGAGGTCCAATTGCCCATCATGCTACGGCTTTGTATTACAAACGCAAAAGTACTTTCACCGGTTTCGATTACCGACTTTTCTATGTCATTAGACTGTCATTTTAGGCATGACCCCTTCCCGCTTTTATTTTTACCCGAAAAAGGGACAATCTTTTTATGGCTGATCTTCGTTTGTTGCAATATTGTGACAAACATCCACAGTTTTGGCCCTATAACCGGCTAACTTTGCCAGCGCTGCGCCCCCAGGCTCCGCTGGCCGCAAATCTTTACATATATGACACGTATAGGCAAACGCGCCATTCTACTCATGAATCTTGGTTCCCCGGATTCCACGTCCACCCGGGACGTCCATACTTATTTGATGGAATTTCTTATGGACAAACGGGTCATCGACTATCCCTGGCTGTTTCGCAAAATTCTCGTCGGCGGCCTCATCGTCCCTTTCCGCGCCGCAAAATCCGCCGAGGCCTACCAAACTATTTGGACAAAAGAAGGATCGCCGCTCATCGTCCTGACGCGGCAGTTGCAGGCTGCCCTCCAACAACTGGTGCAGGAACCGGTAGGCATCGCGATGCGCTATGGCAATCCCTCCATGGAGGATGCTTTTAAAGACTTGCTGGACCGCGTGCCCGGACTGGAAGAGGTTATAGCGATTCCGCTCTATCCGCACTATGCCATGGCATCCTATGAGACCGCCGTGGAATACGCACAGGCGATCCACCGGAAAAACAAATACACCTTCAGTCTCGACTTCATCCGGCCGTTCTACAACGAATCCCATTATCTGAAAGCCCTGAGCGAACATATCCGGCCTTATCTGCGGGAGGACTTCGATCACATCCTCTTCAGCTACCATGGTGTGCCCGGCCGGCACATAAAAAAATCTGATCCCACCGGCAGCCACTGCCTGATGTCGGCGGACTGTTGTGAAACGGCATCTCCGGCACATGCCACCTGTTACCGGCATCAATGTTTTACCACCACCCGGGAGATCGTGCGCCTGCTCAATATTCCCGAAAGAAAATACAGTAACTCCTTCCAGTCCCGTCTTGGTAAGGGCTGGCTCGAGCCCTTCACTGATATCCGGTTGGAGGAAATGCCAAAAGAAGGCATCAAAAAACTGTTGATACTCTGCCCGGCTTTTGTGAGTGACTGTCTGGAGACGCTCGAGGAGATCGCTATCCGGGGAAAGGAAACATTTATGGGTGCGGGTGGTCAGGCCTATACGATGATCCCCTGTCTGAACGTCGACCAATTATGGGTGCAAGCCCTGGCCGGCTGGACCCGGGACTATGCCGCGGGCGATAAGGCCATGTTGCTGGATTGAAGAAAGATCTGCTATGTATAATTATATAAAGGCCCTTCACATTACTTTTATCGTCACCTGGTTTAGCGGCCTGTTCTACATGGTCAGGCTCTTCGTTTATAACACCGAAGCCGCCGAAAGACCTGAGCCCGCGAAATCGATCCTGCAGGAGCAGTTTCGCCTCATGATTCGCCGGCTATGGTTCAGCATCACCTGGCCCTCGGCCATCCTCACCCTCGTCTTCGGTCCCTGGATGTGGATCATGATGGGTTCGCTTCCCACCTGGCTCGCTATAAAACTGTGTTTCGTGGTCGGCCTCTATGGCTATCATATCTCGCTGCACATCCTGTATCGCCAGCAAATGAAAGGCGTCTTCCGTTTTTCGTCCCAGCAATTGCGTATCTGGAATGAGGTGGCCACCATCTTCCTCGTGGCCATCGTCATGCTTGCCGTAGTCAAGCAAAACATGAGCTGGGCCTGGGGCCTTCTCGGCCTCGTCGCCTTCATTATCGCGCTCATGAGCGCGATCCGCATCTACAAGCTCATCCGCACCCGTCCCTGATCCCGCGATCGTGGTCTTTAATAGCCGGCTGGCCGAAGGACAATCATAATAGAAAAGCCCCCTGGGTTTACTTTTTAGTAAAAAACCCAAGGGCAGGTCCTGCCGAAGGCAGGACGTCCGAAGGACAATCATAATAGAAAAGCCCCCTGGGTTTACTTTTAATAAAAAACCCAAGGGCAGGTCCTGCCGAAGGCAGGACGTCCGAAGGACAATCATAATAGAAAAGCCCCCTGGGTTTACTTTTTAGTAAAAAACCCAAGGGGCTCTGACATCCGGGGTAAAAAAGGTAGGTTTTTCCGGAAGGAATTTTAGAGCGGTTATTCAGGAAATTGAGATCTCTTTGAGACTGGTCTGCTTGACGAACGGGTTTTTTGCAAGGTAATATCAGAGATTAAAAACGGGATAGTTACGGATATCCATCGAATAAGGTAATGCACTAATAAGGTAATACGATCAAAATAGAGTGGGGTAGTTACGGCGAGGACAGGACCTTAATTTTAAAAGGAAGGGGAGTAGGAATACCCCCCTTTTTAACCCCTAAACCCTAAACCGTAGAAAGAGTTGTGTATGTTGATCGGGCGATTTGACTGCCCGTACTTACTATCGCTTTTCTGGGAATACATTAACCATAAACTGTGCCAAAACCGGCTAATGTGAATAACTCCGGTACCCATTTGCCACAAGTCAAAGGCGGGCAAATAACCTTTTTGCATTCCTTTAACAGTTCGTCGCCCAAAACCGATACCACCCCACCCGACAGCCAAACATTTTTCGTAAATTTGCGTCCCCCTAAGGACTGTTCCGACCGCCTCAGTCACAGCTTTTCCCCGAACCCGGAAGAATTAATGCGTTATATATGACGAATAAATATAAAGAGTATCAACAGCTTAACTTACCCGCCATCGGCCAGGAGATCCTGGCTAAGTGGGAGGCTGAAGCTGCCTTTGAAAAAAGCGTCTCCCTGCGTGAAGGCGCCACCCCGTTCGTATTCTATGAAGGGCCTCCCAGCGCCAACGGCCTTCCCGGCATCCACCACGTCATCAGCCGCACCCTCAAGGACCTCGTATGCCGCTATAAAACAATGAAAGGCTTCCAGGTCAAACGCAAAGGCGGCTGGGATACCCATGGCCTCCCCGTCGAATTAGGCGTGGAAAAGACCCTTGGCATCACAAAAGAAGACATCGGCAAAAAGATCTCCATCGCGGATTATAACGACGCTTGCCGCCGCGAGGTCTTGAGATACAAGGACAAATGGGACGAGCTCACCCGTATTATGGGTTATTGGGTCGACCTGAAAGATCCTTATATCACCTTCCAAAACAACTATATAGAGACACTCTGGTGGATATTGTCCCAACTGTACAAACAAGGGCTGCTTTATGAAAGCCTCAGCATCCAACCCTATTCCCCTGCCGCCGGCACCGGCCTCAGCTCCCACGAGCTAAACCTGCCAGGTTGCTACAAGGACGTAAAGGATACCAGCATCGTCGCCATGTTCCGGCTCGACCCGGCGGCCACCCGGCTCCACGCGACAGCCGACAGGTCGCTGATACCCACAGCTCAACATGTGCTCGCTTCGCACGAGCGCCTCATGCGCGCATCTGGCGGCGACGACGTCTTCTTTATGGCCTGGACGACAACTCCCTGGACCCTCCCCTCCAACCTCGGCCTAACCGTCGGTCCAAAGATCGACTATGCCCTGGT
>Ga0302326_10029434_pt1 | contig 11021 bp, 10 predicted proteins | sample Palsa_T0_3_FD_202264 | JGI IMG/M metagenome (GOLD analysis project Ga0302326, IMG submission 202264) | Peat permafrost microbial communities from Stordalen Mire near Abisko, Sweden - Palsa_T0_3 | ecosystem: Environmental > Terrestrial > Soil > Palsa > Peat permafrost | place: Sweden: Abisko...
AGCTATTTGCCTTCGCGGCGGACGGCCTCGGTGAATCCGGTGGAGGCGCTGCGGGCGGAGTGAGAGAAGCAGAGAATAGAGAGTAGGGAATAGAGACCCGTCGATCCTTGACATAACATCAAAGATGGACGGGCGAGTCTAGGCGGGTTCGTGTCAGTTGTAGCCCATGCCGGCAAGCACGCCGCGCATGTAGGCGAAGCTCTCCGTGACGCCTGGCATGGGATCGTCCCCGTGAATTTCGTATTCGAGGTCGACCCAGCCGGGATAATTCATTTTGCTTAGCGCTGCGAAGATTTCGCGAATCGGCATCTGGCCCTCCCCAACGGCAACCTGGCTTTCTTTTGCGCTGAAGTCGGTGAGGTCCTTCATGTGCATGTTGAAGAGGCGCGGGCCGGCAGCGTGAATGGCTTCGACGACGTCCGTGCCCGCGCGGACACAGTGGCCCACATCGATGCAGCACCCGAGACGCGGATCCATGGAGCCCACGGCTTTGAGCACATCGAGCGGCGAAGGAAAAATCTTGTCCTCGGGCCCGTGGTTGTGGATGGCGATGCGGATGTCGTATTCCTTCACGAATTTCTCAATGCGCGGGAGCGTGGCGGGCGCGGGATCGCCGGCAACAATCACCTTGATCCCGGCGCGCTTCGCGTATTCAAACTTGCTGCGGATATCGTCGTCTTCGTCCTTGGGAAAGTAGACGGTGCCGGCGGCATGAAGATGAATGCCGGCAGCTTCGTAGTCGGCAAGGGCCTGCGCTTCAGGGGCAGGATCCATGGGGAGATGGTCCTTCGTATCCTTGGCGTTGAGGCCAGTGAGGCTGAGTTGCTTCATCCACCCGATCACCTGCGCACGCGGAAAGTTGCGGAAGGTATAGCTGGCGAGGCCGAGGCGAACCGGCGAGGGCGCGCCGGATGCGGGCTTGGGCTCCGCGAGTGCGGGCATCGGGACCGCAGACGCGGCCGCGGCGAGCGCAGTGGATTGGAGAAAGGTCCGACGGGATAGGTTGTTCATATGCGCGGCTCCCATCCTTGCTCGTATTCGCGGTCCCAGAACTTCATGGCGGCGGGATCGTTTTTGATTTTGCCGTCGGATGGGTCGAGTGTGAGTTCGCGATTCACTTCCCAGGCAATGTTGGACAATTGCAGCATGGTCACAGCGACGTTTCCAACCGACACCGGCGCATTGAGCTTTGCCCCGGTTCGAATCCCCGCAATAAAGTTCGCAAAATGCGCGTCCGTCATGGAGTCGGCGCCGACAAGATCGGCAGTTGAAGTTTCGCCGCTGTTCACCTTGAATTCATCTGTCTTCTTGCCTTTGAGATCGTAAATCTCGTAGCCATCGCGATCGATCATTACGGTACCCGTGGTGCCCTCAATCAGTGAACCGCGGCCGCGGTTGAAGTAACGCATCCCGTTACAGCAGGTGTTTTCCCAGGAGATCATCTTGTCGTCGTATTCGAAGCTGGTGAGGAGCGTGTCGTAGAACTGCCAGTCGTCTTTGTAAGCGTAGCGACCACCCGATGCAGTGACGCGGTTCGGATAATCCACGCCGAGAGCCCAGCGGCAAACATCCACTTCGTGAGTGCCATTGTTTAATGTTTCGCCTGTGCCCCATACGCGGAACCAATGCCAGTTGTAAGGCTGCACGTTGTCCTTGTAAGGGCGACGCGGCGCGGGCCCTTGCCAGAGATCCCAATCGAGGGTAGCTGGAACAGGCGCGTCTTTTCCGTAACCAATAGATTTGCGGGTGTTGTTGTACCACGCCTTGGCGAAATAGGCGCGACCTATCAGACCATTGTGAATCTTCTCGACAATCTCGATGGTGTGCGGCGAAGAGCGCTGCTGCGTGCCCATCTGCACCAGCTTGCCGTACTTCTGTTGCGCGCGAACAAGCAGTGCACCTTCGGCCGGGTTATGGCCGCACGGTTTCTCGACATATACATGCTTGCCCGCCTGCAACCCCAAAATCGCCATGGGTGCATGCCAGTGGTCGGGCGTGGCGATGGTGATCGCATCGACGTCCTTCTTCTCAAGCACCCTGCGAAAGTCTTGATTTGATTTAGGAGCGTAGCCGACCTGCTTCTCGGTGGCCGCTGCAAATTTGGCAAGTATGTTGGTCTCGACGTCGCAAACATAGGCGATGCGCGCCGCAGCCTGATTGGCTTTGAGCGAGGACAGATGCGCGTAGGCTCGGCTGTTGAGGCCAATGACGGCAAAGTTAAGTCGCTCATTCGCGCCCATGATCTGGCCGTAGCTTTTTGCAGAAGCGCCGACTGCAAGGCCTGCTGCGCCGACTGCGAGTGTGTCGAGGAATTCCCGTCGCGTAACCATCTGTTCTCCCTCTGCGTGCGCGGTCCCTGGACTTTCCGGAACCTGTCCATGCTAATACGCGGAAGGGATGAGATGCGCTAGCCGGAAGAAGGAATGATCTTAGAGAACGGATACAGGTGGAGTTGGAGCAAGGTTGAAGTCGTCACAATGGAGACCAGCTGTTGGGGGGCGCGCGTTGTGTCTCCACTTCGTCAAGGCAGACGCGCGATGCAAATCGGAGTCTTTGGGGGGCGGACGCGAAGGAATGTGCCGGTGCTGGATTCGACGCGGCTGTTGGCGGGCCGCTCTGCGGCTGGCAATCGAGAAGTGTAGCGCTGTTGATGCGATGCTAGAATGATCATTCTAGTTTCGGGCGGACGGCAGCATGGCAAAGAAGATCGAAAAGAAAGCAGCGATTCTGGATGCGATGCTCGACTTGGTGGTGAAGCGCGGATTTCACGACGCGCCCATGTCGGCGCTGGCCCGGAAATCGGGGGCGAGTCCCGGCGTCATTTATCACTATTTCCCCAGCAAAGATGATTTGATCCGCGCTCTCTATCAGCGTGTGGCGGCTGTGAAGCACGAGGCTTTTTTCGAGGGCTATTCCCACGAGATGAGCGCCCGCGAATCGCTGCGGCACATCTGGCTGAATGCCTATCGCTTTTATCGGACGCATCGAAAAGAGGCGCGGTTTCTCGACCAATATCTGAATTCGGGGTATTGCAAGACCAATGAAGACGAAGAGGCGGAATCGGCCGATCCGACGGTGAAGCGCATCATGAAATGGATGCGGCCGAAGAAGCATGGCGGCGTGTTGAAGGATCTTCCGCCGGAGGCGATAGACAGTCTGACATTGGGATTGGCAGCGAGCCTAGCCAAGGCGCCGAAGGCCTTTTCAAAGGACACATTGACGCGAATCGCGGAGACAGTTTGGACAGCGATTGCTGAGGAATAATGAACAAAGAGGGGATGCAACGGTCGATTAGAACGAACGTTCGATCTAATTACAGGGAACAGGGAACAGGGAACAGGGAACAGGGAACAGGGAACAGGGAATAGGGAATAGGGAATAGGGAATAGGGAGATCAGAGATGGGTACGGTTCTGGTGACAGGCGGATCGGGATATATCGGCAGCCATGTAATTCTGCAACTGCTGGCGGCTGGGCACACGGTGCGGACGACGGTGCGGGATTTGAGACGCGAACCGGAGGTGCGGGCGCAATTGCAGCAAGGCGGCTCGGAGCCGGGCGAAGGACTGAAGCTGTTTGCAGCGGATCTGATGAAGGATGCAGGATGGAAGGAAGCGGTGGCAGGCTGCGAATATGTGCTGCACGTGGCATCGCCGTTCCCGGCGCATGTGCCGAAGGATGAGAATGAGCTGATTGTTCCGGCGCGCGAAGGAGCTCTGCGGGTGTTGCGTGCGTCGCGCGATGCGGGCGTGAAGCGCGTGGTGCTGACGTCGTCGTTTGCGGCGATTGGGTATGGGCAGCCGGAACAGACGAAGCCATTTGACGAAACGAACTGGACCGACGTCAATGGCGAAGGGCTGACCCCGTATGTGAAGTCGAAGACACTGGCCGAGCGCGCAGCGTGGGAACTGGTTGCAAAAGAAGGCGGCGGGCTGGAGCTTTCAGTAGTGAATCCGGTGGGCGTGTTTGGGCCAGTCCTGGGACCGGATTATGCGACGTCGATTCTGATTGTGCAAAAGATGATGGACGGCGCGATGCCGGGATGTCCGCGGCTTTGGTTTGGCGGAGTCGACGTGCGCGATGTCGCCGATCTCCATCTGCGCGCGATGACACATCCGGCGGCCAAGGGCGAGCGGTTCCTGGCTGTGGCTGGAGAATTTGTGTCGATCGTGGAGATTGGGCAGATGCTGAAGCGGCGGATCGGCGCGGCTGCGAAGCGCGTGCCGACGCGCGAGTTGCCGGACTGGCTGGTGCGGCTGGCCGCGCTGAAGGATCCGGCAGTAAAACAGATCTTGCCGGAGCTGGGCAAGCGGAAGAATGCGACGAGTGAAAAAGCGCAGCGCGTGCTGGGATGGAGGCCGCGGTCGATCGAGGACTCTGTGGTGGCGACTGCAGAGAGTTTGGTGCAGCTGGGGCTCTTGAAGTACAGCGTTAAAAGCGTGGCGTAATCAAGCAGAGAAGCAGAAAAACAGAGGAGCCTAAAAGAAGAGAAACAGGGAATAGCGGTTCCTAACGCGCAGGTTTCTCGAGGGCTCACCGTCAATTCAGGGTCGTGCATTCCCATGTCTCAGAAGCGAGACATGGGGCACCCGTGGTCGTGCGGATTGCAGAAGCGTGAAATCGGATCCTGCGGCTGCGTGACGATCAGGGGTTGTAACAGGTGGCTGCCTGGGGATCGGCGGGGGGCGCGTCGTCGATTTGGCTTTGGAGGAGTTCTAGGAACGCGGCCATGGCCGGCGAGACCCACTTGTCTTTGTGCCAGAGGATGTGGGTAGTGACATCGAGCGACGGGCCGGCCCAGTGCAGCGCTTTGAACAGGTGCTGACGCAGTTCGCGAGAGATGACGATGGCGGGCAAGAGTGCGAGGCCCATGCCGACGCGGACGCACTGCTTCATGGCTTCAACGCTGGAGAATTCGGTGATATTGCCGGGGCGCACGTTCTGGAGTGCGAGAGCGCGATCGAGCTTGGCGCGATAGCCGCAGCCGGCCTCGGTGAGCAGGAGCGTTTGACCGGAGAGGTCGGTGGGCTTGACGGTGCGCCGATTCGCGAGCGGATGACTGGGTTCGCCGAAGAGGAAGATTCGCTCTGTTCGCAGACGGTAGGACTTGTACGACGGGTTGGATGGGGTGTCGCACATGTTGATGGCGAGGTCGATTTTGCCGGCATCGAGCTCGGCTGCGAAGGTGTCGCCGATGTGGGGCACAAAGACGAGCTCGACCATGGGAAAGCGTCGGCGAAAAACGCGCAGCACCGGCGGCAGGCGATAGGTGAGGATGCTTTCGGGAGCGCTGATGCGCAACGGTCCGCTGGGCTCGGCACCATTGCGGATAGCGCGCTGGCCCTGTTCCATGACCACGAGAGCCTGCTCGGCGAAGGGCTGAAAGCGGCGACCCGCGTCGGTGAGGGTGACGCGGCGGCCGAGACGATCGAATAGCGGCATGCCGAGCTCTTCTTCGAGAGCTTTGATCTGAGCCGTCACGTTCGACTGCACCGTGTTTACTTTTTCAGCGGTGCGCGTGAAGTTCAGTTCTTCGGCGAGGGTGCGAAAGATCTGCAGCTGGCGAACTTCCATGGTGTTTTAAGAACCTCCACATTGCGTGCGGCGAATTGCGGGCAAGAACCGGATAGCGGCGCGTCCCAAGAATCGGCGAGCATCGGTGGATGAACAGCAGGTTCACTTCGATGACGGCCGATGGCGGAATTACGACCGAAAGAACTGCGCGGGCTACCATCTCTGCGCCAGATGATAAACATCATATCAATCTATTGGACAGATTGCCTAGCCGGAGCCAGACTCACGGCATGAGAGTCGAGCTTCCCCGCCGGCTTCGCAGGCTGGCCATATTTATTCCGATGATTGCGCTCCTGGTCTCAGCGTGTTCCAAGGACAGGGCGTATGCACAAACCCCAGCGCGAACGGAGACACGCACCACGCTGGTGATTTTTGCCGAGAAGCGCATGGCGGATAGTGAGTGGGCGGCGCTGTTTGATGCGCTGCAGAAGGGCGCACAAAGCGGTCGAGAAGAGGCGCCGGCATTGAAGGGCAGTGTGGACCTAGTGCGCGGCGATACGATGGGGCGCGGCCTCGAGTTCAGCGAGCCGATTTCGGTCTACCTGCACGGAGATTGCACGCTGGTGCCGATGCCGCGGTATATGGCGCTGGGGCCGTTGGGATGGGTGCGGCTGGTACATGGGCGGATTCAGCCTTTTATCCACGTGGATTGCGCGCAGATTGTCCAGGAACTGGGACCTCTGGTGTTGGGAATGAACCGCAAACGGCGCGATACGGTGATGGGTGAGGCAATGGCGCGCGTGATTGTGCACGAGTGGGTTCATGTGGCGACGCAGAACGCAGGCCACGCGGCGCACGGGGTGGCGAAGTCGAGTTTCGGTGTTGCGGATTTGCTGGCAGAGGACGTCGAGATTCATAGGGACCCGAGGTTTCCACGGGGACGATGGGACTAGGTGACTTAGGAAATAGAGAATAGCTACATGTCGCTATGGCTGGGGTTGAGGAGTTCTTCTTCGGGTTCGATGTGGACGAGGACCTTGGCGACGCGGTTGACGGCGTCGAGGATGCGATCTTCGACGCGGTGGGAGATGGCGTGGCCGGAGCGGACGGTGATGTCTCCGTCGACAATGACGTGGAGGTCGACGTAGTAGCGGAAGCCGACCTTGCGTACGAAGCATTTTTCGAGGCCAACGACGCCGGGGACGAGTTCAGCAACTTGGCGGACATGCTGCTCGATCTCGGGCGGCGGCGCGGTGTCGAGGATCTCGGCCAGGGGCGATTGGAGCTGGCGCCAGGCGCTGAAGAGAATGACGGGCGAAGCGAAGAGGGCGGCCCAGTCGTCCATGCGGGCGTCTTGCGTCAAGAGGGCGAGCGAGATGCCAACGAAGGCGAAGAAGGATGTGATGGCGTCGCTCAAGTGATGCCATGCGTCGACGCGGACTGCGGTGCTCTCAATGTGATGGGCTACGGAGAAGACATAGCGCCAGAGCAGGAGTTTGATGGCGACGACGACGAGAAGGACCCAGAGGGTGTAAACCCTGGGGAGTGGGTGCGGATGGCGGATAAGGGAGACGCTTTCGCTGGCGATGGCGAAGGCCGCGCCCGCCATGGCGAGGCTGACGATGGCTGCGGAGACGGGTTCGGCCTTGCCGTGGCCGTAGGGATGCATCTTATCGGGAGGGCGAAGCGCGACGCTCAAGCCGATGTAGACAACGGTGGAGCTGAAAACGTCAGAAAGGGATTCAATGCCGTCGGCGACGAGGGCGAAGGAATGGCCGATGAAGCCGGCGAAGCATTTGCAGAGGGCGAGGAAAAAATTTGAAACGATGCTAAGGAGGGACGAGTGGAGTCCCCGGTGCACATCGAGTTCAGGTTTGGAGGTGGTCGGCATGAGCGATCGGTGCAGACTCAGATTTTACGCTGGTGGGAAGAACAGGGAACAGGGAACAGGGAACAGGGAATAGGGAATAGGGAATAGTCATCTTAGGGATTCGTGGGGATTGATGCGTCCTGAAGACTGGTACGTTCGATGCACTGAGGATGACGGAGGAAGAATCGGAAGGGCCGCTTGCCGGGGGACTTCCTGATTCTGCCTCTTGCAATCAGGAAGTCCTTTGGCTTTGTGCGGCGGCTGCAACTGAGCAGGTTTACCCAGCTGCGGAGGTCGAGATCTGGAGAAAAGAGGAATCTGAAAAAAAGCAATTGGTGAAATCGTGCCTGGTTGTCCAGGCTATATCTTCTAGTTGCCCAAGCGGTAGCCGGCGCCACTGACGCGGCGTTCGACCTTGTTTGCGCGGAGGTCTGGCTGTCCGTTGCGGCGATCGATGCGAATCGACATGTCGGGCAGGATGATGGTGCGCTGGTGGCCGGCGACTTGCACTGCGGCGACGCCGACGCTGGGCGAAGCATGCATGTCGAGTTCGGCGAGATCCGGAACAATTTCGTTTTCCTTGTTGGATGTTGAGCCTGCGACCGTCGAGCTGGTTCCGTTGGTCAGCATTTTGTTCAGAACCGGCATATTGACACGCTGGGTTTCAACGAAGTCGACGCCATCGGCGGTAAGGGTGAAGTCGGAATTGTCGGCGCGGGTGATGTAGCCCTTCCTGAGCAGATACCAGGTAGTGAAGTCCAGATAGTCGCGCGGAAAGCCCATCTGTTTTTCGATCTCAGCGAGAGTGACTTCAGGATTATGGGGATGATTGCGGCGGCGGTAGTAGAGAACCGCAAGGACGGCCAAGCGGCGATTGAGCTCGCCATCGAACTGATCCATGAAATCAACGCTCGAGGAGAGCGGTGTTTCTTCGGCGGGTACGAGTTGGCGGTCGATGTCGTATTCAGCGCGGCGGTCGGCATCGGAAAGGACGTCATAGGCTGTCTTCAACATGAAGAACTTTTCCGGGTCGCCGGAGACCGGGTTGTCCGGATGGAAGCGGGCGGCCAGGAAACGGTAGACACGGTGAATGGTGTCGGCGTCAGCGTTGGGGCTGATTTGGAGGAACTCGTAATAATCCAGGTTCTTCATCTCAATCATGGGGGAGCCTCTTTGCGTCGATGTCGACGAGCCTTAGCTGATTGAAAGTCTAGGCCGGTGCTTGGGGTGGGACAATCACACACAGAGGTCAGAAGCCGACCATTGGTGGGACAAAGCGTGACACGGGCGGGGTTGGGGACGGCAGGTGGCTGAAACGGGGCTGGTTACGGCTCAGGAGGGGGAGGTTGGGGACGACGAGATCGAAGCCGGACTCCACGCAGGCGAGTTTGAAATCGCGAATCGGGAAGAGTCATCCGTAGTAGACAAGAGTGCGGCTCCGGGCATGCAGAGCGGCGGCTATACTCGGGGTTTGGATCGCGAAGATTGATGGCGCGAAGAGCCGGAAGTGCTGTTTTTTTGCAGCAAGACGGCTCCTGGCGGCGTCTGCGGGTGAGGAGAAACGGGTTGGGCTGGGATCGTCGTGGATTCTTGAAGTCGCTGTCGCGGACGGCGCTGGTGTTGTCGCTGGAGGATGTGCTGGCGCGGCCGGGTCTTGGATTAGGCGCGCAGCAGGGTGCTACGGCGCAGAAGCCGTCGGGGAGTGCGCGGCAATCGTATGAAGCGGCTGCGCGGCCGGCGCCGAAGGGTGCGCCCTCGCCGGTGACGGGTACTCCGTTGGGAGCGCAGTTTGTCGATGTCGCGAAGCAGGCCGGGCTGAACGTCGAGACAATCTTCGGCGGCGAGCATAGGAACAAATATCTGCTGGAGACGACGGGATGCGGGGCGGCGTTCTTCGATTATGACCAGGATGACTGGGTCGATATTTTTCTGGTGAACGGGTGGAGGCTGGAGGGATTTCCCAAAGGCCATGAACCTGTTTGTCACTTATTCAAAAACAATCGCGATGGGACATTTACCGATGTGACGTTGAAGGCTGGCCTGGCGCGGAGCGGGTGGGGACAGGCGTGCTGCGTGGGCGACTACAACAACGATGGATGGAACGATTTGTTCGTTAGCTACTACGGGCAGAATGCGCTGTTTCGGAATAACGGGAATGGGACATTCAAAGACGTCACGAAGGAAGCAGGACTTCTGCAGGATCGGCTGCGGTGGAACTCGGGGTGCACGTTTTTGGATTACGACAAGGATGGGCATCTCGATCTATTTGTGGGGAACTACATCGACTTCGATGTGAAGACGGCGCCTCTGCCTGAGGATGCGAACTGCACCTATAAAGGAATTCAAGTAGCGTGCGGACCGCCGGGGCTGGAGGGCGGAAAAAACATCCTGTACCGCAACAATGGCGATGGGACGTTTACCGATGTGACGGCGAAGTCGGGACTGAACGGCACGCTGGGGACGTATGCACTGAGTTGCGCGGCGGCGGATTTGGATAACACAGGCTGGCCGAATATCTATGTGGCGAACGATTCGACGTCGGCAACTTATTACGTGAACCAGACGGACGGGACGTTCAAGGACCAGGCGATTGAGGCGGGCGTGGCGTATTCGCCGGATGGGAAACCGCAGGCGGGGATGGGCGTTTCAATTGGCGACTACAACCGCGATGGCTTGCTGGACATTGTGAAGACGAACTTCGCGGGCGACACCGACTCCTTATATATGAATCTCGGCGACGGGTCGTTTGACGATCAGACGTACCAGGCGGGGTTGGGGATCAATACGCGCCTGCTGGGATGGGGCGTGAGCTTCATCGATATCGATAACGATGGGTGGCTCGACATTCTGGTGGCGAATGGGCACGTATATCCCGAGGTGGATGGGACGCAAGTGGACGCGAGTTATGCGGAGCGGAAATATTTGTATCGCAATTTGCGCAACGGACAGTTTGAGGATGTGAGTTTGCTTGGCGGCATCGGAATTACGGCGGAGGCAAAGGCGCGCGGATTTGCGGTGGGCGATTTTGATAACGATGGAGATCTCGATGCGGTGGTGAACTGCGTGAATGCTGTGCCGCAGTTGCTGCGCTGCGATTCGACACTAAAGAGGAGGAGTTGGGTGAAGATTCGACTGGTGGGGAAGAAGTCGAATCGGACTGGGATTGGGGCGCGGATCAAGGTGGTGGCGAAAACAGTGAGCAGTGAACAGGGCACAGTGAACAGTGGAGCCGCGACACCCGGGCTCGCGACGAAGGCTCCCGCGGCGTTGACTCAGATTGAGGAAGTGCGGTCGTGTAATGGGTATTACTCGGCGAGCGATTTGCGGATTCATTTCGGATTGGGTGAGGCGAAGAAGGTGGACCTCGTCGAAATCAAGTGGCCGTCGGGTGCGGTGGATTCGTTGAAGGACCTGGATGTGAATCGGCTGTATGTGGTGGAAGAGGGCGGGAAGATTTTGAAGACGATGGAGATGGTAGGAGCTAAGAAGTAGGTTGTTGATCGACCGGTAACTACTGGCATGGTCCGCCGCCTAAGCCGCCCCGAGGGTGTAGAGGTAAGCACAGGAGGTGTTCCATGGAGATTCGCACCATTGGTATCGATTTAGGGAAGACTGTGTTTCACTTTGTAGGCGTCAAC
>Ga0302326_10029435_pt1 | contig 11020 bp, 12 predicted proteins | sample Palsa_T0_3_FD_202264 | JGI IMG/M metagenome (GOLD analysis project Ga0302326, IMG submission 202264) | Peat permafrost microbial communities from Stordalen Mire near Abisko, Sweden - Palsa_T0_3 | ecosystem: Environmental > Terrestrial > Soil > Palsa > Peat permafrost | place: Sweden: Abisko...
CCGTGAACTTCGACCGGGCGCGGATCGTGCAGGCCATGGTCGGACGCGACCTGTCGAACACGCTCTATGGTTCGCGCAAGACCACGGTGCGGCCTGCCGGCGCCCGGGTCTTGACCGTGCAGAACCTAAAAATGGCGCCGATGGTCAAAAATAATTCGCTGTCGGTGTTCGCCGGACAGATCACCGGCGTGTTCGGGCTGGTCGGCGCCGGCCGCACCGAGACCTTCAAGGTCGTCGCCGGCATCCTCAAGCGGGATTTCTTTCACGGCGGCGAAGTGCTCTTTCACGACAAGCCGGTGCGTTATCGCGTACCCGCACCGGCGGTGCGGGCCGGCATCGCCTATGTCACGGAAGACCGCAAGGTCGAAGGCTTCTTCGAAACCATGTCGGTTTCCCGCAACATCTATCTCGGGCTGTTGGCCAAGCTCCCGGGCGGCCGCTTCTTCCTGTCCGGACGCGAGGCCGACAAGATCGGAAAGTCGTGGGTCGACAAGCTCAAGGTTCGCTCCACCGGCAACGATATCAAGGTCGTCGAGCTATCGGGCGGCAACCAGCAGAAGGTGGTGATCGCCAAATCCCTGGTGCAGGAACCCGATCTCATTATCTTCGACGAGCCGACCCGCGGCGTCGACGTCGGCGCGATCGTCGAGATTCACGATCTGATTCAGCGGCTGGCCGACGAGGGCAAGGCGGTGGTGGTGATCTCGTCCTATTTGCCCGAGATCATGGCATTGTCCGACCGCATTCTGGTGTCGCGACAGGGCAAGGTGGTCGAGGAATTCTCGGCGCTGGAGGCGACCGAAGAGAAAATCATGTACGCCGCGGTGCATTAAAGCGCTTATTTGGAAGAACCTATTTGACTTCCGGCGCGGGCGATCCGGCTGAAAACACGTGCTCGAAGGTTGCAAGATCCGCGGCGGGCAGGTCGGACACCGCAACATAAGTGAAATCCGCGTCGCTCCAGCTTCGAACATTGTAGCCCGCGATCGCCCGGTCCGGGACCGATTGACCGGGCCGCAGCGTGGTCAGGCTGACGGTATGGGCGGCGTGCTTGTAGACGATCGTCGCCACCGGATCGTGGCCGATGACATCGACGCGGCCGCCCAGCAGCGTGAAGCCTTGCGCCGCAAGATCAGGCACCTGGGGCGATTCCGGCAGCCGCGCCGTGAACCAGGGCTTCACCGTATGGCGGTCGGAAGACGCCACATCGAACGGCTGGGGCGCCAGCAAACTGCGGATATGGCCGGCGACGACCTGGCTGGCAACCTCGTCGCGTTGCTCGAAGTGCCCGATCGTCATCATCACGGCGCTCGAGATCACGGCGCCGAACACCGCTGCCGCGGCCAATGCCTGAAACGACCGGCTGCGTGGCCGCAAGACCCTGACCTTGCTCCCGACCTCACTCGCAACCTCACTCGTTGCCTGGGCCGGACGCTCGGCATCCAGGGTCGACTGGATCCGGGCCCGCAACCCCGCGGGTACGTCGGATTGCGGAAGCGAACGAAAGGCCTGCCGCAACGACATCAGCCTGACATATTGAGCCCGCAACAACTCGTCGTCGGCCAGCCGGCGCTCGAACGCGGCCGCCGCAGCCAGATCGAGCTCGCCGTCGCAATAGGCGTTCAACTGCAATTCGTCATTGTCTGTCACGGATGCAACCATCATCTACTCTCGGTCTCCCAGAAGCGCGATCAGAAGCTGCCGGCCCCGGGACAGGCGGGACATCACGGTCCCGATTGGAACATTGGTGATCTCCGCAATATCGCGATAGTTCATCTGATTGATTTCCCGCAACACAATGACCTCGCGAAATTGCGGCGGCAACTGTGCCAGGGCTTTCTGAATCGCCTCGGCATCCGCCTTGAAAAGAACGATCTCCTCCGGTGTCTCTACCTTCGTTCCCTGCGAACCCTCATGTTCAAGTTGCTGTTGCTCTGTTGCACTCAGGTCGTTGGTGAACACGACCGTCTTCGGCCTGTTCTTCATCAGCCAGCTATAGGCTGTGTTGCGCACAATGGTCAGGGACCATGCGCGCGCATTGATGGCGCCGAAGCTCTTGATGCCGCGATACGCCCGCAACGCCGCATCCTGGACAATGTCTTCGGCGTCGGACGCATTGCCGGTCAACCATTGCGCCAGACGATAGGCTTCGGCCATGTGCGGCAGAAAGACTTCATCGAAGGTGGCGCGTTCATCCTCGTTTTGCACAATTGGGACCGGCGTTTGCTGTTGGCCAGACAACCGATCTGAGCCTTCCGGCCGATGTTTTAACACGGCATTTCCGGGTTCGGTACAGCGGAAATCGGTCCGGTGTACCGATAGCGATGCCGTCACGTCCGTCACACCGGGATTCCCGAGAGCGGGATGACTGTTCTTCGAATCGTCATCCCGCGCTCTATCTTTTTGCTTGAGCATGATCTGCGGGCAAACGCGTTGCGTTTGTCCCGAGGGGAAACCGGTGCCCGCTGTTCCGGATCATGCCCATTTCGCTTCAGTCACATGGCGCTCCAGTCACTTGACGATGATTTTTCCCACCATCTTCGGATGCAATCCGCAGAAGTAGTCGAACGTGCCGGCACTGGCGAACGTGTAGGAATACGAGTCGTCCGTATCGAGTGGCTTCGACCGGAAGGCCTTGTTCTTCTCGACCACGGTGTGGGGAATGTCGTCGTGATTGACGAACTTGACCGTGGTTCCCACCGCGACCGTCAGCTCCCCCGGCCCGAACGAGAAGTTGTCGATCGTAACGACATTGTCCTCCTGCGCCGCGACCGCGCCGAACGCCAGCATCGCTCCGATGACAGGTCCCAGAAGCATGGCAACGATCAGCGCGCGATTGAGGGGCAATCGAGCCGCGGCGGAGCGCAGATGGCTAGAGCCTTTTCCGTTCCGATTGAATCGGAACGGAGGCTCTATTTTTCGGTTTGACGCGTTTTCTTCACGCGAACCGGTGTCCACTTCGCTGGAAAACGCTCTCTTCAGATACTGCATGTCCAAATCTCCGATCAGCCTGCCAGCGTCTTGTCGACGAAGGCGAGCGGCTTGTTGCCCTGCACCACGGTGACGGTGGAAAGCCCGAGCATGGAGCGGAGCTGGTCGGCGGGGACCACCATCGGACCCGGCGAAGGCGCGCTGCCGGGCGCCGGCTGCGGGAACGCCGTCGACAATGCGGTGTGGAAGGTCATGTTGCCCTCGACCTTCTGCGCCAGCTGATGGATGTGGCCGTTGAGAATGGTGACCGAACCGAAGCGCTTGAGCAGCGCCAGCGCCTGCGTTCCGTCTTCGGTGCCCCAGCCCCATTCCTTGTAGAGAACCTGCAGCGGGATGTGCGCAAACACCACGATCGGCGTCGAGTTCGACTTGCCCTTGAGGTCGGCCTCGAGCCAGGCCAGCTGCTCGGAGCCGAGATTGCCGAGGCCGCCGGCCTTCAAATCGACGACGTTGACCAGACCGATGAGATGGACGCCGTGATCGTCGAAGCTGTACCAGCCTGCGCCCTTCGAGCCCTTACCGTAGCGTTCCAGATAGGCCTTGCCCTGGCCTTCGTCGATCATGTCGTGTTCGCCCGGCACATAGTGAAGCTGCACGCCGGTCTCGCCATAGACCTTGTCGGCATTATCGAATTCTTCCGGCTTGGAAAGATGCGTGATGTCGCCGGTGTGAATGATGAAGGACGGCTTGATCGGCATCGCCTTCACCTTGGCGATGGCTTCGCGCAGCGTGCCGAGCGCATCCGGGTTCGCCTTCTTGTCAAAGCCGATATGGCTGTCGCTCATTTGCAGGAAGGTGAATCCGGTGGACTCCGCGGCAGCCGCTTCGCCGATGAGCCCCACGGAGTGAGGCACGCCACCGTTGAGGGCCCACAGCACCCCGGTTCCCGCCCAGACCATGCATTCCAGCACTTCACGGCGGCCTACGCCCTGCCCGTGATCGTCAAGGCCCTTTTTAGCCATATCGTGTCTCCCTGCGGGGCCGAACCGCCCCAAATGGCGCTGAATTGCGCCGGTATACGGGAGACTCGACCGGTTCGAGCTTTATTCCTAGGGCACCCAGTTTCGTGATCCGTGGATCTCGCTGCTCCACGATCTCGAATGGCCACTCGCGTTCGGGAATATTAGCGCCGGAAAGCGAGTCACTCTCACCGCAGACACCATGTGCAAAGGCCAAATTCGGCTACTCGTTGCCGGTCAATAGATTTAATGGGCGGATAACTCAGCCGACGGCGGCATTTGTATTCCTGCTGAGGAACGTTGAGCTTATTTGCATTCTCTCTAAATTGAATTGATGGGATTTACATGTCCTACCACAACCAATTTACATCGCAGGGAATGCGGTGTGTTCAGCAAGTGTCATTACTGCGGCTGTGGGAACAGCTACGCGGTAAGAGCAAGCTTCCTGAATTTGACGCGTTAGTTCCTGGAGATATATCGCGATCGATCGACAAGCTCTCGTTTTCTGAAGTAGTCCACGGCGAGGAAGGACCGCGCTTTCGCATTATTCAAAACGGCACTCAGTTCGAGCGCATTTATCCCGTGAGCCGTGTCGGGAGGTTCCTTGACGAAACGTTGCCGCTGGCAATTCGGGAACATGCGCTCCATTATTACAAGTTGGTTGTTGTTGGTCATCAACCATCATTTAGCTTTTCTGTTCTGCAAAGGTGCGATGGGCCTCTGATCCGATATGAACGGCTGTTGCTACCCTTCGCCTGCAAAGGCACGGAGGTCGAACGTATCGTCGCCGTCATCACGCTGTTCAGCGAAGACAATGGCTTTGATGCCAGCGACGTCGCAACCGGAAAACTTGTTGAGCAGTAGTGATCAGCGGACCATGCGCCACGGCTGTTCCAGGCTTCGCTCGAGCTTTGGTCTGGACGTCATACCACCGGCACGAAACCCTTGTGTCTGCCGAAAACCTAACCACGGGCTTAGTGGTGATGGAGTCGACCGAGGATAGGGAACGATCTGATGCTCCCGGTCCGCTGAATCGGGCGAGAAGCCAGCGCATCATTGTCTAACGACCGATGCGTTCTGATGTAGTTGTAATAACGTGAGTAGAGTCGCAGCATCCGGCGTAGCTGCTCCTCACCAAAAACGACAATATGATCCGAGCACTCGCGACCGATCGATCCGATCAATCGGTCGGTAACGGCATTCTGCCAAGGTGGGGCTGGTGTAGTGGGCTTGTCACGCCGGTCTTTGCTCAAGACGCGGGCGTGCTCCGGCCTGGCCGCCAGTCCGATTCGAAGCCGCAACCCGTCACGAACTATCAGTCGAATTTTCGCGCAGGATATTCCCGGGGCGGCCAGTTTCGCGATCCGTGGATTTCGCTGCTCCACGATCTCGAACGGCCTCTCGGGTTCGGGAATATTTGCGCCGGACAGCGAGTCACTCTCACCAGAGACACCATATGCAAAGGCCAGGTTCGGCTATCAACGCGAGTCGATTCAAATGATCTCCTTGTTAGGTATCGTTAACATCGTCGGAAGTGCGACAGAGCAGGCCCTTCGGTATTTGGGGTATCACCATTGGTTTTTCGGGATCATATTGATTGGCTATATATTTCGTCTTCACGACAAAAGCATTCATGCCCGATTTAGCGCTTTTGATAGGCGGGTTGATGCGATTAGGAGACGTCTCGCTTGCGATATCTGACCGCTGTTGGGGTGGTTCATTTTGTGATCGTCGGATCGGGCTCAGTCAATCGATCGGGGAGAAACGTCATGCCTACTGCGGAACCGCTATTTTGCTTTACGTCCAACAGAATTGAAATTCATCCTTGCTCAAACTGCCGTGCTCCGATGACGCTGATTTCCAGCAATTCGTCACAATCGACCTCCGGAGTGCGCACGTTTAGATGTTTCAATTGCGATGGTGCTGACGACAATTCGTTTCCTCGACTCGGCGCATCTGCTTGAGGAACCGAAGCTAGGATTTTTAGCGGCGAGCTCTGCAGCATGTCCTTTGGCGCCGCGCATCGCCTGAAGCGCCAACAACGACCAAATTAAAAGCGTCCCAGCCATAGGGGTGATGGCTGGGACGTTACGGAGGCTTCGCCGCGTCCAGCGAAGAGCGTGAGCGGCCACGCTGCCTCCATGAACGAGACTCCCATTCGGCTATCGATGTTCCTTGGTCCTTTTTCGTCCGGTTTCTATCATCGAAACAAGGTTGTGAGCGTTACTCCAGCATACATACCGCCTGCCGGCCCTGTCATCTGACAATCAGCATAGTTCCCACGCGAGAACGTACGACACCTATCTCTCACGATGGCTTGAAAAATTCTCATTGAAGAAAATCTGAAGAATCGGGGATTCGGGAATATCTCGAATCCATCGGGAGTCTGGTTATCAGAAGCGCTTATGCGCGAATGAAAACCAGAGGGAAGTACACTCAATGACTAAACGTTCACTTCTCAGCATGGCCGTAATTCTGTCAACGGCGATGGCAGCCCCCGTATTTGCACAAACAGTTACGCAGGAGCCAACTGCATACGCTCTTTATCTCTCCAACCGGGACTTTGGAGTTGGATCTGCCCCGTCTCAGCGGCAAGACGTACCCATCGTTAGCCACGGAACAGCCGATGCCATGGCATCGGCGCCGTCCACTCGTCCATGGACGTCTGGAAACGAAACTGCAACTAGACCTTGGTCAGCACCAGTAGGTCACCACCAGCCAAGCGCAGCCGACGTTCCGGTATCGACGTCTGAGTCTGAGCAGATCCTTGATCAGGAAGACGCGAAAGTCGACCGCATAGTAAGAAGCGTTTGCCGAGGCTGCTAACATTCAAAAATTTGCGCGTCAGCAGCACTTAAGCGCCGCACGGCCAGACCAAAAGCTCTACCGCAAGAGGAAAAGGGAGTACAATGAACACTATTCATTCTTCCAAGTATCCGATCGGCCGACCGGCCTTATGGAGACAAGACATCTTAATGGTCTCCGCCTTCGTCGTCTGGGCCGTCGTCTTGGGTTTGTTGCCAGTCATGGTTATCGGTGCGCTGATAACAACTTGAGCGGGCCACCGCGTTTGAGAAACTCAGACCTTGCAGATACAGACCGCACGAAAGCGGCCCAAGACGCCCAGCAGCAAAACCACCCAGTTCTGGAGGAGTTTCCTTCGCGGACCGAGCGGCTCGGCGACGAAGATTCGCCGTCCGGCCTCAGCATAGATATTGCCGTCTAGGCCTTTACACCGGAACGACGGCGGCGACGCTTGCTCGATCTCCTTTTTCGCCGACGCATCAATCATTATGATTTCTAAATGACGATCGGTACGCCGTCCCTTGGTCTCGTCGGTTGCTTGAATCACAGCGGTGAATCGAGCCGGCGTTGCGATCGCGGTCTCTACACGAATAGTTTTACGACGGAATAGAGCCGTCGCCGTCCAAGTCTTCTTGGCTGTCAGCTTACAATCGAATGATGAACTGGAGCAGATTGATATGATTACAAATTTGGAATCCACCGGAAGAATCGTCGTAAAGGCGCCTGCGAAAAGCGAGCGCTTCGGCCCAACGAGCATTGTACTGCATTGGCTCACGGTGTTCCTCATCATCGGCCAGTTTACAACGGTTTGGCTGCACGAAGACGTCGGTCATGGGACCAGCCTGGGTCTGGAACTTCTGGCAACACACCGAACGATGGGCATGCTGACATGGACCGTTGGGTTGGCGCGCCTCGTCTGGCGGCGCAGGTTCGCCTATCTGCCGCCATTTCCGGAGAGCATGCCGAAGCTGCAACAATGGATCGCGAAGGCCAACGAATACGGCCTTTATGTCTTGCTCTTGGTGCAGCCGATCACGGGCCTCGGTGATGTCGTGTTCCACGGCCACCCCTTCACGCTGTTCATCTGGCAAGTGCCGGCGCTATTGGCACCGGACGCGTCAATCCGCAGCCTGTTCCAGGAGGCTCATGAACTCGGCGCCAAAGCGCTCCTCGCCCTCATTGGCCTGCACGCGGGCGCCGCGCTTTTCCACGGCCTTGTTTTGCGCGACGGTGTGCTGCAACGGATGCTGCCGTCGTCCATCACCGCGCGCGCCAGCACTGGTCGCCGTGTGCTCGCGGGAACGCATAAAATCACTCCTTGAACAGTCAGGGCTTGATGTTCACTGACTCCGCTATTAGCCCAAGGGCAGCTCCGGCTTGCTGTCCTTGGCCGCAGTATCCGGACGACCATCCCGGCTTCGGCTCACAGTCAGTTGACCGCGAACGTGCGTTGATTGCCGAATAAATCCACAGCGAAAAGTGTCTGATCCTTTGGGTCGAGATCGTCCCAATGGAGGAAGCATGATGCGGAAGACGTTTATAGCGTTGTTGACACTGACGGCTGCCGGCTTGATTCAGCCGACTTTGGCGTTCGCTCGCGGTGGCGGTGGTGGCCATGGAGGCGGTTTTGGCGGAGGCGGCTTCCACGGTGGCGGCTTTCATGGAGGCTTCAGTGGCGGCGGGTTCCGCGGAGGAGAATTTCGAGGACGTGGGTTTGGAGGATATGGCTTTGGGCTCTATTACGGCGGATACTATCCTTACGCGTACAACGATTACTACGACGACGGCGGCTGCTACCTGGTCCGGCGCCGCGTGATGACCCCCTACGGCTGGAGGATTCGTCCAGTCCAAGTCTGCGGATGATTATAGAAGGACCCGCCGGTCCAGCCGGCGGGTTCCTTGTTGCGCCACACCGATCGCCACGACTACGCCTTCGGGTCGCGCTCCAAACTTTATAGGTGACGCCAGCTAACGCGGTTTACTGCCACTCGGGATTTTTGAATGCGCAGATTTGAACGTGCAGAAGTGAGTCCAGCGTTCCAGCAAGAACCGCCCGGCAGTGGCTGACGTGCAAAAGACAGACATAAATCAGGCTCTCACAGAAGTGTACGTGTCGATGACGAGTATATCGTCGCTCCGACGCGGCGAGTGCCGACTCGGCGACAGCCTCACGATCTTCCCCGTTAAGGCGACCTATTTTCCCCGACAAGACCACGATGAGCGCGCGAACTCTCTGGATATGTTTGGTGTTGGCGTATGCGGTCCTCGGGACCGTCCGCGCACGGGCGGACAGTTGTCCAACCGCTAAGGATGAAATTGCGACAGATCGGCCGGATGTAACGAACTCCAGCGTGGTCGTGCCGGCAGGAAGTCTTCAGAGCGAGAACGGGGTGAATTTCAGCATCCGGGACGGTGGTCAAATCATCGATGGCACGAACACCCGATGGCGCCTGGGAATAGCATCCTGTCTGGAACTACTGGTGGATCTGCCGACCTACTCCACACCCGTTCGAGGTCCAGGAAGTTCAGGATTTTCCGACGTATCCCCAGCGATAAAGTGGCAGGTCAGTCCGATACCGGGAAAGGTCGACGCGTCCGTGGTATTCGGCGTGGGTCTCCCGACCGGTACGGTCGATATAGCTGGTCGCGGCGCACAGCCTTATCTCCAAATGCCATGGTCGTGGGAACTACATGACGGTGCGTGAGCAGTATGTTCACCGAATTCTTTCACCTCTCCGACGTGGTTAACTCCCGTACGCCGGAAGCCACCTTTGCGATCGAAAAAGATATGACCGAGAAGATGAGTCTATTTGTGGAGTATGTTGGCGATTACCCTGGGAGCGCGAGCCCGAGCCAACTCCTGAATTCGGGCGGATTGTATCGTCTCAGCCCAACACAACAAATCGATTTCCACATCGCTTTCGGGCTCAATCACAATGCCCCGAGCTACATCGTTGGGGTCGGATATTCATTCCGGTTCGATGGATTATTCGGAGGCCAACCGAGGTGACTTCATTAGTCTCATAGCGAGACCTTCGTTCGAAGCGGTAATATTTCGGGGTGTGCCGCTCGCAACACTTTTTTGAGAATTAAAAAATGCAAGGATTTGGGAATATCGCTAGTCGAATGCCGGTCTTGTTATTGGAGGCAGCGTGGCCGCGCTTAGAAAGATCCATCGGTGCTGTTTGGGCCGGCGGAGCCTCCCAAGCGTCCCAGCCTTCGCCCCCCTGGCTGGGACGCTTTTTATTTGGCTATACGAGAATGAGGGCAATACTGACAAGAGAGGCCCGTATGATAACTTCATCCACGCGAGAAAACACCATCGCAGAATGCAAGCGTCGCGTTGACGCATGCTATTCACTTTCAGAAACTACAATTGTACCAGAGTATCGCCAAGCACTATTGGCCATGGCTAAAGCATGGATGAAGATCGCTGAAGGCGAGCAAGAACGTCAATCAAATCAGCAAGCGGCGCAAGAGTGCTTGCAAGTGCCGTCGAAGTCGGCTCCCGAGCCAAGTAGCTGCATTTAAGGAACGGGGTAGCCAACCGAAACATTATAGGGTCAGCGCCGGTCGCCTGTCTGTTGGTACGTTTTGGAATAAACTGACCTCTTGAACAGTCCGGTCCGCATATCCACCAACTTCGCTACTAGGCTATCTACTTCGACATCAATTCCGGTAAAGAGCCCTAGAATCCAAGAGCGAGACGAATGCCTGCTAATGACGAGCGTCGCGAGTTGGTCCCTGTGATAATCGCCTCCATTGTCGCGGCCATCGGCGCATTCTGCCTGTGGTCTGACCTCAGAAGCGATCCGTTGGGTCGCGGGGACGGCATGATCACGTCCACGCTTGTGTCACGAGCCGGTGCGATTGTGACTCCGTCGGAGCCGCCGGCTCATCCGGTGGCGCCGCGGACCGCGCTAGATTAGCCCCGCAGCCTTTGACGGCATGCTGCGTAACACGCTGAAGATATCCAACGCCTCACTACGCCATATCATCGGTCATCGCGCATTGGCGATTGGCAGCGTGCTGGCACCTCGGCGGAGATCGAGGAAGAAAGGCGGTTGCTCTACGTCGCCATGACGCGCGCAACGGACGGCCTCCATTTGGTCGTGCCCCAGCGCTTCTTCGTCCACGGTGCAAAATCGCGCGCAATACTGACCCCCTGAGGGGCGATATCGCGTCCAACTCCGACCCCTCCTGATGTGCTGTGTCAGCATCCTTTCCTTTGGCCTTGAAGGGCCGAGGAAGGGCTTGGGGGATGA
>Ga0302326_10029436_pt1 | contig 11020 bp, 24 predicted proteins | sample Palsa_T0_3_FD_202264 | JGI IMG/M metagenome (GOLD analysis project Ga0302326, IMG submission 202264) | Peat permafrost microbial communities from Stordalen Mire near Abisko, Sweden - Palsa_T0_3 | ecosystem: Environmental > Terrestrial > Soil > Palsa > Peat permafrost | place: Sweden: Abisko...
ATTGCGATGCCGACTCTGGCTTCGATGACTGCGCAGAAACTTGGCGCTGTGCCCGAGAACTTCAAGACCATTTCTGGTCGCGTTCTCGATTACGTTCGTGCGAATACCAAGGGGGACAATTCCTTGCTGGTATCGCGAAAAGGCCGCTCGGGCGGAGTTTTTCTGAGGGCTGACGCGCCTGTTCAGGCGTAAGTTAACTTAGTGCTGAGAGTAGAGTAGTGATATAATAGTCGCTACTCTACTCAACGTGCTTCCAAGTTTTAATGAGCGATTGATTGCTCTTCCGTCAATAAGATCTGCCTATGCTTATCCAGCGCAGCCTAAACAAATAAGAAAGATACAATGACTACTATTACTATTGATCATGTTTCTCTAGAAAAAAGCAACAAGGCATTCCATAAGATGTCAAAGAAGCAGAAGCGAATTGCTATTGCTAAGGATGTCCTTCTTCAGATTAAGAAGAAGACGTATGTTGGATATCAGGGATCATACATTCAAGGATTGGATTCAGATCTAGATTCTACCGAGCTTCAGGAATGCTTGCTTACGGATGCTCCTGAATGCCGTGTCTGTGGTCTTGGCAGTGCGTTTCTTTCTTTAGCCCGTTTGGGAAATAAAGTTGAGATACCTATTGATGATACTGGATCGCGGGATTATCATTATACTCTCGATCCTATCTTCGGTAAGAAGCAGCGAGAACTTATTGAAGCAACTTTTGAAGGTTGGGGTCTGGATTCTAGTTATATGGATGATCCTATTAACGATAATCCTATTAACTATCGTCATATGAAGTTCTATAATAAGTATATTGATGATACTGAGCGTCTTGCTGCTATCTTCCGCAATGTTGTAAAGAACGATGGCACTTTTAAGCCGTGACAAATGTAGTGTGCGAAGTAAACAATTAACAATTAACAATTCACAAATGGTATATCCAGGAGAATTTCACAATGGCTAAAGAGAAGCTTGCAATTAAATCGAAGGCAGAAGCATTCCACACGAGAGCGAAGTCTATTCGCCTAATGAACGCTGGAGCAGATCTTACTGCTACGTTCGTTAATGACAAGGGAATGACTCTCGGTCGTTATCTCGATCATCCTAACTATCACGTGAAGGCTCGTGCCTTTCATTTGATGGGTCGTCCGTATCCTGAGGATGCTGCTGAGTGTGCCAAGCTATGTAAGGCGCTTCATATTAAGGATCCGAATGTGGTTGCCACTGTCGAGGAACCTGTTGCAGAAGAAGTTGCTACTACGGAGTAACTTATGTCTCAAATCATTCGTACAACTTATATGGGACAGGTATACAATCCCGTTGAGTTTGAAGAAACGGTTAATAAGTCCATAGCAACAGCGGACAAACTAAAGGAGCAATTTGGTTTCGATACCATTGCTTTCTCTGGTATGTCAGGTGCTGCTATGGCTTATATCTTGGCACACTGGATGGACATGCCTCTTCTATGCGTTCGTAGGAAAGAGGATGGTTCTCATCGCAGAAGCCTGCTACCCAATCAGTTGCTTGAAGGAAACTTTGGTGTTCGTAAGTATCTGATTGTCGATGACTTCATTGATACCGGATCGACGGTTAACTATATCATCGAGTCAATCGCTAGAGAGATTCCAACTGCGAAGTGTGTGTCCATGCTTATGTATGCGGGAAGTGGTACTGTTCCTTACAATTATAAACACACAACTTGGACAGAGCCTGTCAAGGTTGTGTCCTCTAAGCCAATGGCATAAGGAAAAGAAAATGAATAAGAAAGATTATATTAGGGCGGTAGAAATTGTCCAGATGATTAAACCTGCCGCTTGTGGGTCTCATAAATTCACCGTTGAGAATTCATTTGTAGAATTGTTTAAGACTAACAAAAACTTTGACGAAACTAAATTTCGTCAAGCTTGCAGATAAAGAAAGATAAGTACAATGAGCGATCGAAAGAGCTACCGTAGTAAGAGCAATGATAGTGATGAGAAGACCGAGAGCTGGACTCCCCGTGAGCACGGCTTCAATAGCAATCAGCCTGACAAGGATGATATTGTTGGAAGCCCCGATTGGAAGCCCACCCCTGTAGTTTTTGCAGGGTTTCTCGTGCGTGATATGGAACTTGCTACGAGTAACCTGCGCATTGCGATGCAGAGCTATAGTGGTCCCGTGACGGTTCGGGAAGTCAAGGAAGCGATGCTACACAGCGTTGATACGATCGAGAAGCTACTTGCTATTCAGGTGAAGGCTGGTTCGGTTAAGATTGACTCGGCTGGGTTTAGATACAGTCTGGTGTGCGCGTAATGTCAACGTCGATACATGAACAAGTCCATATCGAGTATGGCAACAATGAAGCTGAAGTAGACAAGGAGCTTGCTCCAATCATATTGGCTTGTTGGAAGCTCGATATTGATACAGTAATGTCTTGTCAAAATAACGTGCCAGAAGGTTTCGTGTGGATATGTTTCATTTCTATTTTTGATGCCATGAAGTTTATGAATGTGGTTGCAGATAAGTATCAGAAAAGTTCTAAGTCGATCTACAACAGAGTTTTAGGCAATTGGACAAGCATCGAAGATGATAGCATAGAACAATCGTTCTGGCGATATTCGATTAACCCGATTGATCTGAATCTTTCGCAAGTGTCTGCTGATGAAAATGACGATGAATTGATTGAGACACATGACGGAGAACCTGAGTTTGTATTCGATTGTTCAATTCGTTTCCCGCGCACTGATATGAAAAAAGTGCTTAGTCAATTAAAGAAAGCAAACAAATAAGAATAAGCCACCCATTCACAACCGGTCGACCGTGATAGGTGCGGCCGGTGTGCTCGGTCCCAATAATTAAACGTAGGTTTTTACAACGAGTTATATCATGTCTAAAGGTGCTATCTTTGTAAGGCGTTCCAAGAACAATAAGATCGGAAATGTGAGTTGCACTTACGCATCAATTAAAGCCACATGTCCAAAGACATGTCCATTGAAATCTAATGGTTGCTACGGCGAACTGTCGTACGTTGGAATTATCAATAAACGTATGAACAGGCGCGCTCGTCAAAATTCGCCTCTTGATCTGGCTCGATCCGAAGCCAAGGCGATTGATGCCGGCTATCGTGGAGGTAAGGTTCCTGCTGGACGAATGATGCGTATGCATGTGGCCGGAGACAGTATTTTGAGACGAGGTACACGGCTACTAGCCAGTGCAGTTAAACGATGGCAAGCTCGTGGTGGCGGTCCAGTTTGGACATTTACCCATTCGCATGCTAACGTCCCCCGATCTACATGGGGATCAATTAGCGTACTCGCTAGCATCGAATCAGTCTCTCAAGTAGAAGCGGTTCGTGAAGCCGGCTATGCTCCGGCTCTAGTAGTCGCAGAGTTTTCAAGCGATAAAGCATTCAAGGTTGTTGGGTCTGACACGGTTTTTATACCTTGTCCTGCTCAGACTAAAGAGAAGGTAACTTGTGAAAGCTGTCGGTTGTGCACACGAGCTGATTGGCTTTTTGCTACAAATAAAGGGATCGCTTTCGCTGTACATGGCATTCGATCCGCCGCTCTTAAGCGCCACTTGACGGTGATTAGCTGACCCATTCACGAAACATTAACTACATAAGTATAACCGAGCCCACAAAGCTCCACAACAAACGAGAATGTTATGGCTACTACATTGACTGAGATCATTGCGAAGGTTCAGAAGCTTCTTTCACTTAGTAAGAATAACTCCAATGCCGCTGAAGCAGCTACTGCTGCTGGCATTGCTAATCGACTTATCGATGAACACCGACTGTCGGTTGCAGACTTGGAACTTGAATCGTCTACCAAGGAAGCAGTTGTTCAGGATGATAATCACCTGTACGAGTCGGGCAGGATCACTGCTTGGCGAGCATCACTCGTTCGTGTACTTACTTCTCATTACGGTGTAGCATATTACAATGATACCACTCATTCGGAAACAGGCCGTCAGGTATCTCGTTATCGCATGGTTGGTCGCAAGTCCGATATGGAAGTGGTGCGCTACTTTTATGTTTGGTTGGGAGCCGAGTGCGAGCGTCTTTCTGCCCTTGAAGCGAAGGGTAAAGGACGCGTGTATGTTGCGAGCTATCAATTGGGATTTGTAAGTGGTGTTTCGGAACAGCTCATGTTGTCGCGCGAACAAGCCAAGCAGACCGCTACTTCCACCTCGATTGTGATGATCGATTCTCGTGGCGATGAGGCTCGTACCGGAATGTATAACATTGTTCCGGGGCTTCGTAAGTCTAAGGGTTCATCCAGCAGGCAACATGACGTAGGTGCGTTTGGAGAAGGAAAAGCGCGAGGGCAGTCGGTGCATCTTGGGAATGCGATGGGGAGTGGTGGTAGTAGCAAGACACTCAACGGATAGAATAAATAACACATAATTGTAAAGAATAGCCAAAAATTATAGATAATAATCAAAACGGCAATTTGTTAATTATGTGTTGTTATATAGTGTTTATGGTAATAAAAACGCATACTTACATACATATTTTAACAGGTAAGTGTATAATTTTATATGAAAATTATTTATGTTGTATTTCCTATTATTTTAGGAATAATAGATTATTTGTTTATTCGTTTTTTAATAAAACGACATACAAAGTTTGTATCTATTATTCCTAAAGTTAATACTAATTACGTTATACTTCCTCCTCCACCGCCATCGGCAAAAGAAATTGCCGAGGAGTTGGCACCCAAATTATTAATACTTAAAACTCCATTATGGATGAACATTGTGATTGTAATTGCTACATTTGCATCTGTAATTCAAATGGTTATTAGTATATTTAATTTAACAAAATGAATATACTTGTTAACCCATTCACAACGCAGCCCCAGCCATAAGAGTGGCGAAGTCAATCGCCCTCAAAAGGAATATTCGTCATGAGTCTGATTCATCAATTTCAGAGGCACGAGACAGGTTGCTTTACCGCTTGTGTTTCGATGATGCTCAATAAGTCTTATTATGATGTGCTAGACATTCTAAAGCCTAAGGCGAACTATATGTCGCATGGGTTTAAGACTCGCTCTATGTCAAAGACAGCTCTACGTCTTCTCAAGAAGGTAGGCATCAAGGCACATATATCCAACCATAAGAAGTTCTCTTCATTCCAAAAGCATAATAAGCATGCTATCTTTATTATCCGATGGAAATTCGAACCTGAGCAATGCCACACAATAGTTTATGATCACGAAACGAAACGGTTTCTTGACCCGCACTTTGGCGACAAGCTGACCTCCCGTCAATTAAAAAGTTTGGAGAGGCAGCTTGACACGGCAATTATTGTGGATATGATATCTCCAACCGGTCGAGTACGCCCGTCCCCCAAAAAGAAATTCGTAGGTTCAACGTGAATTATTTAGAAGTTATTCTGCTGATCGAACTTAACGGCGAGAAATCCGTTTCAGAGAAGACGAACTCCATTCGCACCGATAAGTTTCTTTATCAGCGAACGGATGACAAGAATTGGGAACAAGTTGAACTACCAATGTTTATTGAAGGGGAAGATAAATACCTGCCAATAGTTCCGACCGAAGTTCGGGAGAAAGTTAAAAAGTGAAGCAGCGAGAAGTCTATTCAGAAGAAGAGTACTACGCTCTTTGTGTTCAGTATTGGCGCACATACCGACATAGGTCAATACCAAGATGGACATTCAATGTTCTAAGAAAGAGAAATCAAAATGAGAACCGCACAGGAACTTTATGATCAGATAGTACACCATCTGCGTGTGCAAGGGTGCAAAAGTCAGATGTCTAATGGTGATCTATGTATGTATCGTAATCCTGAAGGATTATCTTGCGCTATTGGTTGTCTAATTCCGCCCGAAGAATATGATCCTAAAATGGAAGATAAAGGTATCGATGGGTTGATTGATTCGTTTCTTTTATCAAAAGAGCTTTACGATGAATTCAACAACTCTTATGAACTATTATATCGGATGCAACGCATCCACGATAGTATACCGGTCGAGAAGTGGGAGACCAATTTTCGTATGGTAGCAGAACAGCTTTGGCTAAAGTATCCTTCATTATGAAAATAAGAATCACAAATAAAACTGGATTCACTCGTTTGTTTCCGCTGGATGTTTATACTGTAATTAAAGAAGTAGATGATTGTTATCACCTTTTAGATTGTGCGTATATTATTCACAAAGATCGATGTGAGATAATTGAAGACTATGATCATGGAATCGATACGAATGCTTTTCGTACTCCCGAGTGCCCGTGTGGAATTAACCGCAAAGATTGTGAGTATCATAAGTGAAGCCCAATAATGTTTCTGTTTCAGTCTCCCAATTCAATGGCGAATTGTTCGTTAATATCACTATGAGCCTGAAACATCAGCCTCTTGATTATGAGAGTGCTGTGCCACCTAAGATGAATTCTGTCTTTGCTGATGTAACACTATACGGCAAGCGTGTACTCGAAGGCTCACGTGCGCGTAAGTGTAAGCTTCTGAAAAGATTCATTGAACAGCTGGAGTTTCAAGATGATTAAAAAATACTGGATTGTTACAAACGACCAAGACTGTGGAACGCTCTTTACTCGTTCTGAAAAAGAAGCGAATGATTGCCTTGTTGAAGGTAAGAGGGTAGGTATGTATCGCATGGACGCCATGTTGATCGAAGTCATTGACGAGTTGGTTTTAGACGAAGATATCATTTCAATTGATTAAATAGGAGAATTCAAATGTCGGAAGCATCAAAACAGGCAGGTAAAGAAACAGAGCACTCACTCCAAGTTGCGGAAGAACATCTAACTCAGGCAGAGCGTACGTCCAAGCAAACGGGCGATAAGTCTTTAATCAAGAAGGTGGCCGAGATTAAGGAAGCGGTTGTTGAGACGCGTAAAGAGATCAAGAAGAACTTGGAACAATAACATGAATATCAACATAAACAGCTGGCACTATAAATGGTACAAGTGGACGTATAGTTTCTATGATAGTGATATTCCTGAGCAGACTAATTTGTGCCAGTATGTTAATCGTATGGTGTGGATGTCATTACTTATTGGGATGATATCTGTACTTTTTTCTACATTCACAGTGAGCGGACCGATGTGTTATTATCTGTTCGCACCGCTTCTGTTAATTATAGGTTATCGTCCTCAACGGACTTCAAAGCAAAATCTGCTCAAGGGACCTACTACATATATCAAATATTCAGGACTGAATGTGTTTGGTTGGTTTAGATTGTATCCATGGCATTTAGTTTTGCCGGTATTTGTAGTTTGGTTTGAGTTCCACATATGGCGTCATAATGCTGTTGTTAATGTAGTAATTGGTCATGTTATGATAGTAGTTATATGGTTTATTCTTCTTTGGTCTACAGGGGTGCTTTCTAATTCGGAAACGATTAAGTTAATTAGAGCTACAATCAAAGCAAAAACGAGTCACGTGTGTCCGATAGTTACGTTTTCAAAAGACCCTACTTCCGATGAATAAAGAAAGGCACTTTGTGCTGTCATGTTTACATACGGCTTTTGGTTTTATCACGAGCTTCAAGATCTAATTGGTATGAATTTGGGAGGGGATAAACCTTATCGGAATTGCTCATTCATTCAGTTAAGTGTCCCCACATATCCTTATTCATATTCAGTCAAGGTGTCCAGTCCAAGATTTGAATTATTTAGACAGAATCCAAAGTGTGTCTCTTGTGATCGCATTGGTTCACTTTGGATATTGGAGGCTCATCATCGCAACGAAGCACCTCATCTTAATCTGTACCATGTTGGAGAACCAACTACTGAATGGAAGCGGTTATCAGTTGATGGTCTTGTCTTAATTACAAAGGACCATGTAATACCTCGCTCTAAAGGCGGAGCTTCTGATATAAGTAATTACGTTACTATGTGCAGTATTTGCAACGGCAAAAAGGGCGATCGTGTATCACCAACTTTAATTGTGAGAAAAAATGAAAGACGACAAATTAATTCAACGTATGACAAAAATTGTAGCGCGTAATGGTCGTATCATCCTTAAGTCCAAGGATGGAAGCGGAAGTTATATGCATCAGCATACCAACATTGCTGCTGGTGCACTTGGGACTGTATATACCTATCAATCTAAATTGGCAATGGTGTTTGCTGATTTGAGTGTGGCTCATAGTGTGGCCCGTATATTGGGCGCTAAGGTAGTTGTTCTTTTTCCAAAGAAGAAGTCTCCAGCAAAAGAATTGTTTGAATCAACCGGCATGGCGGAAGCTATTTGCAATCTAATCAATCGTAAATTGGATGAAATGGAAGATGCGGAGCCCAAGAATGAATTTGATCAAGCAGAGGATCTTATTGATCGAGCTGAGGCTGCTAGAAACTTAATTCTGCGTAATCATAAAGTTAGTGATGAAACTAAACAGAGTAGACGTGAAGCTAAGTTTGCCGCTTTCGATAAAGGTATATGCATAAAAAATGCAGTATATCAGCCTATTGAGAATCATTGTAATAAAAAGAGCCATAATTGCCACAAAAGAAAAAGATGCGCTTGTCTTTGTGCTGGTTGTAGGGAGTTTAATTTTTAGATGAAACCTCTCGATGACTCGTGGTTCAAGGCTGTATCAGAAGCAACCGGCAAGACAGAAGATGAAGTCTTCTCTATCATTCAGAGTGCTTGGAATGAAGGCTTAACTCTTGCCGAAGTTAATGCACGTCTACAATCATTGGCGCAAGCCAATGGCAAACAACTAATTCTCGTAAACTCAACAAATAACTAAAAGGTAAATCAAATGAATCGAAATGTATTCGGAACCGTAATGGTTGCGATGATGTGTGTATCTGTTTCTGTAATGGCTCAAGATAACCAACGATCGACTATGGATCTTCCCGCTCCTGTAGTGGCGGTTACTCCTGTAGTATCGCCTGTTGGTGTTCCTACGACTGGTGATCCTACTGCCCCTGCACCGGTTGTACTGCCCGTTGAAGCGCCTCCGACCACAACGGTGGTTGTCGATGCTCCTGTTGTGGAGGTGCCTCAGCGTGTCCGTGGGGCCGCTCCTTCAGCAAAGTCTGAGCAATATGTACCTTTTAAATTGGGAATGTTATTCGATCTTTCAGTGCCATCAGGCGTTGCGCTGGGAATAGAGGCAAGACTTCCTAAAGTGCCTTGGTTCAAGCTTGGGCTTGCTGGTACTGGATTGCTTGGTCCTGGTATTCGTGGAAATGTGTTGGTTGATCCATTTAAGTTTCCGGTTGTTCCGCTACTTAATTTTGACCTTGGACATCAGTTTCCATTCGCTGTTCCCGGTGTAAAGAACAGCCCTGATATTGATTTTACATATGCTGATTTTCAGGGAGGTTTGGGTGTAGGTTCACGTGATGGGTTTCGTGTAATGCTATTGGGCGGAATGTCTTATCTCGATGGTACAGCCCACAATTTCAGTGGGCTATTGGGTACATCTAAAGGCGTTACTGTTGGCGATCCGAATTTCAATGGATGGCTACCTAATGCCAAAATTGGCTTCAATTGGTTGTTTTAATCAAGAAATATAAAGGACTAATAAAATGAATAAGATTATGATTTTACCGTTTCTAATGTTGGTTGGATGTATCGATGCCAACGTTAGTGATCCATCAATTTGTGATACTTTTGATCTGGGAACTCCTCCGTCATTTCCAGTGAGCGTTCCTATTGGTGTTCCACTTCCAACCCAAACGTTTACTTCTAACATGGACTTTAGTTCGTCTATCAGCAAACTATCGGACGTGGCTAACAATCTAACTGTAAACGTCTCCAACCTTAATCTTTCAAACAATGGCGACCTTGCTTTTATTACGACTATGGATGTTAGTATCTCGGCTGTTGGGATGCCTTCGGTTCCTTTCGCAAGCTATACGAATACGACAGGAAGCAATCCTGGACCTGAAGTTTCAATGAAGGTACTGGTTGATTCGAGTACACTGCTGAGTTATCTTGAGCATCCTGTGACGCTTACCTTTACTGTAAATGGAACGATTCCAACCAAGACCGTTTCATTTGAAAACACAATGTGCGTAGCGGTATCTGGTAAGTTCAGTAAGTCCCTATGAATAACGAGCTGTTTGAAATTCAATGCTATGAATGTGGAATAGCTTTTGCCATTCGAAAGAATGTGCAAATTGTTTGGGCACAAAATAACAAGATATTCTTTTGTCCAAATGGTCATAGCCAATCTTGGAATGCGCCTCCGTTGCCTGTTAAAGATCAAGCAGAATTAAAATGTCTTCGACAAGAAGTGCAAGAGCTAAAAGATAAATTGACTGTTGCATTAGATCATACCAAAGGATTTATATGATCTCTATAGCTTTAAAACCAACGACTTTTAGTCGTTGGATACAAAGCGTCAGCTGTTAAAATGTTTTTTTAATTTGCCGGGCTTGCGACGCAAGTCCGGCGTGATTATAATTTAAAATGTAATGAGTCTGTATATCTTTCTCGTTATAGACCGAGATCAAAACCTAATTTAGTGGCTTCTGTACTATAATCTTGTATAGAGTAAGAAAAGGTAAGTGATCAATCTTTTCAATGAGAAACGGTCTTGCGATTGTGAATTGTATTTTTACAATTCACAACGCCTGCCGAAGTAGCTTAAATCGCTCCAAGCAGATAAACAATTAGAAAAGATATTCTAAGCCTGGTATAGGCTATGCGGGCTGCCTTCGGCAGCACCTCAGAAGTCAACAATTTTAGTTGTTGGTAATTCACGTCTCAATTGGAAATACCACAAATTACTGAATGTGTTAAGGAATAAAATGTCTACCGTAAAAAAGTTTTGTCTCGAATTAGACATTGGAAATTCTGCCATGATGCTTCCCGAACATATCAGCATGGCTCTTGCTCGTGTTGCCGAACAGATTACGCACGTGGTTATGCTTAAGGGCGGTACTGGAAAAATTAAAGATGTAAATGGATCTACTGTAGGTTTTTGGACGTACAAATAAAGTTACCCATTCACGACGAGCCGCACACGTAAGGTACAGAGCACGAATTTGAAAGCTACATACCAAACAATATCAATCGGACTGAATCAACTATATACTTTTCCTTTCAT
>Ga0302326_10029437_pt1 | contig 11020 bp, 10 predicted proteins | sample Palsa_T0_3_FD_202264 | JGI IMG/M metagenome (GOLD analysis project Ga0302326, IMG submission 202264) | Peat permafrost microbial communities from Stordalen Mire near Abisko, Sweden - Palsa_T0_3 | ecosystem: Environmental > Terrestrial > Soil > Palsa > Peat permafrost | place: Sweden: Abisko...
GTCGCGGCCGTTGCCGATGTGCCAGCTGACGTCCCAGATGAAGCCGAATAAAGCGCAGATGATCGACGTCGTGAACACGAGGATGGTCAGCGCCACCCACGATGGGCGGTTGAACTTTTGGCCCAGCCGTTCCGCAGTGGTGTTCAGCCAGGTGATCCGGTGGGTGCGGTGCGCCCAACCGATGTACAGCAGGACCGCGCTGATCACCATCGCGGCGATGGACAGCCCGATGACTTGGTCGAGGCCGGCGCCACGCGCCGGCGGATCTGCGAGATATGTCAGTTCCACCGTGATACCTCCACTGCGCTGTGGCTGCCCCGAAGACTGCGGGCGCTAACTCACGTCACGGTAGGTTGCCGGCGGGCGCTCCGTTCAAACTTCGAATATTTCTGCTGTCGTGCGGATCAAGCACGCTTGTCGTCGGCATCGTCGTCGGCGCTGCGCCGGTCCTTGATTGCGACATAGAGCACCACGCCGACGACGATCACCGCCGGCAAAAACGCGGGTCCGGCCAGCAGGAGCCAATGATGAGCTACATATTCGACGTGGGCACTAGCCAATTGGGTTCACTCCCAGGGTTGTACTGCCCACCCCTGCGGGATGCCCAACGGCGACCACGTCATGTTTGTGCAGGTGCACACCGTTAGCCTAGCCTGGGCACCGTTGAACGCAGGCCGCGATGATCCCGCGGTCGCTTCCGTCCCGCGCAGGTGGACAGGGCACGAACGAAGATATTGAGGAGTAGCTGGTGACTCAGGCGGTGACTCGGCCAACACCCGATACCGACAGCGCCGACATCGTGGCCGTGGCCCGTCAACAAGTACTCGAACGCGGTGAAGGGCTGCGCCAGGAGCAGGTGCTGGCGGTGCTGCAATTGCCCGACGAGCGGCTCGAGGAGCTGTTGGCGCTCGCGCATGAGGTTCGGATGGCTTGGTGCGGTCCCGAGGTTGAGGTCGAGGGCATCATCAGCCTCAAAACGGGCGGCTGCCCCGAGGATTGTCATTTCTGTTCGCAGTCGGGGCTGTTCGCCTCGCCGGTGCGCAGCGCATGGCTGGACATCCCGAGCCTGGTCGAGGCGGCCAAGCAGACCGCGAAGTCCGGCGCCACCGAGTTCTGCATCGTCGCTGCGGTGCGCGGCCCCGACGAGCGGCTGCTCGCGCAGGTGGCCGCGGGCATCGAAGCCATCCGCGACGCCGTGGACATCCAGATCGCCTGCTCGCTGGGCATGCTGACTCCCGAGCAGGTGGAGCGGCTGGCCGCGATGGGTGTGCACCGGTACAACCACAACCTGGAGACCGCGCGCTCCTACTTTCCCAATGTCGTCACCACGCACAGCTGGGAAGAGCGCTGGGAGACGCTGTCGATGGTGCGCGAGGCCGGTATGGAGGTGTGCTGCGGCGGCATCCTCGGCATGGGTGAGACCGTCGAACAGCGCGCGGAATTCGCCGCCAACCTGGCCGAGCTGGACCCCGACGAGGTACCGCTGAACTTCCTCAACCCGCGGCCGGGGACGCCGTTCGGCGACCTCGACGTCCTGCCGGCCAGCGAAGCGCTCAAGGCGGTGGCCGCGTTCCGGCTGGCCCTGCCCCGCACCATGCTGCGGTTCGCCGGTGGCCGCGAGATCACGCTGGGTGACCTGGGCGCCAAACAAGGCATTCTGGGCGGTATCAACGCCGTGATCGTCGGCAACTACCTGACTACGTTGGGACGGCCCGCTGAAGCTGATCTGGAGTTGCTCGACGATCTGCAGATGCCGATCAAGGCGCTCAACGCCAGCCTGTAGAACGAGACCTTGATGCTCAGCGATCTGCCTGCGCCCGTGGGTGCGGGCGTCTACAACGTGTACACCGGCGCTGCGCGCGGCGACGACGACTCTGCAGGGAGCTCGGTGCCGACGGCGGCGCGGCTCGGTCTGGAGCCGCCTCGATTCTGCGCCGAATGCGGCCGCCGGATGGTGGTACAGATCCGGCCCGACGGCTGGTGGGCGAAGTGTTCGCGGCACGGGCTGGTGGATTCGTCCGACTTGGAGGCGCACCGATGAGGGATACGCAGACTGTCAACGCGTCACGTAGTTCTCGACGTTCTCGACTTCAGGCGGCGACGGCGGTCGCGGCGGGACTGCTGCCCTTCGGGTTGGTCGTCGGCGCACTCTGGGCGTGGCTTGCTCCACCGATCCACGGAGTGCTGGCGCTGACCCACACCGGTGAGCGGGTGCACGACTATCTGGGCAACGAATCCGATCACTTCTTCGTCGCAGCGTTCCTGATGCTCGGGCTGCTGAACGTCGTCGCCGCGGTAGCAGCGGTGCTGGCCTGGCAGTGGCGGCCGCATCGCGGACCTGGGATGGTCGTCGGGCTGTGCACCGGTGTGGTGATCGCGGCAGCCGCCGCGGTAGGCGTGGGCGTACAACTGGCGCACCTGCGTTACGGCGCGGTGAATCTCGCCGCGCTGCCAGTGAGCCACGACCACCCGCTGCATTACTTCACTGAGGCGCCGCCGGTGTTCTTCGGCCATTCTTGGCTGCAGATGGCCTGCACGCTATTGCTGCCGGCCGCCACCGCCGCGCTGGTCTACGCCGTACCGGCCGCGGCCACCGGGCGAGATGATCTCGGCGGGTATCCGGCCGTCGACTCGGTCTATCCGCCAGCGGAAAGCGCGTCGTCTGCGCCGTCATAGCGGGCGGCGGTGCACCGACTTTCCGGTGATCACCTTGGCGGCGACCAGGGCAAGCCGCGCCATCCCGACGTAGGTGGCCGGATTGAACATCGTCGGCCACTTCGTTCTGATCAGATGATCGGTAAGCGGTCGGTGTGTGAACCGGTCCTGCAGCCAGCGCAACGCCATCGGCGCCGACAGCGGGTGCAGCAGCAGATGCTCGTTGAACGCATCGCGGTGGTAGGTGACGTCGGCGCCGCCCGCCGAGTACGCGTCGGCCAGCCTGTCGATGTCCTCGACGTCGATCACGTAGTCGTGCACCGCCTGCACGATCAGTACCGGCGGCGTCGGCACCTTGGCGCCCAACCTGATGTTCTCGAAGACCTGCTGAACCGCGGGCATCGTCAGGATTTCCTCGAGTGGCCGGTCCAGGTAGACGCCGACGTCCTTCTTGACCATCCGGATGACCGCGCCCACCGTCGTCATAGCCTCCAACCGCCGCAGCAGCGCGCGCCCCTCGTCGCTGGCGTGCTGTTGGACCACCCGGTTCAGGTCGGGGTAGATCTGCATCAGCGCTGCGATCACCATGGCCGGCAAACCAGACAGCACGGTGCCGTTGAGCCGGCGGAAGGTGCGGCCAAGGTCGCCGACCGGTGACCCCAGGACCGCACCCACGATGTCCAGCTCCGGCGCATAGTCGGCACACAACTCGGCGGCCCACGCAGTCGCCAGCCCGCCGCCTGAGTAGCCCCACAGCGCCACCGGCGCCGACGGCGACAGTCCGAGCCGCTCGGAACTCAACGCCGCCCGCACCCCGTCAAGGGTGTAGTAGCCGGGCTCACATGGGGCGCCCCACAATCCTTTCCGGCCCTCGTGATCGGGTATCGATACCGCCCAGCCTTCGGCGAGGGCGGCGCTGATCAGCAGAAACTCCAGCTGCGCCAGCGCACCCACGGCTAGTGCGCGTCGCCGCAACGCGTACGACGGGAAGCAGCGGGACGATACGGCGTCGATCGCGCATTGATACGACAACACCGGGCACGGGCTTTCAGGCGTTGCATCGGTTGGGACGATCACGGTCGTCACGGTGGCTTCCGGATTGCCGCTCATGTCCGTCGTCCGGTACAGCAGCTGGGTGGCCGTGGCCTGCTGCGGGATGACGCCCAGGAACGCCAGCTCCACATCGCGCGAACGCAGCACCGTGCCGGGCGCGGCGTGCTGGTAGCCGGGCGGCGGCAGGTAGAAGGGGTCGTCTGACGGCAGGAGGGGACGGGCCTTGGCCTGCAGTTCCTGGTGTGGTGCACGGCCGATCCATTCCGCACCGGTCGCGGTCGCAAGGTTGCCGATGTCCATCGGGGCATTGTTGCTTAAGAGGCCGCTAAGAATCCAGTCGGCCCGCTGGGCGGCCCGGAGTTTCAGCCTTGCCCGGGAGGGCGCAGGGCGGCGAACTCGTCGGTGACCCGCAGTTGTGAGTCGGTGAAGCGGTACAGCGCCGCCGGACGACCGCCACTGCGGCCGGACTGCGTAACCGTGCCGGTGGGGCTGATGACACCCCGACGGGCCAGCACGCGCTGCAGGTTAGTGGTGTCGACCTGATGGCCCAGCGTGGCGCTGTAGATGTCGCGCAGCGTCGACAGCGCGAATTCAGTTGGCGCCAAGGCGAATCCGATATTGGTGTACGACATCTTCGCGACCAGCCGGGTCCGGGCGTGTTCGACCATCGGGCCATGGTCGAACGCCATCGGCGGCAAAGCGGCGACGGGGTGCCAACAGGTGTCGGGCGGCAGCTCCGGGATGGCGGGGGAAGGCACCAGGCCCAGGAAGGTCGACGCAATCGTGCGCGGGCCGGGAACTCGGTCGGGATCGGAGAACACGGCGAGTTGCTCCAGATGGGCGACTTCGCGCAGGTCGACCTTCTCGGCGAGCTGGCGCCGCACCGACGTCCGCATGTCCTCGTCGTGGCGCAGCCGACCGCCGGGCAGCGCCCACGCACCCCGTTGCGGGTCGCGGGCGCGTTGCCATAGCAGGACGCTGAGCTCGGGCGTCTGGTTGGGGTCTGAGCCGAGACCGCGAATCTGGAACACGACGGCTAGCACTTCGTGGGCAGTGCTACCATGGGCCATGTTTTCGATTATAAGTCGAAAACCGGGTCGGGGTCGAAAGGACGGCGATGACGGTCCTGAATCGCGCAGCCTCGCTATCGAACGGCCAGGCAAAAGACCTGGCGAGCGATCTGACGCCGGACATCACCAACACATCCGCTGGTTACGCCGGGGTCGAGGGCGACGCGCGATGGGCGGCCGAGATCCGTCGGCTGGCCGAGCTACGCAACGCCACGATCTTGGCGCACAATTACCAGCTCCCGGCTATCCAGGATGTCGCAGACCACGTCGGTGACTCGTTGGCGCTGTCCCGGATCGCCGCCGAAGCGCCCGAGGACACCATCGTGTTCTGTGGCGTGCACTTCATGGCCGAAACCGCGAAAATCCTGAGCCCGGAAAAGACTGTGCTCATCCCGGATGAGCGAGCCGGGTGTTCGCTGGCCGACTCGATCACGGCCGACGATCTGCGGGCCTGGAAGGACGAACACCCGAGCGCCGTCGTCGTCTCCTACGTCAACACCACCGCCGCGGTCAAAGCGCTCACTGACATCTGCTGCACCTCGTCGAACGCCGTCGAGGTGGTGGCCTCGATCGATCCGGACCGTGAGGTGTTGTTCTGCCCCGACCAGTTCCTCGGGGCGCACGTGCGCCGGGAGACCGGGCGACAGAATCTGCACGTGTGGGCCGGCGAGTGTCACGTGCACGCCGGGATCAACGGAGACGAGCTCACCGAACAGGCCCGCCGGCACCCCGACGCCGAGTTGTTCGTCCATCCGGAATGCGGTTGCGCGACGTCCGCGCTCTACCTGGCCGGCGAGGGCGCCTTCCCGCAGGACCGGGTCAAGATCCTGTCGACCGGGGGCATGCTCGACGCCGCCCGCACCACCCACGCCCGCCAGGTTTTGGTCGCCACCGAGGTCGGCATGCTCTATCAGCTGCGCAACGCCGCGCCGGGTGTCGACTTCCGCGCGGTCAACGATCGCGCGTCGTGCAAATACATGAAGATGATCACCCCGGCGGCGCTGTTGCGGTGCCTGGTCGAGGGTGCCGACGAAGTTCACGTCGACGCGCAGACCGCGCAACGGGCCCGGCAGAGCGTGCAGCGGATGATCGCGATCGGTCAGCCTGGCGGCGACGAATGAGTATTCGTCCGGCCTGGCAACAGACTGCCGATGTCGTCGTGATTGGTACCGGCGTAGGTGGTTTGGCCGCAGCGCTGGCCGCGCACCGGGCCGGCCGTCGGGTTGTCGTGCTCAGCAAGGCGGGACGCAAGCCCGGCGGAACGGCCACGCATTACGCGCAGGGCGGGATCGCGGTGGTGCTGCCGGATAACGACGACTCAGTCGACGCGCACGTCGCCGACACCATCGCTGCCGGCGCCGGACTGTGCGATCCCGACGCGGTCACGTCGATCGTCGCCGACGGCTACCGGGCTGTGGCCGAATTAGTCAGCGACGGAGCACGATTCGATGAATCGTCGACCGGCGGTTGGGCGCTGAGCCGTGAAGGTGGACACTCTCGGCGGCGCATCGTGCACGCCAACGGCGATGCCACCGGCGCCGAGGTGCAGCGCGCGCTCGATAACGTGGCAGGCGCGCTGGACATCCGCACCAAACACACCGCGCTGCGTCTGCTGCACGACGCGGGTTCGGTGACCGGGGTGCTGGTCGCCAATCGGCAGGGGATCGGCGTCGTTCATGCACCGTCGGTGATCCTGGCCACCGGCGGGTTAGGGCATCTGTACAGCGCGACCACCAACCCCGAGGGCTCGACCGGCGACGGGGTCGCGCTGGCGCTGTGGGCCGGTGTCGCGGTGAGCGACATTGAGTTCATTCAGTTCCATCCGACGATGTTGTTTGACCGCCGTGGTGGCGGCCCCGGCAGGCGGTGCCCGCTGGTCACCGAAGCCATTCGCGGCGAGGGCGCGGTTCTCGTTGACCGTCAAGGCAATTCAGTGACCGCGGGAACGCACCCGATGGGCGACCTGGCGCCGCGCGATGTGGTGGCCGCCGCTATTGACGCCCGGCTGCGCGCTACTGGCGACGAATGTGTTTACCTCGATGCCCGCGGTATCGAGGATTTCGGCCGCCGCTTTCCGACCGTCACCGCCGCCTGCCGCGCGGCCGGTATCGACCCGGTTCGCCAGCCCATTCCGGTCGTTCCGGGCGCGCACTACAGCTGTGGCGGTGTGGTCACCGATGTGCACGGGCAGACCGAACTGCCCGGGCTGTTCGCCGCGGGCGAGGTCGCTCGAACCGGGATGCACGGCGCGAACCGGCTGGCCTCCAACAGTCTGTTGGAGGGTCTGGTCGTCGGCGGCCGGGCGGGACGGGTCGCAGCCGCGCACGCGGCGGCGGTCGGACGTCCACGTACGTGCGGGACGGAACCGGCCGGCTATGCCCGGCTGGTCCGCGGCGACGTGCAGCGAGCGATGAGCCGGGACGCCTCGGTGGTTCGCGACGCCGATGGCCTGCGGCGGTTGATCGGCACCCTGTCGGCAGCACCGGTGGGTGCCGTCGCCTCTCGCGCTGGCCTGGAAGACGCGGCGCTGACCGCAACCGCTCGCGCGGTGGCCGCGGCTGCGCTGGCCCGCGAGGAGAGCCGAGGTTGTCACCATCGGGTCGAATATCCCGATGCGGCCCTCACGCCGCCGCGCAGCATCGTCGTCCGGCTTGCCGACGACGACAGCGCTCAGGTGGTAGAGCCGGTAGCGGTGGCCTGATGGCCCTCCCGCCGAGCGGCGTTATGTTCTCCGCAAGTGAGCTCGCAGAGGCTCGCGCGACGATCAGCCGCGCGCTCGACGAGGATTTGCGTTACGGGCCGGACGTTACGACGGCGGCGACCGTGCCCGACGGCGCGACGACCACCGCGTCGCTGATCACCCGCGAGCCCGGCGTGATCGCCGGAGTGGACATTGCGCTGCTGGTGCTCGACGAGGTGCTCGGCGCCGATGGCTACCGGGTGCTCGACCGCGTCGACGACGGCGAACGGCTACAGCCCGGGGCCGCGCTGCTGACGGTCGAGGCACAGATGCTCGGCCTGTTGACCGCCGAGCGGACCTTGCTGAACCTGGTGTGCCACCTGTCGGGGATCGCCACCGAGACAGCCGCATGGGTCGACGCGGTGCACGGCACCAAGGCGGAGATCCGCGATACCCGCAAGACGCTGCCCGGTCTGCGTGCCCTGCAGAAGTACGCAGTCCGAGTCGGCGGTGGCGTCAACCACCGGCTCGGACTGGGCGACGCGGCGCTGATCAAGGACAACCACGTCGCCGCCGCGGGCTCGGTGGTCGCGGCGTTGCGCGCGGTGCGGGCCGCCGTGCCGGATCTGCCGTGCGAGGTCGAAGTGGACTCGCTCGAACAACTCGACGACGTGCTGGGGGAAGGAGCCGAGTTGGTGCTCCTCGACAACTTCCCGGTCTGGCAGACCCAGATCGCGGTGCAGCGCCGCGACGCCCGCTCGCCCTCAACCAGATTGGAGTCCTCCGGCGGGCTTTCGTTGGACACCGCCGCCGAATACGCCGGAACGGGCGTGGACTATCTCGCGGTGGGAGCGCTCACCCACTCGGTGCGGGTGCTCGACGTCGGCCTGGACATCTAGGGCGCTTTCCCGCTGATCACCAGCGCGGTGGCGCGGCTCCCCGGCCGAAGCCCCAGGTCGACTGACCCAATCTCGGCTTGCGTGGTTCGTCGGGTGGTCGTCGAAAGTGTGCTTGCAGCAACGGTTCCGCATCGGCGCCCTCGACGATGGCCGAACATGGCGCGTTGAATTCGCAGTCATGACAATGCGGCGCGAATGTCGGGTAAATGGTTGGCCAACTGGTCATGTCGACCACCTCAGCGGCGATCAGCGACCCCACCGACGTGATCTCCTGGCGGCTTCGACGGACGCGAGTACGACGCAGCACACCAGCGGTGATCTGCTCGGTGCGGTCGGTTGCGGTGCGGCGTGATGCCTGCGCCGACGCCCGCTGGTGCTGTGGGACTGATCGACCACCACCGCTGGGCTCGTGTTGGGTGACCGCTTTCGGCAGGCGCTTCGTCGCGGACCCAGGAGCCGGGAATTTGAGCGGGCCGGTGATGCGCACCTCGTTGTGGATGGTTCCGGCGATCTGAACGCCGATGTAGTCATACTCGAATGCCCAGCAGGCCGCCACCGCCGGCTCGTCGCGGACCAACGTGTCGATGTTCTGCCACTCGTCGACGATCTGATGACAGACCACCCAGTACTCGTCGGCGGCGTCCACGGCCACCAAATCGATTCGGCACGGGTAAATAACCGGAGATCCGTCGCGCACCAGCAATCCGCGCTCGGGGTCGTCGGGATCTGGGACCAGCGCTTCGACGGCGAGATTGATCTTGACCGGGGCGAAGTCGTCGACGGCGTTCGCCCAGGCGTCATAACAGTCCAGCAGAGCTGCGGCCTTGTCGAGCATGTCCGTTGCGTCGGCCTCAACAAGCGACTGCTCGAGCGCCTTGTGCACCAGCGGCTGGGTCACCTCGTGTTGCCAGTCCCAGGTGCCGGGGTAGTAGAACACGGCCAATGCGTCTTTGAGGGCGGACGGCAGAGCCGGTTCGACGATCCCCGTCGACCGCAGGTTGCGGCGATGCGGCGAGGCGAAATCCCACTGCCGTCGGCAGCGCTTGAACCGTGTGCGCTCCTCTGCGGTGATCCGATAGTCGACCATGTGCCCTCCCGCTCTAGTGATAGTGCTGGAGCCACGGCCCGTCGAGGGGCCAGGCCGCCGAAAACGACGTCCACAAGTCGGGGGCGGTTGCTGCAGACAGCATCTGCAAGGCGGTCGCCGTTCGGCTTCGCCGCACCGCTGTAGGTACACGAGGTCATCGCGACCGGGGCGTGCCGCCACGATCGAGGCGAATAGTTCATCCCGAGTCATTGCCGCGCCCCGTTTGCCCAGCATAGGCCTGCTGGCGGCCGCGATCTAGCGGCTGAGCAAGCGGCGTGCGGCCGGTTTGGCAGCCTTGAGCGCGCCCGCGTCGCCGACGATGCGCGATAAAATCAGCGCTCCTTCGATCAATGAGATCACCGCAACGGCAACGCTTTCCGCTTCGGCCGCCGGCCAATCTTCGGCGTGCAGCCGCTCTTCGATCGCCCTGCACCAGCCGGTAAAGGCGCGCGCCGACGCCTCGCGCACCAGTGGACTGGCATTCACCGACTCGGTGGCGATCGGCTCGACAGGGCAGCCATCGCGTCGATCGGCTCTCAGCCCGGCGACCAGCAGGTCGACCCACCGATCGACGATGTCGGCCACCGGCAGATCGCCGGCCAGAAATCTGCGCAGCAGCTGCTCGATAGCGGCGCCGGCGCCATCGACGACGGCGGCGGCCAGTTGCTGTTTGCCCTGCGGAAAGTGGTGATACAGCGAGCCGGGCTTGACGCCTGCCTGGTCGAGGATCTGGTTGAGCCCGGTTGCGGCGTAGCCCTGACGGCGGAACAGGGTGGCTGCGCTGTCGATCAACGCGGCCCGGCTGCGATCGGGTCTCGGCACATGGTTGACAATACTTGAATGATCACTCAAGAATGCAGTGATGAGGCAGCTGACGTTCGACGAGCCCGGCCGATACGCGTGGCGCGATGTCCCCGACCCGAAGCTCACGGCGCCGGGACAAGCACTGGTCAGACCGTTGCTGGTGGCGTGCTGCGATCTCGACGTCGCGGTCGCGCGCGGCGTAGCGCCGCTGCCGCCCGGGTATGCGGTCGGACACGAGGGAGTTGCGGAGGTCGTCGCGGTCGGCGATGACGTCTCGAGCGTCGGTGTCGGCGACCGGGTCGTGGTGCCATTCCAGATAAGTTGCGGGAGCTGCCGCGAATGCCGTCGGGGCGTAACGAGTTCGTGCGGGTCGGTGCCGCTGATGGCGATGTACGGGTTGGGTCCGCTCGCCGGACTCGACGGCGGTGGCTTCATGTCCGATCTGGTGCTGGTGCCCTATGCCGACGCGATGCTGATTCCGCTTCCGGCGACTGTCGACCCGATCGCCGTCGCCTCGCTCTCGGACAACATTCCCGACGGTTGGCGCGCAGTCGGCCCGTTCCGGGCGGAACTGGCCGGCCTCGACCCGGCCGACCGTCGCGTGCTGGTGATCGGCCGTCTCTCGATCGGGGTATACGCGGCGGCTCTCGCGGCGGCGCTCGGCTGCCATGTCGACTACGTCGACACCGACCCGGGTCGGCTCGCTGCGGCGGAGAAACTCGGCGCGGTCGTGCACGACGCGGCCAAGCCGGACAAAGTGTGGGACCCCTAT
>Ga0302326_10029438_pt1 | contig 11020 bp, 8 predicted proteins | sample Palsa_T0_3_FD_202264 | JGI IMG/M metagenome (GOLD analysis project Ga0302326, IMG submission 202264) | Peat permafrost microbial communities from Stordalen Mire near Abisko, Sweden - Palsa_T0_3 | ecosystem: Environmental > Terrestrial > Soil > Palsa > Peat permafrost | place: Sweden: Abisko...
GCCACCTTCCTGGCGATCTGGATTTTGTCCTGCGCTGGACCGGCAATGCGAATTTGAACCTCGAGGTTGCCGTGGATAAGGGCGATCCGCTCACCGTTTTGGGCTCGGGAGCCTTCAACGGAACCGAGCTTCTTTACCCTGGTTTTGGCTATCAGAATTCGCCGAGCGGCGGCCATGTTCCGTTTGATAACCGCGGCGGACCGCACGGCGGGGAAGAATTTGCCTATTGGTCCGGTGCATATCCAGAAGGCATTTATGGATTTGAGGCACTGAGTATTTCCGGCGTGGCAACTTCTGCCACGCTTGACGTTTATGCAAATGGTAAGCCTCTGGAAATGCTTACCCTCCCTCCGACTGGCTCGCCCAGCAACGTCCTGCTGTATAAGAGCACCCAATACACTCGTGTAATCCAGCCAGGACAGGCCTTTGCGGTTGAGGTTGACATCCCGGAGATTCCCCAAATCCTCAACAGCCCGTTTGTGGCTCCCGATCCTGCCGGCGACCCCAACCCCGGCATTAACCCTCCCGGATCAACCGTTACTTCTGCTCGATCAACACCTTCTGTCGCTTCGAGTATTTCGCTGCCTAGCGCCAAACGGGCTCGGTGACCAGCCATATCCGCGCGGGATTCCCGAAAGTTTTCCTCAAATTTTCTTCGGATTTCGCTTGCGTTGCCGCTCGACTTGGTAGATTCTCCTCAAGCAGTTACATCTAGCTGCGTCTGCGAATTCCGTCCGTGAGGACTCGGGAGAAAGTAAATGTCATTTCGTAACCGGGCACTGTTGTCGTGCGCCTTGATGCTTGCATGGCCCTGCTTCGCCTTGGCGGCGCAGCAGGTGATCTTGGGCAAGGTCAACACCAGCGTTGGCCTTAAGAATACGGCCGCAAATCAGTTTAAGCTCATTACCGACCCCGTGCTGACGCCATCGGAAGAAAGCGGCCCGCAGCCTTCTGATTACATCCCTGTCGAGGGATACCTCGATAGCCATTTCGACCCCGCGCAATTTGAGTTGAATAACGATCCAACTACCGGCATGCCCAGTCTGGGCACCAGCGTCATGGGAGTTCTCCCCTATCAGGTTCTGGGTTTTGAAGTTCAAACGGTGGATGGCGGCCTGATCGATGTTCAGGACAACGGCGAGGGAGGAAGCAGCGTTACCGACATCACCAACACAAACCAACCCGAGGGAACTACGGCACCCAATGGCAATCCGCTGGGTCCGGTTGGCGGTGGCGATACCGGAAACGTCTTTGATATTCATTTCAAAATCATCACCGATGAAGAGGGTACCGCGCTCACTTCGGATCAGGACCAGGACTTCTATCAGCTCTTTCTCACCCAGATCGGAAACAACCTGCCCGGCGATGATACCACGTTCGCCACCCCCGATAGCTTCGTGACCTTTGACCCCGTCGATGGTCCCAGTGGCGCGGGTCTGTCACCGATCACCGTGACGTTTCCGAATATCGCCCCCTCCGTGGTTCCTGAGGTCTCGAGCGCCGGCTTCATTGCCTTCGGCGGCGTTGCCTTGTTCTTGCGTCGACGAAGGGCTAAAAAGGAGAGCCAGGCGCTGGCAACGCAGAGCTCCTCAGCCCCGCCTGATCAGGCATGACCCGTCTTGAGAGCCGGCTCTTCGCTCAAAGTTTCGTTGTCGGAATCATCTGTACGCTCATCGTTGTGACCGCCCAGGCCATCGGGCTGCTCGCGCCGCTGGATGATTGGCTTTACGACAAGCGAGCCACCTACGCCCAGTTTGCCACACCCGCGCCCAGCAACCGGATCGTTCATCTCGATATTGATGATGCATCACTTGATGCCCTTGGCAAATGGCCTTGGTCTCGGTCCACGCTGGCCAGAATCCTGGACGAAGTGAACTTGGCCCGGCCATCGGCGGTGGGGCTCGACATCCTGTTTTCAGAGCCTTCCCGTGCAGACTTCGTGCAAAATCGTGACGGTACGTTCGACAGGGTCGATGATGACGGCGATCTAAATGACGAACTCCGCCGCAGCGGCGTCTCGGTGCTGGCCGCATCATTCGATTTGGAACCGGAGGAGCGTAAATGGCCGATGTTGGATCAAGCCGTTGGCTGGCTCATAAATGATCTGGAGCTCACGCCGGCGCAATTCGCCCAGAAACTGGGGCACCCCCCCGCATCGATGGGCAAGCTATCGATCGACGATCTTTTCCTCCACGCCCGCAGGCTGGCGATGCGCCAGCGCATAGATGACCAACTGCAGGCCGGTCATAGTCAGCTGCCCCAGCTGATGAAGACACTGCTTCCGGATACCGATCCGGACATTCAGTCTCCGCTGATACAGCTACTGGCCAAGCAGTATGTGATCGCCTCCGCCGACCGCGCGATTCTCCGGCTGGGCGCACCCGCCGTTCCGATGGTTCCGCCCCCACTGCAAGGAACGCTCAATTCCGTGCCTCTGGCGAGTTTTATCCAAACCGTGTCCAGTTGCGGTTTTGTCAATTTCGACATCTTCGGCAACGCGACAGTTCGGTCGATTCCGCTCATTGTTGAATACAAAGGAAAGCTTTACCCGCAGTTCGGGCTCGCCGTCGCGTGCGTCGCGATGGGGGCCGATCCCAAGAATATCCGGTTTGAAAAAGGGGACGCGGTCATCCCGACGCGGAACGGTTCGATCACAATTCCCACCTATACCTATCACTCCAGATCGGTTGGCAAGGACGTGCCGCTGATCATCGGCATTCCCTGGTTCGGGGCTCCCGAATGGGAGACGATGTATGATTGGCCTTCCCACCGCGACTCGTCGGCGCACATCTCGATCACCAAGGTGTGGGATCTGTGCCTCATTCACGATGTGATCGCGCGAAACAGCGCTCAGATCGACAAAGCGCTATCGCTCCTTCTCGACGATGACCGGCCCGATAAATTCCAAGTCGATCCCGATCTGGCCAAGCGCTATGCGCGCACCAAGCCCGATCCACTGGACACCGATGCGCGCGAAGCGATGGTACAGAAGGCGATGAAGGCGCTGAAAGATTTCGGCTTGGTGGAACAGTATGACAGTATCGCGGAGAAGGATTTGACGCCGGAGGACCGCCTCCGCCGCGACAATCTGCACGATACGGTGAATGCGCTAAGCGTGGGAGTCAGCAAAAACCGCGACGCCAACCTGCTGCTCAGGGCTCAGAGGCAGCAACTGACTTCCATGCTCAGCGGCAAGGCTGTCTTCGTCGGCTTTACCGCCGTTGGCTTGGTGGACAACGTGACCACCAGCCTGCATCAGCACTGCCCCGGAGTGGTCGCGCACGGGGTGATTGCAAATGCGGTTCTCACGGGTCGCTGGCTGCGCATAGCGCCGGCGCCAATCGTCATTATTATCACGCTGGCGCTTGGCGCGATCACAGCAGCGGCGCAAGGCCGTCTGACGCCGATGAGAGCCGGCTTTTTCGCCCTGGGACTGGCGCTGGTCTATTGGATCTTCAATTGGGGCGTTCTCTTCGCGCTGGATCGATACCTCGTTGGCATGGCCGGGCCGATCATCGTCATCGCGGTTGTCTGGGCGGTCTGCACGCTGCTCCACGTCGTCGTCGAGGGGATGGAGCGAATCAGGATCGCTACCGAAAACGAGATCTTCCAAAAGGAAATGTCGCTGGCCAGAAAAGTGCAGTTTGCCCTGGTGCCTGAGAAAGCTCCGGAAATGTCCGGCATCAACGCCGACGGCTGGACGCTTCCGGCGGATATGACCGGAGGCGATCTCTTTGATCTCTGGAAACTGCCCGATGGCCGGCTGGGGATCCTCGTTGCCGACGCCTCGGGCCACGGCCTTGCGCCGGCGATGATCGTTTCCCAGGTGCGGACGCTGGTGCACATGCTCTCGGAATATGAACCGCATCCCCACGATCTGCTGCGGCGTGTGAACACGCGGCTGGCGCGCGATCTTGAAACCGGCCGTTTCGTTACCGCGTTCCTGGCGTTTCTCAGTTCCGACGGCGAATTTGAATGGGCCAGCGCGGGGCACGGGCCCATGTACTGGTGTCCCACGGGCGAAGGCGAACTGCTCGAGCTCGATTCGTCCGGGCTGCCGCTGGGTGTGCAGGAGGACTGGCTTGCCGATGATCCCAGTCCGCCGCTGAAGATGGAACTGAGCGGCCGTCTCATCGTTTTTAGCGATGGCATCTTCGAAGCGCACGCCCCCGATCCCAAGGCTGGTTTGTTCGGCACCGATGCGATCAAGGACATTCTGCACAACGCGTGTCATGCAAGCAGCACGGAGATCATCCATGCGATCCGCGATGCGGTGCAGAAATTCCAGCAGAAGAAGGAGCCGGTGGACGACCAGACGATCGTGGTGGTTCGCCGTGTGCCGCCCGAGGCGGCATCCATTGACGGAGCCGCTGTCTACAACGTATCTGGCGAGGCCGCCGCGACCGTAACCGTTCCCATATCATCGAATTTCGAGATCGCTGTTGACAATCCGGTGCTCGAATCCCCCTCGAACTAGAAGAGCGGACTGCTCGCCTCAGCGAGCAGTTGCCTCCAACGTCTCAAGCTCCTCCCCTTTCACCGTCAATCGCACCCGATGCCCGAACCACGGGTGATCCCCCTCGCTGGTGTACATCCGATCCAGCGTGGCCGCGACGTCCGCCATGGAGGCATTGGCATCCACCCAGCCGCCGTTGATATCGGGGAAATCGATCGCACAATTCTCGCACTTTTTTCCACTGGCGAAGCGAATGGGGCACCAGAACGATTCGACATTCCGCAACATCTCCGTGGCCAGCGACCACACGCCGGTCATCCAGTCGCAATAGAGGCACCAGATGAGATCGTGCCCGACCAGCCCATCAAACTTCTGCCGCGACACGTTCACCCACTCCGCGTGTTTGTACGGCGGCAAGCGCACGAGCCAGGTGAGTGGAGGATAAACAACCAGTTCCGCCACTCGGATCATCCAGAAGACGGGCGTGACGATGGCCGTAATCCAGGTGGCGGTAAAGTTTCGCAGCCGCCCGACCTTTCGATTGATCACCTTGACGATCCGCGGCCCGCGCGTTGCATCGCGATGGATCATTTCGTGAATCGCTTCCCATGTCGACATGCCGATTACTTGTCCGGCAATTCCTCCCAGAAGGCCAATCCAGCCGTCAATGAGAGGCCCAATGACCAGCGGAAGTATCGTGAAGTAGGTAATCACGATGTCCAAGCCGGGTGCAGCGCAGAATGATTCCGAGATTCTTCGTCCCGCGATTCCCTGTTTCGGAACCAGATGACAGACGCCCGCGCCCACCAGCATCGCTGCCGCTGTCCCGCCCGCGATCCCAATGAAGTGTGTGATCATAATGTCGCCACCATACCGCCCAGACCGGCGGCGTGGGAGAAAATGCCATTCTTTATCCGGGGCCGGGAGGCCCGTATAATGCCCGCATGCTGTTGAAGCACATCGATGTCGAGTCGGCGCTGCGCCGGATCGCTGATAAGCGGATTGAGGAGGCGATGCGCGAGGGCAAATTCGACAACCTCCCCGGCGCAGGTCAACCGCTCAATCTGGATCCCATGCCCGCCGAGGAGAATGCGCGCATGACCTGGTGGATGCTTCGCATCCTTCACAAGAATGATTTCACGCCCGATGAGGTTCGCCTGCGAAAATCGATCGAGAAGTTGAAGGACGAGCTGGATAAGCTAACGGACGTGAGGAAACTGCCCGCGCTGGTTGCGCAAATCAACTACCTGGTTCACAAGCTCAATACGCTGGGCACCAACGCGATCAACCTCGCGGTTTCCCCCGTTGATCTGGAGAGTGAGCGGGCGCGAATTGCCGCTCCGGCGTTGAATCGGGGCGACTGCTCATGATGGAAGGCTTCACGATCGCCTATGGAATCCGCAACCGTGCGCGCGAACTGGGATTTGATCTGGTTGGCATCGCGGGCATTGAGCCGTCCCCACATCGCTATCACTTCCGCCAATGGCTTGACCAGGGGCGAGCCGGCACGATGGATTATCTGGCGGCCCGATTTGCCCAGCGGACCGATCCTTCGGTTTACTTCCCCGGCGTCCGCAGCGCCATCTGCGTCGCCATGAATTATTACGTCCCACTCGAGGAAGTCCACGAGGCCGAGCGAGCGAATCACGGGCGCGTTGCCCGATATGCATTGGGCGATGACTATCACACGCTGATCAAGGGGAAGCTATATCAGCTTGCCGATTGGCTCCGCCAGAGTGCTCCCGGCGCGGAAACTCGATGCGCGGTCGATACCGCGCCGATTTTGGAGCGCGAACTGGCGGCCCGGGCGGGTATCGGGTGGGTCGGGAAAAATACGTGCGTGATCAGCCCGCGCATCGGATCGTGGATTTTTCTTGGGGAGGTGCTGACGACGCTCGAGCTTCCTGCCGATGCGCCCATTACGGATCATTGCGGCATGTGCCGCCGATGCATCGATGCCTGTCCCACGGGTGCGCTCTCTGTCCCCTATGAGCTGGACGCCCGTCGATGCATTTCGTATCTCACGATCGAGCATCGTGGAGAGATTGCCGCCGAGATGCGGGAGCAACTTGGCGAATGGCTCTATGGCTGCGACATTTGCCAGGACGTCTGCCCCTGGAACCATCGCGCGCCGACCGCGGTGGAGCCAGCGCTTCAGCCCCGTCTGTCGACGGGCACGCTGGATCTCCGCGATGTTGGCCAATGGGAGGCGGGCCAGCCCAATCCTACGATGCGCAATAGTGCCATGAAGCGCGTCAAGCTCCCGATCCTCCAACGAAATGCAAAGATCGTCGCTGAGAATCTTGAAAATACCGAGAGGCGTGGCCGGCTGGGGCTGACCACGCCCCTGGTTTAAGTAGTGGACTTATGCAACAGTGATCTTGCGCGGCTTGGATTCCTGTCGCTTATTGAGCGTGACTGTGAGCAGCCCGTCACTCAGCTTGGCGTCCACGGTCGATCCGTCCACCGTCGGCGGAAGCGTGAAGCTGCGGAGGAATCGACTGTGGCGGCGCTCGTTGAGAAGTAACTCGCCACCTTTACCGTTTTCCTTGCGTTCGGTCTTTCGCTCGGCGGAAATCGTCAGAGTGGAATTCTCCAAGGTGATGTCGATCTGATCCTTCTTGTAGCCCGGCAGTTCGGCTTCTACATAGAGATGATCATCATCTTCGCGGACATCGACGGCGTAGGGCGCGAATCCTTCCGCTTGCCGCCCGAAAAAGCGGTTCAGCGTCGATTCAAAATCACTCTGGCCTCCGTCAAACGGAAATTCGGCCAAGGCCCGTTGAACTCGTGTCGGGAGTGCCATAATAAAACCTCCTTCAATTGATGGTCCAGGGTTGATGGCAAACACTGCTCACCATAAAACAAACATCGTGCCAGCTTGAGCCGTCCGCACCCAGCGCCTAACTCGGCTTGTTGCATGGGGTTACAAAGGCGCATTTTTTTGCGGCTTTTTTGCTGTTTCTGCAATTTTGGCAGCCGTTGTCGGGATGACAGCTCTGATGAGGTCCCCCGCGCCGATCATCGTGCTCTTGGGCGCCACCGCGACTGGCAAATCCGCCGTCGCGATGGAGTTGGCGCATCGCATGGGCGGCGAGATCCTCAGCGTCGATTCCATGCAAATTTATCAAGGCATGGATATCGGCACCGCCAAGCCCTCGATCCAAGACCGGCAGCTGGTCCGGCATCATCTCATCGACGTGGCGCTGCCCAACGAATCCTACACCGTGGCTCGATTTGTCGACGCCGCTGACACAGTGGTAGCCGACGCCAATTCCCGGGGAGTGGCATTGATCGCCACGGGCGGCACCCCGATGTTCTACAAGGCGCTGTTTGAGGGATTGTTTGAAGGACCCGGCGCGGATGATGCCATTCGAGAGCGCTTGCGTGCCGACTCCGGCCAAGCGCTGCACGCGCGGCTGTTGCAGATCGATCCCGCCGCCGCGGCGCGGATTCATTCCAACGATACGCGCCGGCTCATCCGTGCGCTGGAAGTATATGAAATCACCGGCAAGCCGATCTCATCATTTCAAACAGCATGGGACGGCCAGACCGTTCGACATCCCGCTCAATGGTTCGGTCTCGAATGGGACAAAGACTCGCTAAACCAGCGGATCAACGCGCGGGTGAAGGCGATGATCGCCGCCGGCTGGGTCGACGAAGTCCGCGGGCTTCTCGAGAAGTACGGCCAGCTCTCTCCCACGGCCGCCGAGGCCACCGGCTATGCCGATTTGATCGATCATTTGGCCGGCCGGTGTTCGCTGGACGATGCCGTCGAGCAGATCAAAATCGCGACGCGCCAACTCGCCCGCGGGCAGATGAAGTGGTTTCGGCGGTTTGCCAATGTGCGATGGCTTTCCGTTCACGAGGCGGTTGACGCGATCGTTGAAGCGATCGCTCCCGCGTAGCGGTCGCCCCGAAGAGGTAAACGACGGACGGGCGATTCAAGCGGCAAGGAAGTCAATCATGCAATAATGTCGCGCACGACGTTTCCGTCCACATCGGTCAGACGGAAATCGCGGCCGGCGTGGCGGTAGGTGAGTTGCTGGTGATCCAGTCCAAGCAGCGTCAGCATCGTCGCGTGCAGATCGTGAATTTGCACTTTGTTGTCGATGGCTTCGTAGCCGTAATCATCGGTCGTTCCGTAGCTCATGCCGCCGCGGATACCTCCTCCGGCCATCCAGAGCGTGAAGGCTTTGTTATTGTGATCGCGCCCGTCGCCGCCCTGGGCGTGTGGCGTGCGTCCGAATTCGCCGGCCCAGACCACCAGCGTGTCCTTGAGCATGTCGCGAGACTTTAAGTCCGCCAGCAAGCCTGCAATCGGAAGATCGACCGCATGCGCGTTTGCACCCAGCGCGGTTTCAAGATTGAAGTGCTGATCCCAGTTTCCGTGAGCGATTTCAACAAATCGGACGCCAGCCTCGACCATCCGCCGGGCGAGCAAACATTTTCGACCGAAATCATCCGTGCCGGGATCGATTCCGCCGACTCGTGCACCGCCGGTATCTCCGATCCCGTAGAGCTCTTGAGTAGCCCGACTTTCTCTGGAGAGATCCATCACTTCAGGCATCTCGGCCTGCATTTTGTACGCCAATTCATAGGACTGGATAACACCCTCGACTTCGGGTTCGTAGACCTCGTGTTCGAGCGTTTCATCGTTGAATTTCTGGGCCAGATCAAGCACGTTTCGCTGCGCCGTTGGATCGAGCTTGCGATCCAGATTGCGTACACCGGCGCGGGCGATGGGACGGTTGTACGTGCCGATCCGAGTGCCCTGATAGATCGCGGGAAGGAAATCGCTTCCGTAGTTCTGCGCGCCGCCCATGTCGCTGGGTGGTGTGATGGTCACGAAGCCGGGAAGGTTCTCGTTTAAGGTGCCCAAACCGTAGGTTGTCCAAGCGCCCAGGCTCGGCCGGGTGAGGCGTGGGTTGCCGGTGTGCAGGTTCACAAACGCCTGCGGGTGCGCTGGAAGCGCTGTCTGCATCGAGCGGACCAGACACAATTCATCGGCGTGTTTGGCGACGTTGGGGAATAGTTCTGAAATCCACAGCCCGCTTTTTCCGTTCTGAGTAAATTGCCATTTCGAGCCGAGCAATTTCGTCCCCGGCTTTTTCCCGGGCATGCCCGTGTCGGCAGTCAGCTTTGGCTTGTAATCGAAGGTATCCACGTGGGATGGTCCGCCGCGCATCGTGAGAAAGATGACGCGCTTGGCCTTGGCGAGCAGGGGCGGAGTCTTGGCCGCCAGGGGGTTGGCGGGCGCGGTCGTGGCGATCGTGCCGCCCATGGCGCGCTGCAAGAGGCTCGAGAACGCCAGCCAGCCAAATCCGCACGAAACGCTGCGGAGGAATCCGCGCCGTGTGAAAATCGGCGTGATGGTCGAGCACGAGTGTCCTGATGAATCGTTCATAAAATCGCTCAATTCAAATACCGAAATTCGGCGGTGTTGTAGAGCGCCAGACAAAAATCGCTCCACGCCCCGCCATTTTTGACGGCGCGGTCATTCGACATACGCAAGAAATATCGCGCGGCGGCATCTTGCTCAAAAGCGGTTGCCGGCCGGCCCAACGCCAGCCTGAACGCAGTATTCACACGGTTTTGACGCAAGGCGATCGCATCTTCGCCGCTGCTCGGCGGGCAAGTGGCGATGAGCCGCTGCGCCAGTTGCCCAGCCTCTGCGCGTACGAAATCACTATTGAGCAAGTACAGCGCCTGACCGGGAACGTTGGTCACTTCCCTGGCTCCATGGACGACGGTCGAATCGGGATAATCGAAGACCGCCAATGAATCGGGTATCGCATCGCGAGGCACCGGCAGGTAGACGCTGCGATAATTGTTTGTTGCGCTCACGAACTGCTCATCGTCGATCCTTTCGTAGGGCGGGCCGCTGCCGACTGTGCCGTCGCCGGCCAAGGCCACCGCCGATCCAACCGGCGGATCGAGGTTCAACTGGCCGGCCGATGCCAGCATTGCGTCGCGGATGCACTCGGCATTGAGCCGAAGTCTGGAATGTCTCCACAAGAATGCATTTTGCGGATCGACGGCGTAGTCGTTCTCGTCATAGGTTGAGGCGAGTTGATAAGTATGGCTCAGGACGATTTCCCGAATCATCTTCTTCACCGACCAGTGATTTTGAATCAGTTGATACGCGAGGTAATCCAGCAGCGGCTGATCCGATGGCGCATCTCCCATCGTTCCGAAATTATCCACCGTGCCGACGATTCCCTGGCCAAAAAGCCAGTACCAGATTCGATTGGCCATCACCCGCGCTGTGAGCGGATTGCTGGGAGAGGCGATCCAATCCGCGAGTTCCCTGCGGCCGCTTTCGCTCCGTGAAAAAGACTCGGCTCCACCGCGCACTAAAAACGCGGGAAATCCGCGCGGAACGCGATCTCGTGGATCGCTCATCTCGCCGCGGAAAAACAGGGGGCTGTCGGCGATGGTTTCGAATCCGCTGGGCTGGCGTTTGAGGGCGATGCCGCGCGGCCCGAGTTGAACGGGCGGCATCGGCCCTTCGGGGCCTTGACCGGCCGGGCGGTCTTGCGCGCCCATGCAAAAGGCCTTGGG
>Ga0302326_10029441_pt1 | contig 11019 bp, 8 predicted proteins | sample Palsa_T0_3_FD_202264 | JGI IMG/M metagenome (GOLD analysis project Ga0302326, IMG submission 202264) | Peat permafrost microbial communities from Stordalen Mire near Abisko, Sweden - Palsa_T0_3 | ecosystem: Environmental > Terrestrial > Soil > Palsa > Peat permafrost | place: Sweden: Abisko...
CTCTCCTCAACCATGGCCCACATCCTGTCACTCGTTCCCCCGACAGTCATCGCGTTTTCCGGCCCAACCGCCAACCGCCAAGCCCGTCGTCCGCCCCATCGACCGGAACCGCCACCTGTCGCCGACGCCATCGACCTGAACCGCGATCTTGCCGGACGCGGGTCGCTAGGCCGACTCGCGGATGACGACCCGGCCGGGGGCGGGGGAGTGCTCGGGGGCCGGGTCCAGGCCGAGCACGGCCCGGGCGGCCTGGCGGCCGTGCGCCTCGGCGTCGATGTGGACCGTGGTCAGCGTGGGGCTGGTGAGCGCGCCGTATCCGTTGTCGTCGAAGCCGATGACGGCCAGGTCGGCCGGGGCGGCCAGGCCGAGCGAGCGGATGGCGGCCAGGACGCGCAGCGCCTCGTCGTCGTCGAAGGCGGCGATGGCGGTGATCCCGGGGTGGGCGGCGAGGAATTCGCGCAGGGAGTCGCCCCGGTCCGTTCGATCAAACGGTTGTGAATGTGACCGTGAGCCTGGCAGCGTCAGCGGGGGCAGCGGCGGCAGGCCGAGCGCGGCGGCCGCCTGATCGGCGAACCGCTGCCTGACGGCGCGCAGCGGGGTGTCGCGGTCGGGCAGCGCGAGCGCGATCCGGGTGTGGCCGCGGGCGGCCAGGTGGCCGAGCTGGGCGGCGACGTGCGCGGCGAGGCCGTCCCGCCAGCCGCCGCCGCTGTCCTCGAGCTCGTGGCCGGTCAGGTAGGGCTCGCCGAACCGGAGCACCGCGCGGGGCGAGAGCGTGTCGATCAGCAGCTGGTCCTGCTGCTGCCGGTGGTCCGAGGGCGGCGGGCTGGGCGCGTCCTGGTGGGAGTAGCGCACGACCAGCACGTGGCCGTGGGCGGCCAGTTCGGCGTCCAGGCCGGCCACGTAGCTGCGCGCGTAGTTCCCGTCGAGGGCCGCGTCGATGATCAGCACGACGATCCGCGAGGATCCCTCGCGCAGCGCCCGGGCGATCGGGTGCGGCACGTAGCCGAGGTCGCGCGCCGTCTGGCGGACCCGTTCCCTGGTCGCGGCCGAGATCGTCTGCCCCGGCGAATCGCGCAGCACGAACGAGACGGTGGCGCGCGACACCCCGCTCGCGGCGGCGACGTCGCTGATCGTCACCCGCGGCTTCGTTCCTGCCATCCCGATCCCCGTCCGCTTAGCCTTCGCGCCAAGTATTTGCCCAGACCCTACCGGAGCGGTTACAGTCCGAGCTAAATCGATTTGCTAGATCGATTTAGCTCACCGGCGAGCAGCCGAGCGGCATCAAGGCGACAAGGAGACTGGCCATGGGAGCACCAAGCCTGCAGGACGGGATCGACCAGGCGGGATCGCCCATGAAGCTGCTCTGGCAGCAGAACCCGGCCCCGTGGAATCCCGAGGGGGTCGAGCCGGAGTACGCGGGCTGGCGCCAGGAGCAGGCGGCGTGGCACGAGGCCGCGTCGATCTCGGATGTCTCCCACCACATGTTCGACACCACGATCGAGGGCCCCGACGCCACCAGGCTCCTGGAAGCGGTGAGCGCGAACAACTACGAGAACTTCGTGGTCGGCCAGGCGAAGCAGTTCGTCCCTGTGACCAACGGCGGCAACATCGTCACCGACGGCATCCTGCTCCGGCTGGCCGGGCAGAAGTACATGCTGACCGGCATCCCCGCCGCCCAGAACTGGGTCAGGTACCACGGCGAGCAGGGCGGCTACGACGTCGCGTTCGCGACCGACCCGTCGTCCGCCTTCCGCGGCGGCGAAGACCCGTGGCAGTTCCGCTACCAGGTCCAGGGCCCGCGGGCGCGCGACCTGGTCGAGACCGTGTTCGGCGGCCCGCTGCCGCCCGCCAAGTTCTTCCACACGACCCCGGTGACGCTGGACGGGATGAGCTTCTTCGCGCTGCGGCACAACATGGCCGGGCAGGACGGGTACGAGTTCATCGGCCCGTGGCGGCACGCCGCGGCGGTCAAGGACGCGCTGCTGAGCGCGGGCGAGCAGTTCGGCCTGGTGCACGTCGGGGCGCTGGCCTACGCGTCGGCCAGCGTGGAGAGCGGCTGGATCCCGTCGCCGGTCCCGGCCATCTACACCGACCCCGAGCTGGCCGGCTACCGAGCCTGGCTGCCGCTGTTCGGCATCGAGGGGAAGCGGCCGCTGAACGGGTCCTTCTTCTCCGCGGACATCGAGGACTACTACGTCTCGCCGTATGACCTCGGCTACGGCAAGTCGATCGCGTTCAACCACGACTTCATCGGCCGCGAGGCGCTGGAGAAGGCCCGCGAGTCGCACCGCCGGACCAAGGTCACCCTGGTCCTCGACCCGGCCGACGTGCGCCGGGTCCTCGGCGCCGACCCGGGGTACTACCTCACCTACGCCCGGCACCGGGTGGAGGCGTCCGACGGGGCCCTGGTCGGGCTCACCCATCAGACCGCGACCCTGGACCCGGCGGGCACGATCCTGGCACTGACGCTCATCGACTCCGAGCGCGCGACGCCGGGGACGCCGGTCGAGGTCGTGTGGGGCGAGCACCCGGGACCCGGCTCCGACCCCGCCGCCGACCTCGGGTTCCCGCGGATCCGCGGCACCGTCGCCCCCGCCCCCTACGATGCGCACGCTCGGACGCGATACCGACGCCACTAACCGGGTTATAGACCGATTGTGGTGAGCCCCAGTGCTCGTCGTCAGGGATTAAGTTTCCGCACGTGACGACCTAACATGAGAGCACAAGGACTTACGAATTTTCGTGAAATGGGCGTTACGTGGAAACTGTGCTCGACGACTTCTCGATGGAGATGACCGGCAAGGACGTCTCCCGGCTGGAGGCCGCGGCGGGCGTCATACCGCCGGGCACGCGAATCCACGTCACCTTCCTCGAGAACGAGGACCTGGCCATGCGGGTCGGCGCCGCGGCGGCGGTCAAGCGGCTCGGCTTCGTCCCGGTCCCGCACATTTCCGCCCGGCGGATCAAGTCCGAGGCGATGCTGGCGGAGTTCCTGGCGGCGCTGCGCGAGATCGACGCGGCCGAGAACGTGTTCTCGGTCGGCGGCGACCCGGCCGTCCCGCACGGCCCCTACGAGGACTCGCTCTCGCTGATCGAGTCGGGCGTGTTCCAGCGCTACGGCGTCCGGCACGTCTCGATCGCCGGCCACCCGGCCGACCACCCCGAGGTCCCGGTCCACGTGCTCTGGTCGGCCCTCGAAGCCAAGTCGGCCGCGCTGTCGAGGCTGCAGATCCCGGGCGCGGTGCTGACCCAGGTCGAGTTCGACGTGGACCGGGTGCTCGACTGGCTGGCGGAGGTGCGCCGGCGCGGGGTGGAGCTCCCGGTCCGGGTGGGCGTGCCCGGCCCGACCAGCATCAAGGGGCTGCTCGGGTTCGCCTCCAGGCTCGGCGTCTCCACCTCGGCCACGATCGCCAAGAAGTACGGCTTCTCGATGACCAACCTGCTCGGCAAGGCCGGCCCGGACAAGTTCATCCGCGAGCTCCAGGACGGCCTCGACCCGGCCAAGCACGGCGTGGTGAAGCTGCACTTCTACACGTTCGGCGGCTTCAAGTCGACCGCCGAGTGGATCGACCGCTTCCGCCGGGAGTTCTAGGCTTCGCTGTTCCCCGCCGGGACGGGCCCGCTGCGACCCGGGCGCCGTCCCGGCGGGTGTCAGGGGGTGATGCCGAAGGTAATGCGGTAGTCGCAGACGCCCTTGCAGGTGAAGACGCTGGTCGCGTCGTCGTCCACGTAGGAGTAGGCGTAGGGCTCGGCCCGCTTGAACACGGCCGCGTAGTCGACCGGCCACTCGGCCGGGTCGCAGGCGGCCCGGGACGACCACTGGCCGCGGCAGCAGAGCTGGTCGGTGTCGAGCCTGGCGCAGGCGGAGATGCAGCCGACGACGGTGCTGCCGACCTTGACGTCGAGGATGCTCGGGCAGACGACCGGCTTGGTGCAGCCGGCCGGCACGCAGCCGTCCGAGCTGATCGGGTCCACCGTCCCGCCCGACGAGCTGGTGGTGTTGATGTACATCGGCAGGTTGGAGCCGTCGACCATCGACACGTCGTAGAAGTCGAGGCTGTCCCAGGCGTCGAAGTTGACCTCGGCCAGCGTCGCCGGGATCGTGCCCCAGCCGGTGCACTGGAACAGCCCGCCGCAGTCGCCGGTCTGGCAGTGGCCGACGCCCGCGCTGTTGAACACGCAGCCGGTGCGACCCCAGAACCGGGTGTTCAGGTTGTTCGGGGTGGTGATGGTGACGCTCTGACCGGCGGGCAGCACCCAGCCGGTGGCGGCCAGCGGCGTAGCCGGGTTGGGCGCGGCCGCGACCCAGATCGTCTCCGACATCTTGTTGACGAACGTCACCAGACGCCGGGAGCCGGCGGCCCCCGAAGGGGGTGGCTCGGAGGCCGCCGGGGCTGAGGAGGGGGAGGACTTCGGCGTGGCCGAGGGCATCCGGGCCAGCGTCGGCGTGGCCGAGCGGGCGCTTGGAGTCTGCGTCGCTGCCTTCGCTGCCTTCGCTGCCTTCGCGGCCGTGGCGCCGCCGTCAACGGCCGCCGCGGCCGCGGCTGTCGGACGCTGCCCGCCCGCCGCGGCGGTGCCCGCGCTATTCGCGCCCAGGGCGGCGCAGCCCGCCGTCAGCATGATGGCGCTCAGCAGCGCCGCCGTCGTCAGCGCACCGGACCACCGCGCCCGCCGTCGTTTACCGTTCCGGCCGAACATCACCAGCATCCTCCCTGCGTGCATTGGCTCCGTACCGGAGACGCGCGGCGGCGCCGGCGGATAACACATTTCGTCTTCCGGATTTTCCGTTATCCGGGGGTACGGGTGGTGTCTCCTAGGTTGTGATGCGAATCCCCTCGGAGATCGACCCGGACGTCGCGACCGTCGTCGCCGCGCAGCGCGGTGACCGGCGGGCGCTTGACGTTCTCGCGGCCGCGTATTTGCCGCTGGTCTACAACATCGTCGGCCGGGCGATGAACGGCCACCCGGACGTCGACGACGTCGTGCAGGAGACCATGTTCCGCGCCGTCCGCGGCGTGGGCGAGCTGCGGGATCCGGCCGCGTTCCGGTCGTGGCTGGTGGCGATCGCGATCAGGCAGGTTAGGGACTCCTACCGGGACCGGCTGGCGCAGCCGCCGACGGTGGAGTCGGACGCGCCGAGCCCCGACTTCGCCGACACCACGATCGAGCGGCTGGGGCTGTCGGGCCAGCGCCTGGAGACGGCCGAGGCCACCCGCTGGCTCGACGACGAGGACGGGCACGTGCTCGCGCTGTGGTGGCAGGAGGCAGCCGGGAAGCTTCGCCGGGCCGACCTGGCCGTCGCGCTCGACCTGTCGCCCGCGCACGCGGCCGTCCGCGTCGCGCGGATGAAGGAGCGGCTGGTCACGTCGCGCACGGTGGTGCGGGCGCTGCGCCGGGTGCCGCCCTGCCCGAGCCTGGCGACGATGACGGCCGAGTGGGACCGGGAGCCGAGCCCGCTGTGGCGCAAGCGGCTGGCCCGGCACGTCCGGGACTGCCCGTGGTGCCTGGCCGACACGGCCGAGATGATCCCGGCCGAGCGGCTGCTCGGCGGGCTGCCGTTGATCGCGGTGCCGGCCGGCCTGGCCGCCGCGACCCTCGGCCTGGCGGCGGGCGGCCCGGCCGGGCAGTCGCCCAGCGGGAGCGGGAGGGGCATCCGGGGCAAGGCCGGCCGGCCGGCCCGGCTGACCAGGCATGCCCGGCACACGCGGCTGTTGAAGGTCTCCGGCGTCGTCCAGCCGAAGCTCGTCGCGGCGTCGGTGGCGCTGGTGACGTGCGCCGCGGGCGGAACGTTCGCGGCCGTCCACGCGCACGAGGCGGCCGCGCCGGCCGCGCTGAGCGTCGCCGCCCCCCGGCTGCCGGCCCCGCACCTCGCCCCGCCGGTGCCGCTGGTGACTCACCTGGCCCGGCCGAAGCCGAAGCCCAAGCCCAAGCCGTCGCCGCCGAAGGCCGCCCCGGTCACCGTGACCAGCCAGCGCAAGGGGGTCGCGACCTGGGACGCGACCGGCGTCAGCCCGGAGCTGGCCGCGTCCGGGGCGTCCTGGTACTACGACTGGGCGGCTACCCCGAGCGGTATCACCGCCCCGGCCAGTACCAGCTTCGTCCCGATGATCTGGGGCGCCGCTGACGTCACCGCCGCCACCCTGGACCAGGTCAAGAGCGAGGGAGACGTGCTGCTCGGCTTCAACGAGCCGGACCAGAGCGGCCAGGCCAACATGACGGTGGCCCAGGCGCTCAGCCTCTGGCCGCAGTTGGAGGCGACCGGCATGACGCTCGGCAGCCCGGCCGTGTCGTTCGACGCGGCGACCCCGGGCGGCTGGCTGGACCAGTTCATGGTCGGCGCCAAGGCCCGCGGCTACCGGGTCAACTTCATCACCGTGCACTGGTACGGCGGCGACTTCAGCACCGGCCCGGCCGTGCAGCAGCTCGAGAGCTACCTGCAGGCGATCTACGATCGGTACCACCTGCCCATCTGGCTGACCGAGTTCGCGCTGACCAGCTACGCGGGCCCGACCCCGACCTTCCCGACCGAGGCCCAGCAGGCCGCGTTCCTGACCGCGTCGACGGCGATGCTCGACGGCCTGCCCTACGTCCAGCGCTACGCCTGGTTCGCGCTGCCGGTCTCGGCCGGCAGCGGCACCACCGGGCTGTTCAACCCCGGGCCGTCGGCGACCGAGGTCGGCACCGCCTTCGAGGCGGCCCGCTGACCGACCTCGAGTTGCGTCCGCACGGCGGACATCGCGGCCCGCTCGGCAACGTCGCGCCGGCCCTCGATCTCCCGCCGGGGGACCGTCCCGGCGTCTAAAATACGGACATGCTCGGATCGGGTCCCGATGACGGCGACATCCTCGCGATGGGGCCGGACAAGCCCCGGCGCAGCTGGCCGTTGGGACGCCGGAGCCGCGTCGTGCTCGCGGTCGTCGGCGTCTGCGCGCTGCTCGCCGCGGGCGGCACCGTGGCCGGCCTCCGGCTGGGCTCGCACGGGCCCGCCGACCCCGCCCTGTCGAGCCTGATCACCGAGGTCACCACCGTCCCGGCGAGCGCGCTCAGGTCCGCGTCCGGCGGCGAAGGCTCGTACGCGGGATCGCTGCCGTCAGCCAGCGCCTCCGGGACGTCGGCGTCAAGCTCGATCATGGTCTTCGCCGGCCTCTCGGCGCCGACCGTGGTGTACGGCAGCCCGCTTAGCTCCGGCGGCAAGCCCGAGGTTCTCTACGTCGGCACCGAATTCTGCCCCTACTGCGTCGCGCAGAGCTGGTCGCTGATCGTCGCGCTCAGCCGATTCGGCCAGTTCTCCGGCCTCCGCACCAGCCGTTCGCCGCATTTCGAGGGCATCTCCCCGATCGACGGCTGGACGTTCTACGGCTCGTCCTATACCAGCCGCTACCTGGCCTTCGCCCCGGTCGAGACCCACTCCAACGTCCTCGTCAAGCCGACCGCCGACCCGGGCAGCGCCAAGAGCTATCGGCCGCTGCAGCGGTTCACGGCCGCCGAGCAGGCGGTCATGAGCCAGTACGACAAGCCGGAGCAGACCCCGTTCATCGACTTCGGCGGTACCGCCATCGAGCTTGGCTCGGGCGTCGTGCCCACCGTCCTGGCCGGCCTGACCTGGAGCCAGATCGCGGCCGATCTCCGGCATCCGGCGACCACCGCGGGCGGGGCCATCCTCTTCTCGGCCAACGTGCTGACCGCCGAACTGTGCCAGCTCACGGACGACCACCCGGCCGCCGCCTGCGTCCCGCCCGCCGGGTAGCGCGGCGCGGGCGGATCGACTTCGGGCCCGAGTGCTGCGGACGGTAGCATCGTGGCATCAATTCGAACGTCCACTATCCGAACGTCAACGTGAGGCAGCGCCGTGTCCCAGATCCGTGTCCAAGTGCTCGACCGCCAGGCTCAGCGGAGTGAGCGCGAGGTGACGACGGGGACTACCGCCGGCGAGCTGTTCCCCGGTGACCGGGACGTGGTCGTCGCCCGGGTCAACGGGGAGCTCCGCGACCTGTCCTGGGTGATCTCGGACGGTGACGAGGTGGAGCCGGTGCCGGCCGACTCGCCGACCGGCCGGTCGGTGATCAGGCACTCGTCCGCGCACGTGCTCGCGCAGGCGGTACAGCAGGCGTTCCCTGAGGCGAAGCTGGGCATCGGCCCGCCGATCGAGAACGGCTTCTACTACGACTTCCAGGTCGACCGCGCGTTCACCCCGGAGGACCTGAAGCTGATCGAGTCGCGGATGCGCGACATCGTCAAGCAGGGCCAGCGGTTCGTCCGCCGCGAGGTGACCGACGCCGACGCCCGCGAGGAGCTGGCGGCCGAGCCGTTCAAACTCGAGCTCATCGGCATCAAGGGCTCGGCCGGGTCCGACGACGAGGCGTCCACCGAAGTGGGCGCGGGCGTGCTGACCATCTACGACAACGTGGACGCGAAGACCGGCGAGCTGCGCTGGAAGGACCTCTGCCGGGGCCCGCACGTGCCGACCACCCGGCAGATCCCGGCGTTCAAGCTGATGCGGAACGCCGGCGCGTACTGGCGCGGGAGCGAGAAGAACCCGCAGCTGCAGCGGATCTACGGCACCGCCTGGGAGTCCCGCGCGGCCCAGGACGACTACCTGAAGCTGCTCGAGGAGGCCGAGCGGCGCGACCACCGCAAGCTCGGGGCGGAGCTCGACCTGTTCTCCTTCCCCGAGGAGATCGGCTCCGGCCTACCGGTCTTCCATCCCAAGGGCGGGATCATCCGCCGCGAGATGGAGAACTACTCGCGGCTGCGGCACGAGGCGGCGGGCTACTCGTTCGTCAACACCCCGCACATCACCAAGGCGCACCTGTTCGAGACCTCGGGCCACCTGCCGTACTACGCGGACACGATGTTCCCGCCGATGGAGCTCGAGGGCAGCGAGTACTACCTCAAGGCGATGAACTGCCCGATGCACAACCTGGTGTACCGGTCCCGCGGCCGGTCGTACCGGGAGCTGCCGCTGCGGCTGTTCGAGTTCGGCGCCGTCTACCGGTACGAGAAGTCCGGCGTGGTCCACGGGCTGACCCGGGTGCGCGGCCTGACCATGGACGACTCGCACATCTACTGCACCAAGGAGCAGATGGAGGGCGAGCTCACCTCGGTCCTCTCTTTCATCCTCGACCTGCTCCGTGACTACGGCCTGGACGACTTCTACCTGGAGCTGTCCACCCGGGGCGACTCGGACAAGTTCATCGGCTCGGACGAGGACTGGGAGTCGGCGACCGAGACCCTCCGCTCCGTCGCCACCGCCTCCGGCCTGGAACTGGTGCCCGACCCGGGCGGCGCGGCGTTCTACGGGCCGAAGATCTCGGTCCAGGCGCGCGACGCGATCGGCCGGACCTGGCAGATGTCCACCGTCCAGCTCGACTTCAACCAGCCCCGGCGATTCGGCCTCGAGTACCAGGCGGCGGACGGCACCCGGCAGGAACCGGTGATGATCCACCGGGCGCTGTTCGGCTCGATCGAGCGGTTCATGGGCGTGCTCATCGAGCACTACGCGGGCGCGCTGCCGCCGTGGCTGGCCCCGGTCCAGGTGACCGGCATCCCGATCAGCGACGCGCACGTCCCGTACCTGGAGGAGGTCGCGTCCAGGCTCGGCGCGCAGCGGATCCGGGTCGAGATCGACGACAGCAGCGACCGGATGCAGAAGAAGATCCGCAACGCCCAGAAGCAGAAGGTCCCGTTCATGCTGCTGGCGGGCGACGAGGACGTGGCCGCGGGCGCGGTCTCCTTCCGCTACCGCAACGGCGCCCAGCGCAACGGCGTGCCGATCGACGAGGCCATCGCCGAGATCGTCACCGCCGTGGAGACGCACGCCCAGGTCTAGGCGCCCCGCCCCGCCCCGAGCCCAAAGCCCACCTGTCACCTACGCCAGCGACACCAATAGGCGATGTCGATGGCGTAGGTGACAGGCCGCGGCCCAGGTCGATGGCGTAGCCGACAGGCGCGGGGCGCGGAAGCTCAGTCGGGTGCCTGGCGCCGATGGAATTTTGTATCGGCTTCCGGTATATCGGATCCCGATGTATAGTCGGCCGCATGGCGAAACGTGATGCCAGCGAGCGAGCGGACGCAGCCGCGCTGGCCGGGTTCGGGAGGTATGCCGGGCCGGCCACGCTGATCCTGTCCAGTCTGGCCGACGGGCCTAAGCACGGGTACGCGCTGACCAAGGACGTCGAGGAGTTCGCCGGGGTGCGCCTCGCGCCCGGCACGCTGTACGAGGCGCTCGCGCGCCTCGAGTCCCAGGGCCTGATCGAGGCGCTCGAGGCGCACGACCGCCGACGGCCGTACCAGCTCACGACCGCGGGCGCGACCGCGCTCAAGGCGCACCTGGCCGCGCAGGCCCGGGTGACCGAGGTCGGCCTGCGCCGACTCGCGGTCAACTGGTCCGCCCCCTACTGGGGCACCGCGTGAGCCCGGCCGATCAGCCCGCCAACCTGACTGCGGGCGACGCCGACGATGCCCGCCGCCGGGCCGGCCGCCTGCTGCGCTGGTACCCCCGGGCATGGCGGGACCGCTACGGCCCCGAGTTCACCGAGCTCCTGATAGCCGACATAGCCGAACGGCCGCGCTCGCCGAGGCGCTCCCTCGACGTGGCCCGGGGCGGCATCCGGGCCAGGCTGGCCGACGTCGGCCTGGCCGGCTTCCCGCTGCCGCTCCCGACGGCCGGCGGCGGGGCCGGCCCGCTGCTCGAGCAGGCCCGCCAGCGTCAGGTCAGCGCCAGCCTGGGCTCGTTCAGCTGCGCGCTTGGCGCCTTCCTGGTGCTGGCCTCCGCGCTGTGGTCGCAGCTCCTCATCAACTGGCAGTGGTCGGCGCTTATCCGCACCCTCGACCAAGACCACGGGACGTCGCCGGGCCGGCGTCTCGCGCAGATTCCCGCCGACGACACGTTCCTCGCCGTCTTCGCGACCTACTCGATGCTGGCGCTGCTCGCTGCTGGCGCTGGCGCTCGCGGTGGCGGCGCAGGCGGCCCGGATGGCGGTCCGCGGCCTGCGACGGGCGCGGGCCTGATGGCGCCCG
>Ga0302326_10029443_pt1 | contig 11018 bp, 10 predicted proteins | sample Palsa_T0_3_FD_202264 | JGI IMG/M metagenome (GOLD analysis project Ga0302326, IMG submission 202264) | Peat permafrost microbial communities from Stordalen Mire near Abisko, Sweden - Palsa_T0_3 | ecosystem: Environmental > Terrestrial > Soil > Palsa > Peat permafrost | place: Sweden: Abisko...
ATCTACCGCGACGCCGGGGTCGGCACACTCGGGGTCACGCCGATCGCCTTCACCGCGGCCGAGCGCCTGGAGCAGTTGCGGCTCATCGCTGAGATCGCCGCCGCTTAGCTCTCCCGGTCCGATGGTTAGCCGGTGACCGGTTTCAATCGCCTGTGTCGCCAGTGAGGTCTCCCCTACGAGTGCTGCTCGGCGCCTTCGGCGATCCCGGGCATGCCTTCCCGATGATCGCGTTGGGACGGTCGCTCGCCGCGCGCGGGCACGAGGTCACGGTGCAGACGTGGGAGCGCTGGCGCACGCCGATCGAGGCCGAGGGCCTGACGTTCGCGGCGGCGCCCGAGTACCACGTGTTCCCCTCGGGGCCGGAGCCGCTGGACTTCTACGAGGCAGTCGTCCACGCCACGCGCGACACGCTGCCGCTCGTCGCGGAGCTACAGCCCGATGTCGTCGTCGCCGACATCCTCACGCTCGCCCCGGCGCTAGCGGCGGAGATCGAGGGCGTTCCCTGCGCGACGCTGATCCCCCACGTCTTCCCGGAGGGCGGGCCCGGCCTGCCGATCTACTCGCTCGGCGCGCGGCTGCCGCGGACGGCCGTCGGACGCGCGTTCTGGCGCCGGGTGGGCCGGCCGCTCGAGCACGGCCTACAGCTTGGCCGCGCCCAGCTCAACGACGTCCGCGCGCGCCTCGGTTTGCCGGCTTTGGATTACACCCACGGTGGCACCAGCCGCCAGCTGGCGCTCGTTGCCACGTTCCCTCAGCTCGAGTACCCGCGCTCCTGGCCGTCACACGCCCACGTGGTCGGCCCGCTGATGTGGGAGCCTCCGGCGGCGGACGTCGAGCTCCCGCCGGGCGACGCTCCCCTGGTGCTCGTCGCGCCCTCGACGGCACAGGACCCCTCGCACCGGATGCTCCACGCCGCTCTGCGGGGGCTGGCCGACGCGCCCGTGCGGGTGCTCGCGACGTGGAATCGCCGCCTTCCCCCTCGCTCGCTGCCCGTGCCGGCGAACGCCAGGGTCGTCGACTGGGTCTCCTACTCGCGCACGATGCCTCGCTGCGACGTCGTCGTCTGCCACGCCGGGCACGGCACGCTCGTGCGCGCGCTCTCCTCGGGGTGTGCCGTGGTCGCGTGTCCGGCGATCGGCGACATGAACGAGAACGCCTCACGGGTGTCCTGGGCCGGAGCCGGGGTAAGGGTGCCGCAGCGGTTCATCTCGCCGCGGCCTTTGCGGCTGGCAGTCGAACGGGCGCTCGACGAGCCTTCGATTCGGGGGATGGCGCGAGAGTTGGCAGCTTGGGCCGGGTCTCACGATGCCGGGGCCGCGGCGGCGGTACTGGTGGAGAAACTGGCCGAAAAGAAGCTCCGGGGGTGGGACTCGAACCCACAACCAATCGATTAACAGTCGACTACTCTGCCATTGAGCTACCCCGGATCGAGCTACCCCGGAAGAAGAAGACCAGGGCTCGGTCCTGATTCTACGCAAGCGGAAACTTGCCGCGTCCGCCCGCCGCATCGAGCCTCCACCCTCAGCATCCTCAGGCCGCGGCGCAGATGCCCTCCGCCGCCGGGCCTAGACTCGACGGTCCGATGGCGGGCCCAGTCAAGACCGAGGCCGTGGTGCTGAGATCGATGCGCTACGGCGAGGCCGACCGTATCCTGCACGTGTACACACCCCACCGCGGGCGGATCAGCGCGATCGCGAAGGGCGTGCGGCGCACGCGCAGCCGCTTCGGAGGTCGTCTGGAGCCGTTCTTCCGCCTGCGGATGGATCTACACGAGGGGCGCGGCGAGTTGCTGACTGTCACCGGCGCGCAGACGGTGGACGCATACCCACGCCTGCGCGGGGACGCCCGGGCGCTGGACAGCGCCGCGCGCGCCTGCGACGCGGTCGGCCGCCTGTTCGAGACCGGTGAGCCCCACCCGGGGGTGTTCAACCTGCTGTGCAGGCACCTGGGACTGCTGGACGAGCAGGTCTCCGGCACTGGTAGACCCACCGGCCAGCCCGCGGCCACCGACGGAGACCGGTCCGATCTCCCCGCGACGGCCAGCTCGGCCAGCGGCCGCGCCGGCGCCCTGGCGTTCCGCCTGAAGCTGCTACTCGCGGCCGGCCTGGCGCCCCAGCTCGGTGCGTGCGCCTGCTGCGGAGAGCGCGAGCACCTGGTCGGGTTCTCCGGTTCGGCGGGCGGGGTCGTGTGCGGAGCGTGCGAGGCCGCGTCGTTCCCGCTGGAGGAGGCGGCTTACGACTTCATGACCGAGGCGCTCGGCCGCTCGCTGACTGAGACTCCCGACGCGCCCGCACCGGCGCTCGGCCAGGTCGAGCGCGCGATCGCAGAGACGCTCGAGCACCACGCGCACCTGCGGCTGATGCCGGCCGCCGCGCGCACAGGCTGACCCTGCGCGCTGAGCCCGCGCGCCGATCCCGATATCGTGGTGAGCTGTGGACGAGGGATTGCCGATCGCTTATCAGGTGCTGGAAACCGGCGTGCCCGTGCTCGCTTCCGACGGCGAGCAGGTGGGAACCGTGGGCAGCGTGCTGAGCGCTCCCGAGCAGGATGTGTTCCACGGCCTGTTGATCAACACCCCCGACCACGGAATTCGCTTTCTCGAAGCTGACTCGATCGCCTCGATCCACGAGCACGGTGTCGATCTGCGGATCGATTCGGCCGCCGCCCTGAATCTCCCTGAGCCGGAGCACAAAGCGCCGGTGTTCGACGAGGATCCTGCGACGCAGACCAAGTGGAGCCACCTGGTGCGCAAGTACACCGGCCGCAACGACTGGCATCACGAGCGCTGAGCGCTCCTCCCGCGATCGAACATCGCGAAGCGATCATGATCAGTCGCGTGCGCAAGCCCGGAATCGCCGAGCCCGCTGCCACAATCGAAGGATGAGCCTCGCCAAGCAGACCGACATGGTCGCAAGCGTCTTCGCCGACCGCCGGCGCGAGCTGGAGGAGCGCACCCTCTCACCGCTGGCGGCGCACTCCTACCCGGCACGCCGCGCTCGGCCGGAGGACGACTGCGCGCTGCGCACCCCGTTTCAGCGCGACCGCGACAGGATCGTGCACTGCAAGGCGTTCAGACGGTTGAAGCACAAGACGCAGGTGTTCGTGGCGCCACAGGGCGATCATTACCGCACGCGGCTGACGCACACGCTCGAGGTGACCACGATCTCACGCACGGTGGCCCGTGCGCTGCGTTTGAACGAGGATCTCGTCGAGGCGATCGGCCTCGGCCACGACCTCGGGCACCCACCGTTCGGTCACATCGGCGAGGAGGTGCTCGACAACTGTCTAAAAGAGCGCTTCGGGGTGGGCTTTCGCCATTACGAGCACTCGCTGCGGGTAGTCGAGCACCTGGAGCGCGACGGCGCCGGGCTGAACCTGACCGAGCAGGTGCGCGACGGGATTGCCGGACACTCGAGCCGCGCGCCGAAGCCGCTGACACTCGAGGGCAGGATCGTGAGGGTGATGGACCGCGTGGCGTACATCAACCACGACATCGACGACGCGGTGCGTGCGGGGCTGCTGCTGGAGGACGAGCTGCCCGAGGAGCCGATCGCCGTGCTTGGAGCAAGCGGATCGGCACGGATCGACGCGCTCGTGCACGACATGGTCGAGCACTCAGAGCTGGCGGGCGACATCGTCCAGGGAGAACAAGCGGGCGCGGCGATGAGCGAGCTGAGGGACTTCATGTTCGAGCACGTCTACCTCGGTCCAGCCGTTCGCGCCGAGCATGAGAGGATCAAGGGGGTCGTGAGAACCCTGTTCGAGCATTACGTCGATCAACCCAACCATCTGCCTGCCGCAGACGGAGCGCACGAGGACGATCTGGCCAGGCGCGTGACGGATTACCTGGCGGGCATGACCGACCGCTACTGCATCAACGCTTACACGGACCTAGAGGTCCCCAAAGCTTTCGCGCTGTAGCTCTGGCTGTGTCCTCGGTCGCTCGCGTGCGTGGCACGCCACGCTCCCTGCGTCCTTGCCAGAAAGCGACTAGCGTAACCAGGCAGTGGCCTTCTATACCCGTGAGTCAAAGGATCGCGTGCGCGACGCGGTCGACTTCGTCGAGCTGGTCTCGGCGCGTACCGAGCTGCGACGGGCGGGACCGGCGCGGTACGAGGGGCTGTGTCCGTTCCACGAGGAGCGCAGCCCGTCGTTCGGAATCGACCCGACGCAGAAGGTCTACTACTGCTTCGGCTGCCAGGCTTCAGGCGACGTGTTCACGTTCGTGCAGGAGACCGAGGGCGTCGACTTCAAAGGGGCGCTGGAGTTGCTGGCGGATCGCTTCGCGGTCGAGCTGGAGCGCGAGGAGGAGGACCCGAAGCAGGCCGAGCGACGCCGCCAGCGAGAGCGGCTTCTGGAGCTGCTCACGCGCACGGCCGCCTACTACGAACGCTGCCTGTGGGAGGCCGAGGAGGCGAAGGCGGCGCGCGAGTACCTGGAGAGCCGCGGCCTGGGAGAGGAGATCCTGCGAGAGTTCCACGTCGGCTATTCCCCGAGTGCCTGGGATCGAGTCCTGCTGGCTTCCCGCAGGGGCGGGTTTACCGAGCAGGAGCTATATGCGACGGGACTGGCGCAGCGCTCGAAGGAGAACGGACGGCCGTACGACCGCTTTCGCGGGCGGATCATGTTCCCGCTCGCGGATGTCCGCGGCCGGGTACTGGGCTTCGGCGCGCGCGCGATGCGCGAGGAGCAAAAACCGAAGTACCTGAACACCTCCGACAACGACGTCTACCACAAGGGACAGCACCTGTATGGCGCTGATCTAGCCCGGGCCCATGCCGCGCGCGCCGGGCAGGCGATCCTGTGCGAGGGCTATACCGACGTGATCGCGCTGCACCAGGCGGGCTTGCGCAACACGGTCGGGTCGATGGGTACGGCACTGACCGCCGAGCAGGTCGGCGAGCTGGCGCGGATGGCGCAGACCGTGCTGCTGGCACTGGACGCCGACAGCGCCGGTCAGGAGGCGATGCTGAAGGCCGCGGGGCTCGCGGCGAAGCGCAAGCTCGAGTTGCGAGTGGTGGCGCTCCCGGCTGGCACCGACCCGGCGGATCTGGTGCAGCGCGATGGCGCGCAGGCGATCAGCGCAGCGGTTGAGCAGGCGGTGCCGTTCGTGCGCTTCCGCGTCGAGCGCGTGCTCGCGACCGGCGACCACGGCAGCCCTGAGGGCCGCGACCGAATGGTCGAGGAGTTGCGCCCGGTGTTTGCGATGCTGCCGCCGAGCGCCATGCGCCTGGAGCTGACGAAGCTGGTCTCCGGGCGTTTGGCGCTACCCGAGAGCCTGATGGAGACTCTGCTGGCGTCACAGACTGCCCGACGGCAAGGCAACCAGAGCGGACGAAGCGCGCCCGGCGATGCCCCACCCGTGCCCACCAACGGTCTGTCGCGACGGGAAGAGACCGAGCGAACATTCCTGGCGCTCTGTATAGCCTCCCCGGAGGAGGGCGAGCAGGCGCTGGGGAGCCTGAATGTGGATGAGCACTTCACCAGCGAGCTGCTCCAGCGTGCCGCCAGACATCTCGGCGCTGGGCATCTGCGCGACCCGATGGCCGACCCGGCAGGCTTGGCGGACGGGTTGGACGGCGATCCACAGATGAAGGCGCTGCTGGCCGAGCTGGTTGTGGAAGCCGGCAGGGAACCCGTGCAGCCCGCGATGCTCGACGTTCAGCGCCTGCAGCTGGAGCTTGCGCGGGTCGACCGTCGAATCCAGCAGGCCCGCGGAGCGGAGAGCGGCGATGTGAGCGAACTGGCGACACGCCGCGGCGAGGTCAAGCTCGAGTTCGACCGCGCCCAGGAGCGAGCGTTGGAGAAGACGGTGTGAGGACGGCCGGCGAGCCGTAACAGGCATCCGGGCCCCTGAAACAGCCTTTCTATACTTTGTGAAGTAATGAGCAACGTCACCGTTTATACGACCGAGCCGTGCTCCTTTTGCGCCCGCGTGAAGGGCCTCTTGAAATCACGTGGTGTCGAGTACGCCGAGGTCAACCTGTCGAAGGACCCCGAGGGCCGGGTTCAGCTCGCTCGGGAGACCGGGATGATGACCTTCCCGCAGGTGACCATCGATGGTGAGCTGGTGGGTGGCTTCACCGAGGTCCAGGCCGCCGCCGAGTCGGGGCGCCTGGACGAGCTACTGATCGAAGATCAGCCAGCCGCCTGAGCGCTACGCGCGAGCGCGTCTGCGTCGCGGCCGCGGCTGGCAGGTCTCACACACGTAGGTCCCGCGCCCGGCGACGACCATCTTCACGATCGTCGTGCCGCAGGTCCCGCACGGCTCGCCCTCACGTCGGTGTACGAGGAACTGGTTCTGGAAGGATCCGCGGACGCCGTCGACGTGACGGAAGTCGTCAATCGTCGCCCCACGCGCGTCGATGCCGGCCTGCAGCGCGGCGATCGTCGTCTCGCGTAGGCGCCCGTACTGCTCCCTCGAGAGCCGTCCGGCGGGACGCAGCGGATGGATGCCTGCCCGGAATAGCGCCTCGTCGGCATAGATGTTCCCCACGCCGGCGATGCGGCGCTGATCGAGCAGGAACGCCTTCACCGGCGCGGTCCGCCCGCGCGCCTGAGCGCGCAAATGCTCGGCGGTGAACAGCGCGTCAAGAGGCTCCAGGCCAAGGCGCGCAGCGAAGAACGCCTCCAGTGCCTCCTCGCCAAGCAGCAACTCGCCGGTTCCGAACCGGCGCGGATCGACGATCGCCAACCGGTGTCCCTGACCGAGATCGACGCGCACGCGAGTGTGGGGCGGCTCGGGATCGGGATCGAACAGCACGGCGCCAGTCATCCGCAGGTGCTGAACCAGGTGAACGTCATCCTCCAGGTTCCACACCAGATACTTGCCCCGCCTGCCCAACCCCTCCACCCTCCGTCCTTCCAGCGCATCAGCCAGTTCGCGCGGCGCAAGCGGCCGCGACCAGCGCCAGTCCAGGATCTCCACGCGCTCCAGCCGACGACCCTCGACCAGCGGCGCGAGCTGGCGTCTGATCGTCTCGACCTCGGGCAGCTCGGGCATTGCCTCAGCTTATGGACGCCGGCAAGCGTCCGCCGGCTCACTCACTCCTCGTGAGAAGGCAGCAACCGCCCGGCGCCCGGGGACCTGGCTCGCGGGTGCGCCCGGAAGTAGACGTCCTTCAGCCGCTCGGCCGACAGGTGAGTGTAGACCTGGGTGGTCGCGAGGTCTGCGTGACCGAGCATCTCCTGCAGCGAGCGCAGATCGCACCCACCCGCCAGCAGATGGGTGGCGAAGCTGTGGCGCAGCGTGTGCGGGCTCATCTTCTGATCGAGGCCGGCGCCGCGGGCGTGGCCCTGGACGATCTTGTAGAGGCCCTGACGCGTGAGACCGCCACCGCGGTGGTTGACGAACAGCTGCGTCTGCACCTTGTAGCCGACCAGCGCGGGACGCCCACGCTGCTCGTATGTGCGCAGCGCTGCGACCGCTTGGCGGCCGACCGGAATAACCCGCTCCTTGGAGCCCTTGCCGCGCGCGCGCAGCATCCCCTCGTCGAGATCGACATCGCTCGCCTGCAGCCCGATTGCCTCCGAGGCGCGTAAACCGCACGCGTACATGACCTCTAGCAGTGCACGATCGCGTAGCGCCGAAGGCTCCGTCCCCTTCGGCTCGCTGAGCAGCTTGGCCACCTCCTCGCGTGTGAGCACCCGCGGTAGGCGCTGCGTCTTGCGCGGTCCGCGCAGCTCCGCGGTGGGATCGTGCTCGATCAGGCCTTCGCGGCGCAGATGACGGTAGAACGAGCGCAAACACGCGGTCTTGCGCGCCAGCGTGGCAGCCACCACGGGAGGGCGCTCGCCGGTGCCCACAGCGAGCTCGGATAGGAATGCCGCGAGGTCACCGTGCCGGGCATCCATCACGTTCAGATGGCAGCGGTCGAGAAACTCCCCGAACTGGAATAGGTCGGAGCGATATGCCTCGAGCGTGTTCCTCGAGAGGCCGCGCTCTAGCTCGAGGTAGGCGAGAAAGTCGAGTGTCAGACGTTCGATCCCGACGTTCGTTCCAGCGGCAGAGTGGACGGTTCCCGGCGAGCTCACCCCTCCAGCTTCGCCTACTCCTCAGCTCCTCCCTGGAGATGCAACCGACCGTTCAGCCTCCCCCACTCCGTCCTCGCCACGATCGGCCCCCTCCGCGAGCTCGGCCAACGTCGTGCCGGCCGCAAGCGCGGCGCCGAAGAACAACGGATCCTCGGTCAACCCACGGCCCATCGTCTCGGCGCATAGATCGGCGGCGGCGTAGGCCGGAAGATCGACGATCGCTCGGCGCCAGTCGTGGCGGGTGATGCGTGCTGGCCGATCTGTGATCGGTCGCTCGACATCGAGCTCCAAGGCTGGGCGGCTCGGAAGAGCTCCACCGAAGACCGCGCCGAGACCGGCGCGCAGATCCGCCCCCACTGGAGAGCGCATTCCGGCGGGCAGCGCAACGGTGACCGGCTCGAGCAGCAGGTCGAGCACCGTGAGCGTGTGGTGGGAGATGCCGCGGTGGCGCGCGCGCGGGTCGCCTGAGGACATCCGCGCCACCAGCAGCGTGGAAGCGCCGAGCGCGAGGGCGGCATGCGCCGAGTCCAGGGCGGACATGCCGCCGTGTCCAAGCGGGGAGCTGGAGCCCACGATTCCGGGCCCGGGACCGCAGATCGCCGCGTCCCAGCCGAGTACGCGCAGCCCGTGATCCAGGGCGCCGACGGTCGTGATCGCCTCACCCTCTCCGCCGAATGCCGCACCCGCGGTCAGGTGCCCTACCAGCAGACCGCGCTCGCGCAGTGAGCGAACCGTGCGCGAATGCCCCCCGGGCAGCGCGCCTCCCGCCGTCTGCACGTACCCGAGGCGGCTTGCGGGACGGGCCTGCGAGAAAGCCCAGGCGACCGCCGCGAGCTGGCCATGCAGGGCGAGCACGGCGACCGGCAGCCCCACTACACCGACCGGATGCTCGGAGGCACCGCCCAACTCCTCGACCGGCTCGACGGTGTGCTGGAGGCTCGTGTAGTTGAGCTTCATCACGTTTGGGCGGGTGGGGAGAGCGGGATCCCAATCCTCCTCGGCGCCGAGTCCGCGGGAGAGGTTGACGTGGACGATGTCAAAGCCGCCCGAGCCCAGGCCGAGGTCGCGAGCCTGCACATTGACCACCAGCTCGTCGCCGATCTCGGCGCGACCGACGAGCGCCACGTCGGCGATCGCCGGCCGGCGCCTCTGCTCACCCCCGGCATCGGCGCCTCTCTCCATGGCCCCGCCCTCCGCGTCGTGTGCCTCATCCACCAGCTCGATCACGAGATCCTGCTCTCCTGCGCTCCCGGGGGAACCCACGTCGAGGACGATGGCGCGGCGCAGCTTCAGCATCTAGGCTCGAACGCTATCGCTCGGCTGTGCGTCCGTTGGCCGGCGGCACGCCGCCGGTCGGAGCCTCGCCGGAATCCGCGAGCTCCTCAGGCCGTACCCACTCGACGCTCACGTCCACGTCGCACTCGCACTCGGGCGAGTTGGCAAGCTCGTGGGCGCGATCGATCAGCTTCTCCGCAACAGCCTGTCCCTGCGACTCGTCCGCGAGGTGGAAGACCGTCTCCACGCGCAACAGACCCTCCTTGGCGGATGCCACCCCGCGCAGCGGCGGCCCGGCCGAGAGATCCGTGCTCACGATCTGTCGACGAGCGTCGCCGGAGCGTGGCCTCGCGTGCCGTCCGCGTCATTGCGGGTGCGTTCTGCGTCGTCACGCGCTCCAGCTCGCTCCAGGGCTGCGGCGATGAAATCGCGGAACAGAGGAGCTGGACGCTCGGGGCGGGACTTGAACTCGGGATGAAACTGGGAGGCAATAAAGAAAGGATGCCCACCCTCCCCGCCCTCGAGCTCGACGATCTCGACCAGGCGCTCGTCGGGAGAGGTGCCGGAGATGCACAGGCCGGCGCTCTGCAAGCGCTTGCGCAGGAGATTGTTGAGCTCGTAGCGGTGGCGGTGGCGCTCGTAGATGACCGCCTCGCCGTAGATCTCCCGCGCACGTGTGTCGTTGTGCAGCTTGATCGGATCCGCGCCCAGGCGCATCGTGCCGCCGAGGTCGGCGACCTCCTTCTGCTCGGGCAGCAGGTCAATCACGGGGAACGGCGTCTCGAGGTCGAACTCGGTCGAGTTGGCCCCCTCCATGCCCGCCACGTTGCGGGCGAACTCGGCCACTGCGATCTGCATCCCCAAACAGATACCCAGGTAAGGAATGCTCTGCTCGCGCGCCACACGCGCGGCGGCGATCTTGCCCTCGATTCCGCGTCCGCCAAAGCCACCGGGGATCAGGATGCCGTCGGCGCGGGCCAGCAGCTCGCTCATCGATCGACCATCGGCCTGATCGACACCGTCGCCGTCCTCGCCCACCGAGTGCTCATCGGATCCCTCCAGGCGCTCGGAGTCGATCCAGTCGATCTCGACCCTGCCATCCTGCAGCGAGGCGGCGTGTCGCAGCGCTTCGCAGACCGACAGGTAGGCGTCCTCGAGCTGGATGTACTTGCCGACCAGCGCGATCCGCACCGTGCGGCTGCTGCGCCCGGCGCGCTCGATCGGCTCCTGCCAGTCCGACAGCTCGGGCGCCGGCGCATCCACGCCGAAGTGCTCGAGGATGAAGTCGTCGACGCCCTGCTCGTGAAAGGTGAGCGGCACCTTGTAGATGTTGTCCACGTCGCAGGCCGAGACGATCGCCTCCACGGGCAGGCTCGCGAACAGGGCAATCTTCTTGCGGATCTCTGCCGACAGCGAGCCTTCAGAGCGGCACATCAGCATGTCCGGGGCGATGCCGATGCGCCGCAGCTCGTTGACCGAGTGCTGGGTCGGCTTCGTCTTCAGCTCGCCCGCGTGACCGATGTAAGGGACGAGAGTTAGGTGGATGAACATGCAGCGCCGGCGCCCCACGTCGACCGGGAACTGGCGAATCGCCTCCAGGAACGGCAGCGACTCGATGTCGCCGACCGTGCCGCCGATCTCGGTTACCACGAAGTCCACGTCCGAGGACTCGGCGATCAGCGCGACACGCTGCTTGATCTCGTCAGTGA
>Ga0302326_10029446_pt1 | contig 11018 bp, 11 predicted proteins | sample Palsa_T0_3_FD_202264 | JGI IMG/M metagenome (GOLD analysis project Ga0302326, IMG submission 202264) | Peat permafrost microbial communities from Stordalen Mire near Abisko, Sweden - Palsa_T0_3 | ecosystem: Environmental > Terrestrial > Soil > Palsa > Peat permafrost | place: Sweden: Abisko...
CATGGCTTTCTCGCGACCGCAGCCAGCCGCTCTGGTACCTGGTGGCCTTCAATCCAAACACGGCGGCCTCGCTCCGTCGCAAACTGCAGCAGCGGTTGAGCAAGCTCGGCGAGGGCGGAAGCATGAAGTGACCGGGCGGCCTAATTCTCCGGCCGGAACGAGCGAACCAGCGCCACGCCGACGCTCGATTTACCTGGCTCCCATACACTCCACTTCGCGGCGCCAGCACTAAACGGCAAAGACTTCCAGAAGATGTTCCTCTAGGCGGCTGCTCGCTTCGATCGTCAGCCGATCGATTCGAATCCCCATTTCTTCATTCCCCGTCCGCGTGACCGTTCCCAGCCCAACGATAGGTTTGGTGTCGGAAGGGAGATACAGACTCACTTCCACGAAAGCCCCCTTGGGGAACGTGCGCGGGACTTTGACCAACATGCCGCCCAGGCTGATATCAATGGTTTCGCCCTCCACTTGCGCGTCGGCAGAAACCAATTGCACCTTCATGCACAGCGCCACACGCCGAAACCGGCGCGCTTTGTTTTCAATCGCCGTGATGTTGACGACCAGCTTGGTCAAGCGATTCGTGTCCATCGGCATGCAGACGAAGAAGCTCGCCCCGGCGTTAAATCCCAGCGAGAGCGCGCCTTTGCTTTGATCGCTGCCGATCAGGATGACCGGCGTCGTGCGGTTCGGACCTGCGCCCCGGATCCTCCGGGTTAGCTCCACCCCATTCTGCGGCGAGTCGCACAGGTCCACGAGCACCATGTCAAACTTCGTCGCCTGAAGGTGGCTGCCTGCCCCCTCGCTGCTCGTCAGGGTCAACTCGTCCACGCCGGCCGAACCTAGCGCCTGGCGAAGAATTTCGCACATGGCCGGCCCGGCATCCACCACCAGAGCTATCCTCGGCATCGAGCCTCCCGATTTTGACCTTCGCCACCGGTTGACTTCATGCGCGCCTTTCGGTGTTCCTTTCCGTCGCGTTTTGCTGCTCGCGGGAGCGTCTCTCCAAGCTGCTCAAACGCAATAGACTCTCGCGCGAATTCCGGATCGGAAATTCGCGAATGGACTTCCCGGCAGCCGGCGGGGAGACCGACACCTCCTTGGCGGAGATGGACCCAGTCGACATCATCTCCGCAGTTTTGCTCACCAGGCCCATGCGATCGGCAGCTCCGAACTTTGCCAGCAGCACGGAGACGTGAAATTTCACCGTTCGTACGGAGATGTGCAATTGCGTCGCGATCTCTTTATTCGCGAGATTTTGCAGTACGGCGCGCAGCACTTCGTGCTGCCGCTTCGAAAGATGAATGATGGATTGCAACGCCACACACGCGTCGATCAGCCGCGTGGCACGCCGTCCCAGACCGCTCAAAAGTTCATCTCCCACGGCCACCATGGCCCCAAAATCCATGGGCGTCTGCCCGCGCAAGACGCAATGCATCGCGAGCAGGCTGGCCGCTTCATCGGCGGGTATGCTCCCATCCGCCTGGGCCTTCACTTCGAAGCGTTGAGTCCGAGTCGTCCGATCGAAGAAGATGAACGTCTTCGGATAAACGGCGAACCGCTTCCTCGCGCCGCGCTCAGATGCGGAACCCTTCCGGCCTCTCATCACGCGCTCCCCTACATTTCGCAGTCCCGTTGAGTTTTTAACTGGCGAACGAGCGTCGCTGGCGACGATTTCTTACAGCGCAAGCTTTCACTTGCCGCACAGCAAAGGGAACTGAGACATCGCGGGCAATCAGAAGGGGTGGGTACAACAGTAAAGCCGGTTGCCGAGCGTACTTCCAACCTGCTCTTCTACACTGGGCCAACCTCGAGGCCCTGTCAATCGAAATAGCGTCTTTACGCACCAACGCGATACTCGCCGTGGCATTGCTCTCGATTTCGCGCGGATCTGCGCGCGACAGCGGCTCCGGTAAGCTGGTGGACTGCATGCTTGTAAGCGTTCTCGTTCCGCCCGACGATACGTCAATCCTCACGCGCGCCGGTCGACTCTCCCGCACCGGGTTCGGCTTAATCGTTTGGCGCCTTTTCCGGAGTGGAGTTCGCCGATCTTTTGCCGATGTAGTTGTTGATATGGGTGCAGGGCTGTGGGTGTAGAGCGGACGGAGCGAAGGACGGCGATCATGGCCGTGGCCACCGTGGTCTGGGAAGACCAAGGCGGAGCCTCGCGCCAATCGGCGGTAAAAATTGAGGATACGTCTCGCTCCGGTGCTTGCCTTCGGATCGCCACGCCCATCCGCGTCGGAACAAAATTGGCGGTCGATTGGCGCGAGGGGCGATTCTCGTGTGTTGCCAGATACTGCCGCCCCGATGGAGAGGAATATAGCGTCGGCGTTCAGCGGGATGTCCCGGCAGTGGCAGCCACGGCAAAGACCACGGTTCCTACGGTAGTCATTGCGAACGTCATCCAACCGCCCCCTTCCACACCGGTCCAGCCTGCGCCGGCAGCCCCCAAGCCAGCGCAAAACGTTAAGCAATTGCTCGTCGGCCCCCCGCCGGAAACTCCGCCATCGTTATTCGCGGAGACCCCTTCTAGCACCAGACAAGCCGATGCGGTTGTTCGCAAAATAGAGTCCAAGAGCGATTCGAGCGTCGTGCAACCCAGGGAACGACGCAGTATTCAACGGGCTGAGTTGCAAACCGACCAGCCTCGGCGGCGCGAAGAGAGGACACACATGCTAAGCAAATGGCTGAATCGCTCGCCTAAGAACGAGGGTAAAGACACTCCAGACGGTAACTCGACCACCGCGAGCGCGCATACCGATGGCGCGCTCCCGCCAAGCCCTGTCACCCACCCGGCGACTCCGTCGACAAGCGACGTTCACGCCGGACCGGGCCGGCCGAGCCCGTCAACTCCGCAGGGAGATTTCCTCCCGCTCGAAGATATCTACCGCGCCACGCCGAGCCTTGGCTCGCGGACCGGATACAGCATCCACAAGGTCGTGGATATGCTCAAAAGCAATCACATTCGCGCCTTACCGAACGAGATGAAAAGCGCCTCCGTGTTGATGGCGCTCGAGGTGGCTGGTATCTCCGCCGAGGAGATGCTGAAGGACGCCAGATATCGCCTGGAGGCCCTGTCTTCCTATGAAGCCGACCAGGAGAAGCGTCTTCAGGAATACGAGTCGCGAAAGCTGCAGGAAAATGCAGAGATTCAGCTCGAAGTGGAACGCCTGACCGAGCACTACCGCGACCGCATGAAACACAACCTGGAAGAACTCGCGCTAGCCCGGAGTCCCTTCAGCAACTGGCAGACGATGAAGCAGGAAGAAGTCCAGCGGATCTCCGCAGCGGCAGAGTTGTGCGCGAAACGCCCTGTCTCCGAAGCGCCTAACGCCTCGCCACTGCCCAGCGATGCTCTCTCGGCAGTGCGCTCGCCGGCCGTCACCGTCCAGCCGCCGGAACTCGTTCCCAAACTGCCGGCCAGCACGCAACCCGTGTGGAAGGCCTGAGCCCACCCGCAGACGGCCCTGCCTCAGGCCTTGATGTACCAGGGCACGTTGATCAGCACGATGTTCCGGCTGCCGTTCAGCAGAAGAAGTGCCTTGAATAGTTCGGCGCGCTGATTGTGCAGTGGATAGTGATACCAGTGTTGTTCCACTAACTCCGGCACAATCACCGCAATCTGCCGCCCCTGGTTCTTCGCCTCGGTCTCGAGGACGTAGTCGAGAATCGGCCTGAGAATCAGCCGGTACGGAGACGGCAGCGTGACGAGTGAAGGCGCCGTACCGCCCGCCCGCGTGACCGGCTGCGCGATATACTCCTCCCATCGATCGCGTAATTCGTTCGTGTCCTCTTCCGTGCCCACGTGCACCGCGTAAATCTCCGACGAAAGCGTCAGCGAGAATTGCAGTGCTCGCTGCGAAATCTTCGACCAGTTCTGGATCGGCACGATCACAATCGGCTGGCGCAATTTTCCGACCTCGAGTGGCGTCGTGATACAGGTTTCTTCGGCCACCTCGTCGTAGTGGTGCCGCACCCGCAGCATGAGGATCATCATGCCGGCGATCAGCAGAGTGCTCACCCAGGCCCCCGACGTGAACTTCGCAACCAGGACCACCAGCAGCGTGATGCCCGTGGCCACAGCGCCGAGCCCGTTCACAAGCATGCTGTGCAATGCGCCTCGCCCCCGATTCTTGCGCCAGTGCTCCACCATCCCCGCCTGCGACAGCGTGAACGCCAGAAACGCGCCGATCGCGAACAGCGGAATCAGCCGGTCGGTAACGCCGCGAAAGAGAATCAGCAGGATTGCCGCAAGCACTGCCAGCACAAAGATTCCTTGCGAGTAAACTAAGCGGCGCCCGCGGAAACCGAACGAATGCGGCATGAATCCATCGTGCGCCACCGCTTTGCATAGGCGCGGAAAATCGGCGAAAGCCGTGTTCGCGGAAAGCGACAAAATCACCAGCACCGCTCCGATCGTAAAATAATAAAACCAGCCCCGGCCCAGCACCGCTCCCGTAATCATCGAAATCACGCTCTGATAGCCTGGCTTGCCCGGGTCTGTGGCCACCACCCCATAGGCCCGAACCAGATATGCAATCCCCGCGAGAAGCACGGCCAGCAGGCCGATGATGATGGTCAGCGTGCGCTGCGCGTTGGGCACCGTTGGTTCGCGGAACGCCTTGACGCCGTTACTCACCGCCTCGACCCCGGTCATCGCCGTGCACCCGTTCGAGAACACCTGGAGCAACAGCCACAGGCTAGCGGTGGCTACCGTTGCGGCCGCGGGGGTCGGTGGCGCCACCACCGGAACCGGATGGCCGCCGGCAAAAACCGATTTGGTCAAGCCGATGGCGATCACCACCAATAGCGAGCCGAGAAAGGCCCAGGTGGGGAACATGAACAGCCCGCCGGTCTCGCGTACGCCGCGAAGGTTCACGATGGTAATCACCAGCAGAATAGCCAGGCACATTTCCAGCGTGTAAGGTAGAAGCCCTGGCACGGCCGAGACCAGCGCGCCGACGCCCGCCGAAATTCCCACCGCCACCACCAGCACGTAGTCGAGCATGAGCGCCGCAGCGGCCAGCAGCCCTGGGTACATGCCCAGGTTTTGCGACGCCACCGTGTACGATCCGCCTCCTCCCGGGTAAGCGGCGATGGTCTGGCGATAGGAGAAGTACACGATCGCCAGCAGCACGATGATGCTCAGGCTGATCGGGACGATGTAGCCGACGCCCGCCGCTCCCAACACGATCAGCAGCGTCAGCGCGGCTTCCGGGCCGTACGCCGCCGAGCTGAGCGCGTCGAGCCCAAAGATTGGAATGCCCGCGGAGGGGCCGATCTGCTCGCCGCGCTCGTCGGAAGTCGCCAGCGGCTTGCCAATCAGGATGTCCACCAGCGACATGGGTCCTCCCTGCAAAAAGAATGTGAGTGTAATGCGCCGCGGTCACAATGCAAAATGCATAAAACACGGGGCTGTGCGTTTCAAATTCCAGGGGCAGTCCTGCGAGGGTACAGAAATGGTACATTGGACACGCCAGCGTTCGAGCGGCCATAATGGTGACCTGTAGCAATGCCCATAGTTTCGCCGGATGCGCCCGAGAATCCGCCATGACCGAACCTGGCCCTGAAAATTCCTGCTTCGGTTGCGGCGCAGCGAATCCGCGCGGCATGCATCTGCACTTCGGCGAGGATGTCGACCCGGAGACAGGCCGGCGCCGCATCGTCGGACGCTTCCGTCTGGGCGCCGAATATCAGGGTGGCGGCGGGTTTATTCACGGCGGGATCATCGCCACGGTTCTGGACGAAGTGATGAGCAAGGTCAGCCGCCTCAGCGACGTCCGCACGGTCACCGCGGAGCTGAACGTGCAATACCTGAAGCCCGTTCCCGTGGACGCCGATCTCCTCGTGACCGGTTTCCAGGTCCGCCGCGAGGGCCGGCAGTTGTATCATGAAGGGGAGATCCGTGACGCGGCCGGCAAGCTGCTGGCGCGAGGCAACGGGCGTTTTGTCGTGGTGGACCCGGAACGATACGGACGGCAGGGAAGTAGCCGCCAAGCCGCCCCCGTCACTCCACAATGAGGTCGTGCCACAATGATGTTACGCCACAATGCCTATCACGCGACAGTTAACGTGCCGTTGCAATTGCCGTGTTGCCCAGAGAGTGAGGAGATCAGATGGACGCCAGTAACAACAACGGAAACGCAGCGCAAAATCTGTGGCGGGTGAAGGTCGGCCTGGCCGAAATGCTCAAGGGCGGCGTGATCATGGACGTCACCACGGCGGAGCAAGCCGCCATCGCCGAACAGGCGGGCGCTTGCGCCGTGATGGCGCTCGAGCGGGTTCCCGCCGACATCCGCAAAGAAGGCGGCGTCGCGCGCATGGCCTCACCGCGCATCATCCGCGAGATCATGGACACCGTGAGCATCCCCGTGATGGCCAAGGCGCGCATCGGACATTTTGCCGAGGCGCAGGTGCTCGAAGCCCTCGAAGTCGACTTCATCGACGAGAGTGAAGTGCTCACGCCAGCCGACGAGGAAAACCACATCTGGAAGCACGACTTCAAAGTGCCCTTCGTCTGCGGGGCGCGCAACCTGGGCGAAGCCCTGCGGCGCATTGGCGAGGGCGCCGCCATGATTCGCACCAAAGGGGAAGCCGGCTCGGGCAACATCGTCGAAGCGGTGCGGCACATGCGCGCAATCACCAGCGAGATGCGCCGGCTGACCACCCTGCGCGACGACGAGCTGACGCACGTCGCCAAGGAACTGGGCGCCACGCTCGACCTCGTCCGCGAAGTCGCGCGCAACGGCAAATTGCCGGTCCCGAATTTCTCCGCCGGCGGCATCGCCACGCCCGCCGACGCCGCCCTGGTGCGCCAACTCGGCGCCGAAGCCGTCTTCGTCGGCTCAGGCATTTTCAAGTCCACCGATCCGGCGCAGCGCGCTCGCGCCATCGTCAAAGCCGCCACACATTTCGCCGATCCCAAGGCCGTCCTCGAAGCCTCGCAGGAGCTAGGCGAAGCCATGAAGGGCCTGGACATTCGCCAGCTCGACCCAAAGGACCTGCTGCAAACCCGCGGCTGGTAGCCGCGCGATCGCGCTCCGGCACATCGCCGCCCCTATGGGAACGCTAACGGTACTGCCTGTGGCAACACCCATGGGAACGCATTTGGTGACGCCCACGGTAACGCCCATGGTAAAGTCAAAAATGAACCACAGTTGTCATCCCGAGGGCCGAAGCCCGAGGGATCTGCTTTTTCCGAACTCCGTTTCCCCCAGCACCCGCGTCTTTTCCGACGCTAACTAACCCCATGCGCATAGGAATCCTCGCCGTGCAAGGAGACTTCGAAGCCCACGCCCGCGTCCTCGACCGCCTAGGCGCCGACTACCTCTTCGTGCGCACGCCCCAGGAAGCCGCGCAGGCCGACGCCATGATCCTGCCCGGCGGCGAGAGCACCACCATGCTGAAATTCCTCCAGGACGAAGGCCTCGAGGCGCCTCTCCGTTCGCTGGCCGAGCGCGGCGGCGCATTCCTGGCGACCTGCGCGGGCACCATTCTGCTCGCCCGCGAAGTGCGCTCACCCTCGCAGGCCTCGCTAGGCCTCGCCGACCTGGTCGTAACGCGCAACGGTTACGGCCGCCAGATCGCCAGCGGTGTGCGCGCAATCCCCTCGAAGCTGAAGCCCGAGCCCCTCGAAGCAGTCTTCATTCGCGCGCCAATCATTGAGGCCACGGGCCCCGCAGTCGAAATCCTAGCCACCGAGGCCGGCCATCCAGTCCTGGTCCGCCAAGGCAAGTTGCTCTTGGCCACGTTCCACCCGGAACTGACCGGCGACACCACCGTCCATGACTATTTCCTAAAGCTCGCCGCCCAGCCCGCATCGAGCTCGCCTGAGGCACCTAACGCCCACGGTAACGCCTGTGGTAACGCGTACGGTAACGCCCATGGTAAAGCCGAAAATGAAGCACAGTTGTCATCCCCAGGGCCGAAGCCCGAGGGATCTGCTTTTTCCTAAGTCTGTTGCCGTCAGCACCTGCGCTCTTCAGACGCGGCAGCCACCGCTTCCGAAACCAGCACCGCTCTCTCTCCTTGAGAGCACATCTGCCTCGGGAGTTGTGCCCGTCAAATATCTCGCGTATGTTTCAACGGGCCGCGGCTTGAGAGCGCGACGGTTTGCAGGCCGTACTCATTGGGGAAGCTTAGACTCGACGTGATAGCTCCGACGCCGGTCGGCTCTAGGGGGTCGGAGCTTTAGCATCGTGTTTTGTCCCGGCGATCCTCTGAGCTTCAGGGGTTAAAACCCCTGAAGGCTTAGTGTCTTAACGCCCACGGTAACGCCTATGGGAAAGTCACAAATGAAGCACAGTTGTCATCCCGAGGGCCGAAGCCCGAGGGATCTGCTTTTTCCTAAGTCTGTTGCCGTCAGCACCTGCGCTCTTCAGACGCGGCAGCCACCGCTTCCGAAACCAGCACCGCTCTCTCTCCTTGAGAGCACATCTGCCTCGGGAGTTGTGCCCGTCAAATATCTTGCGTATGTTTCAACGGGCCGCAGCTTGAGAGCGCGACGGTTTGCAGGCCGTACTCGTTGGGGAAGCTTAGACTCGACGTGATAGCTCCGACGTCTCGCCGGTCGGCTTTAGGGGGTCGGAGCCTAAAGTCGACGTGATAGCTCCGACGTCTAGCCAGTCGACTTTAGTGGGTCGGAGCTTTTTAGCTCCGACAATAAGACACCAACCCTTCAGGGGTTTTAACCCCTGAAGCCCAGAGCAGCGCCAGCACGAAACACGAGTACGAGGAGGTTCATTGCCCCGCGAAACGACCAGCGTTTCACGAGAAGATTATCTCAAGGTAATCTGGGAATTCGTCCAAGACGAGCAGGAGCCCATCAGCGCCCGCCTCGCCGAGGAACTGCACGTCACCCCGCCGGCGGTTACCGCCGCGCTCAAACGCCTGACCCGCGACGGACTGGTACGCCTCGAACGCGACGGCCGCATCCACCTCACCCGCAAGGGCCGCGCCGAGGCCGAGCGCCTGGCCATGCGCCACCAGCTCGCCGAAAAGCTCCTGACCGACGTGATCGGTCTGCACTGGACGCGCGCCCACGACGCCGCCGAGCGCCTCGAGCACGGCCTCTCGCCCGAAGTCGAAACGCTTCTGCTGAAGCGCTTCGGCGCCGACAGCACCTGCCCGCACGGCTTGCCGCTGCGTGGCGGCGTCGCTCGTCTGCGCCACTCGCGCGGCGCCATGACCCTCGGAGAAGTCCCCGCCGGCCGCACCGTGGAAATCCTCTGCGTCTACGAAAAAGACCCCAAATTCCTCGAGTTCCTCGACGGCCGCAACCTGCGCCCCGGCGCCCGCATCCGCATCCTGCACCGCGAATACGACGAGACCACGACGGTGTCAGTCGCCGGCCGCAAAGTCTACCTGGGCAAGCCCGCCACCAGCCGCATCTGGGGCCGCATCGTTGCGTCTTAGCGGATTGTGAAGCCATGTCCTTGACTGGAATCGACCACGTCCAACTCGCAGCGCCGCAAGGCTGCGAGCAAGAAGCACGGAATTTCTTTGGACGGTTGCTGGGGCTCGAAGAGATCGAAAAACCTGAAGCGCTGCGATCGCGTGGCGGATGTTGGTTTAGGGTCGGAGATCGGCAGCTCCATATAGGCGTCGAAAAGGACTTTCGACCTGCCCAAAAGGCGCACCCAGGTTTTTCTGTACAGGATATCGAAGTCCTTTTTGCTGTCCTAGCAAACGCAGGAATCCGTTGCAGGTGGGACGACATGCTACCCGGGGGCATCAAGAGATTCTATGCGGATGATCCGTGGGGCAATCGCTTGGAGTTCACGGAACCGACCTTTTGAAGCTGAGGTGTCGAAATTCCATCTCCGCATAGGCCACCGGCGGAAAAACAAGTGGAGGCAGGATAAGTCGCATTGTTCACCGCACTGAGCTACTTCTGGATCGCCTCCAAAGGCTACCGCCTGCGTCCCTGGCGCAGCCCCTACATCCGTTGGCGCATGGAGACATTCTTCGGCCGCGACGCCGAGCCGCTGGACGCGCAGCATTTCTTTCATCTGTTGTGGCGCGAACGCAAACGCCTAGCCGAATTCCTCCGCTGGACGCGCGAATATCGCCGCCTCTAGCGTTCAGGCCTCGACGAAGTCCGCTCCGTTGGCAAACCCCACAGAGGAAGCGTAGAATCCTCCGGGACCGGCGAACAACAACCGTCTGGCAAATTTCGAGCCGGCAATCCTACATGGGGCTGTATCGCGATCTCAGAAGCATCACCTTCTTTTCGATCGTCAAGGCGCATAATTTCTTTTTGCCTCCTCCCCGGAAACCCGAATCCGGATCGGACCTCCCCGAAATCGATGAGATTCGCGCGCGCGCCGCGATACCCACCGACATCAGCGACCACCTGATCCCGCTGTTTGTCGAATCGATGGCCGTTCGTCCCAGGCTCATCGTCGAGCTCGGCGTGCGCAGCGGCGAAAGCACTTTTGCCCTCGAACGCGTCGCCCGCCTGTGCGGCTCGACCATGGTCAGTGTGGACGTCGAGCCGCCGGCATTTTCGTTCAGCCCCTCCTGGAAAGATTGGTCCTTCGTCAAAAGTGACGATATCGACTTCGCCCGCGAATTTCCCGACTGGTGCCGTGCGCACAATGTCCGCCCCGAAATCGACGTTCTCCTGATCGATACCAATCACGTCTACGTGCACACCGTAAAGGAAATCGCCCACTGGTTTCCTTTCCTGTCGCAAAAGGCCAAGGTCTTCTTCCACGACACCAACATGCGAACGTTCTATCACCACCAGGACCGCAGCTTGGGTGTCGGCTGGCAGCGAAATCGTGGAGTCATGGCCGCCATCGAAGAGCATTTCGGCACCAAGTTCGACGAAAGCGTCAGCTTCACCGACGTGCGCAAAGGCTGGATCATTCGCCACAACGCCCTCTCCAGCGGATTCACCGTCCTCGAGCGACTGGATTTGAGCAACCGAAACGGCGTGCCCCCGCCCGATCCCTCGGCCAACTCCTGACGCCACGAAGCAACCATCGTGGGCCCGATGTTTGCCGCCCGAATCT
>Ga0302326_10029449_pt1 | contig 11017 bp, 5 predicted proteins | sample Palsa_T0_3_FD_202264 | JGI IMG/M metagenome (GOLD analysis project Ga0302326, IMG submission 202264) | Peat permafrost microbial communities from Stordalen Mire near Abisko, Sweden - Palsa_T0_3 | ecosystem: Environmental > Terrestrial > Soil > Palsa > Peat permafrost | place: Sweden: Abisko...
CAAACAAGTAATACCTGGCTTCCCAGAGACGATGCTGAAACTTGGTATCGTTGCATTTGGAGGGATAACAGTATCATCTTCAATTCTTACACAGTCCTTGATGATCGCAAATTTACCAATCTGCACATTCGATCCAATCGAAACGTATGACCCAATATTCGCCGCCTCGATAATCGTTCCAGATCCAATGTATATATGATCTCCAAGCTTCATAGGATAATACTGAAATACACTGATACTTAGACACTGTACGAAGGGTATACTACCCCTTGTAGACACGCACAGCCGGACGAAGAGTAACGTCTCTCTCAAAAAAACAGTATCGCCCAATAGCTATAGCTATAGCACTTGTTTTTCCATCTGCATTTGTCCGCGGCGAGCGAAAGTCTCCGCGTATAGTGCAGTCCGCTTGGATAATGGTCTTTGTCAACTCAATTTCGAGGGATGTATACCTTGCCGCCTAAGATGATATATTGAGACCCGAGGATAGTAGCTTTACGTGATACTTTGTTCCCTGTATCCTTATATGTTAGCGCAATTTAAAGAGCGTGGGTATACGGTGACGATATACTCTTTGGACTTTTGGGCAGGTTGTCGCTTGGACATCTCCGTGCTTGAGGGGCATGAAATTGAGACGTGGATCTTCAAGAGACTACAGGGAAAATTTATTGAGGGCTTAATTCACTTGACATCTGTTGATGAAGTAAGTACGCGTTCTCAGCGTCACGGCCGCCGACTCTCCTTCACGAAAGAACGAGGTTGAGAGCAAGAAACCCGTCGGAAAGGATTAGATTTGACCCAAATGGCTGGTGTCTTTCCAGTCTGCATTCGAGTGATCACGGATACTGTGGTTGTTATTAAATATCTAACACATTTCTTCCTACGTCGTCGGCCCCGGTTCCCCTTCGATGATGCACGTCTTCTGGGATCCAACCAACACCCGCAAGCGCTGCACCGACACCCGAGACCCTGAGTACTATTATCTTACGACACGTCTTCCATGGTCCACCCACACCCACCCATTGCAAAGTATGACCAAGCGCAAAGCCACAGCAGTATAAACGGCTTGAGGACGCACAAGGACGCGTAAAGGCCTCGTCCAGAGACTGTATGGTCCAGAGACTATATGGACGAGGCCTCTCTGGACGAGGTCTTTGACGCTTCCATATGCGTCCTCCAGACGTCGATACTTCAAGCTTTCGCCCGTCGCCGTTCCTTTCGTTTAGTCGTGTTCGTGGTGGGTGGGGTGTGGACTTGTTGCTTTGTCCCGACTCGGATAAGGAGAGAGAATTATCACGAGAGCTATTTATAGTACTCTCGGCTCCCTTGGGGCACGGCTCGAAGAGTCTGGAGCCGTAGGGCACTAGAGTATATTTATAGATAACTCCCGTTACCGGCAACCAGCAAATCGTATCCTCTGATCTAATATGTATAGAGTCCATCTCGTGACCAACGAATCCACGAATTCCTCTTTTCCTGTGTTCATCAAGGAGGCAATTACTTCAGTGAAACGTCATATGCAGGTTCACGGGGTAAATCTGGTTCTGCGGCGTTGTATAAGGAAATTTAGATTCTGGGGGCTGAAAGGGCGCATTCTTGGCGTCGTCGCGTGGCACTTCGCGTTCGCGTAAACACCGGAATATACCAGAAGACACCTCCGGCTCGGCGAGAATGATATCATGCGACCCCCTTTGTTGTGTTTTCGCGACCGCCCTGCTTGGCTAGATCATTGGAAGGAAATCTTAGCCGATCAACTCAACTTGATCACAACCACGAAAATTCACACGGAAACAGAAAGGTTCATCTGATAGTTGTATATTTTTCCCATCCCCCTCTAAAGAAATCACGTCCCTATTTAACCTACATACAAGAAGATAGAAAAGAATGTAAAAGAAAATAAAAGAGATCTAGGACCAAAAAGCAGGTCTTATCCTTGTAATCCTCTGCGTAATTCTACGCATCCCAAAAGGTACTCCCGTACCAAACCCATACTCTACTCTGTACACTTCGCCTTGCCAAAACCGTGACCAAAAATGAACTAGTCAATCTAGTACAAGACGAACTGACAGACACCGTCGCAGGCGACGGTACAACCGGTTCCTCCCTGTTGGATGACTCCGTTCTCATACACGCACTCTCCGTTCATAGTGCCTGATACGCATTCGATTTTGACATTGTAATCCAATGTCGTTGCCGTCTGCAGAGGGTTGTACATGATACTCAACCAGGATGTCCCACCGGTGTATCCGGCGCCGAAGTTGACAGGGGCCCAGTTACCGAAATCATCGCCAGCGTTTCCCCAGAGACAGTCGGACGAGGCGCTTCCACCGGCTTTGTTGACGTAGTATTGTGCGGATGTGAGCTTGCCTTGCCATTTGTAGTATGTGTCCTCATCGACGACAGAGATCGGAAGAGTCTCGTTTCCACCGACGACGGTAGGGACAACCATGTTCTCTGTTCCGGGGTAATCGGTACGGCAGATAGCCACCGATGAACCGAGAGTGTTGACAACGTAGCTGGATGGATTTCCCCATTCGCAGAGGTACTGAGAGGCGGGGTTCGTGAGATGGAGTTTTCCGCCCTGGCAGAGAAGACCCCCTCGGGATTGTCCATCAGCGGGTTGAACGGTGGGCCATTGGGTCTTGCTCATTCCTGGCTGGCAGGCGTATGAGCAGTAGGCACCTTCCGTGCAGGTCATTCCGGCGACAGCAGTGCTGTCGTCGGGGTATTGAATGCCACTCCATCCACCAAATTCGAGGTAGTCGACGGCAACAACTCCTTCTTGGTCCGAAGGGAATGCCGAGCAGTCGATGGTTCCGTCGGGGAAGGGAATTGAAGGGCTCTTCCAGAGAGCGAGAGGTGCAGTGGCACCCGTGTTGGTGTGAACCTCGGGTGCTGCAGTGCTGGTGGCGGCCGAGGAAGTGTCGGCGCGTTTAGCAGCGCCGGGAGACGTGGTGTTGAACTCGACGGCGGCAGGGAGGACCGCTGTTTTGACGCTTGGGCTGGTTTCTGCTGCAGCGTCGGATACTGTGGTTGTCTGAACGTCCTGACCTATTAGTTCCGTCAGATGGAGGAGATGTACCAAATCGACAGTCGTCGACGTGTGACCCCTAGGAATGACTTGCCTCCTGTGGGCCCTCGCGGCCCGCGCGTGGCGATTGTGAACGTGTCCGTCGCATTCGGCGGCAACAAAAGAAAGACAGAGAACGAGAAGGGCGAAGAAAATGGTGTTGCTGAAGGTCGACTTCATTGCTGTTGATGCTGTTGCTGTTGTAGCTGACTAGGTGAGTCTTGAGTAATAAATGATTGTTGAGAGGACTTGGCGCTGAAGGCTGGCTTCGCGAGCTGTGTCAAAAATGGATGAGAAGGCTGGACAGCGGTGGTGGTGATGTTTTTTTAATCCGTCAAGGAATGTGTGTGCGTTGTCGAGGCTCACTTCAAGCAAGGAGAGGACAGACGACTCGGACGACGACGAAAGAAGAGACTGAAAGGAATGTGAAGCAAAAGCGGGATGCGATTGCTGTTAAGTAGCTGCTGCTGGTTGATGTCGGAAGGAGGTCCGTTCGCCTGACTTGGTATTTAACTGAAAAATGAAAGAGTGGGCGGTGCAGAGAAAACGAGGGAAGGGGGACCGTGCAGCTGGGATGGCCCCGGGAAGCGGGTGTGCTCGGCGGCTATGTGCTGGGTTGGGGGGGGCCCACGGAGATCCCTTGTCTGTCTGGCTGTCTGGCATTGTCGGGCGCATGCAGGGGCGGCGAGCCAATTGCGCACGGGGGGCCTCAATGAGTGTCTCGCAGGGCTGGCAGTATTATTACATTATGCATTGCGCGCATGTGTGTTCTTCTCATTGAAATGAATGAATGAATGAGCTGCTGCAGCAAAGATTGCATTTTCCGAGCAAAAAGGCGCACCACCACAAACATGGACCGTCGCCGAAATTAAATCGCAGCGGTTGGATTGTCCAGCTCAGGGGCTGTGCGCCATTGGCCCGGACCCCTTCCTCGGCAATTTGACATGCATTCTGCCAGCCGGCGCCAGCCAACCATGCCGGCCAGATTAGTGTTGGGATGCTCCGACGGCTCATTGGCCCCTCGCCATTGACGCAGCATCATTCCAGCGCCTTCCCTCATTTCAATCGCAACCGCCGTCCTCGCCGCCGCCGCGTCGTCTGGGACCTTAGTCACCCGGAGCCATCTCTCGTCGCCGGTTCGCCGCCTCCTTGAAGGCGCAGCATCCCCCACAACGTTAAAATCAGCCCCGATTCGCTATGCTCGTCAAAATGAAATGGCGCTCAAACAGCCCGCTCCCTCGGACAAAGCAGAATTTTAACTTATTTTCCCATCTGCGCACATCCTGCTCCCCTTAAACTGCCTGCAGCCGCCTGGCCAATCACCGCCGACCGCAATCTCCACGGCTGGCGTGGCGCATCGCCTCACACCGCGCAAATCCTCCGCCGCCAATCGCAAAGCTCGGCTTCACTTGCCATGTGGGACAGCTTAGCCTTATTCATTCATAAGCGACAGATCTGATTATCTGAGCTTGACCGAACCTTCTTAACGCCTGCAACCACCGTTATGGGTTAATTGCCGCCGGTCAGATGGGCTGCCGTCCCGCCTCGCTAGTGACCAACCCAGAAGAGTTTGTCACTGCTTGACGTCAACTCAGTAAGGGGTCCGAGGCAGCATCGACTAACACGTGTGTCTTTGCACGCCCAATTTGCACGGACAATGGACATACACGCTCCAGCTGCATATGTAGCTGCTTAGTAACTTTGAGCTGCGTGGCTTCAGATGGGTCCGTGCATCCTTGGCATATCCCTCGCTTTCCTTGTTCTCCGAGGTCGTTTAGACCCATCCCACATGATGCTTTGGGATTCTTCGGCCTTCCGAAGACTCGGAAGGAGGCACCTCTCGCATTGCGGATGGGCGTCATCCCGACAACGGCAGCGGCGTTTGGGTTACCGCTGTCATCTGGAAAATTCCGCTTACATATGAATGTCACTCTGTCGATCAATCATCGCTTTAGTTACGCCGGCCCAACCGTTCGGGGCGTCGGCGTCCCCTTCCGAAAGCCGGGATGACCATGGAAACAGAAAGAGGTGCCTTGGATGCGAGCCGGTCGGCTGTCTGTGCGACGACTAACTTCCGCTGAAAATCCAGCGGCGCTTCATCTCAACGGATTGTCACTGTCGAATTTGGTAATTAAAGCCTTGCGCATTACGACATTTCTCTTCACCGGTCCGAGATAGGGCTATGGCTTGCGAGCCAAGAGGACACGCATAGTCCGACCCAGAAGCATGTGTTTCCCTAGTCCGGAACCCCAAGAAAAGCCAACAGACTCGAAAAAAAAATCATTTGAAAATCAGTGCAACCAAAGCGGATCTCAGTGGAGAAACCCATACCATACCATCTAATGCACTCTATATGACGTATCAAATCAAGTCTTGTGGCTATCAACGATTATTGTTGTCGTACAGTACTGTATACAGTTAACTCCCAATCCCATACTCTGCCAAATTGATGTCATCCAAACTAGCCACCTCGCGACCCCAATGCCCCAAAATCTCTTGCTCCCTGCCAGAAAACGCATTTTTGATGAACCCATCAGGACAGCAAACGACTTGCATGCCAGCATTTCTGCCTGCCTCCACCCCCAACACTGCGTCCTCGAAAACCAGACATTCACTCGGCGCGATCTTTTGGTCCTCGGGTAGACCGTTATTGATGGTTGCTAGCGCAACTAAGTAGATGTCTGAGACACAGTATCAGCTTTCATGGACATAGAGGGGTGTGTACCGCCATAAGGCTTGCCCCGGCCGGGAGCAATTCTTGGATCATCGCCCACGACGATTCTGTCCTCCGGGAAATGTGAGAAGAAATTTTCCTGTAGATGGAATGTTTTCGCTAGGTACTTTAACCGGTGCGAAGACGTCGCAAGCTACTCATTAGCCCCCCCACCATACACAATAAATCCATCATCATACAGCAATAGGAATGTCATATTTCACAAGCGACTGAATCAGATTTTCCGCCCCCGGTAGCGGTTTCACAGAAGACCACATTTCCTCCTGCAGCGCCGTCGTCGTCGCATACAACTCTTCGGGCGTCAAGTCCAGTCCCGCCCACTCCAAAAGAACCTTTGATGCCTAGAAGTCAGACTACGGGGGCTTCGGGGGCGGTACATGGGGACCCGGCCGGCCCATGAGCTGGGCTTTTACTTCGGCGGGGAGGGGGCCCTTGCCGTGGGAGGCGAGGAATTTGTTTGTGACTTCTGTGTAGATGCGTTCGGAGTCGATTAGCAGGCCGTCCATGTCGAAGAGACAGGCGCGGACTTTGGGTGGGGAGGGGGGCGTCATTGCTGCGGGATGGAGGGTGTGAAAAGGGGGAAACAAATGATTCTTATCGTTCGTTGATGTCGATCGCTGTTTTCGGGATCGGCACCGATGGGTCTCATACTAGTCAGATATGTACTAGATAACCGTATCTCACCACAGGATTACTAGCAGGACATACATAATTATATTGCCACTGCTATGAATACAATACAAAATGTATACTAGCCGCTAATCCGTAAGCACACTATCCAAACTAACCACCGCAGGAACAACTAACCTCTCAAACCACCCTCTCCTCTCATCATCCCAAAACCGCCTCATGAGTCCCGGAAAAGTACACACAAAGACCAATCCCGTTTCCTCCCCCATGACCACGTCGTCCACCGTCCTTGGTACCCCCCTTATCGGAAGAAAGGGCGTGTACACATCGGTTTGGACTTTCATTTCCCTTGCCAACAGGATTAGAGCGTGCAGATGCATGCGCAGTTGGGTCCATTGGATAGGCAAATCGACCGGGTAGAGGGCTTGTAATACGGGGGATAATTGGGCTAGGATGTGTGCTTCCATCGGCTGCGGGGGGATTATAGTCGAGAGATGTTGGGATACTGCCTGTCGCCATTTGAGATCCAAGTTTATCGTATTTGCTACACATATTAGCCCCCAATAAACGGGTTTGTTGGCGAACCTTCAGTGAACAAAGAATTTGTGATTTCCACAAGAACACTCCCCACAGTGGGATCCAACCCCGTAAAAAACGGAAGAAAAACATAAACATGAACAGCCAGCGCAATGATATGTGCAGCAAGTAATCTCCGATGCGAGGACATGATATACAGCCCCTCAATACTCAGGACATCCATATTCAACGCCGCCGGCAATCCCGGCTCCACAAACTCGAAAAAGTCCAAACACCCCTTGACAAGGATCTTATCCTGTTCGGAGAGCGGTTTAAGCGCGTCGCCCTCGAAGATTTGAGTCCAATTGAAGATGTTGCTGGATATTGCGCGTAAGATGTTATGATAGTGATGGTCCGATGGGGGTTGCAGGTGAGGACGCTGGGGGTGGGGAGGAATCGGAGTCGAAGGAGCGGGGTAGGCGGGGATGTTTAGGCCTTGGAGAAGGGGGTTCTGAAGGAGGTGGTTTACTTGGAATTGGACTGCTGCGTTTGGAGTTGCTGGTGGTGGGACTTGTGGTTGCGGCAAATAGGGTGCTGTGTGAGATCGATATTGAGGTTCATTCGTTGGAGCGGGAGGTTGTGGAGTTTGAGGCTGGTTTGGTTGTGGTGCGTTTGCTTGAGATGGAAATGGGTATGTTGGGGGAGGAGTCTGCCATGACGAAGGTCCTGGCGTGGCGGAGTTGCTTGGCGTAGGAGTAGGACCGTTTTGCTGTGCTGTCGCTGCATTCTGGGGTTCATTCGGAGCTTGGTTATTCGTCGACATGTTCCCATGCTGCGACTGCTGCCCGTTTCCGACGGGAGGGATAATTATCGGAGGTAAAACTCCCGGCGCATCATTGTTATTAGCTTGCGGCGGGAATATCCCTGGACCAATATTTTGAGGAGCCATGTTATTCCCATGTCCCTGGGCAGGAGTAAGATTTGTCGGAGGGGCACCCCACTGCGCCATTCCTGGTTCAGGGCTTATATTTCCTTGTTGAGCCCCGATTTGGGGTTGAATAGGGACAGGAGGAGCAAGTGGCGCACCATTGACGCCTTGGGGCGGTATCTCAGGAGGCGGTATCCCTGACCCGTATAAATTCCATTGTTCGTAAGGATTTGTTTGGTTAGTCTGTCCCTGGTGAGGACCAACATGGTGTTGTGTACTAGCTGACGGTTGAGGTGCATTGGCCATGGGACCATGTTCCTGGGGCATCCCTGAGCCTAGGCCCCGTTGTGTGGCGCTAGAAGAGAGAATAGGTGGGCTCGCGGGGGGAGTGGGTTGGTTTTGAGGCGGCTGCGAAATTCCGCGAGGGTCTCCGCCGAAGTTGAATTGGAACACCGTCGGCGGTTGTTGCGCCGGATTCTGAGCTCGCGGTGCTGACGCATGGTTGATCTGTTCCTGCATTTGCTGTGGAGGCTGTGGCTGTGGCTGTGGTTGAGGATGAGATTGAGGTTGAGGTTGAAGATTGGGCTGAGGACCCGGGAGAATTGGAGCTGGAATAGGTATAGGCAGTACATTGAATTGCGGGGGTTGACTTTGCTCCTGGGGACTTGTCGGTCCATATGATGGAGCGAGTTGAGATCCGACAGGAGGTCCAGGTGGTGGTTGATGTTGCTGTTGTTGATTCGGTTGAGATCCCAGGGGACTTTGAGATCCATTTCCCACTTGAAGTCCGCTTCCCATCTGAGGAAGAGGAATAGGCGGTATACTGGGTTGTGGAACTTGATTTTGCTGATGAGGGATTAGCGGGGCTTGGTATCCGACGGCATTATTTGGTCCAGATGCTGGTTGATGTTGTTGTTGATTCGGTTGAGATCCAAGAGGACTTTGAGATCCATTTCCCACTTGAAGTCCGCTTCCCATCTGAGGAAGAGGAATAGGCGGTATATTGGGTTGTGGAACTTGATTTTGCTGCTGGAGGATTAAGGGGGGTTGAAATCCTACCGCAGTATTAGGTCCTGGTCCAGGGGATTGTTGATGCTGTTGCGGATATGCTTGAGATCCCAGGGGACTTTCATGTCCGTTTCCAACATGCGGAACTGGCATAGGCATCGAATTTGATTGTGGTGCAGGACTATGCATGTGTGCATTTGAACTCCCTGGACCATACGCAGGATTCATTTGAGAAGGCCCTGGAACGTGAATAACTGGGGGTTCAGGATGCTGCAACGGATGCTGAGGTGGATAATGTGGGGGCGGATTAGGTTGTAACACCGGAGGAGTTGGGACATTGTCGCTGCGGGGAGATGAAGCCAACGGAAACAACTGTGGAGGTTGAACTTGTTCTTGCGGAACTTGGGCCTCGGGCGGAAAGACTGGTTGAGATGCAGGCTGACCGCCATATTGACCTGCGGGCTGCGAGTAGTGCTGCTGCCGTGCGTGTTCATCATAGTGACTTGGTCCCATTGAACTATTTGACGGGCCGGGGTTCGGCATTTGATATGTTCCATTCACATTGGATGCTTGTTGGGGAGGAAGATCGAAATGAAACCTCTCTAGCTGTTGCTGAATTTGATCCATTGGATGGGTCCTTGGCTGGCTTGCAAAAGGCACCGTGTTACGGTTGGGAAACTCCTGTGCGTATCCCTGACTAGTGGAAGTATCACTCCATGTATAAGCCCCTGGTAAAGTCGATCGTCGGGAAATAGGCGTCGTCCCCTCTCGCCCATAAGAAACATCCCTTGCGGCCTCTGTTCATCAACCACGTTAATATTATAGGAGTGTACCATTGATACGTTGTCCCTGTGCGTGGCCATTTTGAGCTGTCGACGATGCAGGCGGAGATATAAAATCCAACACCCATCCAAACCAAGACCCCGCTCTCCCAAGCTCCGGAAACGGTTGTCCCCCCTGTTTCCCATCCGTTGCATTGGTCCCCTTTACACCTGCCGTGGCACCTTTACTTTGTGCGCCTTGCACGTTGTGCGGCGCAGTAGGAGCCGGCGCGAACGGATTAGGTTGACCAGGCGGCGGTTGCGGATATGTATGCTGCGGTGGCACATTCGTCTGCTGACCTTGGCCAACATATGGGTCGTTGCTCATGGGCCAGGATCCTGCGGACGCGGACGGGTAAGAGTTGTTGGAGGACATCTGGTACCGGTCGGTCGGCCAAGTGCGCGAAGATCGCTTTACACAGGGAAAGGCGCTCCTGGTATTGAGAGGGAGTAGCGACCGAAAAGCGACTAACGAGAAATGGAGTGTAGGGGATTAAGATTAAGATAGTGGTCTGGGTTAGGCGGCAGGCCTGTCCCTGTTTTGTTGTTAAAGTTAAAGTTTCGTACCCATGTGGCTTGTCTGCATTCGGCGCTCCGCGACAAGAGGCAGACATGGAGAGAATACGAGACGAAGTTGATGAAACGAAATTGAACATGGCGAAGGTGGTTCACAGTCGCAGAGAGTTTGAAGACTTATGTCCGCCCGAGTTCTGACTTCATGTATCGATCGATCGAAATTAGAGTTCAAGTCAGGTACAGCTGGCGATCGCTGCGATATCGGACGGAGGCCTGATCCCGTTGCCATGACAAACCAGCATCGATCGGCCTCAGGTGAAATTTCATCTCCGCTCAGCAGCCAATTCAACCAACAGCACACAACCTGTCTTCATAACAATGGCGTACGTCCCGTCCCTTAAGCAAACTGCTGACTCTCTCCCAGCGACCTAGCAAACCGTCCAAAAGGCGAACTCTCCGAAGCCGAGCTCGCTGAACTCGAGGTCTTTGAATTCCACAACGGCCCACTGAGTGTTCTTCAAACGGCGGTGCAGAATCACGACCAAGTCCTGATTAGTCTGCGGAATAATCGCAAGCTGCTCGCGAGGATCAAGGCTTTCGATCGACACAGCAATATGGTGTTGATCAATGTCAAGGAGATGTGGACTGAGACGCCGAGGTCGGCGAGTGGGAAGAAGGGCAAACCAGTCAATAAGGATCGGTTTATTTCCAAGATGTTTTTGAGGGGCGATAATGTGGTGCTGGTGTTGAGACATTCTGCTTGAGGGAGTGCGTATGTATAATAAAATGAATTG
>Ga0302326_10029450_pt1 | contig 11017 bp, 7 predicted proteins | sample Palsa_T0_3_FD_202264 | JGI IMG/M metagenome (GOLD analysis project Ga0302326, IMG submission 202264) | Peat permafrost microbial communities from Stordalen Mire near Abisko, Sweden - Palsa_T0_3 | ecosystem: Environmental > Terrestrial > Soil > Palsa > Peat permafrost | place: Sweden: Abisko...
GCCTCTCTTGTCAGTCCGTTCGGCGTGCTCGAGGGAGGTTGCGACATGAACCAAGTAGAAGTCACCGAATTTCTCAACGATCTCTCTAGCATGTTGCCTGGCGTCCTCGTAAGGGGCGATTGGAGCGGCGATGACTGCTGCACGGGCACGAGTGAGTTCGGAAGCAACAAAGGCAATGCGGCCAATGTTGCGCGTTCGATCGGCGCGGCTGAAGCCGAGTTCGGAAGAGAGTTCTGCGCGAACAGTCTCACCGAGAAGGAGAGAGACAGATCGGCCACCTTGCTGGTTCAATGTGACGTGAAGGGCACGAGCAATGGCATCCTTTCCGCTATTTTGGTAGCCGGTGAGGAAAACAGTGAAACCTTGGGCGGATCGAGGAGGGTGAGACTCTCTCAGAACGCGAACGACCTCAGGATAAGAGAACCACTCAGGAATTTCACGACCGTTGCGGAGACGACTGCGAAGCTCAGTGCCGGAAATATCAAGAGTGCGAATACCAGTTGGGACTTCATCCTTGGGGCGGTACTCGTCGCTGTCTGGGAGGTATGTCATCATCTGGAAGGGGACAACTTCGATACCGAGCTCAGACTTGTACTTTTCGACTGCGTGTTGAGCATCATATGGACCGTAGAACTCCTCTCCCTTGCTGTTCTTGCCTGGACCTGCATGGTCACGGCCGACAATGAAGTGAGTTGCACCGAAGTTCTTGCGGATAATTGCGTGCCAGATCGCCTCACGAGGACCGCCCATTCGCATAGCCAGAGGCAAGAGACCTAAAACAGCCATACCATTTGGATATCTTGGGAGAAGTGCTTGGTAAACACGGACTCGGGTGAAATGGTCGATATCTCCAGGCTTCGTGAGACCAACAACGGGATGGATAAGGACATTGGCTTGTCGGGCACGAGCAGCACGGACTGTCAGCTCTCGGTGAGCTCTGTGCATGGGGTTTCTGGTTTGGAAGGCAACGACCTTTGACCAGCCGAGTTTGTCGAAGTGAAGTCGGAGTTCAGCAGGGGTATCTGCTCAGAAGTCAGTGCTTGCAGATCAAATTCAGAGGCCTCAACTCACATCTGAGAGCCACATAGTCATAATGCTCCAAGCGGTTGATTGCGTCCAGCTTTCCTCCAACGTAGTACTCCCGAGCCGTGTTATAAAGGTACTTCACTGCTGGATGTTCCTCATCTCCACCGAACACTTCCTTAGCCTCCTTCTTCCTGCAAATTGTTAGATCTGGCAGCCTTATAGATTGGATTTACCTACTTGTCCGGGTGGTAAACATCCTCCACGGTGATAATGGCGAGGTTACGGTCGTCGCGGAAATCACGAAGAGTAATTCTAGCACCAGGCTTTACACCAATCTCTGAAATGAGCTCCTTCGAAATGTCAAGGGTAATTGGGATGGAGAAGAGGTTGCCATCTGCCAACCGGTTGTCTGCGACAACACTGTGCACACGTCAGTCTAGAATCACTTGCAGAAGCTGAAACTGCTTTCTATACCCCTCATAGTCCTTTTGGTTCATGAAGCCTAAAATAAACTGTCAGTTGTTGTCCACAATTGCGCGTCCTGTTCGAGATGTGGGGTAAATTTGCCCCACTACGAAAAAGCAAACGCACCTTCAAGGGGAGAGAAGCCTCCGCTTAGAAGCAATTCTAAGTCGCATAGCTGTCTCTCGGTCAGGATGATGGCTGGCAGTCTCTCGGCCTCTGCAGCAAGCTCGCCGTGTCGTGGAGAGTCTCTCGCAAGTAGGTCTCTGTTGACCTGTCAGATTGCGATCTATTCGGACGGGAGACGGCAAACTTACTTCAGTTGTCCGCCATGTGGGGGGTTTGCCATGTTTGCAAACTGATTTTGAAAGAAGGAGGGACTGAGAGAGCAATTGAGAAGCGTGGGAATTTGTGCAAGAAGAAAAAGATGAGGGAGCAGAAATCCAAACTGGACCGAAGGACGGGTCTGCCGATAGGCGAACGGGAAAAAAGCTCAGCGATGGTGTCATTTTCCTTCTAGATGCACCCCACGCTGGCTGATGCCTGTTGCCTCCACCGTCAATTTGTGACAGCGCAGGGACGAATGCATGGAACTGTCAAGAGAAAGTTCTCCTGGAGTAGCTCTGCGTCCAGGGGCATAAATGACCTCGGAGTATCTGCAGGGTGATCTCACAGTGGTGAGAGATTGTGTTTAGTGACCACTGCCATCGATTATTAATAAGACAAGGCCAGCTTAGACCTACCAGAGGCCCAGAGTACTCAGCAGTGCCAAGCTGAAGGCAACTTTGCCTCCAGAGGAGTTGAGGTTCTCCTCTTTCTCTCATTTGGCTCGAGAAGCCGTTGCAACGTCAGCCAGTTTCTTCTGCATAACAACGCCTCTTCCAAGGTTCAGGCCACTAAAGATATAGCGTCACGTGCGGGGCGTTACCGTAGGTACCGTCCCTACCTTTACCTAGGTAGGTAACTTTACCGTAAGCTTATCTTATCGGTCGGAGCTCAATTTTCCAGAAGCCGAACCGGACCGGAGCTAACCAAGTCCAACCTCGATATTTCGACAAGCTTGGATTGACTTCTCAGAACACACGGTTTGCCAACACCACAACCAGCGGCGTGTAAGATGTCTGTGGTATCGGGAGCGAAGGGAGAGACTGCACAGCAGGCGAGATCACTAGTAGGCCTTTCCTTGGGACATTCCGTCCTAGTTCTTTCACTATAATCAATACTCAGTCATCGGACATGAAGTGTTATTGTTGAGTAATTTGTTGACCTTGATGCGAGAATGCTGCCAAGAGCTGTGCTGACTTTGTGCGATAATTAGTATCGTCAATTATTACGACAAGGTGAACAATTCGCTGCGTACAACTTCAGAGAATATGCCAAGCGGAGAACGCGAGATGCATTCAGAGAGCATAAGGATGTACAAGATCCGAGAGAGATCCAGGAGTTGATGCAGAAGGGACTGAAGGAGCTACAGTCGATGAAGGTACGCTGAGGGAAAATCGGAGACTTTAAGCTGTGGTTCTGCTGGTGGATCTCTGCCTTGGAGGACGATACCATCCTCAACAACACAACTTAGTGGCTGGAGACGAGGCAGGAATATCGCTGACTGCTTACCATACAGAGGCAAACCGTTGTCAGTCAGTTCTTCCAGTTGGATCGGTTAGTGGTTGAAGGTGGTAAATCGGTACGGGTGCCCGAATTCTTCGATGTTGTTGGAGTCATGTGAAAGGAAAGAGCTAACTGCGCTATAGGGAAAGCAAGGAGGACGAAGGAACGATTTAGTTAGACAAAAGGATACTGGGTATGCTCTCTTTCTATGCCAATTCTCTGTATGATTCCTCGCTGACCTTCTCATAGATGGGATTGAGGTTGAATCCTGATGTCAGCTTGACGATCAAGGAAAAGAACCATGACTTTATGTTAGAATATCGGGAGACCGCAAGCCTCAACTTGTACAACAAATGTATATCATTAGGTCTTTTGCGAAGCAAGACTTTACAAAAAGATTCAAGAGCGATCACCACTCAAAAAAATGGCGGTCAGCAGACCGCCAAGCCTCAGCTCAGCTCAATTCTCGTTCATGTATTGAGAATCACATCCAACCCAGTACCGGCTCATGAGCACATTTTCTTCCTCAATAAAATTTATATGTCGAGATGGCGTTTCGAGAGCTATATTATGCAAACCAATCTCTTTCTGTGATTTTCAAAAGCTTGAGCGTCTATTCCGCCATTCGAGATACATGTGCGATTCTCCAGCTTTACTCCAAGGGCTTTTATCTCCTTTCCTCTCATGCGTTCAGCATTGTAGCCCTGTATGACTGACTGGTTGATCATGACCTTCCTTTGGATATGATTTCCGTTGACCCCTTTCGTGGTTGAGTTACCACGTGATGTGACATTCCAGAATAGGTAAGCGCAGACGTCAGTTAAGGTTACGCGATTCCGCGATGCCCCCAAGTTGAATACTCCATACAACCTCGCGCCTTCCCCACCTGACTGATCTCAGGCGTCTTCCCTCTTTCCTTTCTACGAATTATCTGTAAGGTTTCGCGCACATTTCCTCCATGATTTTGGTATGCTTTTACTATTCTCTTCTCACTTCTTCAACCGATTGCTTCTGCGATCCGATGGCTAACATGGAGGTCCCAGGCGCAGAGCGAGAAATATACAAAAAGTCGACTATAGAATCTCCTCCTCCTCTTCCTCCTCTAGTGACGACCCGATACAACCATCAAACACATCTCCTTCGCAGTTTGTGAAGCGCGAATCTTCTGAGGGAAATAGTCTTGCGCAACTCAGCCCCGAAAGCTTCCAGAAACAGGGCCTCTCAGAATTAGACGATGCCCTTCTCGTCCCACATCACCTGCGCATAGCTGCAACTGGAAAGGAGGAGATAATTATACATATTACACTCAGACCAGAGTCAAAAGTCAGTTCAGGCTCGCTGCGTTCTGACATTCTTTTGTTTCCTCACATCGAGAGAAGTAAGCGCAAATCTCGAGAATTTTCGAACCGCAGCTCAGGGTCGCTACTTTCAGACGAGCCCTTATTCCCATACGTGCAGAAGATATTGCGTAGTGCTGGGGCAGCCCTTGATTTTTCATTACCACCGCTAGGCGTTCCTTGGATTCCCTATCTCGGCCGCCAATATCTGAAAGATTCAGAGGTTGAGTCTCATTGTGAGGGTCATGCTCTACAACAAGACACATATCTTACACTAGGCCGTACAGATCTTGCAGAGTCAGTCAAAGTCGAAGTTCGAGCACCAGACGGCCTTTTTTCGAACGTACCACTAGTCCATGATCAGAACTTGCTAAATCTAACTAAACTATCTCCTCTTGCTCGAATCACAACCCCACAACCATTAGGCTCACGATCTATCAATATCAACCAAAAAGGAAGGATGGCTCCAGGCGTAAGTGACACGTTAAAGACGTGTGAGACCTCTCAACTGAATTGTAAATGTAGTATAGAAACCGGGATAGGCACCGAAATCGCACTGGCTACGTCGATCACGATGTTTTTGAGGGACTCCCTGTTCGGCATTGGCGCCGCGACGATGTTACTGTAGCACCACCCCCGACTCAGGAGAACACCACGTCGCAGAACGATATTTGGGCTGTCGAACTTCCTCATGGAATGCCCAAAGACTCACATCTATTACCCCAACATAGTCAAGATCTCCTACGTGCTGCTCGGTCTGGGAGAATATATAAACGTCCGGCGCCGCCAGAAGAAGAGGAGGTGGATGCTGAAGCTGTTCTTGGCGACAAGCCAGAAAAGAAGGATGACGATACGAAAGACAGAGGTTTTACGGCCAAAGCGTGGAAGCAAATACCACGGCATATGGAAGGCCCTGATATTGAATACTTAGCCAAGCGAAGGAAGGGTCTGATCACTATTGCTACGAAGCCTGCTGCGTCAGCACCGACTTTGACGAAAACCACAGTGAAAAGGATTGATGCTGCTGGAAATGAGTACGTGCAAGATGTGGTAGTTCCGCATGGCCAAAAAGTCGAAGGAGAGGTAATTTCACAGACTGTTATTCCAGGTCCCAGTGCTGCTGTCGATCCATTCGCTGTTCAACCCACGCCGCCTAGAAAGAGCAAGTCATCATCAAAAAAGAAGGTTAAAGGGGGAGCTGCAAGAGGTAGAAAGAAGAAGGCCGCTGCTCCTACTAGTGTGCCTACGACTATGCCTACCGAGGGAGCGGCTCCGGTTACTGAAGGAATTGATGGGGCTGTAGGTGCGGATGTAAGTTGTCGACGAAGTCGAAACTTACACAAAACTGCTGACGATATAAAATAGGGTGTGAAGATTGAAAATGGAGCAGAAGCTACACCGACGAACAACGAAGACACGGAAATGGGAGATGGGTCTATGGCGGCATCAGACGATGATGATGGTGATGATGGCGAGGGAGATGACGGCGAAGACGATGAAGGGTCTGTCGACAACCAAAACTCGCCATCTAAGCCACTGCGCCCGGCGTCTCCCATTGTCACAGCAGCTACTGGCATCAAAACAGTTCCAAGCCTTGGCTTTGGAGACACCCCCATGACTGGACTTGAGTTTCCTCGCCCTCATCCGACGATCCAAATCGAACGGACGAAACTGGAAGGACAGTCTGGAAGCCCCTTGAAAAACGTTGCTCTGACTACTTCTGCACTTACATCACCCCTTGAGTCGCCTACAGTAGCCGCGCCATTTTCAGATTTCGGCACTGCTACTGCCCCACAATTAGATCCCGTTCCGGAAGCTGTCAAGACAGATAGTCCCGATGAAGAGATGCTACTTAAGACGGCCGAATCGGCTCCATCAACTCTTCCAGCCCCTCCTCCAGAGCCTACTGCAACCGAAGCGAATGCCTCTGCAGAAGTCCTTCGAGAAGAAGGGGGAGAGGAGACGCTGCTAGATATTGTGGACAATGCGAATAATTCTCAAATAGGTGGACCAGAAGTGCCGATTGCTGCCCCTGAGATAACACCAGAACAAGTTCCCATACCGCAGACAGAAGCTCCCGTTGAAGCGACCCTAGACGAGACTGTGGAGGCAACAAGGGAAGAGGAAGCAGAAGACCCGGTCTTACTGGAAAATGCCGAAACCGAGGCAGTTCCGCAAGTCCAAAATGCAGAGGAAGACGATGATGGGTTCCCGGACTTGTTAGGTGGACTAGAGAAGTCGTTGGAGAAGCCTGAGCAATCTGCTCCAGCTCCAGAATCAGCGCCAACCGAGCCGGAGGTTAAAGAAGTCGAAGAGAAGGTTGAGACGGTTGAGCCAGTTGAGCAACCCGTTGAGGCTCAGTCTGTTCCCGATGCGGTAGAGGCCGAGAAGAAAGAGGAGGCTTGAGGCTCCTTTAAAAACTCACGAAAGGAATGTATTTATAGTTCAGTTCCGTACGAAAAGGAGGGCATGAATAGCAAGGAGTCGAGATGGGTTCAACAGCTGGATCCTGGAGATACTATGACATAGGATAGCATGCTACAAGATTATGAATACTATTCATTACCACAGCACCATCTCTCCCTTGCTCCCTAACCCTCTCTCTACCCTTCCCTATCTCCGATTTAATATCTTGACCCAACCAAGTCCGTCTACCCATCAAGTACACCCACGCTCCCTTTACCCACCGCTTAATAGCCTTTGGCTAAATCCCACACACTATTGTCCACAATTGACACGCGGTGCGAGGTACGCACAGGACCCCGAACCCAATATACCTCGGTGTCATAAGTATGGTGTGGGCCCTTTTAGGGCTTAGATGCAAGTCGATGGTTCAGTCGACGGTGGCGTGGAGGGGAAGCGGAGCGGTATCGCAACAAGAGCGGGGTAGGGGTTCGACGATCCCTCATTGCGTGCTGCCGAAGGTTGTCGAGGTACGAGTACATGCGCACCTCTGTTTCGGTAAATTGGTTTACATAAAAATTATATTTGGGAAGTTAATGGTAGTTAGTTTCAGAAGCGGGGAGTGAGAAGTTGTTATTTGTTGGTAAAGGGGGCTGGCTGGAGCTGATGTGGATGAATGAATACGACGTGGGCTGAAAGCTGAGTCTTGTCTTATGAGGGGTAAAGAAGGGCCGTTTGATTGAGATCACAGTGAGGAGCCTATGAGTATTTTTGACTTGTTTGGATTCTATGGACTGCGTGTAAGCACACTGTATGATGTGTACTTTTGATGTGTAATTTTTTTTAGTTCTATTCTATGTAAGCAATATAACGCCATACGAAAAACCATGCTGCGTTGTGAGAGAACTATGCCGCACTCGAACGAATCACAGAGATGTGATTCGAAGTGTGCAAAAAGAAACCCAAGCGAAAAAGGAAGACAAGAGCAAAGTCTATGCAAGGTATCACCATGCCATTTAACGCCTTTTATGTTCGTCCATCGTCATGAAAATATGCACCATCTTCCGCCAAGCAAACTCCAGGGCAATGCAGCAAAGATCCCTCCATGTATGCAACCACCACCAAGTTTCATCCCATCATAAAGCCATGCTGGATCATGCAGTCACAACGATCCCCTCGATCTGCTCCTGCTTGATCTCCACCTTCTGCAATCTCGCCGCCAGCTCCTCCTGCTGCCGTTTCTGCTCAGTCTCATACAAGAACTGTGCATACTTAGACCGCTTGTTATGGATACCGCACTCTGTCTTCGCAGTCCCCTTCCAGCGTCCAGCTCTCTCGTCCTCGCCCTCCTTCACCGGCTCAGTCGAATGCCAATCGCCAACACTCTTGTATCCACGATCCAACAACGCATTATATGGTACGTTGTTCTCTTTGATATATTCGTGGACTTGGGTAAAGGACCAGCTAGCGAGAGGATTGATCTTGATCAAGCCCGCGTCGTCAATCTCAATGATGTCGAGAGACTCCCGCTTTGCGCCTTGCGAGCGTCGGCGACCGGTGAGTATTGCGGCGACTGAGAGGTCGGCATATGCTCGGTTTGCGGGCTCGACCTTGGCGGTGTAGTCGTAGTTGTCGGGACGGTGCTTCCAGAGCTCTGTGCCGTGCTTCGCCTCGAACTCAGCTGTGGTGTCGACACCTTGGGGTTTATAGACGTGGAAGTTGATATTTGGATAGCGGGTCTTCACTTTTTCGACCAGATCCAGAGTTTCTTGGAAGTGGTAGAGGGTGTCGAGGAATATAACATCAATTGGGGTAGAGGATGGAGTCTCTTTTTGCAACTTTGAGAGGAGATCGAGAGTTACAAGGCCGGACATGCCAAAGGCAGTTGTTTGGTAGAGGTTCGGGAAGGTGATCTTTGACCAGCGGAGGATTTCAATGGGCGGCAAGTTGTTGAGAGTGCTGTTCAAGAACTTCAAGTGTTGCTTTGTGAGTGTGATGGACGGAAGTGTTCCTGTTGAGGATGCGCCAGAGGCGTATCCAGACTCAAGATTTGAGGTCTCATATTCGCGGTGGTATCCCATCTTGCCTATAGCTTTTGGCTTTGGGGTGTGATGAAATTAATGGAACAATTGAAATGCAAGATAAGTTTGCCTATATGAAAGGCGAAAAGCACAATTGTGCAATTTTCAGATCGATGGCGTGCTCAGGGGAAAATGACTTAAGGAAGGAGTCTAAAAGCGACTTTTGCAGGAACGGCTGGCTTTAAGCAGAGGCTCTGAAGAGTGAATGTAGAGTTACAAATATAGCGTCCCCCACCAAAAGAAATGTGGGCGAGGGGCATTTATATGAAAGCAGACACGGAATTATCAGGAGCTGGCGTTTTCATAGAGCCGAAGTAAGATACATTACCGACGGGTGTTTCTAAGCAAAATCCCACTTATTAGCTTTTTAGCCTCTGGAGAATGGAGATCCCCTCTTGCGCCATTTCTAATGCTCGATTCCAAAGAGGGAGTGCGTTTGCCGACTTCGCGCGAAACGCCGAAATTGATGGAAAGACGTTTGAAATCTCAGTCACGCCATTCCCGCTAGGCGGAAAGAGGCATAGAGGGGAGCGAGGAAGTGATAATGCATCATTGATGGGCAGGAACCGGAACAATGAACAGGGGCAGGCCACCAGATGATTGGTTGCCACTCCTTGCAACCACCACGCACAACATTTTACTGTAAGGTTACTGGTACTGGTACCGGTACCGACGTACGAAGTACCGTACAGTGCTTGTATCTCGATCACCCCAGATAAGGTTGTGGCTGGCGGCCGCATGGAACGTTGTGGTTGTGCACGAGATCTGTTCGTCTTACCCGTAGCCAGAGTATATATATATATATAGATACATAGATACAGTAAATTAATACAGTACATTACACACCACGCTATTCGAGGGAGGATTCCATTCAGCCATACCTAATTAGGACATTGAACGCTGAAGTTCAGTCTAGTAATCCTATGTGCAAGGTGGCATGCCGAAAATTTAGTCCTAGGACAGACGAATGCATTTTGCACAAGAGCACGCAATACCCCGTGACTGAACCAACGTCAAGGTCCGTCGGGGTCTCGGAGAATTTCGCACGAGGCAACTCTCAGCCATTCAATTGCCCGGAAACTGTGGGGCATCCAGGCAGGCTTCCAATCAGCCTTTCCCCATGGGCCGCGAGGCTGAGAGTGGGGAGAGGGTGAGCCCGAGCTAAGCGAATCCTTGAAATCACGCCATGATTTGTGGGGTTGGAAGGAGAGCGGTTCAAGACTTGATTGCCTCATCAAAACGCAGATCACACTAGTGGCCAAGGAGTCGCAGAGGATGACAAACGAAGTGGACAAAGACTTTCTTTGTTCATCATTTTCATTCCTGCTGCCTCAAACTCCGTGCTCGAAACCTGCCTCCCGACTTTCCATCTACCCTCTATTACATCATTGTCTCAGCAAGAACAGAAATCAATAAAAGGTGGATAATAGCAATGAAAGAGGTGACATTAAACATAAATTCAAGTTGAATGTGCGGACTAGCCACAGATACTCAAGGCTAAGCTCGATAGATGTAACATGTGACCTCGGACATTTCACACTAGGTAAGCCAGCTTGATATGCTACGTGACCTTTAGACATTGAACATAAATTCGAGTTGAATGTACGGAATAGCCACATATACTCAAGGTGAAGGCCGTTAGATGTACCAGGTGACCTTGGGCATTTAAAGATCGAGTCTGGCAAAATGTCTGGAATAGCCATGGAAATTCAAAAAGGCGGATCCAGCGAAGTAAACCACATAAACACCGACATTGAAAGGTAAGTCAAGCTAAATGACCTAGGGAATCCCGGACATCGGAAGGTACCTCCAGCTTAAGTGACCCTTGACAATCACACAATATTTGGGGTACAGAAGGAGGGGTCCAAGACTCGATGCCTTCATCAAGAGGTAAACCCAAAGGATAAATGAAGGGTCGCAAATTGTGGGGAAGAAGACAAAGACTTGTCCCTCTCGGCGCTATCTAAATATTCCAAGTACTATGGCACATTCAGAGTCCTGGCTCTTTCAGTGTCTGGAAACTTGCGGATCATTATGGTAATCAAGGAATAATTCTGCTTGCTTCATAATTTTCATTCCTTCTGCCTCAAACTCCTGCTC
>Ga0302326_10029451_pt1 | contig 11016 bp, 6 predicted proteins | sample Palsa_T0_3_FD_202264 | JGI IMG/M metagenome (GOLD analysis project Ga0302326, IMG submission 202264) | Peat permafrost microbial communities from Stordalen Mire near Abisko, Sweden - Palsa_T0_3 | ecosystem: Environmental > Terrestrial > Soil > Palsa > Peat permafrost | place: Sweden: Abisko...
GAGCCCGCGATTTCACCGTAGCGGATAATTTTCGCCTGCCGCTGGACGTGGACGTGCTCGCTATCTACCCGCACGCGCATTATTTAGGGCATCAACTCGAAAGTTACGCGACGCTGCCCAACGGCCAGCGCAAATGGCTAATCAAAATACCGCAGTGGGATCCGAACTGGCAGGCTGTTTACCACTATCGCGAGCCCGTATTCCTTCCCAAGGGCACCATCGTCTCCATGCGCTGGCATTTCGACAATTCCCGGGCGAATCCGCGCAATCCGCATCGTCCCCCTCAGCGCGTTGTGGGCGGCGATCAATCTACTGACGAAATGGCCCACCTATGGCTTCAGGTTTTGCCGCGCGGTCCAGGCGACCGCCGGCGCGAACTTCAGGAAGCGGTGATGCGCCACGATGTGGAAAAGAATCCGCGCGATTTCTGGGCGCGCCTATGGCTTGGCGCGCTGATGCTTTCGCGGTTCAATCCGGGTGGCGCCGAAGCCGCGCTCGAAACCGCCGTACGCCTCGACCCGAAGCAGTCGGAGGGACACAACTGGCTCGGGCTTGCGCTCGGCTCTCTGGGCCGCACGCGCGAAGCGATCGAGCAGTTCCGCATGGCGCTCGCGCTCCAATCTGATTACGCCAACGCGCGCTACAACCTCGCCCGCGCGCTCGTCAAATCCGGCCAGCTCGATGAGGCCGCGCAAGACTTCTCCGCCCTGGCGGCCGCTGATCCTGCCGACGCGCAAGTTCGCAACGATTTCGGCGAGTTGCTCCTGCGCATGGACAAGCCGGATGAAGCCCTAGAGCAATTCGACAAGGCCCTCGCGCTCGATCCCGCGAACAAAACGGCCCAGGAAAACCGCGATCTCGCCCGCCAGCGTTCGCCCGTCCACTAAGCCTGCCCCTCTGGCAACAGTCTTTCGCCTGTAATACACACGGTCGCGCGTCTGCGTTATAATTTTTACTTCGATGCCCGGGTTCCTCTCCAATCTCCTGCAGTCGCTCCACGGACGCCGCAGGGACATGCGTTTTCTCTGCCATCGCCTGCTGTCCGAGCGCGGCGAGGCTTCGCAAACCGCGATCGCGCAGGAAATCATCGCCGCCTACAATTCCATGAAGCCGGACCAGCGGCCGGCATTTTTCGAAATTCTGTCGCGCGAGTTTTCACCCGACGAAGCCGACGTTCGTCGCGCCGCGGCCGCGTACGAAGGCTCGCCCAGCACGACCACTCTGGCCGCGCTTTCCGAGGCCGTCGAAGCTCCGCGCCAGGAACTCATTCGCCGCATCAATACGGCGCCGGGCGGAACGGAAACTCTCGTCACGCTGCGGGAGCATCTGCTTTCCCTACCCTCCAATGGCTCGAATTTCGACGCGCTCGATTCCGACCTCAGGCACCTTTTCAGATCCTGGTTTAATCGCGGTTTCCTGCGCCTCGAACGAATCAGCTGGCAGACTTCGGCTCGCATCCTCGAAAAACTCATCCGCTATGAATCGGTGCATGAAATCAACGGCTGGCCCGATCTGCGCCGCCGCCTCGAATCCGACCGCCGCTGCTTCGCCTTTTTTCATCCGGCGCTCGCCGACGAGCCAATCATCTTTGTGGAAGTCGCGCTGTCGAGGGGACTCGCCGGAGACCTCGAGCCTTTGCTCGACGTCAACGCTCCGGTGCTTGCGACGGACAAGGCCGATACCGCCATCTTTTATTCCATCAACAACTGCCTGCAGGGCCTGCGCAACGTTCCCTTTGGAAATTTCCTGATCAAGCAGGTTGTAACGGAGCTTGCCGCCGAATTTCCGAACATCCGCACTTACAGCACGCTTTCGCCTCTGCCCCTGTTCTCTCGCGCGCTCCAGGACACACGGAACGAATTGGGCTTCACGCCCGATCGCTTATCACGATTGCTCGCCGAATATTCCACCGAGCTGACGTCGGCCGCCCGGCTCCGCGATCCCGTGGAGGCTTTCTTCAAGCTGCTGCAAAATCCCCTGTTGCATCGCCGAACTCTTGCGGAGCCGCTTGAGCGCCTCGCCCTCGCCTATCTCACCCGGGCGCGGCGTGGAGCAAAGCTCTACGATCCGGTCGCCACATTTCATCTTTCCAACGGCGCGCGTCTCGAACGCATCAACGTTTTCGGAAACTTGCGGCCCTACGGAATGGAAGCGTCGTTCGGCGTGACCGTCAACTATCGTTACCTCCCCGACGAACTCGAGGAGAACCACGAGCGCTTCGTGCGCGGCGGCCAGATTCGCGTCCCAAGCAGCCTCTACCGCGAACACAAAACCGTCGCCGACGCTTGGGACTCCGCCCCCGAAAAAGCTCCGCGCGATAAACGCCGTTAGAACAGCGCCGCCGCAATCCTGAAGATGATTTCGTGGGGGCGTAGCACCGCTACGCCCGGCAAAGATCCTTGGCGAGATAGGCGCCATCCGCCTCTATTGACGCCACCAGACTTTTCTTCTTCGACCTTCGCTGCCATTCGAATTGAGCGAGGCCGGTTCTCGTACCGCCGGCGTCCCGCCCTTTCATAGAGCGCAGTCGTCCTACTTGAGCCGTGCCTGCCAAACGAGAATCTTTGTAGGTCGTGCCTTTAGCCACGACGTCATGAGACGGCGCGAAGCGCCTTCCCGTGCGCTGCCGTTATTGCAGCAAGTACTCTTGCCCGTCGTCGCGTAGCGTTCCCCCACCGCCGCTTTCTAACTGCGGCGCGGCGCGCAGGGGAATGGTGCGGATCGGAGGACGTCCGAACACACCTTCTACTCGTCCACGTTCTCGACATCTGACCCATCTGCCCGGCTCCGGTTCAGCAAAGCCGTGGCGGCCTCAACATCCTTTTCACGCACGCGCAGCTTCACCCCGCCCAGGGCGTTCGATAAAAACCAATCCATCCGAATAATGTTCTGATCGCCCAGAAACGACTCGATGCCCGCCGAGTCGAGAATGCTTTTTGCGAGAAGCGCTTCCGGCAGCGTCATGTACTGGCGGAGATTCACGACCTTGGAAAGCTCTGCGGCCTCCGGCGGCGGACTCAGCTCCTCAAGCTTGGTCTTGAGCCCTCGCCGCGACAGGTCCAATTTCAGCGCCCACTTTGCGGCGTCGGAAAGCGAGCCCGCATCCGCGGCGAGCTTCTCCACTTCGCCATCGCTCATGCTTCCGTACAGCCGCGACAACCGCCAGCGCTCCTTCTCCGTTTCAGGCATAGCCATCCTGCAAAAAATATACGCGAGCCCGCGCCCGAATCCAACTACAACGCCGTTGAGTGCGAATCGGTGCCATTCGTTTAGCGACCCTCGCGCTCGTGCAGCAATTGGGGCGCTTTTTCGGGTGCCCCATCCTCGCCTTACCAGGGTGGGGCTCTTGATTTCCTACGCGTGTCTGCGTCTCTGCGGTGAGTCTTGTATGATTGCGCCTGATGCGAACATCGCTTCTTGCCGGCGTGGTCCTCCTGGTTTTCGTCGCCGGCTGCAACGAGGACACTTCCGGGAAAACCGACGCCGAGCTGGGACTGAATGCCCAGCAAGCCGCGGGACGCCATTTATATCAGCAGAATTGTGCGGCCTGCCACGACGCGCATTCGGTTCCCGGACAAAATGGTCCCAGCCTGGAGGAGCTCCTCAAAAAACCATTTCTCCCCAGCGGATTGCCTGCCAATGAAAGATTCGTCCGCCAGACCATCCTCACCGGCCGCAACATGATGCCGGCCGTCGGCAGCTCCTTTACCCAGCAACAGCTCGACGATCTCCTCTCCTACTTGCATACGATGTGACGGAACTCGCCGAAAGTATTTCCGCGGCGTCTCCGTGCCCTCTGTGCCTTCTCCGTGTACTTTGTGGCTGAGCGGGCCTTCCTGATTTTTCGGCACGAACTTAAAAGTCCACACCACCTCGCGCTTGACAACGACTTCCGCGCGCCTAACATGGATACAGTGACAGAGGTCGCCAATATCGAGACGCGAAGTCAGCGCCCTGCAGCAGTTCGCGGGACGCCAACGGCCGATTCTCGCCCCGGCAAGCATACCCTTGAGTCCGGCCAGCCGATGGTTTCCGGGCTCCGGTTTCAGACGATTGCGCTGCTACACCTACTCGACACACCGTGCCGAGTAGATATCGCCGTAACATTAACAAAACAAACGATCGGGGCCCTCGCTACGTGTCACAGAATTAGGGCCTGGCCAGGCACCCAAACCGCGAGAAATTCGCCAGCGCTCCGCCGCCCGTGCGCTAAAATGGATCGGTCCCCACTACAGGAGAGACTCTTTCTCGCATGAGCCTACCTTCGAAAAACACGTTCGGCACCCGCGCGACGCTTCGCGCCGGCAGCGATTCGTTTGAGATTCACCGCCTGGACGCGCTCGAACGCTACGGCGTCGGCAATGTGGCGCGACTTCCCTTCTCGCTGAAAGTGCTGCTCGAAAACCTTCTGCGCCATGAGGACGAACGCTTCGTGCACACGGACGATATTCCCGCGCTCGCCGGCTGGGATCCTTCGAGCGCCGGCGGGGCCACCGAACGCGAAGTCTCCTTCATGCCCGCCCGCGTTCTGCTTCAGGATTTCACGGGCGTGCCGGCCGTGGTGGACCTCGCGGCGATGCGCGACGCCATTCGCACGCTCGGAGGCGACCCTAAGAAAATCAATCCGCTGCTTCCCGCGGAATTGGTGATCGACCATTCCGTGCAGGTGGACAAATTCGGAGCGGCGAATGCCTTCGCCTTCAACGCGGATCTCGAAATGCAGCGCAATATCGAGCGCTACGCATTCCTCCGCTGGGGCCAGAAGGGTTTCGAGAATTTCAAGGTCGTGCCCCCGGATACCGGCATTTGCCATCAGGTGAATCTCGAATATCTCGCGCGCGTGGTCTTCCGCGAAAAGCAGGGCAGCTCATGGATCGCATTCCCCGATTCTCTTGTCGGCACCGATTCCCACACCACCATGGTCAACGGCCTCGGCGTCTTCGGATGGGGCGTCGGCGGCATTGAAGCGGAAGCGGCCATGCTCGGCCAGCCGCTCTCGATGCTGATCCCCGCCGTTGTCGGTTTCAAACTCCACGGACGCCTGCCCGAAGGCGCCACGGCCACGGACCTTGTCCTGACCGTAACGCAAATGCTGCGCAAAAAAGGCGTCGTGGGAAAATTCGTGGAATTCTACGGCACAGGCCTTTCCAGTCTCACGCTTCCCGACCGCGCCACCATCGCCAACATGGCGCCTGAATACGGCGCAACGATGGGATTTTTTCCCGTGGATTCCGAGGCGCTCGCCTATCTTCGCTTCACCGCTCGCGCCGAAGATCAGGTCCGGCTCGTCGAGGCCTACACGAAAGAACAGGGCTTGTTCCGCACCGATCAGACGCCCGATCCCATTTTTTCCGACCGCCTCGAGCTTGATCTCGCAACCGTGGTTCCCACGATGGCCGGCCCCAAGCGTCCGCAGGATAGCGTGCCGCTCACGCAGGCGAAGATCGCATTCGAACAATCGCTCACCGAAGCGCCGAAGCACGCGAGCGTGCAGAACAACGGCGACAAATTCGATCTCGCCGATGGCTCCGTCGTAATCGCCGCGATCACCAGCTGCACGAATACCTCGAATCCCTCGTTGATGCTCGGCGCAGGCTTGCTGGCGAAGAAAGCGGTCGAGCGCGGCCTTACCTCGAAGCCCTGGGTTAAGACGAGCTTCGCGCCCGGCTCCAAAGTCGTCACGGATTACATCGAAAAAGCCGGTCTGTGGCCGGCGCTGAATTCGCTGGGATTTAATCTCGTCGGCTACGGCTGCACCACGTGCATCGGCAATAGCGGCCCGCTTTCCGAGCCCATCGGCAAAGCGATCAAGGATCATAATCTCGTCGCCGTTTCCGTCCTCAGCGGCAATCGCAATTTCGAGGGACGCATCAATCCGCTCTGCCGCGCGAATTATCTCGCTTCGCCGCCGCTGGTCGTGGCCTACGCCCTCGCGGGCCGCATGGATTTCGACATTGTCAACGAGTCTATCGGAGACGACAAGGTCGGGCAGCCTGTCTACCTGCGGGATATTTGGCCCACTCCGCAGGAAGTCGAATCAACGATGCGCAGCTCTGTGACCAGCGAAATGTTTTCAAAGGAATACGCCGATGTCTTCACCGGCGACGAGCACTGGCGCGCTCTCCCGATCCCTGAGGGCGATCTCTACGCCTGGGACGAAAAATCCACGTACATCAAGAACCCGCCGTATTTCGAGGGAATGCAGGCCAAGCCGAGCGCCATCGCCGATTTACGCGGCTTGCGCGCGCTGGCTGTCCTCGGCGACAGCATTACGACCGACCACATCTCGCCGGCCGGCTCCATTCAAGCCGACGGCCCGGCTGGAAAATACCTGATCGCGCATGGCGTCCAGCCGAAAGACTTCAATTCATACGGCGCGCGCCGCGGCAACCACGAAGTGATGATGCGCGGAACCTTCGCCAACATCCGCCTGCGCAACCAGCTTGCGCCCGGCACCGAGGGCGGTTGGACGATTCATCAGCCGAGCGGCAAACAAATGTCCATCTACAGCGCGGCCATGCAATACCGCAGTGAGGGCGTCCCGCTCGTCATCATCGCGGGGAAAGAATACGGCTCCGGGTCGTCGCGCGACTGGGCCGCGAAGGGCACAATCCTGCTCGGCGTCCGCGTGGTCCTGGCCGAGAGCTTCGAACGCATTCACCGCAGCAACCTGGTAGGCATGGGCGTCTTGCCGCTGGAATTCATACCCGGCGAAAACCTGAAATCGCTCGGCCTCACGGGTCTCGAAACATTCGATTTTGAAGGTCTCTCGCGGGGTTTCGAACCGCGCAAGAAAATACAGGTTACCGCGCGCGATGCGAAAAGCCAGTCGGTGTGTCAGTTCACTGCCACCGCGCGAGTGGACACGCCCTTCGAGGTCGCCTACTACCGGCACGGCGGCATCTTGCAGTACGTCCTCCGGCAGATGCTCTAAGAGTATCGGAACCGGGAACCCCAGCAGTTCTCACGCCATCAGGAATTGACCACGTTACTGTTGACTCGCTTTGCACCGTTTGGCAATATCCGCGATGCATCCCTCGACCCTTACTTAATTTGCAGTCGCTTCTGCACAAGATGATGGGCCAACCATTACCTGGGCCCCTCCATCTATGCGGACACGAGTCGCTCAACTCGACGTATCGGCCGCACCCAGAGGCGCAATGCGAAACGATTCGATGTACCGGTCCCGATTGTGGCTGGCCGTTGCATTCTTTCTCGTAGCTCCCGTCCTGACTTCCGCGCAGAGCAGTCACGTACAACCGCGCATCACTTCGGTGATTGACGGCACGTCTCGCGTGACAATTCCTCATTCGACCCACCCATTGGCGCTGCCGGCCTTCGACGTGGGCGCGCTCGACGGCGGTACGCCGATGCAGCGTATGATCCTGATGCTCGACGGATCCCCAGATCAGGATTACCAGTTGAGCGTCCTGCTCGACAGCCAGCAGACGCAGGGCTCTCCCGATTATCATCGCTGGCTCACACCTGATGAATTCGGCCAGCAGTTTGGTCCGTCGCCACAGGACATCCAGTTGGTTTTGGGATGGCTGCAGCAGCAAGGGTTCAGCGTGGACAAAGTGGCGCAAAGCGGCCGCTGGATCGAATTCTCCGGCACCTCCGCGCAGGTGGAAACCGCGTTCCAGACGCAGATGCGGCACTATCAGGTGCGAGGCGAAGCGCACGTGGCGAATTCGACCGACATCTCCATCCCTGCGGCCCTCGCTCCGGTGGTCCGCGGCGTGGTATCGCTGCACAACTTTTTCAGCAAGCCCATGCTCAGCCGCTATTACGGAGTGCAGCGAAACGCTCAGGGAAAACTAGCGCCGGTCCCTCCCGACGACAATCTAGGAGGCTTCCATTTTTTGTCCCCGGATGACTTCGCGAAGATTTACGACACCGCTCCTCTGCTGACTGCCGGCATTAACGGCACCGGGGAGACAATTGCGATAGTCGCTAGAAGCGACGTAAGCCCTACCGACGTGCAGACTTTCAGAACGATATTCGGCCTGCCGGCGAATACGACGAACGCGATTGTGGACGGCGCCGATCCCGGGGTGGATCCAGGCGGCGACGGCGTGGAAGCTGCCCTCGATACCGAGTGGTCGGGCGCCGTGGCGCCAGACGCTACCATAGATGTGGTCGCCAGCGAGTCCACTCTAATTTCCGACGGCGTGGACCTTTCAGCGTCCTACATCGTGGATCACAATCTTGCGCCAATCATGAGCGCGAGCTTCGGAGGATGCGAGGCGGACGAAGGAGCTCTCGAGGCGGGCAATGAAAGCTTTTTCGTGAACGCTCTTTGGCAGCAGGCGGCGGCACAAGGCATCAGCGTTTTCGTCTCGACCGGCGATAGCGGCGCGGCCAGTTGCGATCCCGATGGTCCGGGTACGACCGGCGCGGAGGGCGGCGCCGCAATCAGCGGACTTGCCTCCACTCCATTCGATACCGCAGTCGGTGGCACGGAATTCAACGAGTTGGGCACCGGTGAAACTCCTCCTCCCGCTACGACGGAGGCCACTTTCTGGAGCGCGACGAATGGCGCAGGCTTTGAATCAGCATTGGGCTACATACCCGAAAAAGTGTGGAACGACAGCTGCTCACCCACCACCTTCGGTTCTCCGTGCGATAGCTCCGGCAACCCTATTGACGGAATGTTCGAATTAGCCGCTGGTGGCGGGGGCGTCAGCATGATTTATCAGACGCCGTCGTATCAGACGCTAACCATTACTGGACTCCAAACTGCGCTCAGCCCATTTTTTATATCCGGCAGCACGACGATACATCCGCGCGGAATACCCGACGTCGCGCTGACGGCCTCAGCCGACAATGACGCCTACCTTATTTGCTTCTCAGGAATTTCATTCTTAGCCTGCCAAACAACTGGGTCCGGCGCCCAAACCGTCATAGACAGCGCGGGAATGGTGGGCGGAACGTCGGCTTCGGCGCCGTCATTTGCCGGCATCATGGCAATGGTGAACCAGAAGATCGGAAAGCCGCAGGGATTGGCCAATTACGTCGTGTATCCGCTGGCGGCATCCGAAACGTACAGCGCATGCAACTCCAACAGCCGGATCGTTCCTGCTACCGCGACGACCTGCGTGTTTAACGACGTTACGGTCGGGAACAACGGCGTGCCGGGCAACGACGTTACTGGTGTCCCTGCCGCCGGTGACCTGGGGTTCCCTGCGACCACTGGTTACGACCTGGCCAGCGGCCTGGGGTCGGTTGACGCCAATAACCTGGCGGCGAAGTGGAATACGGCTGCGGCAGCTTTCCAAGGCTCTGCGACCACACTTTCACCCACAACCACCATCAGCATCACGCATGGCGCGACGGTGAATTTGACGGCCAGTGTGACTAAGGCACCCACTGGCACCGGGCCTTCGGGCAATGTCTCGCTGATCGCCGAGGGAGGAAATCTTCCCAATACTGTCGGTGTGGCCGCCGGCCCTCTGGCCGGTGGTTCCGCCACGTTCGCAGTAAACAATCTTCCGGGTGGGACCAGTTATAACCTGATCGCCAATTATCCTGGCGACGGGACTTTCGCGGGTAGCACGTCAAACGCGATCGTTGTCACGGTCGCCAAGGAAGGTACCGCGGTCGAACTCATTGACGCGCTTCCGACCGCAACGGAGCTCACGGCCAACCCCCTCAGCACCACCTACGGATTCCCGATCGCATTCGAGGCGTTGATATCTGGAATATCGAGCGCCGAGGCAGCCACTGGAGACGGCCAGGCAACGGGCACCGTCACATTTACGGACACGTTGGCTTCGACAACCACCAATTTGGCCACGATAGCTCTGAATGATTTCAAATCTCTCGGGGTAGGCGGCGCGGAGTACTTGGACTGTTCGGGCACGCAAAACTGCCTCGCGCCCGGCGCTCATACAATCAATGGCAGCTATTCCGGGGATAACAGCTTCCTCGCGGGCAATTCAAGTACGGGCGGCTTCTCCCTCGCCGTCACGATTGCTTCGGCCGCGACCACTACCACGGTGTCATCACCTGCGGGGGGCGCCACCGTAAGCCAAGGTACATCGGTCACGCTCACTGCGGCAGTCACGTCCGAAAGCGCGGGCGCCGCGCCAAATGGAACGGTTACATTCTTTTCGGGCGTCACCCAGCTGGGTAGCCCCGCTACAGTTACCGGCACCGCGGGCACCGCTAACTTCTTCGGTGTCGGAGCGTTTGCCTCGGCAACGGCTTCGTTGACGACCACCACTCTTCCAGTCGGCTCGGACAGCATCACTGCCAAGTACAACGGCGACGTTGGCGATACAAACTACGCTGCTTCTCCGGCTTCGACGGGCATCACGATCACCGTGCAATCCACGGCGCCGGCGTTTACGGTTACGGCGAATCCGGCCACAGTCCCCGTGAGTGCGCCCGGTGCGTCGGGAATGACAACGCTTACGTTCACGGCGATCAATGGCTTCAGCAGCAATGGCGCCGTCACGGTCACGCCCGTGTGCACCGGCTTACCTTCCGAATCAACCTGCAGCTCCGGGGCTTCCATCACCCTCGCGGCGAACGGAACCGCAACCGCGACGCTCACATTCGTGACCACGGCTCCTTCTTCCTTAGCTCCGGCGTGGCGCAATCGCCCAAATATTTCGGCCTGGCGGACGGCGGCGGCTAGCGCCTTAGCGCTTGCGTGCCTTTTCTGCGCGGGGATGCTGGCGCTCGGCTATCGCGGGAAACAGCGCCGATGGGGCCTCGCGCTCGTCTTCACGATTTTCGTGATGCTCGCTGTAGGCGTGGGTTGCGGGGGAGGGGGCGGAAGCACGCCGCCGCCCACAAATCCCGGAACGCCAACGGGTCAAACCAGCCCGGTCGTGAGTATTACGATCAACGGTGTGACCGAGGCTGTCCCGAATCTGGTCCTAAACGTCGAGTAGCGGAGGATCGGGGCTCCCAAACCAATGTTCGCTGCATGGATGGTTCCGCCAATCCCCTCCGGAGCGGAGCTCACCGCGATTCTGGTGGTGGTCTGCTTCTCCGCGGGGCTCAACG
>Ga0302326_10029456_pt1 | contig 11015 bp, 12 predicted proteins | sample Palsa_T0_3_FD_202264 | JGI IMG/M metagenome (GOLD analysis project Ga0302326, IMG submission 202264) | Peat permafrost microbial communities from Stordalen Mire near Abisko, Sweden - Palsa_T0_3 | ecosystem: Environmental > Terrestrial > Soil > Palsa > Peat permafrost | place: Sweden: Abisko...
GTCGCGGAGATTCCCGGCGCCATGATGGCCGGACAATTTGAGAACCAGGCGAATCCTGACTTCCACGCCAGAACCACGGCGCGCGAAATTCTCGAACAGATGGGCGGACAAATTGACGCATTCGTTGCGGGCTCCGGCACCGGCGGAACCTTTAGCGGCGTGTCGCGAACTCTCAAGCACGAACTGGCAAACGTCTACACCGTGGCGGTCGAGACGGAAGGATCGGTGCTCGGCGGCGGCCCGCCCGGCAAGCATAAAGTCGAGGGCATCGGCGCCAGCTTCGTGCCGAAGACGTTCGATTATTCAGTCGCTGACAAAATCTTGATGGTCACCGATAAAGACGCGTTTGCCACCGTCGTGCGGCTGGGACGTGAAGAGGGGTTGCTCGCCGGATCAAGCGCAGGCGCGGCCGTATTTGCGGCGATCGAAGTCTCGAAGACGCTGCGGCCCGAGCAACGCGTCGTCACGGTGATTCCGGATTCAGCGGAGCGATATCTTTCGAAAGGCATTTTTGACGGCGGCCTGTGAGTAATCCCGGGGCGTTGTTCGTAGACTCAACTTATGAAGAACAGCAAGTCAGATAAGCAGCGCGGGTTTGCAACGCGCGCGATTCACGATGGCCAGGAGCCAGACCCGCGCACCGGTGCAGTCAGCGTGCCGATTTATGCGACGTCCACTTATTTGCAGGATGGAATCGGCGAACCGCGCGAGGGCTATGAATACGCGCGCGTAACCAATCCAACGCGCACCGCGCTGGAGCAGAATCTGGCGTCGCTAGAAAATGGAAAATCTGCGCACGTTTTCGCCAGCGGCATGGCGGCCATCACGGCATTAGTCACGATGTTTCGCAGCGGCGATCACGTCGTCTGCAGCGACAACATGTACGGCGGCACAGTTCGCCTCTTCGACAACATCGTCACGCGCTACGGTATCGATTTCAGCTACGTCGATACCAGCGATGCGAAAAACGTGGAGCGCGCCATCACTCCGAAGACGCGGCTTGTGCATATTGAGACGCCGACGAATCCTCTCATGACCCTGACCGACATTCGCGCAGTCGCCGATGTTTGCCATGCCAAGGGTGTGGAGTTGAGCGTCGACAACACCTTCATGTCGCCGTACTTTCAACAACCGATCGCGCTGGGCGCCGACATCGTCATGCACTCGACCACGAAATTTCTCAATGGCCACAGTGACGGCCTCGGCGGGGTTCTGGTCGGAACCAAGCCCGAACATGCGGAAACTTTCGCCTACGTCCAGAAATGCACCGGGGGCATCCTGTCGCCGTTCGAATGCTGGCTGGTCCTGCGCGGCGTCAAGACTCTCGCGGTGCGCATGCAGCAGCACGAAAAGAATGGTCGCGCCGTCGCCGAGTTTTTGTCGCAGCACAAAAAAGTGAAACAGGTTTTCTATCCGGGACTGACTTCGCATCCCCAATACGAGCTGGCGAAGCGCCAGATGGGTGGCTTCGGCGCCGTCATCACCTGGGAGACCGGTTCGCTCGCGGCTGCAGGCGAGCTGCTGAAGCGCGTCAAAGTATGCACACTGGGCGAATCGCTCGGCGGAGTCGAGACGCTGATTTCGCATCCCGCAAGCATGACGCACGCCGCTCTCGGCGAAGACGGTCGCGCAAAGATCGGGCTCACGGACGGCATGGTGCGAATTTCCGTAGGCATCGAAGATGTCGCCGACATACTCGCCGATCTCAACCAGGCGCTGGTCTAGCGATGAAGCTCGTGCTGCCTCCCGGAAATTTCAAGGCGTATCTCTTCGACTGCGATGGCACGATCGCTGATTCCATGCCGCTGCATTTTCTGGCGTGGAGCAGGGCCCTCGGCGAGCAGGGCTGCGTCTTTGATGAGGAGACGTTCTATGCATGGGGAGGCCGCTCCGTCGCCGACATCATCGCGAAGCTGAATCACCGCGACTCTCTCGACATGCCAGTCGACCTCGTCGAGCATCGCAAGGAAGAAATCTATTACGAGTCGCTGCCGTCTTTGCGTTGCGTGCCCGAAGTGCTCGAGCAAATCGAGTTCGGCTACGGACGCATTCCGATGGCCGTGGTTTCCGGAAGCAAACGCGAGTCGGTGGTAGCTTCGCTGACCGCCCTGAATCTTCTCGATCGCTTCGACACGCTGGTCTGCGCCGGCGACTACCAGCATGGCAAGCCCGACCCGGAACCATTTTTGCTGGCGGCAGAGCGGCTGGGTGTCGCGCCCGGCGACTGCCTGGTCTTCGAAGATGCGGATCTGGGTATTGCCTCCGCGCGCGCAGCAGGTATGGCATCGGTGCGAATTTTGCAGCCGTGGGAACGCGCTGCTGCGGTAAAGGCCGCACCCTCAGCCGCAAGTGCGTCTGCGTGATAGCCTGAGTAGTTTTCCTGAGAAGGACTGAGAAATGGGCGCGACGACGACGAACGCGGAAATCACGGCACCAATCTGGCAGGACACCGAAGACCAGGCGCAGCTGCGGCGTGAGATTCGCGAGTTCGCCAAACGCGAGATCGCTCCGAATGTCATGCGCTGGGATGAGGCTTCGGAATTTCCCGCCGACGTGGTGAAGGAGCTAGGCCACATGGGCCTGCTGGGAATTATTTTTCCCACGGAATATGGCGGCGCCGGCCTCGGCTATGTCGACTACGTTCTGGCTATCGAGGAGCTGTCGCGCGTCGATGGCTCCATCGGCATCATCGTCGCGGCGCACAATTCGCTCTGCAGCAATCACATCTTTCTCGCAGGCAGTGAAGCGCAGAAGCGCAAGTATATGCCGCTGCTGGCGTCGGGCGAATGGCTCGGTGCCTGGGGATTGACGGAGCCGGGCTCGGGCTCAGATGCCGGCGGCGCGCGAACGTCGGCGGTCCGCGAAGGCGACAAGTGGGTGCTGAACGGCAACAAGACCTTCATCACGAATGGCCACTACGCGGACGTGGCAGTCGTTATCGCAGTCACCGACAAGACGCAGGGAACGCGCGGTCTCTCTGCCTTCGTAGTGGAGAAGGGAACTCCCGGATTTCGCGCCGGTAAAAAAGAAAACAAGCTGGGCCTGCGGGCCAGCGATACGTCCGAATTGATTTTCGAAGATTGCGAAATTCCCGCCGAGAATTTGCTGGGCAACCTGGGCGAAGGTTTCAAAGACTCCATGCGCGTGCTGGATGGCGGCCGCATTTCGATCGCCGCGCTGTCACTGGGAATCGCGCAAGGCGCGCTGGATGCCGCGCTGAAATATTCCAAGGAACGGCGGCAGTTTGGCAAAGCAATCTCGGAATTCCAGGGCATACAGTGGAAACTTGCCGACATGGCGACCCAACTCGACGCAGCGCGCCTGTTGACGCTGCGTGCGGCGCAGAAAAAAGATGCCGGGCTGCCGGTGACGCGCGATGCAGCGATGGCGAAGCTGTATGCAAGCGAGGCGGCAGTGCGAATTTGCGATGAGGGCGTGCAGATCCACGGCGGCTACGGCTTCATCAAGGACTATCCTGCAGAAAAGTTTTATCGCGACGTCAAGCTGTGCACGATCGGCGAAGGCACAAGCGAGATCCAGCGGATGGTCATTGCCCGTGAGCTGCTGAAGAGCTAAGCGCTATCATCATTGTTCAGCGATGACGGCGGTCAAAGAGAACAATTCGCGGACCGGGAGTGCGGGCGTTACCGCGCTGGTGGAACGTGTCCGAGCGGGCGATGTCCGTTCGTTATCGCGGGCAATTTCTCTTGTCGAAAACCGCGCCCCGGAATCGCAGGCGCTCCTCTCCGCCTGCTTCCCACACACAGGCTCGGCGCTGGTGATCGGCCTCACCGGCGCACCCGGCGCGGGCAAAAGCACGCTGACCCACGAGGTCACAAAATATCTGCGCGCGCAGGGTAAGACGGTCGGCATCATCGCCGTCGATCCGACCAGTCCGTACACCGGAGGCGCGATTCTCGGCGACCGCATTCGGATGCAGCTGCATCAGGGTGATGCCGGTGTCTACGTCCGCAGCATGGCGACGCGCGGATTTCTCGGCGGCCTGTCACGCACGACAGCTGACGTAGCAACGGTGCTGGAAGCGAGCGGCAAAGACGTCCTGCTGATCGAGACCGTCGGCGTGGGCCAGGATGAAATAGAGATTGTTCGCCTCGCCGATGTCACGCTGGTGATGCTGGTCCCCGGCATGGGCGACGATGTGCAGAGCATCAAGGCCGGCATCATGGAAATAGCGCACATCTTCGTTGTCAACAAGTGTGACCGCGAGGGTGCGGACCGCGTCGAGCGCGAAATTCGCGCCATGCAATCGCTGACCACGCGGCATGATGCCGATGCCTGGATCCCCCCGGTGGCGCGCACAGTCGCAAGCACGGGGCAGGGCGTGCCCGAACTGATGGCCGAAGTCGATCGCTTCACGGAGTATTTGCAACAGAATCGGTTGCTAAAGCGCCATCGCGTCGCAAACTGGCGGCTGCGGCTGCTCGAAATGCTGCGTCAGCAATTCGTCGAGCGCGGCATCGGCGAGCGGCTCGGGCGCGAGGCGCTGGAGAATTACGCGACCAAGATCGTGGAACACCATGAAGATCCGTACTCCCTCGTGCCAAGATTGATGGAACAATTGCTGGGAGGGAGCAGCAAGTGAGCCAGATGAAGATTGATCACTTGGGCATCGCGGTGAAGAGCATCGCAGCGGCGCGGGAGTTTTACGCCGCTCTCGGGATGCCGGTGACGCAACAGGAGACAGTGGCGCACGAGCGCGTGCACACCGCGATGCTGCCCATCGGCGAAACCCGCATCGAGTTGCTCGAAGCGACCGACGAGCAGTCCACGATTGCGAAATTTATAGGCAAGCGCGGCGAGGGACTGCACCACATCGCGCTGCAGGTGCCGGACATTGAGGCAGCCGTTGCCGAGCTGCAGCGGCGCGGCGTCCGGTTGGTGTCGGACAAAATTCAGCGCGGCGCCGGCGGTCACAAATACATTTTCGTTCACCCGGCAAGCGCAGGCGGCGTGCTGATCGAGCTGGTCGAGGCCGAATGACCCTGCTCGCACTGCATACTTCAGCAGAGCCGGGCAGCGTAGCTGTTGCGCGCTGCGGCGAAGAAGGAACCGAGGTCCTCGCGCAACTTGATATGGCGCCGAAGACTTACGCTGCAACTTTAATTCTGACCATCGAAGCGGTGCTCGCGCAAGCTGGATTGACGTGGATCAACGTCGACGCGATCGCTGTCGCCGCGGGCCCGGGATCGTTCACTGGAATTCGCATCGGGCTCGCCACTGCGAAGGGATTGGCGGAGGCGTCGGGAACCCCGCTGTTAGTGGCTTCCTCGCTCGCGCTGCTGGCAATGCGGCTCCCCCGGACACGCGCCGTCCTCGATGCGGGGCGCGATGAATTTTATGTTGGCGAATACTCGGCATCCGGCCAACAAATGCAGTGGGAGCGGCTGCTGACTCGCGATGCACTGTTGTCATCTCCCCCGGCCGAGTCGACAGGCTGGGTGGCCTGCGAAGAACATGTCGCAGAAATCCTGGGCCGCGCCGGCGAGACCGTGATGCTGGCATCGCCTCCAGATGCGGCTTCAGTCGCGCGATGGTCGGCCCCCCGGCTGCTTCGCGGAGACAGCTCGGACTGGACGCTGGCCGACGGAAATTATCTGCGTCGCTCCGACGCTGAGATGAAACTCCAGGCAGCCCGATGAATTTCGCGATCCGTCCAATGCAGCTTGGCGATATTCCGCAGGTGCTGGCAATGGAACAACCCAGCGACGGCGCAGCGCACTGGTCGAGAGAAATCTACGAGGAGTTCCTTCGCGCTTCTTCACTGCCGGCGGTAAAAAAATTTGCGCTCGTTGCCGAAGCCGATAGCGCGCTGCTCGGTTTCGTCATCGGTCGCGTCGTCCTACTCGAAGCTGAATTGGAGAACATCGTCGTCGACGCAGCCTCCCATCGGCAGGGTGTCGCGCTGGCGCTGTTCGATGCACTGGCTCATTCCTGCCAGAAGGCTGGTGCAGTTGAACTGCGGCTTCAGGTTCGCGAGGGAAATAGCGCTGCACGTGCGTTTTATACTCGGGCCGAATTTTTGCAGGAGGCCCGTCGCCCGGCCTATTACCGCAATCCGGAGGAGGCAGCCTTGGTCCTCCGCAAAGAGCTGAGGCAGCCCCCGCAGCCGGCTTCGGCGAGCACCAAAACTTAGTATGTGGAAAACCCGTGCCCCCGCCACTTCTCTGTCGTACCACCCGCGTGCTACTTTTGGCTCTTAGATAGGGGAGGTGTTCATGGAAGAATCTTTGCGCTTGCGGTTGGCGGCGGTTGATCCCGACTTTCGTCACCTGGCGGAGCAGCACAGCCAGTTTGAACACAAGTTGGCCGCTCTGCTGGAGAAGCCATATCTGTCCACTGAAGACCAGGTTGAGGAAGTGCGGTTGAAGAAGCAGAAACTGTGGGTGCGCGACCAGATGGAAAATCGCTGCACCGATTGGGCACGACGACACACCGCAGCTGCATCGTAAATCAGCCGAAAACTCCCGCGAGCTTTCAGATCGCGCCGGGGGGCGCCAGCATTCCGTCGCTGTAGAATCAAGGGCATGGTGCGCGACGGGTGGTTCTACGGGGTGGCCGGAGTAATTCTGGCAGTCTTGCTGGGTGTTCTAACCGGCTCCGATATCCTCGTCGCCATTCCGCTGTTGCTGGCGCTGTTTTTTCTCTGGTTCTTCCGCGATCCCGACCGTGAAATTCCGCAAGGGGAGCGCCTGGTCGTCTCCCCGGCCGACGGCAAGGTGACCGCCATCGAAGAGATCCGAACGCTGCAGGGCCATCGCGAACGCATCAGCATTTTCCTGAACGTGTTTGATGTCCACGTCAACCGCGCGCCGGTCGGCGGTGTGATTCGCGTCACGGAGTACAAGAAGGGTCTCTATCTGAACGCGCTGAACCCGGAGTCCGCCGTCCGCAACGAACAGAATGTAGTCGAGATGGAGACCGATGACGGCTACATGGTTGGCTTCTCTCAGATCGCCGGCCTGCTCGCGCGCCGCATCGTCTTTACCAAGCGTGCCGGTGACATCATCGCTCGCGGCGAGCGCGTCGGCATGATGAAATTCGGCAGCCGCATGGACATCCTGCTTCCGGAAAAAAGCATGCTGCGAGTCACGCTGGGCCAGCGTGTCAAAGGTGGATCAACCATTCTGGCCGAGCTGCCGGAGCCGGAGCCGCCGGAGTTTGTGCCCGAACACGAAGAAGAGCTCGTCCCAGCGGGGGCGTTCTAATGGAAATGGACGCGAGCAAATTGAAGCTGGGTGGCCGAGCGCGCCGCGGCATGTACATGCTGCCCTCAATTTTTACGGCGGGCAATATCGCTGCCGGCTACTACGCAATCACGCAGAGCCTGCAAGGCTCAGTGATGGATCCGCGCCACTTTGATTACGCTGCGATCGCGATCCTCTTCGCGATCCCGTTCGATTCCATCGACGGCCGCCTGGCGCGAATGACCAACACCGCGAGCGAGTTTGGCAAGGAGCTGGATTCGCTGGCCGACGTCATCACCTTCGGCGTAGCGCCGAGCATCCTCGCCTACAGCTGGGGCTTCCGCATGCTGCCACAGATGGCCAACGTCGGTCTGCGCCACAAGATCATTCAGATCGGTATGGTCATGTGCTTCCTCTTCCTGGTCTGCGGCGCCAGTCGGCTGGCGCGTTTCAACATCAGCCAGAATCCCGTGCCGCGAAATCCCGGGCGTCCCGGAAGAAAATATTTTGTCGGCATGCCGATTCCTGCGGCCGCGGGAATCGTCGCCGCCTTCGTCCACTACTTCAACGGCACGCCCATCACGGTATGGTGGCTGTCGCTGGCATGGCTGGCACTGGTCATGCTCATCGGCTTTCTCATGGTTAGCACGTGGCGCTTCTGGAGCGGCAAGGAGCTCAGCCTCACCGATCGTCATCCCTTCCGCATGATTGTGTTGCTGGCCGCGGTCGTCGCACTGCTCGTGCTGTTTTCGGAATATGTATTGCTGGTGGTGGCGCTGGTTTATCTTTGCTCCGGGCTGCTGGCGCGCGGTGTTTATTCGTTGCAGCGACGGCGCACGCAAACTCCGCGGAAGCCGCAGGGCGAGATCAGGACGGTTTGATGGCGAAGAGTGGATACAGGATCGCAATTGTTGGCGCGGCATCTCTGCGCGGTAAAGAAGTAGCCGACGCGGTGAGCGAATCAGTGTTTGCTGGCAGTGAGATTGCCCTGCTCGACGATGACGCAGCGCTCGGCCAGCTCGAAGCTGTCGGCGATGAGGTCTCGTTCATCCGCGCGCTGACGCTGGAAAGTTTCGACCGCCAGGACTTTGTCTTTTTCGCAGGCAGTCGCGAGCAGACCGAAAAGTTCTGGAAGGCGGCGCAGCTGGCGAGCGCAACGGTGGTGGATCTTTCCCAGGCTCTGCAGCCCGACGAGGCGATCACCATGTTTCCCTGGCAGGAATCTCCAGTGCAGGCGCGCCTCGATACGCCAGCAGTCGAAGTCGCCCATCCAGTTGCGCAGCTGCTCGCCTTGGTCGCCGGACGGGCCGCAGCCGTCGGCGCGGTGGAATTTGTATCAGCCACCGTCCTGGGCCCCGCGTCCGAGCAAGACCGCGCAGGCATGGATGAACTGCATCAGCAGACGGTCAAGTTGCTCTCCTTCCAGCCGCTGCCGAAAGAAGTGTTCGACGCCCAGACCGCATTCAACGTATTGACCGCAACCAGCGCCGACGCGCGCGTCGATCTGGCGGCGACAGAGCATAGAATTCTGCAGCAGTACGCCGGCGCCGAAGGTAATCTCGCTCCCTTGCTGTTACAAATTGCCCAGGCGCCCGTCTTCCACGGCTACATGGTGGCGATCCACGTCCGCATGGCCGAGCCGCAGCAGCAAACGGCCATCCATGACGCGCTCGAAGGTCCCCATGTCGAGTTCGTCGACGAGGAGTGGCCGAGCAATCTCGGCGTCTCCGGCCAGAGCGAGCTTCTGGTCAAGTTGCGCAGCGCGACCGAGGGAGCAGCATCGGGCCGCGATTTCCGCATGTGGATCGCAGCCGACAATCTCCGCATCGCCGCGTTAACCGCGGTCGAAGCGGCTTCCAGCATGCGTCATCTGCGCCCCCACGGCGAAGTGCAGTAGCTAGCTCATTCCTGCTGTACCCGTCACGTCGAGATACGCGCGAAGAATGTAATCGTCAGTCATGCCAGCGATGTAGTCGGCGACCGCCCGCGGAACGCCCGAAGCTTCGGCGAGCTCGCGTTGGTGTCGCGGCAGCGTTTCCGGATGCGCAACCCAGTGCTGAAAAAGTGAGCCGATGACGAGAATCGCATGCTGCTTCTCAGTCTCGAGCTCGGGATTGTTGTACAGCGCCTGCGACAAATATTGCTTGGTCCGGCGCCGCATCGCCTCCATGTCCGGAGAAAACGCAATCAGGCGCGCGGGCTGACGGCGCACGTCAGTCAGAGTCGCGACGCCGGCGGCAGCGATGTTTCGCCGCGTGGTGGCGACAAGGTCGTCGACCAGGGCGTTGAGCCAGCGCTTGATGGTTTCATTCAGCAGCAGGCGCGACCATGCCGCCGGATGCTCGTGCTGCATCTCAGCGTAACTTGCGGCCAGTGTGGGCAAGTGCGCCAGCGCGTCCCCCAGATTCACCAGGCCGGACTCGATGCCATCATCAAGATCAGCCGTTAGATATGCGATCTCGTCGGCCAGATCGATCAGCTGCGCTTCTAGTGGCGGCTGCTGGTCAAGAAAATACTCCGTCAGCTCCGGGTGTTCGGCTAATTTGTAATCGCGTGAGTGCTTAATGATGCCTTCGCGCACCGCAAGCGTCAGGTTCAATCCGCGAAAGGCAGCGTAACGCTGCTCGAAATGCTCGACGATGCGCAGCGCGTGCAGGTTGTGGTCGAAGCCGAGAGAGAACTGCATGAGCTGATCATCCAGAACGCGCTCCCCGGCATGCCCAAATGGGGGATGCCCAATGTCGTGAACTAGAGCCAGTGTCTCGACCAGGTCTTCGTTGAGATTCAAAACAGCGGCCAGCGTGCGTGCGATCTGCGTGACCTCGAGTGTATGAGTCAGCCGGCTGCGCAGATGATCAGAGTAGCGGCGCGTGAACACCTGCGTCTTGCCCGCAAGCCTGCGAAAGGCACGCGCATGCAAAACGCGATCGCGATCGCGTTGAAACGGATTCCGATACGGATGCGGCGGCTCCTCGTGAATGCGGCTGGTCGCGATGACGTCGTCGTACGCGACGGCAAACGGCGCCAACTGCGATTCCCGATTGCCGCTCACTGTTTGCTGGAAGTGTCGGAGGCCGAGTCGCCCTTGGCCAGACGCAGACGCGCGCTCTCCAGATGCTTCTCCGCATGCGCGAGGTCCGACGGCTCGTAATCCGCCGGATTAGATTCGTGGTACTCCTTGATCGCCACGTCCCACTGTGCCGCAGCCTGGCGCAGTCGTCCCGTCTTCTCATAAATCTGCCCGAGATGGTCATGCAGCGAAGGATCAGCAGGCAGGCGAAGGATGGCCTTCTGTAGATTTTCTTCCGCCATCTGATACTGCCCCTGCTTGAAATACGCCCAGCCAAGCGAATCAAGATACGAACCGTTCTGCGGATCCAGCTCGATCGCCTTCTTGAGCAGGGTGACCGACTCGTCCAGCTTGACCCCACGGTCGGCAAACATGTAGCCGAGATAATTGAGCGCCACCGCGTAGTTGGGATCGATCGCCAGAACTTTGCGGAACTGCGCTTCAGCGGCGCTGTCATTTTTCTGCCGGTCGTAATTTGCCCCACGCTGGAAGTAGATATTCAGCTTGTCTTCCGACTTCGTGGCGAGCTTCTCCGCGCTGTCGAGAGCATCCGACGCGTCCTGATAACGGTGCAGCCGGGTATACATCTGCGCCAGGTAAATCAAGGCCGGTAAATCTGTGGAACCGCCGTGCATTTGATCTTTGGCCAGCTTCAGACCAGCATCCGCCTGGTTGTTATCCGCCAGCTGGCTCGCCAGCAGCAGCTTCAAATCCACATTGAGCGGATATTTGCCAGCCCC
>Ga0302326_10029458_pt1 | contig 11015 bp, 13 predicted proteins | sample Palsa_T0_3_FD_202264 | JGI IMG/M metagenome (GOLD analysis project Ga0302326, IMG submission 202264) | Peat permafrost microbial communities from Stordalen Mire near Abisko, Sweden - Palsa_T0_3 | ecosystem: Environmental > Terrestrial > Soil > Palsa > Peat permafrost | place: Sweden: Abisko...
TTGCGGAAAACGGATTTCTCAATTCACGCAGCATGATGCCCGATTAGGCTTTTTCAACAAGCTCCTAGTCGTGCTTCCGTCCAAATAGACCCGTAATAGAGCTACGTCAACGCCACTGTCAGCAATTACGAGGTGGAGATTATGATGCAATGGCGTTGTAGACATCTTAGCGAAGATGCTCGCGGTTAATGCCGTGGTGAAAATTGATTTGCATTCATGTATGGCGTGCTCATTTGTGAGAATGAAATCAGGATCAATGAAGAAACCGGAACCGAAACTCTCTATCGGCCTTGTGTCGGCAGGCGAACGGTTGTCCTGCTTGGCCGCCGCGTTCTCGACGATGATGGCCTCAACAGTTGTGAGCATCTCCTTCGCCCAGTTAACTGCGGCAGCGTTCTCTTCGTCATAGCCTCCAACCGCAATTGCTTTTCGGAGAGCCTCCGCTTCTTCCTGATATCGGTGAAGCCCCATCAGTGCTCGCCCCATTTCGAGGTAGCAATAGGCACCGTCAGGTTTTACGGCAGCGCAATGTTGTGCAATGGGTAAAGCATCCTCGAATGACGAGCGTGCAGCTTGAGCGTCCGAGAAAAGCTTGGAGAGGCCGAGTTGTGTCAGGCTCTCGGAGAGTATCGACAGGGTTATTGCCGTTGTCTTGGTATCCATTATGTCTTCGCAGAGGGAGAGATACCTTCTTTCGAGTGCGGCGACCGTATCCCATTGCTGCTTATTGATGGCATCCCCCACTGTGAGCGACATCGCCGCGCATTCGGTTTCATGCTGTGTCATCTGGGCGCCGCGGGGGGACGGTACCAGAGCGCAAGCAAAGAGAACCACAGCGAGGAAGAAACGGATCGGCATTTTCAGTCGAACCCTCCAATGGAGGCGCATTATACGTCTCGCCGGGCCTGGTCGCAATTCTCGTTGTACAGACGGATGCAGCGTGCGGAGGGCTAGCTTGTTTTTGATTTTTCGAGTTCCGCGGTGAGGGCGGGGACAATTTCGAAGAGGTCGCCGACGATGCCATAGTCGGCGATTTCAAAAATCGGGGCGTTCTGGTCCTTGTTGATGGCGACGATGGTGCGCGAGCCTTTCATGCCGACCACGTGCTGAATCGCGCCGCTGATACCCATCGCCAGATACAGCTTGGGCGCGACGGTCTGGCCGGAGCTGCCGATTTGGCGATCCATGGGCAGCCAGCCTTCGTCGCAGATGGGACGCGACGCGGCCATTTCACCGCCGAGCGCATGCGCCAATTTTTCCGCCAGGGGAATATTTTCCGGAGCCTTGATGCCGCGCCCGACCGAAACCAGAATGGGCGCTTGTGTGAGGTCCACGGCTTGCTTGGCTTCGCGGAAAAGCTCGCCGGGTTTCATGCGAATTTGCTCGGGCTGCAAGTCCACCACGAAGGAATTTACAGGAGCTTTCGCGGAGCCTTTGGCGGCCATGTCTCCCCGGAACGCGCCGGCCTGGAACGTGGCAATCCACGGAGCATCTCCCGCAAAAACCACATCCGCGACGGTTTTTCCCTGAAACATTTGTCGCACAAAAATATGCTTTCCGTTTTCGAAGCGATGGCCGATGCAGTCGCCGATCATGCCGCGTCCCAGACCGGCGGCGAGTTTGGGCGCAAAATCGCGCACCTGATACGTGTGCGGCATCACGACAAAATCCGGCGCGGTTTTCGCAATCACTTGCCGAAGCGCATGGGTGAACCCGTCGGGCGTGTAATTTTCGAGCAAATCGTGCTCGACCGTCAGCACTTCCTTCAATTGGCAGCCGGCCAGTTCATCGGCGAGCGTGCCGACGCCCCCTCCGATGACCATGCCAATCACGTCGGCGCCCTGCGCGCCAATCTGCTGCGCCGCCGTCACGGCTTCCATGCTGGCGGTGTGCCATTTGCCGCCGCGCTGCTCGGTGATGATCAGAATCTTCATGTGGGATATGGCCTATAACACGCGCGCTTCGTGCTTCAATTTCTCCACCAGCTTTGCGGCGATTTCCTGCGGAGTGCCGGTGATGAATTCCGTCTTCTTCGATTTCTGCGGAACGTAAATGCGCTCGACGTGTTCTGTAATCGTATCCGCCACGGCGAGCGACCCGCGCGGGATGCTGGCAATTTCTTTCTTCTTGGCCGCCATGATGCCCTTCAAGGTGGCGTAACGCGGCTTGTTGCAGCCGGACTGAATCGTCAGCACCGCCGGGAGCGGCAGTTCCACCCATTGGAACCATCCTGCTTCGAGTTCCCGTTTCAATTTCAGGCGCCCATCGGAGGCATCAATTTGCATAATAATAGTGGCGTGCGGACGGCCCAGCAATTCGGCCAGCAGTACGCCCGTCTGCCCGAAACCCTGATCGTCGCTTTGCAGGCCCGTGAGTATCAAGTCGAAATTTTCAGGCTGCATGGCCGCCGCCAGCGAGCGAGCCGCCGCCAATGGATCAAGCAAATAAAAGTTTTCATCCAACACGTGAATTCCCCGATCCGCGCCCTTGGCCAGAGCTTCCTTGATCGTCTGCTTGACGCGCTCCGGTCCCATGGAAATGGCCACCACCTCGCCGCCGTGCTTTTCCTTCAGCCGCAAGGATTCTTCCAACGCGTAGCTGTCCGGTTCGTTGGTTTCAAAACCGATATCCGACTCGCGGATCCACTTGCCGCTTTCCGCAATGGAGAGCGGGGCATCCTTCGCCGGTACTTGTTTTACACAAACACCAATTTTCAATTTACTGGCACTCCTGGAAAGAACTCATGAGCTGATCGGCGCAGGTCCTTCTCGCAGTAAAGTTCTAATACTCCTTCCAACGCTTAAAGGCCAGAGCCGCATTCGTCCCGCCGAATCCGAACGAATTCGAAAGAGCGTAGTTCACCTCGGCCCGGCGCGCCTGGTTGGGAACATAATCCCAGTCACATTCCGGATCGGGATTCTCATAGTTAATCGTGGGAGGAACGATCTGGTCACGCAAAGCCAGCACGCTGATGCCGGCTTCGAGACCGCCCGCGCCTCCAAGCAAATGGCCGGTCATGGACTTGGTGGAACTGACCGGAACACGCGCGGGCGAGTTCCCGAACACGCGCCGGATGGCAATAGTCTCAATAGCGTCGCCGATGGGGGTGGAAGTGCCGTGGGCATTGACGTAGCCGACAGCATCCGGGGCGATATTCGCATCTTTCAACGTACGGAGCATTACGCGGTAGGCACCGTCTCCATTTTCGGCGGGTTGCGTTATGTGGGACGCATCGGCCGACATCCCGTAGCCCGCCACTTCGGCCAGAATGGGCGCACCGCGCCGCTGGGCATATTCGAGTGACTCGAGAATGAGCACGCCGGCGCCTTCGCCCACCACAAACCCGTCGCGCTCGGCGTCAAATGGCCGACTGGCCCGCGCCGGCTCATCGTTGCGCGTCGACAGCGCTTTCAAGGCGGCAAAGCCGCCGACGCCCATCGGTGTGATGGCCGCTTCCGCGCCGCCCGCAATCATGGCCACGGCGTCGCCTCGCTGAATGATCTTGAACGCGTCGCCGACGGCGTGGGCCGAAGCGGAGCAGGCGGTGGCCGTGGCCGAATTGGGCCCGCGCGCCCCGTAACGAATGGAAACAAACCCCGACGCGAGATTCACGATGGAAGCGGGAATGAAAAATGGGGAGATCTTGCCGGGGCCGCCCTGCAGCAGCTTCTTATGCTCACGTTCGATGACGTCGAATCCGCCGATACCGCTGGCGATATAAACGCCCGTATCGTCCGCGATTTCCGGAGTGACCTTAAGCCCGGACATCTTCATCGCGAAATCCGAGGCGGCGATGGCCAGCTGAATAAACCGGCCCATCTTCTTAATTTCCTTCTTTTCAATCCATAACAATGGATCAAACCCGCGGACTTCTCCGGCGATGCGGCAATCGAAATCCGAGGCATCAAAAGCAGCAATCGTGCCGATGCCACTGCGTGCGGCCAGAAGATTCTTCCAGACCTCTTCGGTCCCGATTCCGCAAGCGCAGACCAGCCCGACGCCCGTAACAACAACTCGGCGGTTCAACGTTGGGTTCCCCCCGGGAGATACGGCTGGAAAGCTATTTCTTTGCCTGAGACGCCTTGTCGATATAAGCGACTGCGTCCTTCACCGTGGTAATTTTTTCGGCGTCTTCATCGGGAATTTCGATGTCGAAGGCCTCCTCAAAAGCCATGACGAGCTCGACGGTATCCAGCGAATCCGCACCCAAATCGTCCACGAAGGAAGCTGTGGGCGTCACTTCGCCCTCGTCCACACCTAGCTGTTCCACGATAATCTGTTTTACGCGTTCTTCAACGCTGGCCATTCTATTGCCTCCGTTCAATCTGCGAATTCCTGCTGCCCGGCAGCCCGCTCAAGGCGCTTCCTATCCGGCCAAGCCTTCACATTCTATGCACAGCCATGCGAACGGTCAACTTTCGCATGTCGAATGTCATCTGCGCCCCTCGTCTGATGGCCGGTTTTTCCGTGATTTCCGCCGAGGCGCTAACCCATGTACATTCCGCCATTGACGTTGAGCGTCTGGCCGGTGATGTAAGCGGCTTCGTCACTGGCAAGAAACACGATGGCCGTGGCCACATCCTGCGGCTGACCCATCCGCCCCAGCGGGATGCGTGCATTCAGCGCCTCCTTGACGGTGTCGGAAAGCGGCGCGGTCATGGGCGTGTCGATGAATCCGGGCGCGACAGCATTCACGGTGATGTTTCGCGAAGCAATTTCGGCCGCCACGGCGCGCGTCAGGCCAATTAGCCCGGCCTTTGCCGCGACGTAATTCGCCTGTCCTGGATTTCCGGTTTGCGCCACTACGGACGTGACGTTGATAATGCGGCCGTAGCGCTGCTTCACCATCGCCGCCAGGGCCTGCTGGATGCAGACATGCGCTCCGGTGAGATTGGTTTGCAGCACGGCGTCCCAATCGTCGCGCTTCATGCGCAGAGCCAGCCCATCGCGTGTTATGGCGGCGTTATTGACCAGGATATCGAGGCGGCCAAAGTGCGTCAGCGCCTGCTTGAATCCGTCGCGAATCTTGTCCGGATTCGCGACGTCCATAGGCACAGCCAGTGCGCGGCCGCCCGCAGTTTCGATTTCCGCCACAAGCTCGGATAGCTTTGCCGCGTTACGGGCTGCCACGGCCACGGCTGCTCCCGCCTCGGCAAGCGTGAGCGCCATAACGCGCCCGATTCCCTGTGAAGCGCCCGTAACCAACGCCACGCGATCGCGAAGTGAAAACATGCCGGTTAGGCTTCCGTCTCCTGTCGAGACTGGGCAAGTTTGCCCAATGCGACATTCAAGCTGGGCGAATCTTCGACATTGAAGCAGTGAACGGAACGCTCAATCTGGCGGAGCAGGCCGCTGAGAACCTTTCCCGGACCCACTTCGACAAAAGTGGTGACGCCGAGCGCCAGCATCTCGCGGATGGAATCTTCCCAGCGCACCGGCAGCGAGACCTGGCGGATCAATGCGTGGCGAGCTTCATCGCCGGTGGTGATTTCCTCTGCATCCACATTCGTGATTAGGGGAAAGCGCAAATCGGCAAAGGGCGCCTCCATCAGGTCTTTTTCGAGACGATCCTGCGCTGGTCCCATTAGGCCGCAGTGAAAAGGCGCGGAGACAGGCAGCATGACGGCGCGCTTGGCGCCGTTCTGCGAGGCCAATTCGACAGCGCGCTTCACTGCGGCGGCGTTGCCTGAAATGACGGTCTGCGCGGGCGAATTCAGATTGGCCGGAGATACCAGCGCGCCATTCGAAGCGCGGTGGCAGATATCAATCACTTCCGCGGGTGCCAATCCCATGATGGCTGCCATAGCGCCTTCGCCCAGCGGAACCGCTTCCTGCATATATCTTCCGCGCTCGCGAACCAGGCGAACGGCCAGGGCGAAATCCAGCGCGCCCGCCGCCACCAGCGCCGAATACTCCCCCAGGCTGTGCCCAGCGACGCAATTCGGCAGCACGCCGCGCACTTCCAGCACACGGAAGGCAGCGACCGAGACGGCCAGAATGGCCGGCTGAGTATTTTCTGTGAGCTTCAGTTCATCTTCCGGCCCATCGAAGCACAACGCGGAGAGCGGAAAGTTCAGCACGACATCCATCTCGTCGAAAACCGTGCGCGCTTCCGGAAAATTCCGGGCCAGATCGCGGCCCATGCCGGCGTATTGAGATGCCTGTCCGGGGAAGATAAAAGCCAGTTGGTTCATTAGGTCTATCCTGCGTATGAAACCGCTCAGGCGCGCGCTAGGGCCGCTGCGGCTGACAATTCCTGTTGGATTTTCTCGTTGACCTTGGAGCGACTTAGGCCCGCGGCCACACGAATGGCGTTCTTGATGGCGTTGGCGTTGGAACGCCCGTGGCCGATGATCACGATGCCTCGAACGCCCAGCAGCGGAGCGCCGCCGTATTCAGTGTAATCCACTTTCTTCTGAAAATCCTTTATGGCGCTGCGGGCCAGGACGTATCCCATCTGCGAGCTTAGCCGACTTTGCAGCGCCCGCTTGAGCATGGTGGCGATGTGCTGGGCCACGCCCTCGCTGATTTTCAGCGCCACGTTGCCCACGAAACCGTCACAAACAATCACGTCCACGTCTCCGGCGAACACTTCGCGGCCTTCGACGTTGCCGATAAAATTCAGCGTGCCCTGCTTGAGCCGCGTGTGCGCCTCGCGCGTGAGTTCATTACCCTTCATTTCCTCCTCGCCGATGGAGAGCACCCCGACGCGCGGCCTGCGCGTGCCGAAAATTGCGCGATAGTAGATTTCTCCCATCACCGCGAACTGCACGAGGTGCTCGGGTTTGGAATCCACGTTGGCGCCCACGTCTAGAAGAACGGCGACGCCACCGCGCGACGTAGGGAACGGGGCCGCCAAAGCCGGCCGATGCACGGAGGGCAGCGTGCCGAGCGTGAGGAGTGCCGTGGCCATCACGGCGCCGGTATTTCCCGCGCTCACCATGGCGTCCGCTTTGCCCTGCTTCACCAGGCGAACCGCCACGTGAACCGAGCTGTCGCGCTTCTTCCGGAACGCCTGGGAGGGCGAATCCTCCATGGTGATAATCTCGCTGGCGGCGACCACTTCGAGTGGCAGGCTCTTCGGATGGCGCTGCAATTCCTGCTTAATTGGAGACTCGAGACCGGTCAGCAGCACACGCACCCCATACTCACGGGCAGCCTGCGCGGCACCCTCGACTTCGGCCCGCGGGGAATGTTCCCCTCCCATTGCATCCAGCGCGATGGTAATCATGGACACACGAAACCGCCCGAGATTCCGGGGGTGTCCCGATTAGCCGCCGGTATCCACGACGGCGCGGCCTTTATAGTAGCCGCAATGCGGGCAGGCCTGATGCGGCAGCTTCCGCTCGTGGCAATTGGAACACTCGCCGATTGTAGGCGGTGTGAGATGGTCGTTCGCGCGGCGCTTGCTGGTCCGTGCCTTTGAATGGCGCCGTTTGGGATTTGGCATATAGACTCCTTTACACGGACCCCTGGAAACGATCCGTTTTCTTTATTTCCGGTGCGTTATTGTTTTTTGAACCAGTCCTGCTTCAGACGGGCCAGAGGCTCGAATCGAGGATCCATCGAGTGACCCTCGCAGCGGCAATCCTCGTGATTCAGATTCGCCCCGCAATGAGGGCAAAGTCCCCTACAATCGGCGCGGCAGATGACCTTCATGGGGATCGCCAGGTTCACTTGCTCGGTGAGAACGTCGGCCAGAAACAGGCCGTCACCCTCGAAAAAAGCTATCTCCGTATCTTCCGCCGCCAACTGCACTTCCTCTTCACCGGGCAATGCGGCCATGGGCCGGTAGTACAGGTCAAAATCCCAGTTGATGTCCTCGGCCACCGTATCCAGGCATCGCGCGCAGACCAGTTCGACTTTCGTCTGCAGTGAGCCGCTGACGCGGATTTGGTCTTCCACCAGTTCCGCCGTGCCCCTTATTTCAAGCGGCTCGATTTGACGGAAATCCGCCGAGTGAAAATCGAGCATCCCGGGAGAATAGCTCGTCCGGATACGAATCTTGCGAAGCACGAGTTCATGGATGTCAAGAAACATCGAAAGGGCCTCGTTTAGGCCGAAGCGTAATTATCGGGGCGCATCTCGCGGTTGTCAAGAAAACGCGAGGAAAAGGCCTGATTCATGCGGCGTAAGCAGCATCGGTAATCGCCCTAAACTGAGCCGTTCCATGAAACTAACGCAGAACCGCGGCCCGCATATATTAGAATATAGCAGGAGTTGTCACATGATTCGGAACCTTGTGAAGGCTGTCGGAATTTTCTGGCGCACGCTTTGGCGCGTGGCGCGGCAGCTTTTCCACGAGGTGACCGGCGCGGCGTTTGCAATGTTCGCCCTCTATGGCGTGATGGCGGCCTGGCGCGGTCATCAGGCTCGGCAGCAAGGATGGATTCTGGCACTGCCGCTTGCATACGCGGTCATGATGGCTGTTTTTGCGATGTCGGCGTATCGCAGTGCGCGCCGTGTGCGTTGATTCCGGAAATTTCCGATGCCCCGCGCGCGCCACGAGACTGAAGAGCCGGTAAAAGACCGGGACTCCACCTCGGTTGTATCGCAGCCCCCCTCCGGAGTGGTGACAATTCCGCCATCACTGCATATTTCTACAACGATTCCGCTTCCCGCTGTTGTGACGAAAGCTGACCTCGGCGCATGGGACCAGGAGCGCGACCTCGGCTATCCCGGCGAATATCCGTTCACGCGCGGCGTCTATCCCACGATGTATCGCAGCCGGCCCTGGACCATGCGCCAGTACGCCGGGTTCGGCTCGGCGGAGGAATCGAACCAGCGCTATCGTTATCTGCTTGACCGCGGCCAAACCGGTCTTTCCGTAGCTTTCGACCTTCCCACGCAAATTGGTCTCGACTCCGATCACGCGCTGGCGCAGGGAGAAGTGGGAAAAGTCGGCGTGGCGATTGATTCTCTCGAAGACATGCAAACGCTGTTCGCGGGAATTCCGCTGGCGCGTGTTTCCACTTCCATGACCATCAATGCTACCGGAGCGATCCTGCTGGCCCTCTACGTGGCCGTGGCGCGGGAACAGGGTGCCGATTTGTCCCGCCTTTCCGGCACGGTGCAGAACGACGTCCTGAAGGAATACATCGCTCGCGGAACGTACATCTATCCGGTGCGCCCGGCGATGCGCATTGTGACGGACATTTTCGCGTGGTGCCGCACGGAATTGCCCAATTGGAACACGGTTTCGATTTCCGGCTATCACATACGCGAAGCGGGTTCCACGGACGTGCAGGAAGTGGCCTTCACGCTGGCGGACGGCATCGCTTACGTGCAGTCGGCAATCGATGCCGGCTTGGCGGTGGACGACTTCGCGCCGCAAATCTCGTTTTTCTTCAACGCGCACAGTAAGTTTCTCGGCGAGATTGCCAAATTCCGCGCCGCGCGGCGGCTCTGGGCGCGTATCATGCGGGAACGTTTCAGTGCCACGGACTCGCGATCCTTGATGCTGCGTTTCCACGCGCAGACGGCGGGTTCCGCGCTGACGGCGCAGCAGCCGGAAAATAATATTGTCCGCGTGGCGCTCCAGGCGCTGAGCGCGGTGCTGGGCGGCTGCCAGTCCCTGCACGCCAACGGTCTCGACGAGGCGCTGGCGCTGCCCAGCGAATATGCCGCGCTGCTCGCGCTGCGCACTCAGCAGATTATCGCCAATGAAAGCGGCGTCGCCAATACGATTGATCCCGCGGGCGGCTCCTACGCCATCGAAAAATTAACCGATGAGATTGAATCCGGCGCCGTGGAATACATTCGCCGCATTGACGCCATGGGCGGAATGCTCCGCGCCATCGAGGCGGGCTACGTGCAGGGAGAGATCCAGCAGGCCGCGTATGAATATCAGCAGGCGGTGGAAAAAGGCGAGCAGGTGATCGTGGGAGTCAATCGCTTCGCCGGCGGCCCCGAAAAGCCCCCGGAAAAGCCCCTAGTCACGCTGCGGATGGACCCGGAAATCGAATCCGCGCAGGTGGCGCGGCTGAAATCCATGCGCGCTCGGCGAAATGCGGAAGAAGTGAACGCGGCGCTTGCGGAAGTCGAACGCCGCGCGGCCTGCACCGACAAGCTGATGCCCGCGATATTGAACGCTGTCGAAGCCTACGCCACGGTAGGCGAAATTTCCGACGCCATGCGCCGCGTCTTCGGCGAATACCAGGAATCCGTGGTTATCTGAGTTCCGTCCGCCCGCGTTTTTGGACGACCACTATGAAAGGCAGTGCAGCAAACAGCCAGACACGACTAGTGAATAGCTGCGGAGCTTTCGACCCGCTCCACCTGCTCTTTTACTTTGAGCCAGCGGTCCCACCCGTATGACTCGGCCGTCGTCTTTATGACTTTGTGCGCGGTATCAATGGCAAGATTCATTTCGTCGCGCTTTACGTCTGGTGTATACCTGACGAAAATCATGACCGTTTCCGAATCAGGATTTGTGATATCCAGCAAGTATCCTGATTGATCGAGCGAGCTGTAGTCTCGCAGCGCGGCCTGAAGGCTCACCGTGAGCCATTCAATTCTCGTCGGTACATATGCCACAGCTCCTGGATGGGTCTTCTCCAAATCCTTTGCGCGCAGATCATGAGAAAATCCGTGATTGCGGGCTAACGCAAATCCGCCTGATAGACAGGCGAAGCCAGAGGCTAACAAAAAGCAAACCATAATCCACGATCGCCTACCTATTGTTCCCATGATGCCGCCCTCCTATATTTGCGCGATACGGCTCGTTACCGACTCCACAGTTGTAGACTGTGGTCAGGGCCAAGCTTAGTCTTCTTCTGATTCCGCCTCCAAGAATTCATCCATCTCTACATCAGATAAACGCAGTTCTTCAATTCGCTTCTTTGTTTTCAACGCCTCAATCATATCCAGTCTCTGGGACAATCCCGCAAGATGTTCCCACTTGGTCGGTTCTGTAGTGCACCCCGCTAAAACTGGACACCTCGATTAGGTAGAATCAGGGCCTCCGGACAGGAGGCAATATGGGCAGAAAACCGAGAGTGGATCGAACTCCCGAG
>Ga0302326_10029462_pt1 | contig 11014 bp, 12 predicted proteins | sample Palsa_T0_3_FD_202264 | JGI IMG/M metagenome (GOLD analysis project Ga0302326, IMG submission 202264) | Peat permafrost microbial communities from Stordalen Mire near Abisko, Sweden - Palsa_T0_3 | ecosystem: Environmental > Terrestrial > Soil > Palsa > Peat permafrost | place: Sweden: Abisko...
TTCGCAGCACCACGTCCATCTCCATGTTGGCGAACGTGGCCCCCACACAGCGTCGGGAACCGCCACCGTACGCAAGCCAAGCGAAGCTGGGCGGCTTGGTTCCGACGTAACGCTGTGGGTCGAAGCGGTCCGGATCGGGGAAGAACTGCGGGTCGGCGTGCAGCGTCGAAATGCTGACGACGATGGTGTGCCCGCGCGGGATGGACCATTCGCCGAGTTCGAAGGCCGGCGCGTGGACGTGTCGACCGACAGCATCGATGACCGTTCGGGTTCGCTGCACCTCGAGGATCGTCGCCTGCCGTAGCTCGTTGCCGTCGGTCTCGGCCTCGGCGACCAGCGCAGTCAGCACTTCGGGGTGTCGGCTGAGCTGTTCGAATGCGAAGCCGAGCGTGGACGCGGTGGTCTCGTGTCCGGCCGCGAGCAGGGTGAGCAGTTCATCGCCAATGTCCTTGCGTGACATGGCCGAACCGTCCTCGTAGGTGCTGCGCAGCATCATCGCCAGCACATCGGTGCGGTGCTCGAAGTTCGGGTCTGACCGCTCGTCGGCGATGAGCTTGTCGAGAACGGCGTCGTAGCGACGTCGGTACTCCGCCAGCCGGCCCCATGGCGAGTAACGACCGTAGTTTCGTGAGGGTTTGGGCAGCGTCGCCAGCCGCGAACCCAACGTCACCCACGGCGGCAGGATCCGCCGAAGCTCGTCGAGCTCGGCGCCTTCGGCACCGAACACCGCCCGCAGGATCGCGTTGAGCGTGATGCGCATCGTGGACGGCACGGTGGCGAACGCCGTCCCCTCCGGCCAGTCGGCGATCTCGCGCAGCGTTTCCTCTTCGATGATCGTCTCGTAGTTCTTGATGCTCTTGCCATGGAAGGGTGGCGCGAGCAGCCGACGGCGCTGCCGGTGATCGTCGTTGTCCAGCGCGAACACCGATCCAGATCCGAGCAACCGGCTCAAGTTGGGCTGAATGTTGCCGAGCACTTCCGGGCTGGCGGTGAAGACCTGTTTGGCCAACTGCGGACTAGCCGCCGCCACCATCGGGCCGTACACCGGTACGTGCAGCAAGAATGCGTCGCCGTAGCGGCGCGCCATCTCGTGCATGAAGCGCCGCCGAACGAACGCGAAGGCCACCCCCTGCAATGCTTTTGGAATTCGTGGCCCAGGGGGCAACGTGCCGGTGGCCGTCGTCGAAGCCGCGCGCGTGTCGATGGTGCTCATCGCGGTGCACTCCCAACATCGGTGTGGTACTGCGCCGTACCACTACTCATTCCGGTATGGTACCGTGTGGTACCAGGTGCTGGCAAGGGTTGAGAGACGCTGGTTTGGCAGAAGGAGGCGCCGTGGCGACGACCGTCGCGAAAGATGCGGCCTCTGAGCCCACCGATGTCGACCCGTTTCGGCAACGACTTCTCGATGGCCTCGCGGCCTCGATCAACGAGCGCGGATACCGCGCCAGCACCGTCGCCGATATCGTCCGGCACGCCAGGACGTCCAAGCGCACGTTCTACGACCAGTTCCCCAGCAAGGAGCAGTGCTTTCTTGAGCTGCTGCACGCCGACGTCGGAAATCTGGGCGAGGACATTCGCGACGCCGTCGACCCCAACGCCGAATGGCAGACCCAGATCCGTCAGGCCGTCGAGGCCTACGTCGGCCACATCGAGTCGCGTCCGGCGCTCACGCTGAGCTGGATTCGCGAGCTGCCTTCATTGGACGCCGCCGCGCGACCGTTCCAGCGTCGCGGTATGCAGCTGCTGACCAACCTGCTGGTGAACCTCAGCGGCAGCCCGGGCTTTGTGAAAGCCGGCCTGCCGCCCCTGACCCAGGCGAAGGCGGTAATCCTGGTGGGCGGTCTACGCGAACTGACCGCTCTCGCGGTCGAGGACGGGCACAGTGTGCGCGACATTGTCGAGCCCGCCGTGGACGCGTCGGTCGCGCTGCTCGGGTATCGGCACTGATCAAGTTGCGGTTGAGCCCAGGATAGTCCCGGTCAACGCAGAGCAAGACAACTACGGGGCAGGCAGATACTTCAGTGGGGAATAACCAACTATGACAAGCAGATCCACCGCTGACCTGACAGCCCGACTCGAGTCAGGCCCGCGTCAGGGTGGCGTCGAGGATGACCTTGACCGGCTTGGTAGTGCCCCATCGGGTGATCCCGTACTCCTTGGGTGACACGACCACGGTGGCCGTGTAGCGGGGTGGGCCCGCTGTGGTCGACCGGGTCGCCTCGAAGGTGACCGACTGGCTGGTATCGCGGATCCGCAGGGTGCCGGTGATGTCGAGCCCGGTGGGCGTTTCAACGACGGCGGTGCTGCTGAACTCCAGGGTTGAAAACGTTGCTGAGGCAAACACGTTATCTGCCCTGAGGTGTTCGTCGCGCAACTTGATGCCGGTGTCCACGCTGTCGGTCCAAATGGTGGCCGAGACCGTGGATTCGGAAACCGAGGAACCGATTGTGATTGTCGACTCATACCGGCCGAAGCGGCCATTCACCTTCATACCGAACGCCGCCTTGGCTTGAAAGCCGATCGACGACGCCGTGGTATCCAAAGTCCACTCGCCGTCGCTCAATTCTGCGTCCACAAAAGACCTTTCACTCCTTGGTACTTCATCCCAGGAACTCCGACTCCAGAACCAGGTCTTTGAGTAGCGTCTGATACTCGACGTGAGTTTTGTGCTCGATGGTCTGCCACTGCTTGCCTTGCTGTTCTTTCATGTAGGAGCGGTATTTGGGTGCGCCGGGGAAGCCGACGTTGTCGGCGACCACGATCGTCCCCGGATGCAGCCAGCCCCGGTTGACTAGCCGCTGCAGGTCGGTCAGGTACACGTTCTTCCAGTGGTCGAGGAATACGAAATCCAAACAGCCCTCAGTGAATCCGTAGTCCTTGGCGAGAACCTCAAGCGTCGTTCCATCGTCGACGGTGCCGTTAATGCAGGTGACGCGATCGCCGAGACCGGCGTGCGCCCACACGCGGCGGGCCACCGAGGCGTTGGCATCGGACTTTTCGATCGAGAACACCTTGGCACCCGGTGCCGCTCGAGCGATCCGTAGTCCGCTGTACCCGCAGTAGGCACCGAGTTCTATGGCGAGCTTCGGATTCGCACGCTTGACGGCGGCGTCGAGCAGCAGGCCCTTCTCTTCGCCGACGTTCATGAGGATCGACTTGTTGTAGGCAAAGTCGTCGATGGCGTCGATCGCGGCATCGACATCGCCCGCGGGTGCGTTGGCAATGACGTACTCGGCCGTCGCCTCCTCCCGGCCGTCACCCATCTGACCCGTCCGTATGACGTTCGGGCCGCTGAAAGCCCCGCGCAGGACCGAGTACCTCAAGAATGGAAACTTCTGTCGCAACGTCCCACTCAGACTCATTGCACCGAAACCTTATCTCCGGGTGCAGACTTCGCCATTAGATCGGCCCTTTCTGTCTTGCTCAGATCCCCGGAACCGTTCCCGCGCGGTCGGGCCGACGGAGCCGGCGAGCGATTTGATTGATGAGGATTTCGGGTTGGCAAAGGGATCGGCGCCACGGTACCCGTGCGCCGGTAGTGCGCGCGCTGGTCTCGGGCGAGTGGAAAATATTGAGAGTCTGTAGGGATCGCTTTGATCATCGCGTGAACTGCCTTGAGGTGCAAGCGATAACGCAATTCGTCCAATCCAGTCCAATCCAGGCACAGCCGTTCGCGGATCACTGGCGGTAGCGCGCCGGTGGTGACCCACAGGATCAATTTCACCAGCGGTGTCTGTACAAGCGGCTTGAGAATGAGTGGTCCCACAACGGTGTTGGCGCGATCAGACAAATGCTTGCTGGTCGGCGGAGGCATCGTTCGGTACATGTGAAAGCCCTCCCGAACCGGACGGCTGTCCTCGAGCACGTTGTTGATCATGTGCTCCCAGTACTGCTGGAATGCGTCCCAATCCGGCGGCACGGGCCTCATGCTGACGCCATAGAGGCGATACCAGTCGATCGATTCGAGGTAGAGGGCTTCTTTGTCAGCCTCTGACAGCGGATAGCCCGTGAGCTCGTACCCAGTCACGATGTCTTCGACGAACGTTGCGTGCGCCCAGAAGAAGGTCTCGGGGTTAAGCGCGCTGTATCGGCGACCGTATTTGTCGACGCCTTTGATGGGGCCATGGAAACTTCGCACCAATTTTCCCCACTCGTGCGATGTGTCCCCCCCGTAGACGACCGACATGATCGGTCCGATCGATCGTTGACCGCGGGCGCGTGGATCCTCGAAAAATACGGAATGATGCTCGACGCCGGCGGCCAGCCCGGGATGCATGTTCTGCAGCATCGCTTCGCGAAGCCCGTTGGACAAGCGATGCACCGGAAGGCGACCGAAGTGCTCCCACACCAACCCCTCGGGGTCCAACGGGGAGGGGGAAAGTTCAGTCATTCTCAAGCTCCTACGAATTCAAAACTGATCCGATCACGTATCAGATATTGTTGACGGTAGTATCTGATACGAACGGGTGTCAACAGTGAGGACTCATGGCGGATGCGGCGAGCTCATCGGTCGCGGCCGTGCCGCGTCCATACCGTGGCGTCAGCGCCACCGACCGGCGTCACCAGCGCCGCCAACGACTGATCGATGCCGGCCTGCAACTCTTCGGAACGCGGGGAATCGCGGCCGTCGGAATCGTTGACGTCTGCGCCGAAGCTGGACTCACCAAGCGGTACTTCTACGAGAATTTCGCATCGATAGACGCGCTCGCCGACGCGGTTTTCGAACACGTGACGGGCAATCTCGTGGCAATAGTTGCTCCGGCGATCGAGATCGGCGCCGGTCGTGACCCCCGCCCCGCGCTCACGGTCTACATACGCGCCCTCTTGAGCGATCCCAGGGTAGTACGGTTGCTCGCGGTTGAGTCCCAGACCGGGCCACTCAAGAAGTACCGCGACGGATTCCCAACGCGCGCAGTCGAACTCTGGTTCGCCTTCGCCGCCGCCGACGAGGACATGCCCCCACCGCAGGACATGCGACTCAAAGCGTACGGATTCGTCGGAGCCGCACAACAAATCGGCATGGCATGGCTGGACGGACATCTTCCGCTGACCATCGACGAGGTCATCGATCAGCTTGTCGACATGTTCTACCGAATTTCCGATATCGCCCCGCCCTCCCCGTCGGACGACGAACCGGGTTCTTTGCAGCGGTAGGCGGCACGATTTCGCTATGACCCACCGTACTGAGCGCCGAACTGGGGACCCGGTGGTGCTCCGGAGCAACTCTGGCGCCCGAAAACCGCGACGCAGACGCGGCCGCTCGCCAGCGCGTTCGTGGCGGAGATGCTAGCCGCCCCGGGTCGATGATCAGTAACTTCGACGCGGTGCGGGTCCCCTCAGCGACGATCCAGTTCGCCGTCGCAGATGGCACGTGGCAAAAGGGTCGCGCGAAGACCGTGAGGTCGAAATAGCCGTCGGGCGCATCGATAGCGGTGGCATCACACACCAGCGCGCGGGGATGATTGCCCAAGTCGCTAAGGGCGAGGTTGCCAACGACCATCGGATCCAGGGCGGTGACCGTCACTTCGACGTTGGGGTGTTGGTCCAGCAGTCTGCGCGACAACCCACCATTGTCCGACGCCAAGTCCAGGATCTTCGGGGCGACGCAGTCGGTGACGTGCCCCAAGGCGATGTCGGCGATAGACACCGAACATCGATGTGCAAGTGGTCATTTGGCTCTTTCCCGGGCAGGAATCAGGCCGCGGTCTATCGGCTTGGTCGGGTGGCTCTGAACATTTCGGAGGTAACTGGCCCGACAGGCGCCGCGGGCCAGCTTGCCGCTGGTGGTGCGAGGGATGGCGCCGGCGGCCACCACGAGCACGTCGGCCACCGCAAGGGTGTGGCGTCGCGCGATCGCCGCCCGGATCGCCTCGGTAACCATCGCGTGCTCGGCGCGGCCCGCGCCGACTGCCCGTTCGGCGATGATCACCAGCCGCTCGCCGGTGTCGTCGGTGACGGCACCGGGTAGCTCATTGGCCGGCACCGAGAACGCCACGACGAACCCTGAACGTACCGCCGTTGAGGATTCCGAGACCGTCGCCTCGATGTCCTGCGGGTAGTGGTTGCGTCCGTCGATGATGACGAGGTCTTTGATCCGGCCGGTGATGTACAGCTCTCCGTCGAGATACACGCCAAGGTCACCGGTTCGCATCCAAAAGCCGCTCACCGCAGAGCCTTCGGCATGGCTGCCGTGTTCAAGCTGTGATTGCAGCTTATTGCGGAACACCAGGTCGGTTTCGTCGTCCCGCCCCCAGTAGCCCCGGCCGATGTTGTCGCCCTGCAACCAGATCTCGCCGATTTCGCCGTCGGGGAGTTCGGCGCCAGCGTCGGGGTCAGCGATGACCGCCCATTGGCTGGGTATCACCTGGCCGCAGGAGACGTGGGCCACCGCGGTGGGGGCGTCGGGCGTCACCAGCACGGCCCGGTGGGCGCTGAGCTGCTCGCGGTCTAGGTAGATCACGCTCGGCCGGGCGTCGGGCGCGATGCTGGCCACAGACAAGGTTGCTTCGGCCATACCGTAAGACGGCTTGATCGCGGTGGGCGGCAGCCCATATGGACCGAACGCATCGGTAAACCGCTCAATCGCGGCCATGGTGACCGGTTCGGATCCGTTGAGCAGACCGACCACATTACTGAGATCCAGGCTTTCGCCGTCGGTCGGTAAGCCGCGCTGGGCGGCGAGTTCGAAGGCGAAGTTCGGGGCAGCGGCGAAGGTGCGGCCGTGCGCCGACTCGGCGGCTAGCGCCTTGATCCAGCGGTGCGGTCGCCGCACGAATGCCAACGGCGACATCAGCGTGATATGGCCACCACACAACGCCGGGAACATGATCATCATCAAACCCATGTCGTGATAGAGCGGCAGCCAGCTGACGCTACGGATGTTCATGTCCAGGCCGCCTGCCATGATCATTTGCAGGACATTGGTGCACACCGCGCGGTGGCTGATCTGTACACCGGTCGGCATTCGGGTGGAACCCGACGTGTACTGCAGGTAGGCGATGTCATCGGTGCCCAGCGTTGCAGGGATGAACGTCGAGCCCACCGCGTCGGGCACCGCGTCAACGGCGATGACCCGCGGTCGCCGACGCGGCGGAAGTCTCTTCAGGAACGCCCGGATGGGTTCGGCCGCGACGGTCGTGGTGAGCACCACCGAGGGACCGGCGTCGTCGATCACCGCGTCCAGCCGCTCGCCATGCCCGGGCAGCTCCGGTGCGAACAGCGGGACAGCGATGTTGCCGGCCGCAATGGCTGCGAAGAAACCGACCACATAGTCCACACCCTGCGGAGCCAGAATCGCCACCCGTTCACCTGGCGAAGTCACCTGCTGCAGGCGGGCACCCACAGCGCGCAACCTGGCTCCCAACTGGCTCCAGGTCAGTTCGACCGCCAGTCCCTCGTCGTCCCGCGTGTAGTCCAGATACCGGTATGCCGGCGTATCACCATAAGCGGCAATGTGTCCCGGGAGATTTGACATCAACGTCACTTCGTCGGGCAGCGCGATGTTCCCCGTCGAATCCAAATAGTCATCGATCCTGGGCTTGGTCTCCCGGCCGGTCATACGGCCCTCCTCACGATCTGTTTTCACGCCGGATAGAAGCTCGCCATTGAGCTCTCGCCGCACACTGGCTGAGTCCGCGGCCACCTGGATCTCGCCTCAGGCGAACAAGAGGCGCCCACCAGGTGAGCGCAGCTATCCATCAATCGGTGCAACGGCGACCCATGTCATGTCGATTAATTCGTCCTCCTCCTAAGCTCGTGATCATCAAGCGGAGCATTGACTTCCATATTACCTGCATGCTAGTTCCCGCAAGGTCCACGCGCATTCGGACGCGCGGGTAAGATATTCTTTTTCCGATGTACAGCAACTAAATTCAGCGACACGGGAAGGGTCGGGCAGTCGGGGTGTCGCCCGGTAAATTCTAACTGTAAGCGGATCACCAGCTCCGTTTATGAAGGCGCTCGACGCGGACACCATCCGGATCGCAGGTCCTCGCCAGCAAAGCGCGCTAGAGTTTGGGCGTGAGCGAGCCCACATTGCGCCGGGATGCCGCCCTGAATCGCGCCCGGCTTTTGACGGCCGCCGAGGAGGTGTTCGGCGAGCATGGATTCAGCGCCAGTGTGGAGGAGGTCGCTCGGCGGGCCGGTGTGGGCATGGGCACTCTGTATCGTCGGTTCCCCACCAAGGATGCGCTGATCGCCGAGTTGGTCGGACAATTCGTCGTCGAGTTCGCCGAGCAGGTCGAAGCGGCCAGGCTGGTGTCCCGGGGAATGGGGCTCGAACAATTTTTGTACCGTGCGGGCGAGATGCTGAGCAAACGCCGGGGCTTGCTGCTGCTGGCCAAGACCTTGGGCGCCTTCCAAACCGACCAAATCACCGTGAAGTTGCGGGCCTGCATCGGCGATCTGCTAGCCGACGCCCACAAGTACGGACGCATCAGCCCCGACATCAAAGTCACCGACGTCGACCTGGCTCTGTGGTCGATGGCTGCAATCATGCAGGCGTCCAAAGACGTAGCGCCCGCAGCCTGGCGCCGACAGCTAGCGATCATGCTGGCCGGCATGCGGCCCACAGCGGAGCCGATCGCAGAACCACCATTGACAGACGTGCAAGCCGAACACGTCCGCGCCAGCGTGGCGTCGCGAAATCGACCGAACCCCAATGGATCTGGTGGCTCTGATACCTGCGCATGAGCCGACCATCAGGGACCCTTCCCGAAGCCGGACGGACTGGTGCCCGCGACTTAGCTGAATGGGTGCGGGGCGACAGCATCGCGGTCGTTTGGGCGGGTCAGTTCAGCTCTGAACGCGGCCAAATCGTCGTCGAGATCCGGCACCGTTAACAGGTTGCGGTCGATCACGCCCGCGATCCACATCAGCAGTCGGTCGAGGAGCATGTTCATATCGGGGTCCTTTCATCGGATTGTTTGCACGTCGGTGATCTCGCGCAGCGATCGTCAGGCGCGAGGATCACCCTCGAAACGACGTGACGGGGACTGCCGAAGGAACGCCAGCCGTCGCAGGGCACAGCGCAACTAACGCCACGTGGCCAAACTGTGGTGCGTCCGTCGGGTATCCGGCCCGAAACCATCCGACAATGTTGTTCAGCATTCCCGAGCGAAGCGTGGTGCCGTTCATGTGAATACTCCATTTCGAGGTGGTGTTTGCAGTTGCGAGCCGGTATCGACAAGCCTCCCGACACCGGTGAAGCGAGGCACCGAGCGTGAGTCGGTGAGGACTGCTGCTTTCATGACCTCGCTCCTTTGCGGACACTGCGTGATTTAATTGCGTGCGCCAACAACTATATACTTGCTCGCGCGGGCAATCAAGAGGGAAATCGCGGGCTATTGGAGGCGGGCGGTCTGGTCGAACCTAACGAAGTTGTGGCGGCTTGATTGGTCTCCTCGAACGCTGCCTATTCACCGCCCCAATCGCCCGTTCGGCGACGACCCGCGCCGCCGCAGATAGCCGTCCGCGAACAACACTGCCCAGCCGCCACTGGAGTAGCGCCAAACTTCTGGACTGGGGCGTCGCAGAACCGGACAACAAGCACGCGATCGTCCTGCTCGACAGTCAAAGTGTCCAGATCGAGATCCCTTGCGAGCCTTGCCAACATCGGTCTCTAGTCCTCATGCGTACTTGACGACGTTGCGCTGCGCGCCGAGGTCGATTGCCCCGTCATCGGTCGCCACCGCGGCCTCGACGACGTCGCCGTGGCGCAGATATTTCGGGTTCTTGGCTTGGGCTGAGAAGAAGGTCTTCCACTTGAGCTGGTCGGGCAGCAGCGACCCGATGATTTGAAATGGCTTGGGCGGTGCGCTGATCGCCGTGCCGACCGGGGTCCCGGTCAAGACCAAGTCGCCGGCATCGAGCCGTTGAAAGCGAGACAGCGCCTGCAGGGCCTGCACGGGCCGATAGATGATGTCGCCGTCGACAAGCATGTCCTGGCGGATCTCGCCGTTCACCCGTAGTCGCAGTCGCAAGTCACCGAAGCGCTTGAGCTCGTCGCCGTTCAGCAGTACCAGCGCAGGTCCGACCGGAGTGAACGTCGGATACGACTTAGCTTCGTAGAACTGCGTTTTGGTCAACTGCACGTCACGCGCCGAGACGTCGTTGGCCACCACCAGCCCGCAGATGTGGTCCGAGAGGTTGGCCTCGGTGATCATGGTGCCGACGGGCACATCACGGCCGATGACCAGACCGATCTCGACCTCGTAGTCCAGCAGCCGGACATGCTCGGGTTTGACGATGTCGTCCAATGGGCCGCTGATGGAGCCGGATGCCTTGCGGAAGAAGGCCAGCGGGTCGGTTGCCGGGTTGCGCCCGGCGTCTTTGGCATGGGAGGCGTAGTTGGCCAGTTGCGCCACCACCCGGCACGGCACGGTGATCGGGGACACCAGCTGCAGGCCGTCCACCGGCACGGTGTCGCTGCTGTGGGCGGCGGCCTCGATGGCGGATCGGTCGGCCAGTAGCTGGCGCGTGGTGGTGGCGGTGGTGGCGACTTGAGCTGCCCCGGTTGGGTTCTGCACCCACCAGGCGTCGGCGGTGCGCAGTATCGAGAAGGTCATCGGGGGTCCTTGAGTTGTCGGTGGTTGGGGTCAGGAATTGGCCACGCTGAGCATGCCGCGCAGGCTGGCCAGGTTGAATTCGTTCTCGGCGCGCAGCGCGCTGATCACCGAACGAAGCTCGCGCAGGGATTCGCGGCCGGGCGCGATGCCGAGGAAGTCTTTTGTGATCCGGGGTCCCCATTGGTAGAGCCCGGAGGTGGTGAAGGGAGCCCAACCTGGCTCGAGGCTGCCGTCGAACATGTCACCGTCGCTGAAGTGCTCGACCAAAAATCCGTCGGGATCGCGCCAGTAGTCGAAGATCTGGCTGCCCAGGATGTGTCTGCCGATTCCCCACGAGCGGTGATAACCGAGTTCGGCCAGGTAGCGGCCGCCGGTGGCCATCGCGTCGATGTCGCTGACTTGGTAGGCCGAATGGATGTAACGGTTGGCCGGGCCCAGCGCCAACC
>Ga0302326_10029464_pt1 | contig 11014 bp, 10 predicted proteins | sample Palsa_T0_3_FD_202264 | JGI IMG/M metagenome (GOLD analysis project Ga0302326, IMG submission 202264) | Peat permafrost microbial communities from Stordalen Mire near Abisko, Sweden - Palsa_T0_3 | ecosystem: Environmental > Terrestrial > Soil > Palsa > Peat permafrost | place: Sweden: Abisko...
CTCTTGCTCTTTGATTAATCCAAACCACTTCGCTTCCGCTTCCGCTTCGCCTATTCTCATACCGAAAGCTTCCACCTTCAGCTCTAGGCAGACAAGATGCGGTTGGCGTACCGCTCACGACATTTCAAGTCTTTCCGACTTTGAAGGCAGAAAATAAGTGTGAGTAGTATCTCCCGCTATCCAGATCTCCTCGAGGAAATACTGGTCGCCGCATTTGTGGAACACAACCTTGGTCGTCTCCGACGGTTGACTGTCTTCATCAAACCCTGTCGTGGCAAAACCGGAATTTGATTCACCTCGAATGGTGGCGATGTTTCGGTAGTCCACGCTTATGGTATATAGGCCAGGACTGAAGTGCTGAGCTCCGTCCTCAAAAGCAAATGGCACCTTGACTTGCACTTTGCCTTCCAGATCTTGTGCGTGTGACGCCGCCGAAAATGGTGCGCCTGCGAAGATGATGGCGAGAAGGACTGTGCGAACCTTCGATATTTGCAGTGTGCTCATACTGTTTCTCCGTGTGGGGGAGGCGTCAAAGCGACCGCCCTCATTCCAGTAGACGCGAATGCCATACGGGAGTACGGGTCGCTTGACACTTCTCGACACGCGATTTCGGAGAACAGTTGTGAGTTGTTGGCGTCTCCGACGGGATTTGAACCCGTGTTAACGGCGTGAAAGAACACTATCAACTCGCAATATTAAGGCACTGTTGAGAATCGGAATGCATCGGAAAGAATCCGTTCTTGAAACGCTGTCTCTTCCACCAGAAGTCCTCGCCGATTTAAGCGAACTTGATGCCGCAACAAACGAACGTACAATCGCAGAGGGCGGTGGCAACAACGCCATCGGCCCGGGCGAATTACTGTATGGTGTTCCTGAAGCCCACATCGTCAACGCCGCGTTTTCCCACCACGGTCCGCACGGCGGCCGATTTCACAGTCCGCAGCCCGGTGCCTGGTACGCAGGCGTGGAACTTGAGACCTCAGTTGCAGAAGTGGCCTTTCACAACAGACGCTTCCTCGAAGATGCGCGATTGACTGGCCAGTACGCTTTTGACTATCGGGACTCTCTCAGCGATTTCTCCGGTCAATTTCATTGTCTTGACTCCAATGAGTCGCAAGCCTGCCTGCAGCCTGGTCCCATCCCACAATGCTACGGTGCATCGCAGGCACTGGCTAACGCGCTCTTGTGCGCAGGCTCAAATGGTATTGTCTATCCGAGCGTCCGCCACTCCTCGTGCTGTCGCCGGCCGTGCCCAACACGGTCATGATGTCCGCGCCCGCGTCGAACGCCAAATCAGCTTCCAGCTCGCCGGCGTCCATCGTCTTCATGTCTGCAAACACGAGCTTGTCAGGATAGGCTGCCTTCACATTGGTGACGACGCTCAGTCCTTGCTGTTTGATCAGCGGGGTTCCCAGTTCGATACAAGACAATCAGATCTTGATTTCGGCTTCTGATGAATTCCTGAGCCAGGCGTTTGGTTACTACTGGTTGATGACTGGTGAACCAGTCCGTCTCCGAGTTCCCCCAGTCAGATTTATGTCGTCTTCCTTTTCATTGAGCATTGCCACACCTTTAAACAGGACTTGGCGTTGAGTGAGAGTTTCATGGAGATACATCCATCCACGTATCGTTTCGAACTGCTCTTTGTTCATTGCACTTAGCTCACCACTTCCGCGTGAAGGTCGCGAATTGCAGGCCCTATCGTTTCCGCCACCTTCGTCGCCGCCCTTGTGATTTTTTTTGAGGTGAATTTTATGCGTTCTACCCCTGTGAAATTTCAGGTTGGAATTAAGCCTTGACATTCAAAAACAAGCGCTTTAAACTCGCGCCTTGCGAAAACTATGGGCTCGGAGTGACGGCCGCTGCCAGTCCTGAAGACGCTAGAACCAGCGCCTGGGGTATACAGACGCTCGTCAGTTTTCGGACTGAATTGCACCACTTTCAGGGCACACCCCAAACCCTGGACTTTCGATTGACCCAGCTCTTGCCACTACCTATGAAGAAAGTACAGACCAGCAAGCTGCAGAATAAGTTGAGCAAGCAATCTTTTCATTCGACGTTAACTACGTCCTTTAAGGGGAAGAAGATCATGGCTGCAAAAGCTGAATTAGCACCGACCATCACTGCGCAGACTATCAAAGCTGCACAGGAAGCACTCAACAACGCCCCGTCCATGAGCGACGCACCGGGAGTCGATAAAATCCGCGAGTTGCTCTTCGGAAACCAGATGCAGGACTACGACCGCCGTTTCGCGGTCATGGAAGAGCGCTTTCTACAAAAGATGCGCGATATGGAAGCCGAGTCCAGTCGCGCCATTCAGAGCATGGAGTCCTCGGTGAAGAAACAGCTGGAATCGTTAGCCAGCCAGATTCGGCAGGAGCAGGATCATCGCGGGGAGGCGGACAAGGAGTTGGGCCGCGGCCTTCGGGAACAGATCCAGGGCTTGGAGAAGCACCTCAGCAAGGTCGCCGACCAACTGGCCAGCCAGGACCGGGACTTCACTGAGAGATTGAGCCACGAATCGCAAACGTTGCGCGAAGAGAGCCGGCGACGGACCGACGACACGCGCGCGGCCATAGAGCGGATGCTTGCTGAACTGATGCATGTCAAAACCGACCGCAGTCTGCTGGCCGGGCTATTCGTTGAAATTGCCCGATGCCTCAACCAGGACACGACGGCTAAGGCGAACGGAGGCGGCCAGCGAGCCTGAACCGAGTGGGCCGCCCCCACGCCGGTTTTGAACGGAATATCGCGATCGGAGACACCGTGAGTTCTAGTGTTTCCCTGCTCGACAGGGACAGTTCGGATCCCCCGTTCTTACAGCCTGATGATGCCCGCGCCAAACGGCTCGCCGTGCTGCTATTTGAGGTAGCGCGCAGCCTGGATCACGACCTGGCGACGGCGCTCCCCAAGTTCGAAGGGGATCCGAAACTGGAGGCGCTGCGCAGCTTGATTCTCGAGCAGGATCGAGCCGCGATCGCCAGGCTGCAGCAAAAGTTTGATGATCCGCGGCAGTTCGCTGGAGCCGTCAGCTCCGTGCTGGCCGACGCCTTCACCCTTGCCGGAGCGAGAGACGAGCAACTGGCCAAGGCGCTGGCGCCAATCCTGGAGCTGGCGACCCAGGCATCGATCCGTAAAAATCCAGGCACCCTGGTTGGCATCCTCTACCCCCTGATGGGATCGGTGGTCCGTAAATCCATCGCCGAGTCTCTTGACGGTACGCTGCAACGCCTGAACCAGGCGTTCAAGCACAGCTTCTCGTGGCAGGGATTGAGGTGGCGTCTGGAGGCGTTGCGCAGCGGAAGCAGCTTCGCCGACGTGGTGCTCAAACACACGGTGCAGTTCCGCGTCGAGCACGTCTTCTTAATTCACCGTAAGACCGGCCTTCTCATCGAGCACGTAGCGGCGCCGGAGGTGACCTCACAGGATCCCCAGCTGGTTTCTGGCATGCTGTCGGCCATCCAGGACTTCGTGCGCGACTCGTTCGAGGGAACCAATAAGAGCGGGGGAGGCGGCATCGATACCCTGCGGCTTGGCGACGTGCTGTTGTGGTGCGAAGAGGGACCATTCGCGTTCCTTGCCGCCGTCATTCGGGGCAATCCGCCCGAATCGCTGCATGCGGCACTGCGCGAAACACTGACCAACATTCACGACCAATACCGGAGTCAGTTGGAAGAATTCCAAGGTGACTCCGCAACTCTGGGGGACCTGGTCACGCCACTGCAACGTGACCTGCAGCAACAGGAACGGCCGCGCGAAACGCGGTTGTCCCCCTGGCTCTGGATCTTGCCCCTGGTGTTGTTGCTTCTGGCCGGCGGGTGGGTGATTCAGCGGACAATTGTCCGGCTTCGCGTCGACGCGTATGTTCAGCGGCTGCGTGAGGAGCCAGGCATCGTGGTCGCCAACGCGGAATTGCGCAACGGAAAATGGCAAATTTCCGGTTTGCGTGATCCCCTGGCCGCCGATCCCGCCGTGTTGCTGTCGCAGTCGCGTCTGGATTCCAAACGTGTCGCCTTTCACTGGGAGTCGTACCAGGCGCTGAACCCGGCGATCGTTCTGCGGCGTCTTGCTGCCAGTCTCAATCCTCCGCCCTCAGTCTCTTTGTCATTGAAGGGCGACACGGTCGAAGCCACGGGAAGCGTTCCACAGTACTGGGTCGAGCGGGCGAGAACGCTGGTCGCAGCGCTGCCCGCGGGTTCTCCTAAGGTCGATCTCAGCGCTCTCCGCGACATTCAGGATCCGGAATTTATTCGTCTGCGCAATGCGATCCAGGGGCATATTATTGCGTTCGATTCCAATGCAGACCGGCCCGCGCGGGGCGAGGACGCCACGCTGGATGCTGTTGCCGACGAGTTCCGCCAACTGATGGGCGTGACCAAGCGTCTTGGTTTCTCTGCTCGCATGATGATTTCCGGCCACGCGGATGCCGTCGGCAACGAAACGGCGAACCTATCCCTCAGCGCGGCTCGCGCCGAGGTTGTCCGCTCGATGCTTAAGGCGCGGGGCATCGCTCCGGAACTGCTGACCGTGCGCAGCGCCGGCCCACTCGAACCCTTGTTGGCTCCCAACGGCAAAGCAACCGCCGCGATGAATCGGAGAGTGACATTCACCGTGATTGCCAGCGAGTAGAGATCTTTATGCTGCAGAAGAAAGTTTGTTTGTTGGGGGGCTTCGGAGTCGGTAAGACCAGCCTGGTTCGCCGCTATGTGCAAAGTATCTTTTCCGACGCATACTTGACCACCGTTGGCGTCAAGATCGAGAAGAGGATGGTGAGCGTTGGCGCCGCGGAGGTCGCTCTTATCCTCTGGGATATTGCGGGCGAGGACGGCGTTACCGGAATACGCACAAGCTATCTTCGCGGCGCTGCGGGATATCTCCTGGTCGTCGATGTCACGCGGGGTGAAACCCTCGAAGTTGCCAAGTCGATACAGGCCCTGGTGACTTCGGAAATAGGTTCGGTCCCTTTTCTGTTCCTTTTCAACAAGACGGATCTGAAGGAGGACTGGGACCTCCCGGAACAGTCCCTCGAAGACCTGAAGGACGCGGGACACGAAGTTCTCCGGACCAGCGCCAAGACCGGTGAAGGAGTGGAAGAAGCATTTCAGGCGCTCGCGAAGCGCATGGTGTCGTGACCGATGCTAGATATACCGGACCGCATTTCAGAATGGCTGCTGTTCCTCGTTAAGTCCCAGCGTTCCATAGCCCATCTTCTCATCAACAACGAACTGGTCCTGATCAAAGCAGGCGGAGAGCTCGAATACTACGGACTGGCGGATCTAAAGCTCCAGCATTCTGCGTCCGATCAATTGCCATTCCTGGAAGGTCTGCTGCCCTTAGCGGAAACACCCTTTCTTTTAGAGTCCGTGGGGATGCCTGGCGGAAGTGTGGCGGACGTTCATCTTTTTGCCGACGAAGATATGACGTGGGTCGTGCTCCTCGACGTGACTGTGGAACATGACCATGCCAGGAAAATCCAGCAGAAGGCGTACGACATGACGCTGTTGAGCCAGCGCGAGGCACGCCTCATTGCAAAGCTCGATGCCGCGCACAAGGAGCTGACGCTGACCCACCGCGACTTGGCCGAATCCCGTGATGAGCTTCTACGCATCCACAATCGGCTGCAGCAGGAATTGCACGATGCCGAGCGCTATGTTCTTGCGCTCTTGCCGGCGCCCGTCGCGGAGCCTTTCGCCGTTGAGTGGCTCTTCGTTCCTTCCACGGAACTGGGAGGAGATTCCTTCGGTTATCACTGGATCGATGGCGAGCACTTTGCCCTTTACCTGCTGGACGTCTGCGGACACGGCGTCGGTTCGGCGTTGCTGTCCATTACGGTGACGAATACGCTGCGGTCCGGCGCGTTGCAGAACACCGATTTCCGTATACCGGAAGCGGTACTGGGCTCGTTGAATCAGGCTTTCCAGATGGAAAGTCAAGACGGTCTCTATTTCACCATCTGGTACGGCGTCTACCACCGTCCTACAGGAAGGCTGCGCTATGCAAGCGCCGGGCACCCACCACCAATTCTGGTGAGCGGTGCAAGAGAACAGCGCGGCAAAGCGAAGTCGCTGCCGGCCGTTGGTTGTCCTGTGGGTTTTTTGCCGGTCGCCACTTACGAGCGCAAGGAGTGTACTCTCGCCGGCCCTGCGCGGCTGTTCGTCTTCAGCGACGGCGCTTACGAAATCATACGGCCGGACGGGACCATACTGGAATTCGAAGCTTTCGAAGAAGTCCTCACCCGCGCAGTTCCGGAAGGCGCATCGGAACTGGAAGAACTCCTCCAGTTCGCTCAAGACGTCCACGGCTCGCAAGACCTGGATGATGATTTTTCAATAGTAAAGATGACAATCTAGGGAACTGGGGGGCGGACGGAAAGTTTACCTGATGCTTTGGTGATACGCGAATCAGAGGGCACCCACTAATCAGTTCTTGATCAGTGCATTGGCGATTTTTGCATCAGTCGTATGACGGGACCTGACGACTTCCGAATCTGCGATCCCACGGAAGTGATTCCACCGTACGCGGATCACATCTTCGGCTTGACTAGCGCCTGATAAACGACCGGACGGCTAAGTTGCTCCACATCGGGTTGCCCGGGACCAAACATTCTTTGCGTCATGCCTATAAAGATCAGGTCGTTCGTGGGATCGATCCAGAACCAGGTGTCGGCCGCTCCGAGCCAAAAGAACGTGCCTTTTCCCACAACTTCGTCAGCTTCGAGCGGATCGGTGAAGACCGCGCAATCGTAGCCATACCCCATGCCCGGGCGGATAGTCTCTGGCCCAACGGAGAACTCGCCTGTCATCAGTCTGGGGGCAAGATGGTTTGCGGTCATGAGCGCGACCGAGGCCGGCGAGAGGATGCGCTCGCCGTCAAGTTCGCCCCGGTTCAGAAGCATCTGAGCGAAGCGCATGTAATCCTGCGCCGTAGAGACCAGGCCTCCGCCGCCCGAAGGCATGATAGGCGGCGTCACAAAACGGCCGTCTGGCCTGCTGGCGACCATCGCGCCTTTCTCGTCCCCTTCGTAGAGCGTTGCAAAACGGTCCCACTTCTCTTTGGGAACATAGAAGCCTGTGTCTTTCATTTTGAGAGGCCCGAATATATGCTGCTGCATGAAATCGGGCAAGGGAAGGCCCGACAATTTCTCAACGATATAGCCCTGGATATCCATGGAAACGCTGTATTCCCAGCGGGTCCCCGGCTGGTAAAGCAGCGGAATTTTCGCCAGCTTGCCGATCATCACCTGAAGGGATTGGGATTGCAGGACGTGTTCGTCCTGGTACATCTTGTCGACCGGCGTGTGCCCGAAGATCCCGTAGGTGAAGCCCGCGGTGTGGCTCATCAGCTCACGCATGGTGGGAGAGTGGATGGGGTCTTCCAGAATCATGTTTCCGCTCTGATCGAGGCCCTTGAAGACTTTCAGTTGGGCGAACTCGGGGATGAACTTCGAGATGGGATCCGAAGGCCTCCATTTGCCCTCTTCGTAGAGGATCATCATGGCAACGCCGGTAACCGGCTTGGTCATGGAGAAGATGCGGAAGATGGTGTCCGCCGTCATGGGTGTGGCTCTGGCGATATCCTTCTTGCCATATGCTCGCTCCTCGACCACTTTGCCGTGGCGCGCAAGAAGTGTCACAACTCCGGCAAGCTCTTTCTGATCCACCTCGCGTTGCATAGCTGCGTGAAGACGATCGAGTCGCCCAGACGAAAAGCCCAGCGTCTCCGAGCTATTCCCAGGAAGACCTGGGGCCTTTTCCGTCTGCTGCGCGTGGGTTTGGTGCGCGCATGTGACGCAGAGCAGAGCGGTCAGGCACGATACCGCGAAAGGTGAGATCTGTTTGTCTTTCATTTGTCCTGGTCCTTTTGTTGAGCACGAAATGAGGCGGGGGAGCAATCAGGACCGAGTATAGTCCGTTCAGTATCGAATCACGGGGATCCAGAAGCGTCGTAGGGGCACACGAATGAGACCTCTTCATTGGTTCGGCTATTGGTTGTGCATAGGCGTGGGTATTGGCGTCAATCCAGACACGGCTTCAGAAACTGCCAGTAGAGTACCTCCTGTGGACTAGCAAAGGAGGCGTGCTATCACCGATCCACTAACCCTCGCAGGCGCAGGTTTGCTGTTAACGCTGGTTGCAATCTTAGCCGGCTGGGGCCCTGCGCGCAGAGCGTCCTGCATTCAGCCAGTGCAGGCATTGCGACATGAATAATAAAGTCAGTCGGCGAAAAACCGCCGAGTCGCTCGTCTACCCAAAGCATTCCCGCGGCTCGCGAAGCTAAGAGGTTCCGAGACGCAAACAACCATCCGCACCGACTCGCTTTATTAGTCCTCAAACGCCCTAGTCTTCACTGATTTCCAATGGGGCCTTCCACTTGGACGAAAAGTCGGCAGCTCTTACAATTGGCAGGTCTCGGACCAATGGGAAGCCAGATTTCCGCCAAGCCGGTTATTCGGCAACTTGAGACCGAGCTGATTGGTAAGCACTAGACGACTCGGTGTTAGCGGCCATCTATAGACAAATTGACCTTCTAGTGCCAACGTACAGATCAATCGGAAACCGCTGACAAAGCTCGGCGCGCATCCGGTGAACACGGTGCTGCTTTGCTCGGCGCACCTAAACATTCAGGCCGCTGTGGAAAATGGCACTTACCGGAATGCTGCATTAATCGATTATCTGCAACTAAAATTGACGAATGGAAGCGACACCGCGGTTAGCCATCGTCGGTGCGGGTCTTGGCGGACTAACCTTGGCCCGCGTGCTCAACGTACACGGCGTCGGTGCTGTTGTCTTTGAAAGCGAAGTCTCGCCAGAGGCACGAACTCAAGGGGGCACTCTCGACATCCATGCTGAGTCGGGCCAGCTTGCTCTACACGAAGCCAGACTCGACGGAGAGTTCCGGACGCATATGCGCGCGGAGGGTGAAGATCTGCGAATCGCCGATCGGAACGGGCACGTGCTGGTCGACAAAATCACTCCTGAAGACGCACCGCCTAATCGACCAGAAATTGACCGCGCGGACCTGCGACAGATTTTGCTCGACTCTCTTCCTGACGATACGGTTCGCTGGGGACGGCGACTAGTGCGTTGCAGGCCTCTTGCAGACGAACGCTACGAACTCGAACTTGAAGACGGCAGCATGGAAGTCTGCGACCTCCTGGTCGGTGCCGATGGCGCTCATTCGCGGGTACGCCCGCTGCTAACCGACGTAGCTCCCGAGTTGACAGGGGATACCCTCATCGAACTGAGCATTGCGGACGTGGACCGCACCCACCCGGAGATCGCGAAGATGATTGGCCGCGGCTCATTCTGGGTACTCGCCGATCAACGCAGCTTGGGAACGCAGCGCAATGCCCACGGCCGCGTCCGCGTGTATCTCACCCTAAATGCAGAAAGAGATGCGGTCGCGCTCAGGAGCATTCCGTTTGAAGATCCGCCGAGAGCCCGAGCTGCTCTGGCCGAAGTACTGTCGGGATGGTCCACAGACCTGATCGCCTTGCTCTACGCGTGTGATGGACCGGTTATTCCTCGTCCAATCAAAGTGCTTCCGATTGGCTTGAGATGGCAGCCGACTCCTGGCGTAACCTTGGTCGGCGATGCCGCACACCTCATGCCGCCCGTCGGCGAAGGGGCTAATCAGGCAATGCTCGACGGAGCCAAGCTGGCATTAGCCATGGTCGAGAACCCCACCACTGCCTTTGCCGCGTACGAAGCCGAAATGTTCGCACGCACCAGCGCTATCGCCCGGGAGTCTGCCGAAACTGCAGCCATGCTTCAATCACCAACCGCAGCACAAGACATGGCCCGCTTCTTCGGCAGTGGGTGACGCGTCAGTTTTCATCGCCTGTTCACGTTTGCCTTTCGTTATAAGAATTTTACTGAGATTAGAGCAGCAGTTCTTTTTCATCTGGAATGGCGATGCGACAGACTTCGTAATATCCAGCAAACTTTCGATCAGTACCGAAAAACGTGCTCTCGCCACTTGGCTGAATCGGCATCTCGTACACTTGCGCACCCGCGCGTATCAACGGCTTGCCAGATTTCCGACTAGCCGGTTACTCGTCCACTTGAACTGGAGCACATCAGTAAACAGAAGCCGATCAGGATCAACCACCAGCCTCCTGGCTTGAGTTATTCGGTCATTTACCATCTGGTCGATGATTTGAAACTCATTCTACGAGTCGCCAGCGCTGTTGAGGAGTTTGGCATGAACGTGAAACGAAAGCGTTGGATCGCAGCATGTGCTCTCCTCGCCTATAGCGCGATCCTGATCAAATTCGTGGTGTTCAAGGCCGCACCCATCATTCACATCGGACATCTGAGGCTCAAGTTCAACGGCCCCCATACTGGTCCCGGCAACTTCACACCGTTCAAGACCATCTTCCCTTTGCTGAGCGGTCGGACGAATCACTTGATTGCGATGGTGAATCTAGTAGGGAACATCGTTCCGTTTATGCCAGTGGGATTTCTCGCTCCGGTCGTCTATTGGAGCATGACATGGCAAAAGTCGCTCGTTCTCGCAATTGCCGTTGGCCTTGCCATGGAAGGAATGGAAGTGGTGTTCCGCGTAGGCATCTTCGATATTGACGACATAATACTGAACGCATTCGGCGTCATGATCGGCTACGGGGTATTTGCGATGTTCAACAAACGGATACGACCTCGCTTGAGGTCATCCTAGAAATCTGCCGCGCTTCTCAACTCCTATTGCAGGAAGGAAGACGTATATGGCAGGATCGTCGGACAAACGCCAGCTGGCGGGAGTATCTGGCGGCGGGGGAAACGGAAACTGAGTTAGCCTCAATCCGGCATTGCACGCATACGGGCCGGCCTTTGGGCACACAGGAGTTTGTCCATGCCTTTAAAGATTTGATGGACCGGCGATTGGTTCCTCAGAAAGGCGGCTGACCAGCCAAACCGCGCCCGGATACAAGACGATCAGATCTTGATTTCGGCTTCTGATGAATTCCTGAGCCAGACGTTAGGTTACTACTGCTTAATGACTGGTGAACTTCCCG
>Ga0302326_10029465_pt1 | contig 11013 bp, 7 predicted proteins | sample Palsa_T0_3_FD_202264 | JGI IMG/M metagenome (GOLD analysis project Ga0302326, IMG submission 202264) | Peat permafrost microbial communities from Stordalen Mire near Abisko, Sweden - Palsa_T0_3 | ecosystem: Environmental > Terrestrial > Soil > Palsa > Peat permafrost | place: Sweden: Abisko...
CGACCAAGACCAGAATGGTACGCAGCACCTGCCATTTCCGCCTGTGGTGCTGGCCATCGCCGGCTGCTCAGGCTCCGGAAAAACTACTCTTGCCGCGGAACTGGCGCGCACACTAGGCGGTGTCCATTTCCATTTTGACAACTACTATCGCGACCTGGCCCACCTGCCGATGGCCGAGCGCGCCCGGCAAAACTTCGACGACCCGGCTCTCATCGAAAGTCCGCTGCTCATCGAGCATGTTGCGGCGCTGGCGCAGGGCCGGCCCATCGAGCGCCCTCTCTACGACTTCGCCACCTTCATTCGCATTCCCGGCAAATCGGAGACGTTTCACCCCGGGCCGTACGTGATCGTCGAAGGCCTGTTCGCGCTGTACTATCCCGAACTGCTGCCGCTTTACCAACTGCGCATCTACGTGGACACGCCCGACGATCTCTGCTTCGAGCGCCGCCTCAAGCGCGACATGGAAGAGCGCGGGCGCAGCGCGGAGTCGGTCCGCCGGCAGTACGACGCGACGGTTCGCCCAGCCAGCCTGGCCTACGTCCGCCCCTCCGCCGTGTACGCCGACCTCACTGTGGACGGAGCCGGCGCCCTGGACTGGAAGGTCGAACGCGTCCTGAGCGAGATGCGGGCCCGCGGGCTCCTGCGCGGAGGCGGAACGAGCTGACCTTGCCCTGGTTCTCTGCCTGAACCAATTTTGCCGTTCCTGAATGCCGTTACCAATGGAACGGGAATAGGCAATTTTCTGCTGACAAATTTGGCACAAACGGCAAAATTTCACATCTAATCCACAAGCAGCCTTCACCCGTACCAGTAAGGTGAGGGTGAGATGAGCCCTTCCATGACTTCAAGCCGCTTCGACATTCCGGGAAAGCTCCGCTCGTCGCTCGACGCAATCAAGCGCGGCACGCTTCAGGGGCTGCGCCAGGGGATCTCGCCGCGCCGCCTGGCGCTCACGCTGGCTCTGGGATTCGCCGTCGGCTGCATTCCCGTGGTGGGCATTCCCACGCTGGTGTGCGCCGCGCTGGCCGTGGCGCTGCGCCTCAATCTGCCTGCCATCCAGGCGGCAAACTACGCCGTCATGCCGCTGCAACTGCTGCTGATTGTCCCGTTTGTCCGGCTGGGCGGCTGGCTCGTCGCGTCAAACCACACTCAGTCTTTGCAGGCTGGCGCGCTGCTGCACGCATCGCCCCTGGCGTTAGCCACACAGATGGGCTGGCTTGCTGGACAAGCCTTGCTGGCTTGGGCATTGATCGCCATGCCCGCCGTTCTGCTGCTGACCTTCATGCTGACCAAGGTGTTGCGGCGCATCCCGGCCGTGGCCGCGGCAGAAGCCGGCGACTGAACGGCGCAGCTTACTTGCCCGCATAAGGGTCAGGCACCGGCTTCGCGCTCTCCAGCCAAGCGGTGTAGATCATGTCGCGCAGCATGGAGGCGCCGGCAGCCAGACGCTCCGCCGTAAACTCCCGTGACTCCGGCGTTCCCGCGCCCACAAACCCGCCCACCTTCTCCAACTGGTAAACCCGCTCAACGTACGTTTTGGTCTGCCGCAGGTAGGCCACGTAGGCGCCAAACATGTCTCCGTCGATGGCTTTGGTCTCGGTCATCTTGGCGCGCACCTCCGGCTCGTGCAGGTTCGCATCCACAAACGGCCCCTCGAACTGCCAGTGAATCTTGTGCTCGGTCGTATACCCATTGGGATTGGGCCCCACCCAGCCGTTGTATTGAATGGTCGTGTGCAGGGGTTGCGACGCATCGCCTACATAGTGGCCCAGCCAGCCGGCATAGAAGAGCGCGGCTGCTTCCACGCCGCGGGTGTCCTGCTTCGCGGCGGAAAGAGTCCGGTACTCGCGCAGCGCGGCCTTCAGGCGCTCCCACACCTCGGTTGCCTCCCATGGCTGCAGGCCGATCTTCTCCGGCCGCTCACCCGCGGCGAAGACCTTCGCTTCAAAGTCCAGGCGGCGGTGCGGCAAAGGACCGAGCGCGTCGGCCGGTTCCAGGTCGATAAAGTGCTCAGGCGCCTGGGCCGCGTTCAGCTCCGGCTCCGCAGGCGAGCGCCAGCGATCCGGCTCCGGGCCAAGATACTCGATCTCGTTCACTGCCTCTTCGGAGCGCAGAAACATCGGCACGCTCGTCGGCAGGGTGCTGGCTGCCAGCTTGTTCACAAGGCGATGGCCGCCATTGCCCCACGCATACGTGGTCGTCGGTTGAATAACGAGGAAAACCAGCCCCAAAACGGTCAGGGCCGATACCGAAAAGTGGAAGAGACGGGGAGACCGGGAAATGCGAAACATGAGGTCAGTATAAAGATGCGGGGGGCACACGAGGCATGAAGATAGAGTCGACAGGAAGGCGCCGGTTCAGAGTTCGGGTTTTGCCATGCACTGAACAGCCGCCTACCCGTTACTTCGGCGTTTCTCCCTGCCAAGAACGGCGGATTTGGCTAGAGAGTGCGAAATCAGAAGCTTATACTACGTCCAAATCGCCACTAACACGGAAAGCGATCGTCCACGACAGTCGCAGTCGTTCTTTATTGAGCACTTCTGGCCCGTTGGTAGTAACAAAAGTAACAGACAGCGGCCATTTTGCTGGATACTATAGCGTAAACCAGAGTCCGAGGGGTCTCGCATGGTAGGGAGAGACACCCGCTCTGGCTCCGCGAATGCCTTGGGGGGCACATGCAGGATGGCGCCTATGCCTATAAGACGATCCCGGTAGAGCAGGCTGCGCCAGCTGTGCGGGGCGGCATTTCTCTGCTCTGGCCCGCGCTGGCCGGGGGCTCGCTGGCGCTGGCCGCCGGGGCGATTGTCGCGCGCCTTGTGGCTGGCTCGCGCTTCGATGGACTGCTCGTCTTCGCCGCCGCCGCCGCTGCGGTTGTCCTCGGTCTGCGGTTGCTGGTTACCGAGGATGCTCCTCAAGAGACGGTCTACCCAGCGACTCCAGAACCGCTCAAGAACTTCTTCGAGTCCGCCGGGCCGGGCATGGTCGCAATCGGCCTGGATGGACGCCTGAACTCGGTCAATCCAGCGGCGGAACGCATGCTGGGCTACCATGCCGAGGAGTTGGTGAAGGAGTGGGCGACCTTCGATATCCTGGGCCCTGGCGAAGGCCTGCGCATGGTCGCCGAGTTGCAGAAGATCTGCGGAATCTCCCGCCCTCCGGAAGCCACCCCAGCCGGCCGCATGGCTGCCTACATGGAGTGTGTGCGCAGTCTGCCCCCCAGCAAAGTGCCCTCCTTCGATGTGCAGTTGCGCCGCAAAGACGGCACACTGCTCCCCGTCACGCTCCATCTGTCGGGGCTGCGGGACGGCAGCGGCGCCCTGGCCGGCCTGGTGGCTGTCGCGGTGGACCAGGGCGCGACCCTGCGCCAGGACCTGGCCCTGCGCGAATCGCAGGAGCGCTATCGCGACCTGTTTGAGAACTCCAGCGAAATGATTGCAACGCTCAGTCCCACGGGCAAGTTTCTCTATGCCAATCCGGCCTGGAACCGGTGTTTCGGCAAGGACACGGTGGAACTCATCGAGTTGGATTCCTTCGACGAGCTATTTGACCCCGGTTGCCGCAGCGAAGTGGCTGCGTTCTTCCGCCGAGCCCTGGACGGCGAGGTGGTGGACCGCGCCCCCCTCCGCTACCACACCCACGACAGCCGCGTGCTGGAACTGGAATTGAGCCTGAGCCAGCGGCAAAAGGCAGGCAATCCGCTGGCGATTCGCTGCCTGATGCGCGATGTGACCCAGCAAAAGCAGCGCGAGCACCGCCTGGCCCTGCAACTGGTGGTCAGCCAGATCGTGGGCGAGAATGCCTCCTCCGATGTGGCCTCCATGCGCATCCTGGAAGCGCTCTGCGTCTCTCAGGGCTGGGACATGGCTGTGAAATGGAGCGTCAATTCGGAGGAGCGGCGGCTCGAATTCGGCTCCGCCTGGGCCGCTCCCGGAAGGCGCGCGGAGACCTTCATCCAGGAGAGCATGGGCCTGACCTTGCTCAAGGGCGTTGACCTGCCCGGTCTCGCCTGGATGGATGGCCGGCCGGTCTGGTTCAACGACCTTGCTTCCTTGGAGGACTCCCCACGCGTCACCGACGCCCTGCGCCACGAGATGGTCTCCGGCTGGGCCGTTCCGGTTCGCGAGGGCAACAAGGTTCTGGCCGTGCTCGAGTTCTATTGCCACTTCAGCCTGCGCGAAGACCGCGAAGCCCTGGCCGCCGTTGAGACCGTGGCCGCCTCGCTCGGCCAGATGCTGGCGCGCTCCCACGAACGCGGTCGCGCCGAGGAACTTTCCCGCCAGCAAGAGATCCTGCTCGACTCCGTTGCCGACGGCATCTGCGGCGTGGACCGCCGTGGCCTGATCAGCTTTGCCAACCCCGCCGCGGCCCGCCTGCTGGGGGCGGACGCCGCCAGTCTGGCCGGCAGCCCCGTCCATCAACTGCTGCATGGCGCAGCCCCCGCCAACCGCATGTGCAGCGAGGATTGCCCGTTGCGCCGCGCTTCCGGCCACCAGAAAGCCGCCGCCGGAGAAGACACCATCTTCCGCGCCGACGGCAGTTCCTTCCCCGCCGAATACGTCCTTACCCCCATCGCCGACCAGGGCCGTTTCTCAGGCTCCGTGCTCAGCTTCCGCGACATCAGTCAGCGCTACGCTCTAGACCGGCTGAAAGACGAGTTCATCTCCACCGTCAGCCACGAGTTGCGCACCCCGCTCACCTCCATTCGCGGAGCCCTCGGCCTGCTCTCCTCCGGCATTCTCGGCCAGGTCAACGACAAAGCCGCCAACCTGCTGCGCATCGCCGTCACCAACTCCGACCGGCTGGTGCGGCTCATCAACGACATCCTCGACCTTGAGCGCATTCAGAGCGGCCGCGAACCGCTTGCTTTCCGCCCTGTGCAACTGGCCCAGATCGTGCGCCAGGCCATTGACGGCATGGCGCCCGTGGCCGATTCGGCGGGCGTCCAGCTCATCCACGACACCACGCAGGTGGAGATTGCCGCCGACCCCGACCGTCTGCTGCAGGTGCTCACCAACCTGCTTTCGAACGCGGTCAAGTTCTCAACGCCCAACTCCACCATCTCCGTCATGCTGCGCCCCGGCGCAAGCGGCGTTACCGTTTCCGTCATCGACCAGGGCCGCGGCATCCCGGCCGACAAGCTGGAGGCCATCTTTGGCCGCTTCCAGCAGGTGGACGCGTCCGATTCGCGACAAAAAGGCGGAAGCGGCCTGGGCCTGGCCATCTGCCGCACGATTGTCCAGCAGCACTCCGGCCGCATCTGGGCCGAACGCAATCCGGTGCGCGGTTCCACCTTCCGCGTCTTCCTCCCCTACCAGCCGCCCCCCATCGAGCCACCCAAAACCGTCTTCGATCATGAAACCGGCCAGGGAACCGTGCTGCTGGCCGACGCCAACCCGGCCTCCCGCCCGCACATCTCCGCCATGCTCACCAGCCACGGCTACCGCGTGGTGGAAACCAGCAGCGTGGAAGAGACTCTGGCCGCCGCCCACGACGGCGTGGAAGCCATTCTGCTCGACACTTCGCTCGACGGCATGAACGGCTGGGAGATCCTACCCCTGTTGCGCCGCCTGCGCCCCGAGGCGCGCACGCCCATCGTGCTGCTCAGCGTGGACAAGCGCCAGGACCCCGCCGCCCTGCCCACGGACGCGGAAGGCTGGGTGGCCAACCGGCTAAGCGAAGACGCGTTGCTGGGTGAGCTGGGCCGCGTGCTCTGCGGACCCGGCGAGAACGCCCGCATCCTGGTGGTTGAAGACGATATAGACCTGGCTCTCGTCATCGGGAACGTTTTCCTGCGCGACGGCATCGAGGTGCGGCTGGCGCACACCCTGCAAGATGCGCTGGACGCTTGTTTTGCCTTCCAGCCCCACCTGATGGTTCTCGATATCGGCCTGCCCGACGGCGACGGCTTCAATGTGGTCGATTGGCTGCGTAAGCACGAAAGCCTGGCCAACCTCCCACTGGTGGTCTATTCCGGCCGCGACCTCAGCCACGAAGAATGCCGCAAATTGACCCTCGGGCCAACGCAGTTCCTGACCAAAGCCCGCGTACAGCCGCAGCAGTTGGAGGCCCTGGTCCTGACTATGCTGCGCAGTTCCCGCCACCAGGAAGAGACCGGCGCGGCGGAGTCCTCGCTCAAGAACCCTTAGGTGAAGCGCGGGGGTAATCCACAAACCCCAGCCCCTGTTACCCGAAGAGTACCCAATTCACCCGCACCCATCGACAGACCCACCCGAACAGCCGACAATGAACCACAGCAGCACAGGCCAAACACTGATCCCTGATCCCTGCTCCTGCTTTCCGAGGTAGTACCTAATGTCCCACAGCATCCTGGTCATCGACGACGAAGACGATATTCGCGAAGTAGCCGCGCTCAGCCTGGAAACGGTCGCCGGCTGGCAGGTTTTTACCGCCAACTCCGGAACGCAGGGCCTGGCGCGCGCCATTGAGCATCAGCCAGACGCCATCCTGCTGGACGTGATGATGCCCGGCATGGACGGACCCACTACCTTCCGCGAATTGCGCAAGAATCCCGCCACTGCCCGCATCCCCGTGCTCTTGCTCACCGCCAAGGTGCAGAGTTCCGATCAACGCCGCTTTGCCGACCTGGGAGTGGAAGCCGTCCTCCTGAAGCCCTTTGACCCGCTCACTCTTTCCACCCAGATCGCCAGCGTATTGGGCTGGAGCTGACCCGCAATGGGCACCGATCCTCAGGCCGCTCTCTCCGCAGCCCTGGATCGCCTGTGGGTCCAATATCTACCGCTGATGCGGGAGCGCGTTGAGGTTCTGGAAACCGCCGCGCAGGACTTCGCCGCCGGCCCGCTTTCTGTTGACCGGCAGCAGGCGGCACAATCCGCTGCGCACAAACTGGCCGGCGTGCTGGGCACCTTTGGACTGACACGCGGCACGGTGCTGGCCCGGGAACTGGAAATCATGTATTCCCGCCAGAACGCCCCGGAAGCCGCCCTCGCGGAGCGCTTCTCAAGCATCACAGCAGAAATCCACACCGTCATCGATTCCCGCAAATAAAAAAGACGGGGCACGCTCATGCGTACCCCGGCCCAATTCTGCAAGATTATCTTCAGCGAAACGCCACCCGTGCCCCACTCTTGCGACTTTTTTCTGTCGCAAGGGTGGGACGCCTCAAATCTATAGCGGCGCAAGCCGCGTCCGCCGCACCGCAGGTGCTCACGCCAGGTCGAAGCGATCCAGATTCATCACTTTGCTCCACGCCGCCACAAAGTCATGCACGAATTTCTTCTGCGAGTCGCCGCTCGCATAGAATTCCGCAAGCGCTCGCAGTTGAGAGTTCGATCCGAAGACCAGATCGACGACCGTAGCCGTCCATTTGTGCTCCCCGGTCGCCCGATCGTGCCCCTCCAACAAGCCTCCAGGCGCATCGGACTTCTGCCACTTGGTGTTCATGTCGAGCAGATTCACGAAGAAATCGTTGGTCAAGGTTCCTGGCCGCTTGGTGAAAACGCCGTAGTCGGTTTGCCCGTAGTTCGCATTCAGCGCGCGCAGGCCGCCGATCAGCACCGTCATTTCGGGAGCGGTCAGCGTCAGCAGGTTCGCTCGATCCACCAGTAACTCCGCCGCCGACCCTTCCTGTCCCTTGCGGATGTAGTTGCGGAACCCGTCCGCGGTCGGCTCCAGGGGGGCAAATGAATCCACATCGGTCTGCTCCTGCGATGCGTCCGTACGGCCCGGCGCGAAAGGAACCTCCACATCATGGCCGGCCTTCCTGGCGGCTTCCGATACAGCTGCGCAGCCGCCAAGAACAATCAGGTCGGCAAGCGAGACCTTCTTCTTCCCGCCGGCGCCGTTGAATTCCATCTGTATCCGCTCCAGCGTCTGAAGAACTTTCGCCAGCTCGGCCGGCTGATTGACTTCCCAGTCTTTCTGCGGAGCAAGGCGCATGCGCGCGCCGTTGGCTCCGCCGCGCTTGTCGCCGCCGCGGAACGTTGCCGCCGACGCCCAGGCCGTGGTGACCAGCTGCGAGATGGAAAGCCCGGAAGCTAGGATCTTCGCCGACAATGCAGTAATGTCCTTCGCATCGATAAGCGGATGATCCACCGCGGGAATCGGGTCCTGCCACAACAGATGCTCTTTGGGAACGAGCGGGCCAAGATACCGGGCGAGAGGCCCCATGTCTCGGTGCGTCAGCTTGTACCAGGCCTTGGCAAAGGCGTCAGCGAACTCGTCGGGGTTCTCAAGAAACCGCCGCGAAATCTTCTCGTAGCTCGGGTCAATTCGCAGGGAAAGGTCGGTCGTGAACATGATCGGAGCGTGTTTCTTCTTGGGGTCGTGCGCATCCGGCACGGTGCCCGCCGCGGCTCCGTTTTTCGGCGTCCATTGGGCAGCTCCGGCGGGGCTCTTGGTGAGTTCCCATTCATGGGCGAACAGGTTTTCGAAGTAATTGTTATCCCACTTCACCGGGTTGGTAGTCCATGCGCCCTCCAACCCGCTGCTGATCGCATCCACGCCTTTGCCGCTGCCAAAGCTGTTGCTCCAGCCGAAGCCTTGCTCTTCAATGCCCGCGCCCTCCGGCTCGCGGCCGACATACTTGACCGGATCGGCAGCGCCATGCGCCTTGCCGAAGGTGTGTCCGCCGGCGATCAGGGCGACAGTCTCTTCGTCGTTCATCGCCATGCGCGCGAAGGTCTCGCGAATGTCCCGCGCCGCAGCCACTGGATCCGGCTTGCCGTTCGGTCCTTCCGGATTCACGTAGATCAAGCCCATCTGCACAGCGCCGAGTGGATTGTCGAGCTGACGGTCGCCCTTGTAGCGTTCGTCTCCCAGCCACTTGGTTTCCGATCCCCAGTAAATGTCTTCATCCGGCTCCCACACGTCCTCGCGGCCCCCGGCGAAGCCGAAGGTCTTCAAGCCCATCGAATCCAGCGCCACGTTCCCGGCCAGAATCATCAGGTCGGCCCAGGAGATCTTCCGGCCGTACTTCTGCTTGATCGGCCAAAGCAGCCGGCGCGCCTTGTCCAGGCTCACGTTGTCCGGCCAACTGTTGAGGGGAGCAAACCGCTGCGTTCCGTTGCCCGCGCCGCCGCGGCCGTCGGCAATGCGATAGGTGCCCGCGCTGTGCCACGCCATGCGGATGAAAAACGGTCCATAGTGGCCGTAGTCCGCAGGCCACCATTCCTGCGAGCTGGTCATCAAGGCATGCAGGTCTTTGATCACCGCATGCAGGTCGAGGCTCTTGAACTCCTTGGCATAATTGAACCCCTCGCCCGTGGGGTTGGAAAGTTGCGAGTGCTGGTGCAGGATCTTCAGATTCAGTTGATTGGGCCACCAGCTTGCATTGGTTTGCGCTGAAGCCACTGCCTGTTTGCGGGCGCCGCTCGAGAACGGGCACTTTGCCTCGCTCGATTTTGCTTCGCTCAGCATGGCGTTCTGGTCGTCGACGATGGGTGGTCCGGGGGTCTGTGTCTGGCTTTCAGACATGGGAACGTCTCCTTGATTTCCGTTTTGCAATTCAGTTGTCCAATTCGCGGCTCGCGGCAGGAATTCGGTATCTAACCTTCTCGGCAGCACAAAGTCTGCCGCGGATAAGAATACGCCTGCTCCTTCAACCTGGCGTGTCGACTGGCAGAAACAGAATCCACGGCTTCTGCCGCGACGATTCTCCTATTCTACGATGGATACCGAGGGCGCTGCGACCTCAAGACTCACCCGTGAAACGGATGGTCGCCCATCGGCTGATTCGCCGCCTGATCTCTCTATCTTCAGGCTGGCGCCGCAAAACCACGGAGCGAGCGATTCTGCTCAGCGCAAGTTGTGCAAACAGCCGAATCTAGGGCCTGGCTGCCAATGGGCACGGAACTGCTCGTTCTCCGGACTCATCCTTGCCGCCAAATCGAGGATCAAGATGAAAACGACCAAATTGCTCATTGCCGTGCTGGCGCTGCTCATCATGGGAACGATGACGGGTTGCTGGGGGAACTCCTCCAAATCACCGGATGTCTCCAGCGGCATTCGCAAGTCGCTCGACCAGGCGGGCTTAAAAGACGTCACCGTAAGTCAGAATCGTGAACAGGGGATCGTGACCCTCGGCGGACAGGTCACCAACCCCAACGACAAGGCCCAGGCAGAGTCCTTGGCGAAGTCGCTGGCGGGCGCGCAGGTTGTCGCCGACCAAATTGCCGTGGTTCCATCCGGTCAAGGAAAAGAAGTAAGCGCCGTGAACTCAGACCTGGACCAGGGAATCGAAAAGAATCTGGACGCAGTGCTGATCCAGAACAACATGCACCATTACGTGAATTACAAGGTAAAGAACGGCGTAGTCACGCTCTCCGGGCAAGTGGACTCGGAAGACCTGCGCAAGGGCGCTGAGACGCTGGCGACGGCGGTGCCGAACGTCCTGCAAGTGGTCAACGATCTGCAGATCAAAAACATGAAAGCCAGTTCCGGACAGTAGCGCCGAGATTTTGCCGACTGAGGCATTCGCGGCCGACTTCCGTTCGCACCGCCGTGTATGCTGGATTCGTTCTGCCAAAACCTCAAATCCACGCGGAACAAATCCTGCTCCATGGCGGAGGTACAATTTGCAAGCGAACAAGAGCAGCCACTCCCTTTCCAGCCGCAGAAGCTTTCTCAGCGCGTCCGCGGCAACCGTCACAGCAGGACTTTGCGCCTCGCTGTTGCCTCCGCAAACGGCGCAGGCCGCCGACGCCGAAGGCCTCGACATCATCGGACCAAAGCCGGGCTATTCGCCGCAGATCGGCACCCTCGTCTCCATGCTCACCTGGATGCGCGACGCCAATGGCGTTTTGTCCGCAACCAAAGGGCTCACGCAGGCCGATCTGGATGTCCTGTTCGACCAGAACGCCAACACCATCGGCGCGCTCATGCTGCATCTGGCCGCCACCGAAACCTACTACGGCATGCACACGTTTCAGGGAATGAAGTGGGACAGTTGGTCCGACGACATCAAGCAGAAATGGGACCCGGCCATGAATCTCGGCGACGCGGGCCGCAAGACTATAAAGGGTTACGACCGCGACT
>Ga0302326_10029467_pt1 | contig 11013 bp, 6 predicted proteins | sample Palsa_T0_3_FD_202264 | JGI IMG/M metagenome (GOLD analysis project Ga0302326, IMG submission 202264) | Peat permafrost microbial communities from Stordalen Mire near Abisko, Sweden - Palsa_T0_3 | ecosystem: Environmental > Terrestrial > Soil > Palsa > Peat permafrost | place: Sweden: Abisko...
AGGTGCCGGTGTGCGCGACGGGAACTTCTTTATTCGCCAGCAAGGCATCGATCGCATTGCGCGCGTCGTGTGTTTTTACCAGTTCGATGCGATAGCTATTATCGATGTGCCCTTCGTAACGCAGATGACGCTGCTTATCAAAAATGAAGATATGCGGAGTCGTCTGGGGTCCGAAGGCCCGCGTCACGTCCTGGGTGTCTCCATCGTAAAGATAGGGGTAGGTGAGATGTTTGTACTGCACCCGAATCTTCATCTCGTCCAGGGTATCGCTGATGTCTGACGAGTCCAGTTCAGCGATAGCCATGGCCTTGGGGGCGTTTCCCTGGATCACAACCAGGGCTACTCCTTTGCTCCGATACTCGTCGGCCATCTGCTGCAGGCGCTGCTCGTACATTTGCGCGATCGGGCAATGGTTACACATAAAGACGACGACCAGCACGGGGCTGGCTGCATAGTCACTCAGCTTGTGAATTTTTCCATCGACCCCAGGAAGAGCGAAGTCCGGGGCAGGTGAGCCTAGCGCTAGAGTCGGGTGTGCCGCCTGGTTTGCCGCAACCCTTGCCTCGTGCGCTGCGCGCCGCGCGGCCTTGGCCGCATCGTCGGATGCGCCTGGCGTGGGAGCCGTCTGTTGTGCGACTAGAGGTAGCGATACCACGAAAAGCATCAGAAGCTTTAGCATTTGTTTCTCCACGATTTCGCTAGTTACTGCAGAGACATTCGCCGAACGGAAAACGCAAGACGGCGGCTGGTGCGTCGCCTCAATCGCGCCAGAAACGACGCGGCGCACATACTTTCTATAGTTTCGTTAGTACGCCGCGCGTTTCGACCTGTCAAGAGTTTTCTACCCTCGGCCCTCATCCAACCCTTTTACGAGGACTTACTTCAGTTGCTACGGAACTACGCCAGCAGTTGGTTCACAGCGCGGTCGGACTCCGCGATGGACGCGCGGTGATCCATAATTCCGGACAGATCAGAATTGGCGAAGGCGATTTTCCCGAAGGGTGCGCGCCTGATGATCTCCCGGGGAGCGGCCTTGCCTTCAGATCCAAAGAAAAAGCCCGGCTGAGCACAGAGATAGGCGTGACCCCAGCGATTGATAATAATGCCCGCGATATCCCGGCGCGCATCGAAGCCGCTGCGGGCAAACATCAGCGTAAATTGCTCGCGAACCATTCGCTCATACTCAGCATACGAGGTGCTCATCATGCGCATCCTTCCCTGTATGGCCTGTTGGGCTAAGGGGACGCCGGGTTCCGTGAAAGATATTTTTAAGCGAACCACAGTTGGATCGTCGGGGCTAATGGTCGGCGGAACGCCGCCGAACGTGGCAATTTTGCGCACCGCAAACGAGTTGCTCAATCCCTCGAACCACCGGCACTCGGTGATTCCCATTTTGGCCAGGAAGCGCCAGTTGCGCAATGCAACATTCATGACGATGCAAGGCATGCGGTAGAACTGCTGGTAGGCAGCGCGATAACTTTCCGGCAAATCCGGAATGGTCCGCGAGGTCGTCCACCCACCGGACATGATCACGGAACGCGCGTGCAAGACGTATAGACGTCCCTGGACCGCATAGCTCACCCGAACCCCGTCGCCCTCGTGCCTAACTTCAGCAACCGTAGCTCCCAACCGTATGCGCACTGGTTGACCATCACGGTCAAGCTTGGCGAAGTCCACTGTCTCAGCACACACCGCACTCAATGAGGCCGGCCCAGGCAGCGCGTCCGGGATCATAGCTTTCACCATCAGCCGGGCAATGCCGGTGTTTCCCCCGGGAAATATCTGTGCTCCAGCGGCGTTGTTCCAGGGAAAGAGCACTTCGGGAGCGTAATCCGCATACGCGGAAATTTCATCCGCAGAAGCCCCGGCTCCGTCGGCCGCGTTCGGCATGTACTCGCGAATGAATTCGCGGCTCAGGCCATCGCGCTGCATGAGGTGTTCTTCCAGGGTCATCTTGTCGAGTGCCCGCGCAATTGCGTCGCCATCGACCTTCGGTGGAACAAAGGCGTGATTGCCTTTGTGCGCCTTCAGCAATTGTTGCCTGGTCTGTTCCGGGAAGGGCGCACCTGCAAGGTTCTTACCCCATGGATCCATCAACCAAAACCCCTCAGGATGGCCGAAGCGGGCACCAAAGAACATTCCCGAATTTGGACCGCCCCATGCGTAGGGTAGCGTGGTCAGTTTCAACTCCGGCTCCCCACCGCCCCATTGCTGGTATGTAAACGGTTTCCCGTCGAAGCCGATTGATTCGTAAAACTTCTGCGTAAACGAAAGCGGCATCGAGGGAAAGAACAAGGCCGATCCCTGGTTTGCGATCAGCCGATGCCCGTCCACCAGGAATTCATTGCGCCGCGCTTCCCCACCGAAGATTGAGTGGTCTTCGAGGACCAGGCAGCGTTTCGACCGGCCGGTTTTTTCCGAGTACATGTGGGCGGCGGCTAGTCCGCTGATGCCTCCACCCACAACCACGCAGTCGAAGGTTTCTCCCGTTGCGTGAGCACCTTTGAGTTGGCCGGCATAGAGCGCATCGCGTATGCCATGGCCGGCTGTCATGACCGCATGGGTGTTGCCGTTTGCGGTCGCGTAATCTCCCACGCCGCCGTATCCGTCCCAGTCCGGCTGGGCCAGCATTTGAGGACGTCCGTCGTGGAAATCCGCGCGGGCAATTTCCGAGTCCATGCCCAGCGCGCGGTCTACCGCGCCGGCAGCGGCGGTTGCAGCCAGTTGAAGAAAGCGTCTGCGTTTCATCGTTACCTGCGAGGCGGCGGACTTAGTAACGAACTGTTCTATAGTGCCGTGGTCGAAGTGTAGCATCGCCTGCGACAAGAACCGCAGATCTGCTAACCGGGTAAATCCAAAACATTTCCAGGCCGAGTCCGCTGAACCGCAGATCCCTCGGCTACGCTCCCCCGGATTTCCTGTTGGACTTGGTGGCGTTGGCGCACCTTATGCGCCTTTCCTTAAGAGAAAGGCGCACACGCGCACATGTCTAGTGCCGCGTGGCAGGAAATCCGGGTCGGGATGACAAAGGAGAGGGGGACGCTTCCATTGAGAGTGGTTACGGAGATGAGAAGCGCGTACAGATTTCGTGTCGCATTTGAGTTCGTTGCGCGTCAGACGACGCCGAGGATCCAGCCTTCAATTTCCGCGATCTTACGCTCTCGCTCTTCTAAAGGAGGATTGAGAAAGCGCGAGAGTGAGCTGTTGCTATCGGCATCTCGCAGCCATGTGGCGATGGAGTACGCGTCGTGTTGATGCCCGTCACGGGCCTCTTTCGCGTATGCCTTACTCCACAAGGCCGGATAGGCCTCCGCCACCGCTGATCGCCCAGTGGGAATCTCCCAGCCATCGAAGGGCCAAAAATGGGCCGCGGTGTGCAACCGAATATAGAGAAGCCACGGCAGTCCGCTGTGGGTGGATTTCGCTACCGAGCCAGGAACGTCAAAATGAAAAACAGACTTGGCCCTACTGCGTATCTCGGCGATCCGCCGCCAGGTTGACTTTCCCGTGCGCGCTGCTCCGTTACCGTGATCTCCGTCGCGGACAAAATCCACATAAGTGTGTTCCCCGTCGGTGGGCCAGTGGTGCTGGAAGTCTTTCAGGAATGAGGTCCAATCGAGCGCCAGGCCGTACTTCTCGAAATAGCGCAAGGGAAAGGAGAAGCTGTGGTCGATGCCCACCAACGTTGGCCTGCCGTCGGACAACAGCGCTACGAGCCGCTCCGCGATTCCACGCCGGGTCCAATATTTTTTTGGTCCATCCGGTGGCGGAATTTCGACGGGTTGCGAGGCGCGGTCCGCGATATACATCCGCAAACCCCGGAGGCTTGCCTCCGGAGTCTCGGCGCCGGAATAGTCAATACCGATGTAGCGCTCGAATGCAGGCATCAAATCCGTTGCGCATTTCGCGCGATGTATTCGTCCAGGGACGCGTCCGGCCCGATGTAATGAAACTCCTCAGCCGATGGAAGTGCGTACTTCGCCCCAGTGGTCCGGTCGCGGGTTACAAACGCAGCCTGAATGAACTCCTGCGATGACGTTTCTATATTCCCGCTCAGGGCGGGTACGCGGAGGCCTCGTTCCGCGAGGCTATCTCTCAGGTCTTTGACCATGTGCTCGATCATCGTCACGCAGGATTCAATGGCAGCGATCTTTTGCGGAACCCACGGTCCGATATCCACCACCCTGTTCACCTGCTGCGGTCCGCGCGCGAAGTAATACTTCTCGGAGACCGCATGCGGTTTCAAGCCGGCGTCGAACTGCTCGGGGAAATCCAGCTGCCCGCTTGACATCCAACAGGCCGCCTCCACCGCTTGCGCGGTCACGTAGTGATCCGGATTTTCCTCATAATGTCCCCAGGGGTCGTAGCTGAAAACCGTATCCACTTTGAGCAGACGAAACAGGAAAATCAAACGGCCGCGAATTTCCGTTCGCGAAACGTCGTCGAGGCGATGGTTGCGATAGCTCAGGTCGTAGGATTTCCTGAAGCCAAGCGTCTTGACCAGCCGCGCCGTGTCGCGCTCATTGGCAAGCACCGTCTCTCCCAGGGTCAAATGGTACGAATCCTTCTCGTCGTTGCTGGTTCGAATCAAGTACCCGGTGTAGCCCTCACTGAGCAGTTTCGCTACAGTTCCGCCGGCGAAAATCGGGCCGTCATCCAGATGGGGCGTGATGAGTGCGAGCACTTTCCCGCGATGGGGCTGGCCAGCCTGTGATCGTTCGATAACCACCTGGTCCTTGCTCAAAGCGTCGACTTGACCGGCTCCCGCTATTGCTGCTGCCGCACTTTGCAAGAATTCACGTCGCCGCATGAAACCTCCCTGGCAATAACAACACTTGACAGGTGTAGTATCTACATCGGAATGGCGATTCAGGACAGAATTTTTGGCAAGCCCCTGGCGACGAGTGAAGAGCGCGCCGAACAAATAGGAGTTGGCGCCGGCATCCCGATCTTTGGGCTCGATGCTCTGACTAGTGCAGCGTATGGACCGGAGGCTGCGCTCGCCCTGCTGATCCCGCTGGGAATGCTCGGGACACAGTACCTTCTGCCCATCATTACGGCCATTCTGATCCTGCTGGTGATCGTCTTTTTCAGCTATCGGCAGACCATTGCTGCCTACCCAAGCGGGGGCGGCAGCTATACCGTAGCCAGCGAGAACCTGGGTGAGAAAGCAGGTCTGCTGGCCGCAGCGGCGCTGATGATCGATTACATCCTGACCGCTGCGGTAGGGATCTCGGCCGGCGTAACCGCGATGACCTCCGCACTACCCAAATTTCAACCCCACACCCTGGCTCTCTGTCTGCTGATCCTGGCCATCCTTGCGGTGGTCAATCTGCGCGGGGTAAAGGACACCGGCACCGCTTTCATCTTTCCCACATTTCTCTTCATCGGCACCTTGCTGGCGACGATTGCGGTGGGAGTTTACAAGACATTCGCGGCCGGCGGCCATCCCATGCCGGTGGACCCAATGCCAACACCCCTGCCGCAGACGGTGCAGTTTCTGGGCCTGTGGATGTTGATGAAGGCGTTCTCCAGCGGCTGCGCAGCCATGACCGGTGTCGAAGCGGTTTCAAATGGGGTGATGGCCTTTCGAGAGCCCCGAGCCAGGAACGCGCAGTATGCGCTCACCGTCATCATCGGTATCCTGATCGTACTTCTCTACGGCACGGCCTGGTTGACCAAGCACTATCAGATTATGGCCATGGACCCCGACGGGGCTGGGTATCAGAGTCTTCTGAGTCTGCTGGTGACCGCCGTTTTTGGGCGGGGATGGTTCTATTTCCTCACCATGGGCAGCGTGCTGCTGGCCCTGGCTCTGAGCGCCAACACCGCCTTTGCGGATTTCCCCCGCTTGACCCGGGCCATCGCGTTGCACGACTACCTGCCCCATGTGTTCATCCTCAGAGGACGGCGCCTACTGTTCTCCCACGGCATCTACGCACTTACCGGCCTGACGGCGGTCATCTTGATTCTGTTCAAAGGCGTAACGGACAGGTTGATTCCCTTGTATGCCATCGGAGCATTTCTGGCCTTCACCCTCTCGCAAGCCGGCATGGTCGTGCACTGGAAGGAACAAGAAGGCGACCACAAGGGCAGGGTCTGGCACATATTGGTGAACGGCACCGGCGCAGTGGCCACAGGAATCACGACGATCGTGGTCTTGGCCTCGAAGTTCAGAGCCGGAGCATGGGTCACCGCTCTGCTGATTCCAACCCTGATTCTGCTGATGTATTCGGTGAAGAAGCATTACACGCGCGTGCGTGGGGAAACCAGTGACAAAAACCGGCTGAACCTGGCCAACCTGCAGGAACCCCTGGTTGTTATTCCCATGGCAGGATGGAACCGCATTTCGGAGAAGGCGTTAAGGTTCGGCATGTTGCTTTCCAAGGAAATCAAGGTGGTTCATGTTCACTCCGAGGATGAAGCTCACGGAATAGACCAGGATTGGGAAGAAAAAATACTTGCTCCCATTCGCGAGGGCGGCTTTCCCCATCCCGAATTGATAACCATTCCCTCCAACTTTCGCTTTGTCATCTCACCTCTGATGGATTACATCCTGCACCTGGAGGCGGAGAACCCGGAGAGGAAAGTCGCGGTGCTCCTGCCTGAACTGGTGGTACGGCACTGGTGGGAAAACCTGCTGCACAATCAGCGGGTCCAGTTACTGAAGATATTGTTGCTGGTGAAGGGTAATCAGCGCATCGTGGTCGTGAACATCCCCTGGTACCTTTAACCCTGTTTCACCGGGATTGGCCGGTTCCCGGGCCTGCACTAATTGTGAGCCGCGATTGCGTCTCGCCCGTGTAAACTCAGGCATCACAGATCCGGCCCCCCACGGGCAAGTGAATTCAAACGCTTCGGACAACGATGATCGCTGCTGGAACTGTCTTTGGTCCCTATCGAGTGATTGAAAAGATCGGTGCCGGCGGCATGGGGGATGTCTATCGCGCGCTGGATACGAGACTCGAACGCGACGTCGCTCTCAAGCTAATCTCCGACAGTTTTCTCGCCTCGGAACCAGGCGCTGGTAGTCCTTCGCCCGCCGGCACTCCTCACTCGCGTGTCCACCTTTCCCACGAACGCTTCCTGCGCGAGGCTCGAGCGGCCGCCACCCTGAACCACCCAAACATCTGCGCCATTCACGACGTCGGAGAGCAGGATGGACAACCCTACCTGGTAATGGAGTTGCTGCGAGGCGAGACGCTGAAGCTGTATCTCACCCGCCACAACCTTTCCCCTTCTGAGGTTGTCACCCTGGGCCAGCAGGCAGCCAGTGCTCTGGCCGCGGCGCACGCCAGAGGGATTGTGCATCGCGATATCAAGCCGGCCAATCTGTTCGTGGTCGAAAGCGGCCGCGACCGCAAGCAGCTAAAGATTCTCGATTTCGGTCTGGCCAAAAAGCAGGGCATCGAGGCCTCGCCCGACTCCCGCTACTTCGACACCAGAAGCGACACCGCCACGGCCCCGGCGATGGTGGACCTAACCACGCCGGGCTCGACGGTCGGCACCGCGGCATATATGTCCCCGGAGCAAGCCAAAGGCGACCCGCTCGACGCCCGCACGGATCTGTTTAGCCTGGGCAGCGTACTTCACGAGATGGCGACGGGACAGGCCGCGTTTGGTGGCCGCAGCACCGCGGAGGTGTTTGCCGCTTTGCTGATGAAAGATCCGCCACCGGTCAGCAGTCTCAACCCGGCGATGCCCAAGGCCCTTGATGCCGTGATCTCCAGGCTATTAGCGAAGGACCGCGATCAGCGTTACCGCAGCGCCGAAGAACTGCTGGCCGATCTCGAAGCTATTTCGGGTTCATCTTCACCTTCCAACGGCACTACGCGCTCCGCCGCCACCGCGTCGATTCCGCTTGCTTCGGCGGTCGTTCCCGTGGAAGAAGACCGGCGCCGCCCGCGCAATCGCATCATCGCCGTGGCGGCGCTGCTCCTGATAGCAGGCGCAGCCGGTGCCTTTCTGTTTCGCAGTCACCTCGGTTCCAACCCGGCCCCTGCAACCAGCGCACTGGAGACGCCGCCGGTGGGCCAGGCGGCTAAGCCGGCGACCTCAAAGGACAGCATCATCGTTGCTGACTTCATCAATAAGACCGGTGATCCGATTTTTGATACCACCCTGAACCAGGCGCTCCGGGTGCAGCTCGGTCAGTCGCCGGTGCTCGACATCATCAGCCAACAGCACCTTCGGCAGAGTCTGCAGTACCTTGGCCGCAAGCAGGATGAGACCATTACCCCGCAGATTGCCCGCGAGATCGGCGAGCGGGAAGGCGTAAAGGCCATCCTCACCGGTACCATTGCCCCGTTGGGAAAAGCCTACATCGTTACCCTGAATGCCCAGAACACCGCCAGCGGCGACGATATTGCCAGCGAAGAGGCGACTGCGCCGGACAAGGAGCATGTGCTCGAAGCGCTCAACCAGGTCTCTACCTCCATGCGCGGCAAACTGGGAGAAAGTCTTTCCAGTATCCAGAGGCTCAACGCTCCTTTCGGTCAGGCCACCACGCCATCCCTCGAAGCCTTCCGTGCCTACGCTCTGGGCGATGAAGCGCATCAAAAGGGCAACGACATCCCTGAGGCGTATGACCACTACAAGCGCGCGCTGGAACTTGACCCCAAACTGGCTATGGCCTGGGCACGTCTCGGCGTGCTCAAACTCAACACCGGCGCGATCAGCGAGGCAACGGAATACTTCACGCGTGCCTACCAGCTTAGCGATAACGTAAGCGAACGCGAAAAGCTCTACATTGCCGGCCACTACTATTCCACTGTCGTGGGCAATCTGAACAAGAGCATTGAGACGCTCCAGGTCGCTACTCAGGAGTATCCGCTGGACGTCAGCAATTTCATCAACCTCGGCGTCTCCTACCTGACGAACGGTGAGATTGAAAAGAGCGACGCCGCCAATCGGCGGGCTCTCGCACTGCAAGCGGACAATGCCATTGCCCTGGAGAATGGGATCGCGGGAGCAACCCAACTGGAAGAACCCGCCGAAGCGAAGAAGGATATTGCGGAAGCTCAGCGTATCGGCCTGAACGGAACCTCGCTCCTCTCCATCGAAGGTGGGTTTTACGCCGCGCAGTCTGACTGGAACAACGTGCAGAGAATCCTGACCGAGACCACCGGCCGCCCCGATCAGTTTGTCGTTACCAGCAATTGGGGCAATTTAATTCCCCAACTGGGCCAGATTCAGCTCGCGAGAACCACCCTTCTACGGTCGGCGGACCAGGCGGCGAGTGCTAAGGAGCCGGACGCACAGGCGAGCGCTCTGCTCTCCGCAGCGGCCGCAGGCTGGATGGTCGATCGGTGTTTCGATCCGGATCAGGCTGCCAAGCAAGCCTTGAAATTGGATAAGGGCAAGATCACCCTCATCAACGCGGCCAATACACTGGCTCTCTGCAATCAGGAGAAGCACGCCAACCAGATGCTCTCCGATCTTGAAAAGCACTACCCGGAAGACACTCTAGTACAGGAGCTGTACGTGCCCGAGTCTCGCGCCTGGCTGGCGCTCAAGGCGGGCGACGCGCAGCGGGCTCTTGGCTTGCTGGAGAGGGTTCGAGCGCACGAGAATGCATCCTTTGCGCCGTACCTCCGGGGCCTGGCTTACCTGCAGCTCAAGGACCCACGCAACGCGATTGCCTCGTTCCAGGATGCGACGCGGCGGAAAGGTGTCGCCTATGGCACCGGCAGCCCCTATGCCCTGTCTTTCCTCGGGCTGGGCCGCGCCTACGTGATGGCCGGCGATAAAGCGAACGCGAAGAAAGCGTATGACGTCTTCTTCAGCGAGTGGAAGAACGCCGACGCCGACCTGCCTGTCATCGCCGAAGCAAAGAAGGAATACGCTCAGCTATAGAGATCTTCAAGCGCCATGTGGGACTCGGGAAGCACTTGTCCCCCGTCGACAACGATGGTTTGCCCGGAGATGAAACCGGCTTCATCGCTGGCCAGGAAGAGCGCGGCATATGCGACATCTTCGACCGTCCCCAGCCTGCGTGCGGGAATCGCCGACGTCATCTTCGCGATGTAGTCCGGTCCCAGGGCCTGGACGCCTTCGGTACGGATGTTGCCGGGAAGCACGGCATTGACCGTGATGTGGAACGGAGCAAGCTCAATGGCCGCAGTGCGGATGAAACCCAACTGCCCAGCTTTGCTGGCTCCGTAATGGCTCCAGCCCGGATAGCCGGTAATCGGACCGGTGATCGAAGAGGTGACCACAATGCGGCCCTTTCCCCGAGCCTTGAGAGCAGGCAGGCACGCCTGGACGGAGAGAAACGTTCCCTTGAGATTGATGTCCAGGACCTGATCCCAATCAGCCTCACTCATATCGAAGAGTTTCGCGGCGGGAAAAATGCCGGCGTTACAACAGAGGATGTCGATGCCGCCGTGGCGCTGGATCGCAGTCTCTGCCATGCGGAGATTGTCTTCGGCTTTGGAAACATCGGCAGCTACGGCGCTGACCAATCCCCCGGGGATTTCGGCTGCGGCGGCTTCTGCCTGGGCAAGGTCCCTTGCCGCCAGCAGCACACGAGCCCCCTGTTGGGCAAAAACGCGCGCGATGCCTTTGCCGATTCCCTTGCTTGCCCCGGTCACAATTACCGAGCGTCCTTCAATCGATGTCAGCATGTGTAGTCCATTCGATAAACGATGGCTGAGGAAGCGTTAGCCGATGTGAGATTTTGCATCAAAGGCCAAGCCTTTGACTGCGAGCTGCGTCTCGCGAATCATCAGCACACAGCCGCAGACCAGCGCGATGACCGCGGACGCTCCGCACGCAACGCCAATGGCAGCGGCTATCTGGAATGCCGATGGCAGGCCGTAATACACCACGATAGAACCGGCGATCGAGATGAGCGCCGAACTGGCGAAGAGTCCGAGACCCAGGTAAAAGCAGCGAAGCGCTCGTAGCAACAGTTGAGCACGCGTCTGCAGCGTGGCGAGCTCGGCGGTCGAGACCTCATGATCCCTGGCATCCGGCTCAAGCTTTGCTAATTGAGCGTTCACAACGTGGGAA
>Ga0302326_10029468_pt1 | contig 11013 bp, 9 predicted proteins | sample Palsa_T0_3_FD_202264 | JGI IMG/M metagenome (GOLD analysis project Ga0302326, IMG submission 202264) | Peat permafrost microbial communities from Stordalen Mire near Abisko, Sweden - Palsa_T0_3 | ecosystem: Environmental > Terrestrial > Soil > Palsa > Peat permafrost | place: Sweden: Abisko...
GGCGACCAGCCGGCTTGGCTTCTCCTCGGCATACGAGCGCAACACCCAGTATCCTGGAACGCCATACACCTGCTCCCGCTTCTTCCAAATACCTCCAAACTCGAGAATGCCGGTCATGTCAGAGATGGGAACTATCTGAGAATTGCGCAACATCATATTGAGAAAGCCGCCCGTATCGATGGCCCCACCCATGTTGTTGAAGCCCGGCGCCGGCTGTCCGCCCGGCGCAAAAAGCCATTCGGTGAATGCAATCCGCGCGTCCTTGTGACCCGACTGCTGGATCTGCGCTGTCATCTCTTTCAATTTCTGCTCCAATCCGATGGGCAGCGCGAACGCGGCCAAGGCAACGAAGTCACTCGAAGGATTGGGCAGCTGGACCCGGCTGTTGGTCACTACAAAGTGGGTCGACAAATACTCAAAGGTGTGTGGAGGCGTAGCCAGCTGCACCGCGTTCCAATCATGGAAGACATCCGGGTCGGCTCCGGTTGCGATCAGTTGTGCGTTCGGATCCACTTTGTGGACCGCCTCGCTGAACGCTTGCGTTCGTGCGCCAATTTGTTCGCGCGCTGGGTAACCGGTGTTCCAGTTCCCCCACAATTCATTTCCTAGCTCCCACAGCAGGCCTCCTTTCTTGTCACCCCAACGATCGTTCACATACTTCACCCACTGTGCCGCTTCTTCTGGAGTTCCGGTGCCGAGGTTCAGCGCAATTTGTGGCTGGGCTCCAATCAGTTGGCAGAAGCGCAGAAATTCGTCGGTCCCGAAGCTGTTGTACTCGGGAATATTCCAAGCGAGGTTCGATTGACTTCTGCGCTGGTCGCGGGGTCCGATTCCGTCTTTCCAGTGATAGGAAGAGGTAAAGTTACCGCCAAAACGCACCAGCGGCGACGCCAGTTCCCGCGCCATCTGAAGCACTTCAGGATCCATCCCATCCACGTTGTCGGCCGGCATCAAGGAGACTTGATCGATCAAGGCGCGAGCATCGTCATGCAGTGCAATCACGAAGTCGACCGGCTCCAGCCGGCCTACCGTTCCAGGCTTCAAGGTTAGTTCGAAGGAGTACTTGGTCCACTGCTCTTGTGCGGCATCAACGGTTGCGTCCGCGAATACAAGCTGCGGATTGTTCCGCTGGCGAAGGGAGATGTATACCTTTTGCGGCCCTGACTGATGCTTGATGAAGATACTTCCTCGATACGTGAGGATCCGGTGCACGGGGAGGTAAATTCGCTGACGAATACCCGCCTCCGCATTCGGTAATCCCATCACCAGCAGCGAAGTGGAAGAGTTCGCCGCATCGTGCAGTTGCGGCTCGTAGCGGTTTCCCTGACGGGGATCCAGGGGCTCCCATGGCACGGGAAGATCAAGTTTTGAGGCCCGGTCCAACCCCGGCCGCTCATTGAGCATTTTGGCGATCGCGCCGGCGCTCCACAGGCCTTCTTCGAAGCTCGGGTTTTCCAACAGTTCAGACCATAATCCGCCGTACGTGGAGTGGCCGATCGGTTCCAGAAAGCTGCCGAAGACGGTGGCCGGTATGGCCTGTTGTGCCAGCTCGTCTCCGTGGACTATTAAATGGACGAGTTGATCCGGTGCGCCATGAGTCTCATCCTGAATTTGACCCCACGCCGAGGCGGAGCCCAAGCAAAGCACGGTAATCGTCGCCACGCGTAGCATCGCTTTCACTTCGTTCTCCCGATCTGCGCCTGACACCGGACGAATTATAAAGGAGCCATGATGGCAGTTACCTTTACGCAGGTTTTCTATCATCCCAAGCTACTGTTCCCCGTGTTAGAGTTGCGCCCTACGAGGATCTTCCCGACGTCCTTAAAATCTTCCAGGACGAAGGTAAAATCTCAGCGATCCTGTGGCGCGACAACTAGATGATAGGAATCCGAGCGTGATATGAGCTCGCATCGAATGCCTACAAATGTGCTCAAGCGGGTGCCCGTGCGGCCCTCGAACCGCCAACGCGAGCGGATCTTCTTTGGCCCTATGGCGCTGTTGATGATCGGCACTGTGTTGCTGGGGTTCAGGAAGACCTATTTTCCGCTCCGCCCAAAGCCCGCGGCGGTGTCGAGCTGGGTGATCCAGCTGCACGGCGCCGTGTTCTCGTTGTATCTGCTGCTGTTCCTGGTGCAGACGACGCTGGTTGCGGCACGCAGGGTGCGATGGCACATGAGCCTGGGACTGGCGGTGTACGGGCTGGCCGCGCTCATGATTCCGCTCGGCGTGGCGGCAGCAGCAGACGAAATACGCCGCGATCTGGCGTCCGGCCCACCTTACAACCTTGATATCGATCCGCGCACCTTTTCCCTGGTGTCGGTCATGGGCATGGTCATGTTCGGCACGCTGATCACATGGTCCTATGTGGCGCGACGCCGGCCAGATGTGCACAAGCGGTTGGTGCTCTACGCCACGCTGTCCATGATGGATGCCGGAAGTGATCGCTGGCCGCTGGAGGCGATGGGGTTGAACCATGGCTGGGCCACCTGGATCTATACCGGATTTCTGCTTCTGCCGGCAGTCTATGACCTGATCAGCTTGCGCCGGTTGCATTGGGTGACGATGTTCGCGGCGCCATACGCGTTCGTGCTGCACCGGCTGGAGATCCCCTTGGGACACACGCGGGCCTGGCATGCGGTTGCGGACCTTATGCTGCGCTTCGCGCGCTAAGTCACTTGCAGACAAAATTCGCGGCTTCATCGATGCTGCCGCTGCCTTGATAACGGGCTATCTGAGGATACGGGCAGAGCGGCCGGGTGCGATCAGGCTTGCCCGCGGTCAGATGGGAGGCGATGATCCTGTCAGGTGCTCTTCCCTGCTCGACCCACTGTTCGAGGACGCTGATCTTGTCGAAGATGTCAGGCCCTTCCCCGCCCGAGCAGTGGCCCATTCCTGGCACCATAAACAGGCGAATCCAATTGGAGGCATTTGCCGGATCTGGGCTCGCCTCGATCGCCTGGTGGTAAAAGTCGACTGTCGAACCAGGCGCCACCTGCTGGTCCGCCCAGCCGTGATAAAGCAGCAGCTTTCCCTTGTGCTTGGCGAAGTCCGCTAGATGCGGGTCCAGTTCGTCAACACCCTTATTGATCGCATTCGCCTTGGAGGCATCGCGATCCAGAACGAAGCTGCGCCAGTCCCAGCTCGGATCCTGATAGACCACGTAGCGAAACTGGTCGACAAAAAGGTCAGCCGGCTCTGGACCTCCGGCCAGACGCGCCCAGCGTAGCTCCGTACCAGGCTCCACGCGTTCGAACAGGGCGTTGCCTGCGGTGTCCTTAGCAGGGGAGATCATGGTCTGCGCGCTTTGCACCTGGCGTGCGGTAAGGCAATCAGTGCGGTCGCCGGCCTTACACTCCAGCTGCTGGAAATCGACCTGGCAGTGCTCCGGGTCTTCGATGAGGCCGTCGTTCAGGCCGTCGTTGGCATCGCAGGCAGCCAGCACGGCACGATGGATCATCGGGTATTTGCTGGGTGGGATGTAGGCGGCTGGATCCTTGAATGTCTCGTTTGCCAGCCACAGTGCCCAGGCGTTGCGGCGGACGTTCGCCGGATCGCCGGCGATGATGCCGTCAAATTCATCGGGGTAGCGCGCCCCCTGCAGCAGGCCCTCGCGCCCACCGCCGGAGCAACCGTCCCAATAGGAGTAACGAGCGTCTCGGCCATAGAAGGATCGGATGAGCGCTTTTGCCTCGTTGGTCATTTCATGTTCAGCGCGATAGGCGAAGTCGACGAACTTTTCCGGATGGCCCATCAGGAAGCGGGCGCTGCTGCCGGTGTGGCCGTCGTCGGTGGCGCTGGTGGCATAACCCCGGCCGAGGGCTTCAGCTAATCCACGGTAGTCAATCGAACCGCCCCAGCCTCCGCTGCCAACTGCCAGATATTTTCCATTCCATCCGGCGAGTGGAAGCCATACTTCGATTCCTATTTCGGAGTCGGCCGTAGGTTTGAGTTTCGCAACCACGCGGCAGAAAGCGGGAAGGCGGGGTATTTTATTGGTGCTGTCAGGGACGGTGAAGGCGCCGGCGCCCGTCACCTCGGTGAGGCCGATGGACACTCCCGGCGAAGACAATTTGCGCACAGCTTCGCAGGACTGAGCGTACAGTGCCGCCGGTGCCGTAAAAGCACCGAAAAGCAGCATACATAGAGCCAATCTGCCCCTCATTGATTGCGATCTCTAAGCCGCCTGATAGCGGACAAGCGCCTTCAACTCGTGCCGGAACGCTGCTCGTAGTTCGCGCTCGGTAAGCGCAAGCTCGGTGGTAAAGGAGATGGTGCCGAGTTGTCGCTCCTTGTCTAAGTACACTTTCCAGTCATAACCGTAGGTGCCGGTCGAATACTCGCCAACCGTGATCCTGGGGAACTTCGCGGCCTCTTCCACGAGAATGCTCGTGAGGCGCTGCACCTTCTCTGAGATTTCTCTGTCCATGTTTCCTAGTCCTCGCCGTCAAGTTTGTCTCCAATGCACGCCACAAGTCCAGCGAAACCGGCAGCCAAGATGAAACCGAAGCTCATGTAGCAGAAATTACTGAGTTTACAGGCCGGGCAGAGTGCCGAGTAGGGAGAGATGAACTCCCTCAGCGTCTAAAGCCGCGCATGTTTCCAACAGTTTACGCACGGCCTAAAACAGCCTGCTGAAAAACTCATGTTTTGTATCAGGGCACGACTTTAGTCGGGCCGCACAAACAGCCGATCAGGATTGGGCTTTAGCCCCTGCGCCTTTGGTCTAGCAGAACAAAACATCCTGCGAAAAAGCGGATCTCCTTGAAGGGTACGGGCTTACCGCTTTCCCCAAACAAGACAGCTCTCGTTCCGGGCACTCAAAGCTTATGCCGCAAAATTCTCGGGCAAATACGCGCACCGCATTTTCAAAGGTATCGGCCACAATGCACCTCAAGAAGCCCCGGAGGCTGTTGCCAAAGCCGTCATTGAAGTCGACGGGTTTTCATCGCGCGGACATGTCGCGCGCTCCTCGCGCTTACGTCTCTTCCTGCTCTTAAGTGAATCCGCCGCCTATTCCGGAGAGTCATATTTATTGAGCAGGAGTTTAGAAGGAAGCACGATGAAGACCTTGATAATTTTGATCGTTTTGGGAAGTGTCTTGAGTTGGGCGCAAAGTGGAGCGCCTGCACCTTCCGCGCAAGCTGGCGCCGCTGCCGATAGTGACGAAGAACCGGACGTGCCTGTCGCCAAGCCGGCGAACACGACCGGAGCCAGTATGGAGTCACAGACTACAACCGCCTGGAACATGCTGCAGGCGGCGCTTTCCGATACCCGAACCCAGGCCCAGCAAGCCCGGATCGACGCCATCGTTGCGCTCGGCACGCTGGGCGATTTCACGACCGCCGAAGGTTGGTTGCGCGGTGCGGAAAGCGATCAAGACCGGTATATACGCCTGGCGATTGTCGCCGCGATGGCGTCCAGCAAAAAGGCAGTGTTCATTCCCGACCTGAAGCACGCCCTCAACGACAACGCCGCTGAAGTCAAGTTTGCGGCCGCGGTCGGTCTGTGGAAGATGAATGACAGGAGTGGCGAAGATATTCTCGATGCCGTGCTGGCAAGAGACCAGAAGGCAACCCGGGGCGCAGTGACGGCCGAAAAACACGAGGCCGGGCAAGACCTGCATAGCCCTTCCAAACTGGCCACCATTGGAGCAGAGCAAGGCGCGTACGCCCTGCTGGGACCCTTTGGTTTTGGACTCAGCGCTATTCGAGGCCGGAAGGGACAAAACACGATCCACCCGAGGGTTTTGGCGGTTACGTTGCTTGCGGAAGATACATCGAGCGCATCCATGAAGCGATTTATAGACGCGCTCGATGACCCCGACCCGGCCGTGCGTGCCGTGGCGGCGCGGGCGTTGGGCGATTATCACACCAAGGAGGTCGACGACGCGCTCAGCGATGAATTCTACGATGCCAAGCCCGCTGTTCGATTTATGGCCGCCGCTTCTTACATACGCGCGACTCATGCTCAACCGGAGCACAAGATAATCGCCCAACAGAGGACCACGCACATCAAGCCATAAACTCGTTCCGGGGTCTGCGTGGAGCTAATTACAAGTGGTCCCGTTGACGGCGAATGAGCTGGGCACGGCGTTGGTGATGTTGTTCCAGCTTCCATTGAAACCCATGCCAGTGTAGCTGCCTCCTGCAGGAATGCTGCCGTTGTAGCTCATGTTGGTGACCTTCACGCTGGAGCCGCTTTGCGTCACATTGCCATTCCATAGCTGGGTCACTGTCTGGCCGTCGGCAAAAGTCCAGGTCAGGGTCCAGCTCGAAAGGGCGGTAGTCCCCGTGTTGTCGATGGCGATGGAGGCCCCGAAGCCACCCGGCCATTGGTTGGTGATGCTGTAGACGACGTGACACGCGGTCCCGCTGCTGGTGGCCGCGGAAGTCTTGGCGTTGGCTTGCGCCGAAGCCGGCGACGTCCCCGCCCCATCCACGGCTTCCACGATGTAGTAGTAGGTAGTAGATGGCGACAAGCCGCTGTCAGAATAGCTCGTACTGGTCAAACCGCTGGCGATTTGGTTACTCGACGACGGCGTGAAGCCGCTGGTGGTGCTGCGGAACACCTTATACGAACTGATGGAGCAGTTGGCAGGCGCGGTATCCGCGGTCCAGCTCACGTTGATGACGCTGGAGGAAGCCGCAGTCCCGGTGACTCCGCTAGGCGCTGACGGCGCGGTCGTGCACGAGGATCCGCTTCCCGCACTCCCGGCGGCGGCACTGACCGAGTAGCCGCTCATGGCAAGCCCCTGGCCGCCCGTCCAGATTTCAAAGCCGAACTCCACGTCGATCAACCACCAGGAAGGTTCCAGGCTGCCTCGCGATACGGCATCGCTGAAAAATGGCAGCAGATTCAAGTTGCTTACCGAAGTTACCGGGGTTTGCCGAACATAGGAAACGATGTTCCACGACGATTCCCGGCCGGTCCATACCTCCCAGGTTGCTCCATCGATGGTTTCCGTGCCTATCTGCGAACCGAATGGCTGCGGGGATCCCTGGTGATTGATCCAGATCATGATTTCCGTGCCGTTGGGCTGCCCCGAAGTAGTCGATGTCTGGTTGAACCAGATGTCGTAGGCAGAATCGTTGTTATAGCCGGAAGGCTGGGTTATCGACACGCTGGTGCTGGCCGAGGCAATGTTGTTCTCTTCGATAGGAAAGGGATTAGAGCTGGTGCAATCGCCCCAATGGCAGCCTCTGAAGATGGAGGGGTAGTCAGCGGGAGCACCGTTCGTGGGCAAATTAAAGTTGGCCGTGGTGAGCGTAAACCCCGTTCCGCTGACGGTGGCGCATTGCTCGGCCGAGGAGTTCCATTCGTCGTTCTGGAAGATATACTGGCCGCTGTTGATCGAAACCGTGCCGAACGTAGCGCACGTCGATTGCGCCGCCGCGGAGGCGCCTAGCATGAGGAAGCAAACCGCTGAAGCAATAACCAACCTCTGAAAACCTTGCCGGTTGTTCAAGGGTGATTCCTTTCCTATCGGGTAGATTTCACTGCCCTGTCTCTCCTCGACCGTGGGTTCGCGCGTAATATGCCCCAAACTGTCGTCCCCTCGGCTAGGATACTTGGATGCGGCGCTACAGTCCCGCAGCAGCATAGCGAAGAGAGGAAAAAAGATTGTGCTGAATCGCAAGGAACTGATTGCTGCCATTTCGGCCGAAGCGACGGATTGGCGGCGGGAACTGCACCGTCATCCGCAAACCATGTACCAGGAAGAGTTCGCCAGCGCTTTCATTTCCCAAAAGCTAACCCAGTGGGGCATCGCTCACGAACGCGGGATTGCTGGTACCGGTGTTGTGGCCAGTATCGAGGGGCGTCGCAATTTGTCCGGCCGCGCCGTAGCCTTCCGCGCCGACATGGACGCGCTCGACATCGCGGAACAGTCTGGCCAGCCATGGAGTTCTGAAACGCCGGGAAAGATGCATGGCTGCGGTCATGACGGCCATACCGCAACCTTGTTGGCGCTCGCCCGCTATCTGAACGAGACACGCAACTTCGACGGAATTGTCCGGTTAATTTTTCAACCCGCCGAGGAAGGCGGCCGAGGTGCGTTTCGCATGCTGGAGGAAGGCTTGCTGGAGCGGTTCCCCTTCGATGAGGTTTACGGCTATCACAACTGGCCGATGCTGCCGCGCGGCGTTTTTGCCACCACCCCAGGACCCATGCTTGCCGCCAGCGACACCTTCGAGATCACTTTGAAGGGTAAGGGCGGCCACGCAGCCATGCCCCACGTGACCCGCGACGTCGCTCCTGCTGCGGCCCAACTCATCCTGGCCCTGCAGACCCTGGTGAGCCGGGAGACTGACCCGATGCACGCGGCGGTGGTGAGCGTCACCAACGTCAATATAGGATCCGGGGCCCTGAACGTGATCACCGAAACGGCACGGCTAAGCGGAACCGTCAGAACGTTCAACCAGGAAGTACGCAGCCACATTGAAGCGCGATTCGGGGAAATCGTGCAAGGAGTTGCGAGCACATTTGGGCTGGTGGCTGAGCATCGGTACACTCGATTGATGGACCCGGTCGTCAACCATCCCGACGCGACCAGCTTCTGCTGCAAGGCAGCGGGCGCGATGGTAGGAGACAACAACGTGCGCCATCTGCAGCCAATGATGGGTGGTGAAGACTTTGGCGGATATCTTCAGCTACGGCCCGGTGCCTTCATGGCAATAGGGCAAGCGGAGCAGGACCCCTCCAGCCCGCATAATTCCGGCCTGCATTCTCCTTACTACGACTTCAATGATTCGATTATTCCTTTGGCCGCCGGTTATTTCGCTGAGTTAGCCGAGCGCCGGCTGCCGGTCGATTGACCAACAAAACTGTAGAACGGAGATCAAGATGAGCACATACCTGGTATTTACGCGCGAAAAGATGCTCGATGAAAATGAAATGGCCATTTACTCGAAGGAGGTCGGGGCCACCTTCGCCGGACACGAATTTAAAGCTCTGGCTCGCTACGGTGCCTATGAAGACCTGGAAGGACCCGCCACGGAAGGTACGGTCATACTTGAGTTTCCCGACGCCGCAGCGGCGAAGGCCTGGTACGACAGTCCCGCCTACCGGCAGGTGCGTGAGCATCGTTTCCGGGGGGCGACCTATCGGGCCACGTTAGTCGAAGGAGTCTAACGGAAGAAGACTATACAGGCTGGACTGCCCATCGCCGTATATTGTCCGGTGAACTTTAATTGCCCCGTCTTGCGGTCAATCCGAAACGACGCGATGCTATCGCTGCGCTGGTTGCACGCATACAAAAAAGCTCCGCTGGGGTCGATTTGTATATGTCTCGGGTAATCGCCCATGGTTGAGGTTTCTCCCACGTACGTGAGCCGGCCGTCGCCGGCAAGGAAAAAGATAGCGACCGAGTCGTGCAGTCGATTGGCCGCGTAGAGAAACCGCTGATCGGGCGACAGCACAATCTCTGAAGTGAAGCTTGTTCCCTTGAAGCCCGGAGGCAGGGTGGAGAGGGTCTGCTCCGCATGAAGTGACCCAGTGGCCGGATCGAAATGGAAAAATGCCACGGTTGAGGCTTCTTCCTGGAGAGAATAAAGCCACCGCCCGTTGCTGTGAAATGTAAAATGACGCGGGCCATCCCCTGGAGGCAGGGAAATGAACGGAACCTTTGCCGGAGTGAGTTTGCCGGTGGCCGGATCAAGAGCAGAGATGTAAATGCGGTCCTGGCCCAGGTCCGTTTGCAGCACAAAGCGGTTTCCCGGGTCAGCATGAATCATGTGGGCGTGCGTTTTGTCGTGTCCACTGAAGGCGAAGCTGCCGGGCGGAGCACTGGATGGAATTTTGGGGCCGACGAAGCCCGTATCCCGGTGAACATAGGCAGCCGGGCCCAGCGCTCCTGTGGGCAGTATGGGCAGCACGGCGGCGGTGCCACCGGCGTAGTTCGCCACGAACACATACTTGCCCGACGCGTCGACGCTCAGGTGGGCAGGTCCCGCCCCCGCGGAACTGACGACGTTCAGCAGTTGCAGGCTTCCACTGGACCGATTCACCGCGTAGGCGCTGACGGATCCACTGTTTCCCTCAAAGTCGGTGACCTCGTTGGTAGCGTAAAGAAATCGTCCCGATGGATCGAACGAAAGCCACCCTGCATTGCGGGAGCCGGCGGCCAAGTTGACCAGCGTCAGTTCCCCGCTCGCCGGATCCATGGTGAACAGGTAGATTCCCTTCCCGTTCCCGCTCCCGTCGACTGGGCTGCTGTAAGTTCCAACATAAGCCAACATCTTTTGTCCCCTAACGGCCGATCCGTACACCGGCCCGATGGTTGCATGGAGGGCAGCGTAGGCTATGCATTGTTTCAGCAGGTCGCGGCGAGAAATGCTTGTCATTGAATAAATCTACCTCGGCGGAGTCGGCGTATGATTCTTGGGTTATGGCAAAGCGCTGGTTTCCAGTCATCGCTCTGAGTTTTTTGGCGGTCTTGGTTTTCGCCAAGGACAAGAACAAAACTACCTTGCCGGCCTATGTTCTGCACGCGCAAACCGTTGCCGTCATCGTCGACCCCGAGGCGCAGTTCACCATAGACGATCCACACGCGAATCTCATGGCGCAAAAGGACGTCGAGGCGGCGCTGCTGAAGTGGGGAAGATTCCAACCGGTGTCCGATGCCCAATCCGCCGATCTGCTGGTGGTGGTGCGCAAGGGCAATGGACGCATGATGGATGATATGAGCCCCGACTCCCGGCAAAATAACGGGGGCGTCATGAACCCTGGCGATCGCGGAATTGGGTCTCAGCATGGCGCGCAGCCGAACCTGCCCAGTGAGGGCCCTGGCCAGCAGACTCCTGGCTCCCCAACAGGCTTCGGATATACGCAAGATTTCTTTGCCGTTTTCAAAGGCGGCGAAAATCCCCGCACCGCGACCCCGCTATGGAAATATTTCGGCCAGGATGGCCTTAACCCGGCAAGCGTCCCAGCCGTAACAGCATTCAAAAAGGCGGTCGCCGCTGCCGACAAAGCCGCCACTGAAAAGCCCTGAATTTCAGCGCGCTTCCGCGGTTA
>Ga0302326_10029469_pt1 | contig 11013 bp, 8 predicted proteins | sample Palsa_T0_3_FD_202264 | JGI IMG/M metagenome (GOLD analysis project Ga0302326, IMG submission 202264) | Peat permafrost microbial communities from Stordalen Mire near Abisko, Sweden - Palsa_T0_3 | ecosystem: Environmental > Terrestrial > Soil > Palsa > Peat permafrost | place: Sweden: Abisko...
CCCCGCACGAGCCGGTATCCGCATGCTCGAACCGGTGGGCTATCTGGACTTCCTTTGCTTGATGAGGCATGCGGCCCTGGTGGTTACCGACTCGGGAGGGATTCAGGAGGAGACCACCTGCCTCGGGGTTCCCTGCATCACCGTCCGGGAGAATACCGAAAGACCGGTAACCGTGAGGTGCGGGACGAATACGATTGCCGGAACCGAAACAGAGAACATCCGGAACGCCGTGAGAGCGAAACAGAGCGGCCCAGTCGTCGGCAGCGTGCCGGAAAAATGGGACGGCAAAGCAGGCGCGCGCATCATCGAGACGATTGCGTCGGTCTTCGCAAAGCGCAACCCAGAACCAGTCGCGAAGTGAACGTAGCGACGCAGGGAGCCGGTCTTCGCATGGTTAGCAACAACGCCATTATACAGCATGCTACTAGAAGGGAGGCCGACGGGCGGCGGGGCGCCACGCCTGGAGATCCGCCACGGCGACTCAAGCTTCTGCTCATGGCCAGCGGTTGCGATGGAACCGACGTGGGAGAGGCGGCGAATTCTTTCCAGTGGGCCAACCGTTTGGGACGGCGCCACGACGTCACGCTCTTGACGTTCCGAAAGCGAAACCGGCCGTCCACCATTCCGCAACTCCCGGGTGTCCGGGTGATCGAGTGGCTGGATTTGCCATTCGTTGGAAGATTCGAACGCTTTGATAGCATGCTGAAGCCGGGCTACATCAGTTTCTACGTGCAAGCGCGCCGATGGATCAAGAATTCGCTGCGATCGGGCGACACATTCGATGTCGCGCACCAAGTGACACCCGCGTCCTTACGTTATCCGTCCCCCGCGGCGGGGCTTGGCATTCCGCTGCTGATCGGGCCCGTTGGTGGGAGTATCGATAATCCGGACGGTTTTGACTCGGAACTCAAAAGCGCTCCGTGGTATACGAAGTTGCGGCTGCTCGATGAATGGCGCCTGCGGCACGATCCAGTGCTGAGCCGGAGCTTCGCTTCCGCGAACTGCATCCTTTGCGTTGCGCCATACGTCCAGAGCCTGCTGGGCGATTTGCCGTCCCATGACGTCGAACTGATGAGCGACAACGGCGTGACCGAGCTTCCGCCGCCGCGCACCGAGCGAAGGGGAAACGATGGGCAGTTTCGACTGCTTTTCGTGGGCCGCGTGATTCGAACCAAGGGCACCAGAGATGCGATCCGAGCGATCGCTCAACTCAAAGATAAAGAGATCGAAGGACTCACGTTCGACGTGATCGGCGACGGGTACGACCTGGCCGCTTGCAAGGAAGAGGCTGAGAAGCTGGGCGTCGGCAACGTGGTGAAGTTTCACGGAAGGATGGCGCGAAAGGACATCGACGCGTACTACGCGCGAGCTGATGTGTTCCTTTTCCCCAGCTTTCGCGAACCCGGAGGCATTGCTGTGTTTGAAGCCATGAGCCATGGACTGGCGCTGATCGTCGCCGACCGGGGCGGCCCTGGATTTGTCATCGACGATTCTTGCGGAATCCGCGTACCGGTTACCAATCCGGAAACATTTGCGGCTCACATCGCGGACGCGATCCGAAAACTGGCCGCCGCGCCCGAGCTAGTCACTGCGATGGGCATAGCGGCGCGGGAAAAGGTCGGGTCACAGTTCCTTTGGGACATGAAGATTGAACGGATCGAAGAGATCTACCGCAGAGTTTCGGTGGATCGTGGCGTTGCGAATTCCCGGGTGGCCTGAGGGCGCGATTATTTCCTTACATCGATCGTTTCCATTGGACCACGTCGCAAACCTACGTCGCCACGGCCGACAGATCAGAGGGACGGGTGTCACCTGTCCCGAGACTGTCCTAAGGGCCAGTTGTAGGCCGCAAAGCGAGACATATAAGCTGTGCACCGTAATTGGGGCAATGCGGAGGCACAAATCTATGAAACGGCTGGTTTTGTACGGGTTTTTGCTTGCATTTTTCATGTGTGCGCCGCGCGCGCACGCGCAAGGCGCTTGTCCAAGTGGCGCGCCTGTTTCTGGGAACCACTGCTATTTTATTTCCTCGGCGAGCGGAAGCGACTCGAACAGCGGTACGAGCGAGAGCGCGCCCTGGGCGAATGCGCCGAAGATGTCCACCTGCACGGCGAACTGCGCGGCCAACAATCCTACCGGCGGCACAGCCTATATTTTTAAGGGCTGTGACACCTGGAACTTCGCAAAGATCGGAGAGTGGACCCCCGGTGTGAGCGGGTCGGCGGGAAATCCGATCTATTTTGGCGGATTTGACCAAAGCTGGTACAACTCGTCCGCCTGTCCCAACGGATGGAATCGTCCCATTTTCAGCGGCGAGGGAACCTGGCCGGGCACCAATGGAAGCTACTTCCTCGATTTTGATGAGGACAATTACTGGCGCGTGGCTTGGATCGAATTTACAGGGCTGTTTACAGATTGCTCGACCGGCTGCAACAGCTCACTCGGGTACATGTCGGCAGGAGTAGGCGTCGCGAGTTTTGAGTTCGATCATAACTACCTGCATGGCTTTACGTTCTACTTTCCGAACAGCTGCACGGTGTCGGGGAACAGCTACCCTTGTACAGAGCCTTTTGGGCTGAACATGTCCAGCACCCCCGCCGCCAGCGGAGAGATCGACCATAACGTGTTTTCCGGGCAAGATACGACTGGAAAGTGCAACGGTTGCTGGTCTACCTCTCAGGATTTAGGACTGTGGCTCACGGGCAGCTTTCACAACGTGGAGATCGACCACAACTGGATGGGTTACGGCGATTGCATCGTGGGCACCTTCTACATGTTCCACGATAATACGATGTACAGCTGCGGCCCTTTTTCGGCGGCGGCAAATTCTGTCCACAACAATGTGTTTGAGAACAACGCGGACCCACCCCAAGGGACGCTTATGTACAACAACCTGTCATCGAATGCCGGGGCTTTAGGCTATGCCACGGTCTCGCAGCTCGCGCCCAACAGCGGAGTGACGAGTTATTTCTTCAACAACGTCACGGAGAATTATTTGGGCGGACAGACCGGCGGCCAACTGGCATTTTCCTGCTCCACGCCGTCCGGCGGTGGTGGAGGATTGTGCGTCCTTTTCAACAACACCATGGAGTGCGGGCCGGATTCTGGACCTAACTCACCGCCATCGTTGGCCTGCGCGGTCGCCGGGGCGGCCCCGCTGACGATGGACTCGTTCTACAACCACTACATCACGTCCAGTTCGTCGGCGATTCAATGCTACCAGAACGCTTGTGGCACGGTCCTTCAACTGCCCAATCCAAATTTGGCGCAGCCACTCTCGGCGGCGAACAATCAAGGCTATAGCCTGGGAAGCTATTTCGCTCCGCAAAACGGCAGCGGTGCGACGATCCAGGCGGGATTCACCCCTACGGCCCTGCTCGCGCAGTGCGCCGCCGTGGGAGCCGTCAATGCAGGGGCGGGGACGGCGTGCCAATCCTCGACAACCGCTGGAGTCACTCTGGTCACGTCACCGTATTATTCAATCGGTGGTTCGACGGTAACCCCGGTGGCTCGGCTGATCTCCGGGAGCACTAAAAATGATGCGGGCGCCTTTCAGTTTGGCGGCGCCAGCACCACCACCGGACCGCAGCCCCCTAGTGGACTCACTGCAACGGTGAACTAAAGATCGTTCCAGGCAGTACCGTTTTCAGGCGCCGGCGGAGAAATCCCAGACTTGGAATTGCCTCCGCCGAGCGCGCCTCTTGTTATGACCGCTGGACTCGCCGGGGTGCGCTCTGGTGACGAAGCCGTGGTTCCCTGAACGGGTCGAAAATAAAAGAAGCGGTTGGAGATTCCGCGAGCGGTGGTGTCGGTCCGTGCCAGCCGGTCCATCGCACCCGCGAAGTGGAAGATAGGCGAGCGATGCGTCTCGGCGTGCTTTCTAACGAGAACCTGAATCCCTGGGTAAATTGGACGACGCTCGGCCCTCCGCTGCTCAGGCCGTTAGCGTCGCGTAACGACGGTCGCTTGATCGCGCCCCCTCAGTTTGCTCGCGGCAATTGGCAAGATTGGCGAAGGGTTTTGCGGGACGTCTGGTCCTCTGACACGTTATTTTGGGTCCAAGGGCCGTCGCGGCCGGAATGGCCCATTTTCGCCGCTTCCTTGGCGCGGGGAGCCGTGCGGCGTTCCGCCTACGTCCTGGACGCCTGGAAGTACCTCATCACCAAGGTTGGCGCGCTGGCCACTCTGCAGCGTCTCGATCCGTGTTTCGTCGCGTTTCGCGAGAGCTGCGTGGAATTGAAAAAGCGCTTTCCCTCGGGCCGGTTTGAATGGCTGCCGTTCGGCATTGATACCAACGTTTTTGATTCCGTGCCCGGCGAGCGGCCGATATTCGCTTACTGGATGGGGCGTCGCCACGAACCCTTGCATCAAGCTATGCTTCGTTATTGCGCGGATCGCGGACTGGACTACCGATACACGCAGCGGTCGGGAGAATTTAGTCCCTCGGAGCTGGGGCAGATGGTCGGAAGCTGCCGGTACTTTCTTGTGACGCCGCCCGATGTGGATCATCCCGCGCGGACCGGAGGATATAGTCCGTTTGTGATGCGTTATTTCGAAGGGCTGGCCGCGGGGGCCAGATTATTGGGTGTGCTGCCACGCAGCGGCGAATACGAGATGCTTCTGCCGCCTGAGGTGATCCTGCAAGTGGCGCCAGACGGATCCGATCTCGCCGCCAAATTGGAAGCTGACCGGGACAACGCGAGCGGTCGCTCGGCAGTCGAAAGGGCGCGCCTCTCGGTGAGACAGAACCATTCGTGGGCCAGGCGGGCCGAACAGATCTTTGATCGACTCAACACGGGAACGCCGACAGGATTCAACTAGGAAGAACCTGCAGGGAAATGGGTGAGGCACTCCAATTGAAGATAACCTTTCTAATGCCGCACTATCCGTATAAACCCAGCGGAGGCTACCGGGTCGTTTATGAATACTCGAATCGTCTGGTGTCCAGGGGACACCGCGTAACGATTATTCATGCGCGCCAGCTGAGCACCACCGCGCCCCACGCCGGGTACCGGAGCCTTTGGAATCGTGCCAACAGCGCTCGCGGCTGGTTGCGGGAACGATTGATCGCACCGAAGACCGACTGGCACAAAATTGATAAGCGAGTGGACCTGCGATTCGTGCCCCTGCCGGAGGAAACGGATATTCCCGACGGGGACATCATTTTCGCGACGGCTTGGCAAACCGTCGACTCCGTGCTCGGATATCCTCAGAGTAAGGGCGAGAAATGCTATCTCATCCAACATTACGAGACTTGGATGGGGCAGAAGGAAAAGATTGATGCCACCTGGCGATCGGACCTACACAAGGTCGTGGTGTCAAAATGGCTCTACAGCGTCGGGCGGGATCTTGGCGCAGACGATTTGACGCACATCTCGAATGGAATCGACCTGAACCATTATCGCCTCATCGAGCCAATGGCGCGGCAGCCAAGAGTGGCCATGATGTACTCGAAGGTTCCTTTTAAGGGCGGGGCCGATGGACTTAGGGCTCTCGAGATCGCCCGGGCCAAGCATCCGAACCTCAAGGCCATCCTGTTTGGCAGCTCGGTCTTTCGGCGCGGCATCCCTTCGTGGATCGAATATCGTAATAATCCACCGCAAGATTTCATCGTGAACGACATTTACAATCATTCGTCGATTTTTCTTTGCCCGAGCGTGTCGGAGGGATTCGCTCTGCCGCCCGCTGAGGCCGCGGCATGCGGCTGCGCGGTGGTATCCACGGATTGTGGGGGCATTCGCGATTTTATCGACGATGGGGTCACCGGGCTGCTGTCTCCACCGCAGGATCCGGAGGCGCTTGGCGCCAACCTGTGCCGGCTGCTGGACAATGAAAACCTGCGCGTGAAGCTAGCGACAGCGGCAAATCGGGCCATCCGCAGTCTCGACTGGGAGCACAGCACAGACCTGATGGAAGGGCTGCTCGATCGCGTCGTGCCAGGCAGCGTTTTGAAGGACCACCCTCACGCCACCCAAGAAACTCGATCGTGAGGAGTGCAGGCCAAATCAGTAGACACATACTGGACTGCGCCGCGTCGAGACTTGCCGGGCAGCCATGTTCAGAGAACGGCAGGCTGTGGCCGGCGCAACCCACCGGCGATATTAAGTTCAACCAACCATTCTTTATGGAAGAGCTTTTAAGAGGGATTCAAACCTAATGGCCCTTGCGATGTACGAGAAAATAAAGCAAGCCGCGGGGCGCCTGTTTTCCGGCGATTCATTGAAAGCCAGGACGTTTCGTGGCGGAGCCTGGCTTGGGTCGGGGAGCGTCCTCGAACAAGCCTCGCGATTCGGCCGCAACATGCTGCTGACGCGCATGCTTGCTCCCGAGGCGTTCGGGACCATGGTGCTGGTTACGTCGGCCACGAGTGTTCTTGGTTCGCTGCTGGACGTTGGAGCGCGGGAAGCACTGATCCAAAATCCCAGAGGCCATGAAGACAGTCACGTGGGAGCCGCGTGGTGGATTACCTTCGGACGGTCATCTTCTCTCTATCTCATTTTGTTTTTGCTGGCGCCCCTGGCCGCCCGAATGTATGGCAATCCAGAACTAACCATCCTTTTCCGCGTGGCTGGAATAGGGATCCTCTTCGAAGGTACGATCAGCGCCCGGGCCTACGCGGCGATCAAGGAGATGAACCTGCGGAAGTGGGCGGCGGTCAATCACGGAGGGGGTATTGCCGGTGTCTTGCTCACCGTGATTCTGAGTTTTTTCATCCGCGATGTGTGGGCTCTGGTGATCGGTTTCGTTGCGGAGAATGCAGCGCGCTGTCTTTTCTCCTATATCCTGTGTCCATTCCTCCCTCCGTGGCGGTGGGATCGAACAGCGATGAAGGAGCTGCTCAAGTTTTCGCGCGGCGTGTATGGCATGTCGCCGTTGACCCTGATCTTCCAGCGCACCGATATTTTCGTGCTGGCCAAGCTGTTTTCTCCCGCGGCGCTGGGATTGTACGTGATGGCTGTTTCTTCCATTCAGACGCCGGCTGGCTTCATCATCAACGTGATGGGGCAGACCATGTTCCCCTCGTTCGCGCAAATCCAGGATGATAAGCCGCGCATCAACCGGATCTTGCTGCAGTCCACAGCCGCAGTTTTTTTCTTGGGCCTGCCGATTTTGGTCTTTTTGTTTTTCTGCGGGCATTTCCTGCTGACCGTGGCCTACGGATACCGCTATGGCGCAGCCGCGGGCTCTTTGTTTTTGGCCGGTTGCGCGGCACTATTGAATGTGGCGAACGGTCCGATCACGAGCGTCATTTATGCCCGGGGGCGACCGCAGTTGCACCGGCGGTGCGTCGCGACCATGGCGGTTTTGATGATCGTTCTGATCTACCCGTTCGCAAAATGGTTCGGACCAGTCGGCGGCCAATTGGCATGCGTCGTGGCGATGGCGGGTGGTTACTTAACCCAAATTGAGCGCATCCACAATCTGACGGGTTTGGAGCTGTCGAGATACAAGAAGAGCATTCTGGTCGCTGCAGCCATATCGGTAAGCGTGTTTGGGGCCTGCCTGGCGGCACGAGCGATCATCAGCTTTAAACAGCCCGTTTCGAGCGTGTTTATTGGCGTCATTGGGTGCGTGATGGCGTATGGCGTCGCGTATGCGATCCTTTTCGGAGGCACCCGGAAACGTTTAGAATCGGTGTTGGGGCTATAGATAATTCTGCGAGTAATCTTGCGTCATTCGCGCAGTAGAGCAGAGCGAGGCACAATCTTTGGATCCTACACAGCCCTGGGCGAACTTCAACGGCGGCCCTAATGAGAGCATCTTCAGTCCGGTGGCGCTGGGGCTGGTGTTGTTCGCGGGGATTCTCCTCTTGCTGCTGCCGCGAACCAAGGCGATTTTTCCGCTGCTGCTCGCGGGCCTACTGATCCCGAGCGACCAGATTGTAGTCTTCGCGGGGGTCCACTTTCCGATGGTGCGGATCCTGCTGCTCTTTGGGTTTGTACGGCTCGGTTGGGCGAAGTTTTCCGGCAAGGAGGAGATCTTCAGCGGGGGTTTGAATTCGCTCGACAAGGTCGTGATTCTCCTGGGCGTATTCACCACCGTGGACGGCATCCTGCTGTTCCTGGAGCCGGCAGAGGCGGTCTACCAACTCGGACAGCTCTATACGAGTGTGGGAAGCTACATCATGTTTCGTTTCCTGGTCCGGGACGAAGAAGACGTGAAACGAGCGATCCGAGCGCTGGCGTACGTGACGATCGTGGTTGCCGGGTTCATGAGCTACGAAGTGTACAGCGGGAAGAACCTGGTTTACTCCATGCTCGGCGGACAACACGCCAAAATGCTGCAAGTGGCGGGCGAGAGGGACGATAAAGTCCGCGCGGCGGGCGTCTTCGCGCACCCCATACTGGCGGGGACGTTCGGCGGATTCATGCTACCGCTGTTTGTAGGACTCTGGGCCAAGGAGAAAAAGGGCCGAATTTTCGCGGCAGGGGGAGCCATTGGCGCGATCGTCATGGCGATGACTGCTAACTCCAGTACGGCGATGATGGGATTCCTGGGTGGAGTTTGTGGCTTCTGCTTCTGGCCCATGCGGACCAGAATGCGTACGGTGAGGTGGGGCATCGTTGCAGGGATGATCTGCCTGCAGCTCTATATGACCTCACCCATCTGGCACATCATCTCGGACATCGATCTCGCTGGCGGCTCGTCTTCCTGGCACCGGTACATGCTTGTGGACCAATGCATCCGGCATTTCACGTCCTGGGTATTCGTCGGAACGAAGGACTATGGGAATTGGGGCCTCGACAGTTTCGACCTCAGCGATCAGTACGTCGGAACTGCCGACACGGCAGGACTGATCCCATTGATACTTTTCCTGGCGGGGATCGTGATTGGTTTTAAGTATCTGGGAAGGATGCGTCGCGCTGTCGAAAACAAAGACGACAAGAAGCATGAATTTTTTATTTGGGCGTTTGGTGCGTCATTATTTGCGAACGTGGTTGCTTTCTTTGGAATTGGCTATTTCGATCAGACGATTGTGGCCTGGTACGCCTTGCTGGCCATGATTGCCGCGGTTACCCTGCCGTCGAGAACCGCCGAATCGGCGGAGGCGTTAGCGCTGGGAGGCGAGCCAGGCTTTGGGTTCAGCCCAGCCTTGTCGCCCAGCCCGGTCGCGAGCCGGCGATCCGTCGAGAGTCCGAAGCCTACTTCTCATCCAAAAACGGCCTTTTCACGAGCAGAACAACCGCTGATCCAGAAACCCTGAGGTAACGTATTCGCGTCGTAGGCTCCGAAACAGGTTAGACCAAATCGCTGGAGATATGTGATTCTCCGCTAAAGAAGCCCACAATGAAACTATCAATTGTCATACTGTGTTGGAACGACCTTAAGGTTATTACCGACTGCCTGACTTCCATTTTCGCAGGGACGCATTCGACGACACTGGAAGTCATCGTCTCGGACAATGGGTCCACAGACGGGTCCATCGAGTTTATCCGCGAGCATTTTCCGCAGGTTGTTTTGATTGAAAACGGAGTGAATCTGCGGTTCTCGAAGGGGAACAACGTTGGAATTCGGGCCAGCCATGGTGAGTACGTGCTCATCCTGAACCCCGATACGATCATTCCGGACGGCGCCCTGGATAAAATCGTGGCCTTTGCGGATAAACACCCTGAGGCGGGCGGATTTGGGTGCCGTGTGCTGAATACCGATGGAACGTATCAAGGCTGCATTTGGCCCTTTCCCACACCTCGATCGCAATGGTGTTGGGCTCTTCAGCTTCAAGGATTGGCGCATTTTTCTGACTGGTTCCATCCCGGCCGATATGTCGGATGGAAGGGCGACACGGAACGCACCGTCGGATGGCCGGCTGGATGCTTTACTCTGGTCCGTGGAGAATTGCTTAAGCGCTTAGGTGGCTTCGACGAACAATTCTTTTATTGTTTCGAAGACACCGATCTATGTAAAAGGATTTGGGACGCCGGATATCCGATCCTGTACACGCCAACGGTGACGATTACCCACCTGGGCGGGCAGTCGACGCAAAAGCGGTTTCCACCGATTGGGTTCGCCATCGACAGTGAAGTCACCCGGTATCTTTACTTCTACAAGTATTACGGACTGCGAGGACTGCGTAGCTGCCGAAGATCCACTTTGGTGGGCTTATTCATCCGAAGATTGGTCCTCGACGTCGTCCAAACTGTGAAACCGAGCGAGGCAGGGAAGAAACAGCGGGAACTATTCCGCCAATTATTTCAGTGGAACGTCCGCCTGGATCCGATCCGTCTCGTCGAACAGGGGGAAGAGCCCGAACTAGACATCAAGCCGGCAAGCCGCGTATTGGAGCGCTAAAACTCGAACCCCTCGAAATCGACGGCCAAAACGACAGGTACCCGGATAGCAGTCTCCTTGGAATTGGATCCACAAATTGCGGGAGGACAGGTTCTCTAGAGACTAATGGAAATAAAAATTGAATCACGGTCGTTGGGAGATGTCGCGGTGATCGTACCCGACATCTTTCAGGATAGTCGCGGATTTTTCATGGAAACCTATCGGGAGGATCAGTTCAAGAAATTGGGCCTGCCTTGCAATTTTGTGCAAGACAATCATTCCCGTTCGGCTCGCGGCGTCGTGCGTGGACTGCATTTTCAGTGGGGGCCGCCCATGGGCAAACTGATGCGCGTGACCAGCGGCAGCGCGTTCCTGGTCGCCGTGGACATCCGCAAGGGTTCCCCCACGCTCGGGAAATGGGTGGGCGTCGAGGCTTCGACAGAAAATCGGCGGCAGGTGTGGGCGCCGGCAGGATTTGCGAGAGGATTTTGCGTTCTCTCCGAATCGGCAGAGATTCAATACAAGTGCACGGGGCTTTACAGCAATAAGGCCGAATCGGGAATTCTGTGGAACGATCCCGCCATCGGCATCGAATGGCCCTTAGCTGGTGCTCAGCCCGAGTTGTCCGAAAAGGATAAGAAGGCTCAGACTCTGGCGCAATGGCTGGCCACGCCGGAATCAGACAATTTCAAGTTTTGACGCAAAACAGAGATTGCGAAGGGAGAGAAGATGAAAATTCTATGC
>Ga0302326_10029470_pt1 | contig 11012 bp, 12 predicted proteins | sample Palsa_T0_3_FD_202264 | JGI IMG/M metagenome (GOLD analysis project Ga0302326, IMG submission 202264) | Peat permafrost microbial communities from Stordalen Mire near Abisko, Sweden - Palsa_T0_3 | ecosystem: Environmental > Terrestrial > Soil > Palsa > Peat permafrost | place: Sweden: Abisko...
GCGACGGCGGCGGAACAGCGCGCAGCCGCGAGGCGCTTGCGCAGGCCGTCGCGCTGCTGCAAGGACTCACGGACGAAGCCAGACAATTGCATGATTCCAAAGAACTTCTTTCGTGGATCGCCGCCGCACAGAAAAAGTTAATCCTTGCCACCGAGGAAAAGAACTGAATTCCAACCGTGAAGAACAGGAATACGACTCGAAGAAGAAATCGGAATCTGTCAATACTACCGTGTGAACGGCTGATTCGCTTCCTGCTCTTTGGATCATCTGCGTCAACCCACGTCCCGCTCCTCTTCCAAAAAATATCTTAGAAAAAATGGCCGGGTTTGCCCGCAGATTCCGCCTTGACTAAGTGACAGAGCAAAATGTGACGGCCGGCCAATGGGCCAACCGCCACTAAAATAAAAGACATCTCAATTAAGAAAGGTAAAAAAATGAAAAATATAAATACAATAAACCTGATTCCCTCCCTCGTCGTCATCTGCAGTTGCCTGGCCGCTTCACCGGTGGCCAACGCGGGCCCCAAACCGGGCTTGAGTCCCGCTGCTGTTCCCGTGCATGGCGCCATCATGGCCGTGCGTGGCGACTCCCTCGGCACTGCAAGAGTGCTGCTCCCGGCCACCGCGGAATCCGTCACCGGCGGTTTCGATGACGTTGCGTCGATTAAGATCGAGAGCGATGACGCCGTGGCGTTCTCGGCAACGCTGTTAACGTCTGGCATCCAGCAAAAGGTGACGTTTCCCGACGGCACCGGGTTGATGGTGAGGACCGGGGGCGCAACCTATGCCAGCGTTGGACCCAATGAACTCCATGTTGAGGCCCCAGTAACCGTGATGGACGTGTCGGTTCCGAGCCACCGGATCTTGAACGGCGTGCTGAGGGGTGACTTTTATTCGGACGAGGAGGGGTATGTCACAGGCACCTTCACATTGTCCATCCTTTCCGCCGACAATTGACCACAGTCCAATCCCATTTCTTTCGAGAAATGAGACGGCCTCTTGGAGCAAACGAGTTGCCTCGTTTGCTCCAAGAGGCGTTCTGGCGGAAGGCGATTCCCAGATATTTGCGTCTTTTACCCTTGATGGAATCAGATTAATGCTCATGGCGCGGCGTCCCTGCCAGCCTTGCGCAAAGAGGTGGGATGGCTTAAATGTAGATTATGAAAACTATGACACGTTGGTTGGCTGGTGCGGTGCAAGATTCCGAAAGGACGCCCGTATTGGGTAATATGAAAACGATATTGCGTTTGTTGCCTGTTTCGCTGGCGCTGCTCCTTTGCGGATGCGGCCCCGGTTACACCTTCACTCCCTGGACCGGCCCGCAGAGCAATTGGAGCACGGGTCCTGCGGGATACGTCCGGACAGTGGAGAACGTGCCGGTATTTTCGCCGCAACAGTATCCGCCCCGGCCTTACTTCGTAATCGGCGCGGTCACCACCGACGACGAGAAGAACGTGGCTAAGGCCGTGCGCGATCAGCACGCCGACGCCGCGATCATCTCCTCCGAAGTCGTTCGCCGAACCGGTTCGGTGGCGTGGGCTGCGCCCGGAGTTTATGGGGTGACGCCGCTGACCAGCAAGACGATCACGGCCAACATCATCAAGTATAGGTAAGAGTCATGGCACAATCAGGACGGTGTCGCCATCCTCCAAGGGCATGTCCTCGTGATGGAGAAGATCGATGCCCTTGTATTCCCCGGCGATCTGGCCGTGGCGGATCACGCGAACGAGGAGCGGATTCATAAACGCGGTGTACTCGGCTTTCACGATGGCCTGACTCAACGTCAGGCCCTCTTCCCATGGCACGACTGGATTGCGTACCGGCCCCTGCATGAATACCACCGGCCCTTGCTGTAAGCGAGCGCGCTGGGCGGATTGCATCGTGGCTTGTTGCTGGCCCGCCAGGTAGGCCTGCCGCGCTTGATCGCGTGCTTTCTTCTGGCTGACGCATCCCGCGCAGGCCACGAGCGCAAGCATGAGGGAAAGCACAAGTGTTCTCATGGCTCAACAATTGGTTTGAGTTTGCCGCAAAACCTCGATGCAATGCGGCACCGCCGCCGCCACAAAACCCAGACATTCCACCGCCCCGCTCGGCTTGCCGGGCAGGCAAATCACCAGCGCCTTGTCCACTACGGCGGCCAGAGCGCGCGATAAAATCGCGTTGTGGGTGATCTTCATGGATTCGATACGCATCACTTCTCCGAAGCCCGGCAGTTCGCGCACAGCGATCTCCCGGACCGCTTCCGGCGTGATGTCGCGCGCGGCCACGCCCGTGCCGCCGGTGGTCAGGATTACGTTGCAGCCCTTCTCGATTTGGTCGCGGATGGCGCGTTGGATGTCGCGCCGTTCGTCGGGCACCAGCGATTCCACCAGGATTTTCCAGCCGCGGGCCACCGCCGCCTGGCGCAAGGCCGGGCCGCCCAGATCGTCGTATTGGCCTCGCGAGGCGCGATCGGAAATGGTGATGATGCCGGCTTCGATTTGCATTATTTCTTTGTTTTTGACACCAGGACGATGTCGGTGATGCGCATGGTTTTGTCCAGCGCCTTGCACATGTCGTATAGGGTGAGCGCCGCCACGCTCACGGCCGTCAACGCCTCCATCTCCACGCCAGTGGCCGCGGTGATTCGGGCCGAGGCGGTAATGACAACGCGGTCGCGGGAAGCCGGAATTTCAAACTCGACCGAGCAATGAGAAATGTTCAGTGGATGGCAGAGAGGGATCAACTCGCCCGTTTTCTTGGCGGCCAAAATTCCAGCCACGCGCGCGCAGGCAAACACATTTCCCTTGGCCACTTCGTCCTGCTCGATGGCCGCGAGGGTGGTCGGTTGCAAAAGAATGGCGCCCCGCGCCACCGCCTCGCGGCTGACGGGCGGTTTGGCAGAGACATCGACCATGTTGATCTCTCCCCGCGCATTCAAATGAGAAAATCTTTTCATGGGCGGTGGGGATGAACCACACCCTCTTTCCATTCAACCAGCGCGGCGTGGATTTGTTCCGCGAAATGCCAGTTTTTTTTCACGTGTTTGGGGATGTATCCGGGCGATGTCCCCAGCAAATCCGTCGTCACCAATATCTCGCCATCGCAATAAGGACCGGAGCCGATGCCAATGGTGGGAATGGAAATCTTGGCCGTGATTTCCCGGGCCACGGGCGCCGTCACCAACTCCAGGACAATCCCGAACGCGCCCGTCTGCGCCAACACCATGGCGTCGGCGATCAGCCCCAATCGCTCTTCCTCGCTTTTGCCCTTGACGTGGTAACCGCCCTCGGCAACCGAGTTTTGCGGCAACATTCCCAAATGGCCCAACAGCGGAATGCCCTCGGCCAGGATCGCCCGAATTTGCGGCAGGATGTTTCGTCCACCCTCGGTTTTAACAGCCTCGGCTCCGGCCGCAATCAGCCTCCGCGCGTTCTCCACTGCCTTGGCGGGGTTCTCGCAACTGCCGAAAGGCATATCAGCCACAAGCAAACCTTGTGGTTTGGCTCGGGCGACGGCGCGGACGTGATGTTCCATATCCGCCATGGTGACGCGAGTGGTGTCAGGGTAACCCAGCGCCACCATCCCCAGTGAATCACCCACGAGCAGCAGCGGAAGACCCGCGCCGTCGAGCAACTTGGCCATGGGATAATCATACGCCGTCAGTGCGGCGATGCGTTCGCGGCCCTTCATGGCGCGAATTTGGGTCACTTTGTCCACAGTCATTTTGGAGATTGTTCCCGGCGGAAGTTTTCCAACAGTTCTTCGGGCTGGATGGTGGCGGTGCCCAATTTGCCCACCACAATGCCGGCGGCATGATTGGAAACGATGGCCGCTTCCACCGGTGACGCGCCAGCCACAATGGCCAGTGTGAAGGAGGCGATGACGGTATCGCCCGCGCCCGAGACATCGAAAACTTCCCGCGCCACGGTGGGGATGTGAAAGGGCCGATGCTCGCGCTGGCACAGCAGCATCCCCTGATCACCCAATGTGACCAGGAGCAGGGCGGGCTTGAGGTCCGTCAATAATTTTTCAATGACGCGCAACAGTCTGGCATCCTCCGTCGGCGGCGCGCCCGGCGTCTCATCGGCCACGCCAGCCAGGTCGAAAGCCTCCTTGCGGTTGGGAGTCAGCAGCGAAACACCGGACAAATCAAGGTGGTGGGAAGGCTTGGGGTCCATGCTCAGCCAGGCGCCCCTTTCGCGGCAAAGTTTCTTGGCCCCATCCAGCAAACGCTGGGTCACGACGCCTTTGGCGTAATCCCCCAGAATGACCGCTTGCGCCGTGGCGAGGCCCTCCCGCAATTGCGCCAGCAGCCGTTCCGTCGTCGCCTCATCCACGTCCTGCCGGCTCTCGCGATCCACCCGCACCAACTGCTGGCGTTGCGCCACAATGCGAGTCTTGACGCTGGTGACGCGATCCGGGCAGGCCAGCAACCCGCCGCAACCGATGCGGTCGTGGTTAAGGACCTCCTTCAATTGCCGCGCCGCCTCATCCTGGCCGACCACGCCGAGCAACTCCGTGGCCGCGTTCAGATCGGCCAGGTTGCGCGCGACGTTGCCCGCGCCGCCCGGCACAAAACTCTCGCTCTCAAATTCAACGACCGGCACGGGCGCTTCAGGAGAAATTCGCCCCACGCGGCCTCGGACAAATTGATCCAGCATGACATCCCCCAACACCAGCACGCGCGCGCGTGCGGCGGCGGCCAGCAATTGGCGGACTCGCGAGTGCGGCAGCACCGGTCCCTGCAAAGTTTGCATTTTAGTATTCACATTGACTTAGCTGACAAAATTGACGAAAGCGGTCACGGGACTGGTCGCGCTGGCGGTCATTCGCGTCGGCGCCAGGCCGATTTCGAACGCCTCCCGGCCGCAATGCACCGCCTCCGCAAAAGCCCGGCCCATGCGGCACGGATCATGAGCCACGGCGATGGCCGTATTGACCAGCACCGCGTCGGCCCCCAATTCCATGGCCTCGGCCGCGTGGCTGGGCGCGCCCAGGCCCGCATCAACGACCACCGGCACCGTGGCTTGTTCAATGATGATGCGAATCAATTCCCGCGTTTCCAGGCCGCGATTGGATCCGATGGGTGAGCCGAGCGGCATGACTGTCGCCGTGCCGGCGTCCTGCAGCCGTTTGGCCAGAACGGGATCGGCATTGATATAAGGCAGCACGACGAACCCTTCGCGCACTAGCACCTGGGCCGCCGCCAGCGTTTCCACCGGATCGGGCAGCAAGTAACGCGGGTCGGGGTGGATTTCCAACTTGATCCATTTGGGCAGGCCTGCGGCAGCGGCTAGGCGGGCCAGGCGCACGGCCTCGTCCGCGTTTATGGCGCCGCTGGTGTTGGGCAGAATCAAATATCTGACTGGGTCGATAAACTCCAGGATATTGGCGAAGGGATCACGGCGACCCGTCAGGTCTGCCCGGCGCAAGGCCACCGTCACGATTTCCGCGCCGCTGGCTTCGAGCGTCTGGCGCATCAATTCCGGCGACGAGAACTTGCCCGTGCCCAGCAGCAATCGGGAACGGAACTCCCTGCCGGCGATTGCCAATGTAGAGACATCATTCACCATTCAAAGCAATCAGCATGGCGTGTCGGCGGCGGAGATTAAAGTTTAAAGTGCTGGTGATTTTGTGATTCCCTCCCAGAATGGATCGGGTTACGAATTTTGAAAGAATGGGATGAAAACTCCGCCATTTTACGACACGCACGCGCATTTGGGTTTCCCGGATTTTGCCGCCGATTTGCCGCAGGTCATTCCACGCGCGCACGAGGCTGGCATCGCCAAAATCATTTCCATTGGCACTGACTTGGAAAGCAGCCAGCGCGCGATCCAAATCGCCGAGGCCAATCCCCATATTTATGCCGCCGTCGGCTGGCATCCGACCCACGTGCTGGAAGCGCCGGAGGATGTGCGGCCGGCTTTACGCGCCTTGGCGCAGCATCCCAAGGTTGTGGCCGTCGGTGAAACGGGGCTGGATTATCATCGCCCGCCCGAGGCGGATTTCGAGCATTACAAAACGCGGCAGGCGGAAATATTCCGGCAGCAAATGGAATTGGCGGCGGAGATGGGTTTAAATTGCATCATCCATCAGCGCGATTCGTTCGAGGACACGCTGGCGCAACTGACGCCCTTCGCCAGCCGGACGCGCGGGGTGTTTCATTGTTTTTCCGAGAGCGTGGAAGCGATGCGGCGCGTATTGGCTTTGGGATGTTTGGTCAGTTTCACGGGCATCGTGACGTTCAAGAACGGGGGCAACGTCCGCGAGGCGCTCAAGGCGGCCGCGCCGGGGCAGTTCATGTTCGAGACGGATTGCCCGTTCCTTGCGCCGGTGCCTTATAGGGGCAAGCGATGCGAACCGGCCTACGTAAGGGACATCGCGGAGCTGGCCGCCGGTGTCAGGAATTGTTCACTCGAAGAACTGAGCGCCATGACGTGTGAAACAGCGCAGCGGTTTTTTCCGAAGTTGAAGGGATGATCTTAACTGCAAAGACTGTTTTCCCAGGACGCACTTACGACGGTGTTCGTGTCGAAGACGACAATGATCATGCCGCCGGGCTTGCGTTCTTGGCCGCGCGATGACGGCTAATGGCGGATTTAATTGTCTCGTGGTCCTCGTTGGTGGGTTCACCTTCAGGCGCACCGGGGTATTCGCCAAAGAGTCGTTCAAATTGTTCGATCTCGCGCTGCTGCATCTGACGGATGGCGTCGCTCACGACTTCGCTTTCGTTTTGGTACCGGCCAGTGCGCACCTGGTCGTTCACATAACGGCGCAATTCAGCAGCCAGGTCGATGTTAAGCAATTGTGTCTTCATGCCCAACGAACATACCACATCTTAGCCGCCTTTGGCAATCTCCCCAAAACCAGGATTTTTTGAGCGTGCGTTTTTCCAACGGCGCAGGCAGAATCGTCCGGGCTGATGACAAATTACGACATCTTAATGACGAAAGAAGCGATGAAATGACTTCGACTTCCCCCCTGCCTGCCCCCCAAACCCGTTACAACCGATTCCTCCTGCTGGTGGCCGGATTAGGCGGATTGCTCTATGGAGTGGATGTCGGAATTATCGCCGGGGCGCTGCCTTATTTGGAGGCGTCGTCCCCCCTCAATGCGGGACAGCTATCTTATATAGTGGCGGCGGTGCTTTTAGGCGGGGCGATTTCAACATTGTTCGCGGGTCTGCTGGCCGACTGGCTGGGGCGCAAGTGGATGATGATCATTAGCGGCGTGTTGTTTGTCGTAAGTATCCCGATGATCGCGCTGGCGCAAGGTTACGGGCCACTGATCTGGGGCCGGTTGTTGCAGGGTATCAGCGGAGGTCTCATCGGCGTCGTGGTGCCGCTTTATTTGGCGGAGTGTCTGGATGCTTCCAGCCGGGGCAAGGGCACGGGGATTTTTCAGTGGCTTTTAACGTTGGGCATCATGGCGGCTGCGTTCATTGGACTTTATTATAGCCATCAACTTGAGGAAGTGACCAAAACAGGCACCAAGGAAATGATTCTGGCTTACAACGACCATGCATGGAGGAGTATTTTCTGGGTTTCGCTGCCACCCGGCATTCTGTTCGTGCTGGGCAGTTTCATGGTCGCGGAATCGCCGCGCTGGCTTTTTCGCCGGGGCCGGACCGACGCTGCCCGCGCGGCGCTCCTTCGCTCCAGAAGTGAAGCTCAAACGGTGGTGGAGTTGCAGGAAATGGAGGCGACAGCAGCGGCGGAAAAAGCCCAGTCAGCCGTTGGAGGCGGGGCCGGGCGGGAATCGTTGTGGCATCGTAAATACATCATTCCATTTTTGCTGGCCTGTGTGATTCTGGCCTGTAACCAGGCTACCGGCATCAATTCTATTATTGGCTACAACCCGACGATCCTCCTCCAAGGCGGACTTTCGGATTTCTGGGCGCACGGTGGTTACGTCATCCTGACTATCGTCAATTTCCTCATCACGATGGCGGGTGTTGCCTTGGTGGACCGAAAAGGGCGCAAGTTTCTCCTCAGCCTGGGCACGGCCGGGATTATCATCTCGCTTCTCTGCGCGGGCATTTTGTTTCGCAACGTCGAAAGCGGCCGGGTCGATTGCCAGCAGGCGGTCCAGGCGCTGGTGACACCTGACCAGAAATTGACGCTTACGAACGATGCCAAGACCGTCGCCCATCTCTTGGGCAAGAATGACACGGCAGGAAAGCCTACGACCTTGGTCATTATTTATTCCTACGGTGATTTTCGGGCTTCAACGCCGGCCATTCGCTCCGACAATCCGGTCGCCAAGCCGATTGAAATCACGCGCGGCGACTGCGTGCCCAAGACCAAAGTGGCGGCGTTTTTTTCCAATCCATTTGCAAGTCTGGACGCTGCGACGAACGCCCCTTTGCGCATTGACAACGCCGTAATCACTCCCGTGCCCAGCGGCGAAACGGGATGGCTGGTGGCTGTTTGTCTCTTTGTTTTTATGGCATTCTACGCCGTCGGACCGGGCGTGTGCGTCTGGCTGGCACTCTCCGAATTAATGCCCACCCGCATCCGCTCCAACGGCATGAGCATCGCCTTGATGCTCAACATCGCAGTTTCGGTTATTATCGCGGGGGTCTTTCTGCCGACGGTTGGCAAATACGGCTATTCAACCATGTTCTTTTTGTTCGCCGGCTGCACGGTGGTTTATTTCATCACCGCCGCGTTCTTTTTGCCCGAAACCAAAGGCAAAACCCTGGAGGAAATTGAAGCCCACTTTGAAGGCAAGTAATTATTTTATATGAGATCCATTCCTTTGTTCCTTGTGCTCACTGTATTCAGTCTGAGTGCGGCCGCCGAACCGGCAATCATTCCGATGCCGGAAAAAATGACGGTGCGCGAAGGCGTTTTTACTCTTGGCCCCGACACGCTGATTCTGGTGGATAAAAAATCCAAGGCTACCGGCGCGTTTCTGTTTGAACGCCTGCACGCGGCCACGGGCTTCAACCTTCGCACCAAATCTGCCGGCAAATCCACCAAGGGCGCCATCTTCTTGACAACGACGGGAAGCGACGCTGGTCTGGGGCCGGAAGGTTACGAATTAATTGTGGCCCCGGAATCGGTGGTGATCCGCGCGCCAGAAGAGGCGGGCTTGTTCTACGGAATGGAAACGTTCCTGCAATTGCTGCCGCCCGAAGTGTTCGCGACCAATCCTGTTTCCGGCGTGAAGTGGGACGCTCAGTGTGTGGAGATCAAAGACAAGCCCCGTTTTGGCTGGCGCGGCCTGCTGCTGGATGTCAGCCGCCATTTCTTCACCAAGCAGGAGGTCGAAGAAATCCTTGACGGCTTGGCCATGCATAAAATCAACACGTTCCATTGGCATCTGGTGGATGACGATGGCTGGCGCATCGAGATCAAGAAATATCCGCGTCTCACAGAGGTGGGTGCGTGGCGCAAGGGCATCGGTTTTAAATTTGATCCCAAAGACAGCACGGCTTACGGGCCGGATGGGCGCTACGGCGGCTATTACACGCAGAAAGACATCCGCGAGGTGGTTCGTTATGCCGCCGAACGCCAAATTACAATTGTGCCGGAAATTGAGATGCCGGGACATTCCTGCGCGGCCCTGGCGGCTTACCCGGAGTTCAGTTGCACCGGCAGACCGTACACTACGGATCGCAACGGGGGCGTCAACGATGGCGTCTATTGCGCGGGCAATGACGGTTCTTTTGTATTTCTCCAAAATATTTTGACAGAGGTCTTCGCTCTCTTTCCCGGCAAATACATTCATGTTGGCGGAGACGAAGTGCCCACCAGGAACTGGGCCAAATGCGAGAAATGTCAGGCGCGCAAAAAAGCCGAAAATCTGAAAAACGACCGGCAATTGGAGAGCTACTTCATTCAACGCATGGAGAAATTCATCAACGCTCATGGCCGTTCTCTCATCGGCTGGAGCGAAATCCGCGAAGGCGGCCTGGCGCAAAATGCCGCCCTGATGGATTGGATTGGCGGCGCCACCGAGGGCGCGAGCGCCGGCCACGACGTAGTGATGACGCCCGAAAGCTTTTGCTACCTGGATCATTACCAATCGCGCGACCACAGCAAAGAGCCGCGCGCCATCGGCGGCTTCCTGCCCCTGCGCAAAATTTACGGCTTCGACCCGATACCGGCCAACCTGGCGCCGGAATTCCAGCAGCATATTTTGGGCGCGCAAGGAAATCTCTGGAGCGAATATATTCCCAATTTGCGCCACGCCGAGTACATGATCTTCCCCCGCGAGGCTGCCCTGGCGGAAATCTCCTGGTCGCCCAAGGAGTCGCGCAACTTTGACGATTTCCTGCGCCGTCTGGAAACCGACGACCGCCGTCTCGACCAAATGGGCGTCAACTACAGGCGCAACCCTCTGGATATCGGGCCGGCCCAATGATCGCCGCCCCCACTCTGCGGGAAAAGATAGGCCAGATGCTGTTGGTGGGCTTTCGCGGTTGTGAGATTTCGGATGGCGATCCCATTGCGCGCGAGTTGGAGTCGGCGCGCGTCGGGGCTACTATTTTGTTTGACCAGGAAATGGCCGATCCGTCCCGGCCCCTCCGCAACATCCATTCGCCGGAACAGGTCCGCGCACTGACGCAATCCCTGCAAAGCCGGTCGGGGACGCCCTTGTTGATTGCCATCGATCAGGAGGGCGGGCGAGTCAATCGGTTAAAGCCGGAGTATGGTTTTCCCGCAACATTTTCCCATGCGGAACTGGGCGCGAGCAACGATCCGGCCCGCACTTTCGCAGAAGCGGAAAAAATAGCCAAGACGCTGGCCGATGTGGGCATCAACATGAATCTCGCTCCGGTCGTCGATCTGGACGCCGTCCCGGACAACCCGATCATCAAAGGAAAAAAACGCAGCTTTGGCCCCGACGCGGAATCCGTGAGCCTGCACGCCATGGAATTTGTGCGCGCCCATCGGCGGCACGGCATCCTGACTTGCGCCAAACATTTCCCCGGCCACGGCAGCGCGCGCGGCGACACGCATTTGGGATTAGTCGATGTGACCCCAAGCTGGACTGCGAATGAACTGACGCCCTTCCGCCGCC
>Ga0302326_10029471_pt1 | contig 11012 bp, 9 predicted proteins | sample Palsa_T0_3_FD_202264 | JGI IMG/M metagenome (GOLD analysis project Ga0302326, IMG submission 202264) | Peat permafrost microbial communities from Stordalen Mire near Abisko, Sweden - Palsa_T0_3 | ecosystem: Environmental > Terrestrial > Soil > Palsa > Peat permafrost | place: Sweden: Abisko...
CACCCAGCGCGGCGGATCCTGCACCGCCTGGTCCCGCTCCGGCCGCGGCTGCACGCGGGGGCAGTGCTGCGCTTCCGCGTGAACCTCGCCGCGCGCGGCCCGGCCGCCGCCTGGGAGATCTACCGGCTGCAGACCCGCAGGGCGTGGCTCGATCACCGCGTGAGCGACCGGTTCTTCAGCCGCGAGGAACTAGACCAGTGCTGTGCCACCTTGTTCCCCGGCTGCCGACTGGAGCGACTGGGCGGTACCGTCGCGGGGCTGACGTGGGACAGCGCTCTATTAGAAACGGGACAGAAAGCCTGGGGGAGTCATTCTCGCGCGCCGTCGATCTGGCGCTAAGCCGGGATGCCGAGCCTGACGGGGGACCCGACGGACGTCGGCCGACGCGAGCGCCGGGCCGGCCCTGTTGGCAGTTACGGCGTTTCGTGTTTTGCTCCAAAGGACGGGCCGCTGTCGGCTTGCCGGAATCGGGAGCGCCGCCCGCGAACGATGGCCTGAAGATCCTGACTCGGGAGGAGCCAAGCGATGTCTGTCCTCAAGCGTCCCGCCGCCGTCCTGCTGGCGAGCGTTGCCCTCGTCGTGACGACGGCCCTGGTCGCCGGACCGGCCTCGGCCGCGCCGAAGACGTGGACTATTTCCCGCGGCGGTGCCGTCACGCTGGCGGCGAAGGGCTTCACGCTGAAAGACACCACCGCCGGGTTCAGCCTGCCCTGCAAGGCATCCGCCGCGAAGGCAAAGTTCAAGTCGGGCAAGCGCCTGTCCGGGACGGCCGCGGGCACGGTGAGCGCGGCCAGCACCACCGGCTGCAGCACCGACGGCTTCACGATCACGATCACGCCCGGCCACCTGCCCTGGCGCCTGAACCTGCTGTCCTATAACGCGGCCAAGGGCGTGACCACCGCCTCCCTGACCGGACTCCACCTGTCCCTGGCCGTGCCCGCGATCGGCTGCACCGCGGTGGCGGACGGCACAGCGGCGAACGCTGACAACGGCTCGCTGGCGGTGACCTACACCAACAAGACCGCCAAGCTGACGACGCTGAAGACCGGCGGGAAGCTCCGCCTCTACGACATCCACGGCTGCCTCGGGCTGATAAAAAACGGCGACACGGTCACGATCAGCGCGACCTACGCGGTAAGCCCAAAGCAGAAGATCACCAGCCCCTGACGTGCAGTCAGGGGAGTCAGGCTGGGTGCGGGAGGCCCGCGCCGGTGATAGGTTCGGTCCCGTGCTGGCAGACGCGTCGTTCATTGGCTTCATCCCCGTCTCCGACCTGGGCGCCCGTCCCTTCACGATCGCGGGCTGGCGGGTGCCCGACATCGGCGCTGAGGTCCGCACCCTGACCGACAAGGGCGTCCAGTTCACCCGCTACGACGGCATGGCGCACGATGACCTGGGCGTCTGGACCGCGCCGAGCGGTGACCAGATCGCCTGGTTCACCGACCCCGACGGCAACACCCTCTCGCTCACCGCGTTCGCCCCCGAGGGCACGCGGAGACCGTTACCCCAGGAGCCGGCGCTCTATTGCCGCGCGCGCTTGGTCGAAGGGCCTGATGAGGTATTCGCGGTGGCTTCCGCCGTGCTGATGCAGGACATCGGCGCCGGTGGAGACGCCCGCGCGACTCTCCACGTACGTGCGGGCACGGTCGATGAGGGTCTGGATCTGCTCTAGTGCCTCGCGGTCGGCCGGGTGCTCCTGGGCGCCGCAGGCGATGTAGACCGGCGAGGTGTGCGCCATGATCGCGCGCTGCCATACGTCCCGGTGCCGGGTGAGGTGGCGGGGTCCGCCACCGTCCACGCGGACGCAGATCCAGCCGGGCTTGTCGATGGTGACGTTCTCGTTGATCCGCAGCTCGTGGGCGCCGGACTCGCTGTTGGCGGTGGCGATGACCCGACCGCAGTGGACCAGCTCCAGCCGGAACATCGGGAAGATGCTCGCCGCGCTTGCCTCAACCGCGACGGTGCCGCCGGCATCGGGGAGCCGGACGGTGTCGCCGATGCCGGCGCCGTCCACTGACAGGCGCAGCAGCGGGCCGCTGCTCATGTAGCTGCGCCCGGCCCGCAACGCCGCGCACCAGGCGTCGTAGCCGAAGTCGTCGTCCGGCCCGAGGCGCGCGTAGGTTCTCGACAGCCCGATCGGGACGCCGTTGGACATCTTGTCGGTGCCGCCGGCGATCGGCAGCCGGAATCCCGCGTTCAGATACCGGTAGTAGTGCAGGTACATAAGGTCCTGATCGTCGCCCAGGGACTCGACAGCGTCGGCCCGGCCGGTGGCGATCAGCGTCGCGGGCTCGCCGTTGGGCAGCGGGAAGTGCGGGATGACGACGGTGCCGCCCTGGGCGTGGCAGCGGTCGGCCCAGTCCGACAGCGTCGCCTCGAGGCCCGCGCCCATCTCCGCCTCGGACGGCCCGTCGGTACACCACGGCATGACCGGCTGCCGCAGCCCGAGCAGGCTCAGGTGCCCGAGGAAGTGCTGGCGGTTCTCCTGCGAAGTGAACAGGACCGTCTTGCCGTCGTCGCTGGAGACCGGGCGGCCGAGGACCTCCTCGATGTTGGTGAACAGGCTGCCCCACTGCGACTGCAGCAGGTTCACCACCGACACGCCCTCGGCCGCGGCCTCCTTCAGCCCGCCGAAGCTGGACACGAAGTGCACGTGAGTGTCGCCGGCGTACCAGCCGTCGCTGGCCGGGTCGAATAGCCGCCTGACCCGCAGCGTCAGCTCCCTGGTGTCGTCGCCGACCGGCACGATCGCGTCAAGCGGCTGGTAGTCGAAACCGCGCGTCACCCGGGCCCTTACCTGGCCACGGGGCAGCCAGCCCGCACAGCCGCCGTCCACGTAGGCGTAGGTGGTCCGGCCCAGCCGCACGTCGGCGCCGACGTCGATGTGCCAGCTGCCCAGGTCGCTGTTGACGTGCTGATGGTGCCCATGCGGCTGGTAGGGCACCCCGTCGAGGGAGCTGAAGTGCACCCGGCAGGGCACCGGCTCGCCGGTCGCGTCATCCACGATCGTCGTGCGGACCCAGTTCCGGCCCAGTTCGGTCACCCGCAGCCCCGCCACCCCGGTCAGGCCCGCGGCGCGCAGGTCCGACCATCGTGCCTGCGCTGTCGGCTGCCCGCCAGCGAGCTGGCGCACCGTGCCCGAGGCGGTCGATGACACCCGGGCGTATGCGCCGGTCACCTCGGCGTCGGACGCGTCCCCCCAGGCCGAGAACGGATCACCCGCCTCCGGCTGCCTGACCAGCGGCGTCGTATAGCCGGTAGTGCCGCGGTCGACCTCCAGCGCCAGGTCGGTGCCGTCCCCGCGGTAATCAGCGGGCGCATCGGCCACCACGGCCCGGGCGGGCTCGGGCTGCAGCGGGTGCTCGTCCGCGAAACCCAGGCACAGCCCGCCGACCTCGACCACCGCCTCTCGGGCCGCGATTTCAATCCGCACCAGATCATGCTCGGGGCGGGGATTGACCCACGACCACAGGTAATAGCGCCAGCCGCCCGCGCCAACCCACACCCCCCACCGGCCGGCCTCGACGACCTCCGTCTGCCGGAAGCCCGTATCCTCGAAGGCGCCGTGGTCACGATCGGGCAGGCTGTCCGACTGATCAGGAACCGCCAGACTCGGGCGGCTGCCCCAGTAACCCGGGCAGACCGCGACCTCGAACCCCTCGCGGATCGGAACTCCCACCGTCGCCCCGTCAGCGAACACGAACGTGTACAGGGCGTTGTCCCGGCCGACGGGCGCGAAGCTCGCCGTCACGCTATCGCGCGTCCGGTGCGCGAACGTGACCGTCCTGACCGGGACCGCCCGGGACTCTACCGGCACCGTCGCGGAATCCCCGGCCTCCAGCCGCAGCACGCGGGCCCCGCCGTCCCGTTCGGCGAACACGAAGGGCAGCCCGTGCAGCGCAGACTTCCCGCGCCACGCCTCAACGCCCGGCACCTCGATGTCGTCGTCGGCGTTGACCAACGGCGTCAGATCGAGCGCCTCGTAATCCACCCGGGTGGGCTGGGTCATGACCGCGTCTCCCGCTATGTGCGCCGTGACGTCTCGATGCCTACGACCACGACGCTAGCCGGAGCCAGGCTCCCGCCGCCATCGAATTACCGGGAGCCTCGACTGACCTAGGGGGCAGGCTCGCCGCGATCGAGGGTGTCCGGCCGGCCGGTCGCGCGAAGCCACGCGCTCGTTACTCCTGAAGACTTATTGCCTGCTTGGGGCAGGTGCGGACGGCGTCGGCGACCACGGCGCGCAGCGACTCGTCCGGGGTCTCCTGGAGGATCAGCAGCGTGTCGTCGTCTTGCAGCTGGAAGACCTCCGGGGCGGCCGCCATGCACAGGCCATTGCTCTCACACAGGTCCCAGTCAACGACGACTCGCACGACGGATCACCCTTCAGCTGCAGCCCGCAATATTTAGGCGTAGTGTAACTGTGCTGGCGCCGGAGCGCCAACCCTGCAGCGGCGCCGGGCGGTCGGGATCGCCGGTGCCCGCGCCCTCCAGCAGGCGACAACGGTGAGGGATCAGTCGTGGCAACGCAGGCGACGGACAGCGGCGGCGTCACTCTCGACCGGGCCAAGGGCGCGGTGCCGCCGCGGCGGCGGGCCGGGCTGACGCAAGAGCGCTCCCGCGACACCCGGCGCCGGCTGGTGCGCACCGCGATGCGGCTGTGGACCGAGCGCGGATTCGAGACCGGGATCGAGGACACCACGGTCGACGAGATCGTCGCGGCGGCCGGCGTGACCAAGGGAACCTTCTACTTTCACTTCGCGCACAAAGAAGAGATCCTGCTCGAGCTCGGCTACCAGACCGCCACGCTGCTCTACGAGGAAGCGGCGCGCTGTATCAAGGCCAGGCGCAGCATCGAAGACTCGCTGAGGAAGGTGACGAACACGCTCGCGACCAGCGTCAAGGCCGCGCCGCCGGCCGCCGTCGGCCGGGCCATGTCCGAGTTCCTGCGGCCTCGCCGGCCCGGGGACGAGCCGCTGGCCCGTTTCCCGTCCTTCGCGCAGGCGCTGGAGCTGCTGTTCGTCCGCGCCCAGCAGGAGGGCGAGGTGACCGATCGGGTCGAGCCGATGGAGATGGCCCAGATCATCGAGGCGCTCTACACGGACTGCCTGATGGAATGGTCCCAGGGCCGGCTGAAGCGCCTCAATCCGGCCCTGCAACGGCGAACCGCGATCGTGCTGGCGGGGCTGCGGCCCGGCGCCGCCTTCCCGGCGCCCGAACCCCGGTCCAGCCAGACGGCTTAAAGCGCGACCCGCACCCGCGTCGTCCTGCCCCCCGGCCTGCGCGGCGAGTGAGACGATGGAGTCATGACCTGGGGGCTCCGGCGGACCCTGCGGCCGAATCGGCGCGCCGCCACGCCAGCCGACGCTGACGGCCGGGCCGATGCGACCTGGGTCGACGTCGGCGCCCTGGGCGACCTGCGCGACAACCGCCTGGTGGTGGAGGCGAACGGGGTGTCCCTGGTCGTCGTGCGGGTCGCCGGCTCGATCGTCGCGATCGAGAACGAGTGCCCGCACCTGGGCAGCCGGCTGTCCGAAGGCCAGCTCAGCGGGCGCGCGATCCGGTGCGCGGCGCACGGCTACCGCTGGGACCTGACGACGGGCAGGTCCCTCCAGGGTCCCCGCGGCCCGCGGCGGCGCCCGCTGCGCGAGGTCCCCGTCCGGCTGGACGGCGAGAGGATTATGCTCGCCTGGCCGACCGCCCTCCCGAAGACCACCGATCAGCCAACGCGAGAGACAGGGTTATCCCCAGGTTCACGCATAGGATCGTGTCGGCGACAGAGCAATCCGCGCTGACGATGGGATGGCCGCGTGACCGACGAGGGTGCTCCGGTTCCGAAGATTGATACGTCTGTACCCCACTCAGCGCGGATCTGGAATTACTGGCTGGGCGGTAAAGACAATTACCCGGTCGACCGGGCGGCCGGCGACAGGTACCGCGAGACGTTTCCGCAGATCGTGGACGTTGCCCGGGCGGGGCGGTATTTCCTGGCGCGGTCGGTGCGGTTCCTGGCCGGGGAGGCGGGCGTCCGGCAGTTCATCGACGTGGGGACGGGGCTGCCCGCCGCCGACAACACGCACGAGGTCGCGCAACGGATGGCACCGGAGTGCCGGGTGGTCTACGTGGACAATGACCCGCTGGTGCTGGCGCACGCGCGGGCGCTACTCGATTCCACGCCGCAGGGGTCGTGCGATTACGCCGACGCGGACATGCGCGACCCGGGGGCGATCCTGGCCGCCGCCGCGCGGACGCTGGATCTCACGCGGCCGGTCGCCCTGCTGTTCATGGGGGTCCTCGGGCACGTCGCCGACTATGACGAGTCCCGCGCCATCGTGAGCGCCCTGCTTGACGGCGTCCCCGCGGGCAGTTACCTCGCCCTCAAGGAGAGCGTGGGCGCGCAGGCGCGCGTCAAGGCCAACCAGCAGTACGAGCAGACCGGCGCGGTGCCTTATACGTCTCGCACGGCCGCGCAGGTCGAAGGGTACTTCGCGGGACTCGATCTGGTGCCCCCGGGCGTGGTGCCGGTGGGGGACTGGCGCCCTGACCCCAGCCCGTTCCCCCCGGTCCAGGTAGACAGTCTCGCCGGGGTGGCACGCAAGCCATGATCGTGTGCCGTTGGGGGCGCTCCACGACCCGAACGGCACACGATAACCTCGCAGGGCGGAAATGCCTCAAGTCGAACTTCCGGCATTATGTGACTAGCGCCCCTGAAGCACCATAGATGCAGCGGGCAGGGCCGCCGGCCGGCGGTGCCTGCGGCTCGGGGCCGACGGACCGGGTTGAAGATCAACTAAGGTTCCTACCGGCCGGGCGGCGGCGGAGCCGGGCCGGTGGAGTCGCGCACCACCAGCTCGGTGGCCAGCTCGACGTGCAGCGCGTCGAGCCGCTGGCGCTCCATGAGCCGGATCAGCAGGCTGACGGCGAGGCGGCCCATTTCCTGCAGCGGCTGACGCACGGTTGTCAGCTGGGGACGGGTGGCCTGGGCGAGGTCGATGTCGTCGAAGCCTGCCACGGAGAGTTCCTCGGGCACGCGCAGTCCGCGCCGGGCGGCCGCGGCCAGCGCCCCGACCGCGACCTTGTCGTTGAACCCGATGAGCGCGGTCGGGCGCTGTGGCAGGTCAAGCAGTTCGCCCGCCGCGTGGTAGCCGAACTGCGCGGTCGGCTCGCCGCTGCGGACCAGCGCGGGGTCCGGCAGCACGCCGGCGTTCGCCAGCGCCGACGCGTGCCCGGCCAGGCGCGCGTCGCTGGCCAGCCAGTTGTGCGGCCCCGCCATCACGCCGATACGACGGTGTCCCAGGTCGACCAGGTGCCTGGTGACGCTGCGGGCGCCGGCCAGGTGCGCCGCCGACACGGCGGCGATGTCGCGCGGCATCGGGGCGCGCGGATCCACCACGACGAACGGGAACCCGCGGGCCCGCAGATCCGCCAGCTGCTCGCTTGGCTCCGGCGGCAGGACGATGATGGCGCCGCCAAGGCCGGGCCGGGCTGCCAGCGTGGGCAGCACCGCCGCCTGCTGCGCGGCTTCCCCGGCGTTGAGCAGCAGCGGCCTGCCGTGCAGTTCCAGCGTCTCGGCGATGGACGAGACGATGAGGCCGAAGTAGTCCGTCAGCAGATAGGGGCACCGCAGGTAGACGGCGCCCTGCGTCACCCGGGCCGGGACCGGCCGCGGGCCGGGCGCCTGCTCGCCGAGCCGCTGGGCGGCCCGCTCGACGAGCTCGCGCGTGTGCGGGGCCACGTGGGCCTGGTTGTTGAGGACGCGCGAGACGGTGGCGATGGACACGCCCGTCTCAGCGGCGAGGTCGCGGACGGTCACCCGCTGGCCGCGCGGCCTGCTCATTCTGTTACACGCATTTGTTCCACGATAGGCAGCATAACGCCTGCCTTAACAGTCGTGATCCCCGGGATTTGCTTATTGACAGCCCTATTGCGGCCTGCTTTCATCGGCGTAACGAAAGTGTTCCAAATCGTTACATTTTGTTTCATGACTGGCCGGTTCCGAAGGAGGACCATGTCCCGCATCAAAACAATGACGGCAGCGCTGGGCGCAACCGCGCTCATCGCGGGCATCGCCGTGATGAGTCCCGGCGCGGCCCGCGCCGCGTCCGGTCCGGCGGTGTCCGTCACGGAGACCACCACCAACCAGAGCCAGTTGCTCGCCCCGCAGGCCGGAGCGACGTTCGCCCCCGGGTCCAGCTCGCAGAGCCAGGTCATCACCGTCAGCCCCTCGACCACCTACCAGACCATGACCGGCTTCGGCGCCTCGTTCACCGACTCCTCGGCCTGGCTGGTCGACAACTCACCGCTGCGCAGCCAGATCATGACCAAGCTGTTCGACCCGAACCAGGGGATCGGCCTGGACTTCCTGCGGCAGCCGATCGGAGCGTCGGACTTCTCGCAGTCGCTGTTCAGCTACGACGACCTGCCCGCGGGGCAGACCGACCCGACGCTGGCCGACTTCTCCATCGCGCACGACCAGGCCTACATCCTGCCGGTGCTCCAGCAGGCGCTGAGCATCAACCCGGCCATCACGATCATGGCCACGCCCTGGAGCCCGCCCGGCTGGATGAAGACCAGCGGCTCGATGATCGGCGGCACCCTCAACACCGCCGACTACCAGGTCTTCGCCAACTACCTGGTCAAGTTCATCCAGGCCTACGACGCGGCCGGGGTGCCGATCTCACTGATCTCCCCGCAGAACGAGCCGGAGTACTCGCCGTCGAATTACCCGGGCTCGACGTTCACCTCCACGCAGGAGGCGAACTTCATCGCCAACAACCTCGGGCCGGCGATCAAGGCGGCCGGGCTGAGCACCGGAATCCTGGCTTACGACCACAACTGGAACGACCCGAGCTTCCCCGAGACCGTGCTCGGCGACTCCTCGGCCGCGCAGTACGTGACCGGCGTGGCCTGGCACTGCTACGCCGGGGACCCGAGCGCCCAGTCGACGGTTGAGGCGCTGTACCCGTCGTACGGGACCTACGAGACCGAATGCTCAGGATCGCAGTCCTCCCCGGTGTCGGACACCTTCGCCGACACGCTCGACTGGGAGCTGGAGAACCTGGTCGTCGACGGGATCCGCAACTACAGCAAGTCGGTCGTCACCTGGAACATGGCGCTCAACCCGAGCGGCGGGCCGAGCATGAACTGCACCACCTGCACCGCGCTGGTCACCGTCGACAACTCGGCCGACACCGCGACGTACAACGCCGAGTACTACAGCCTCGGGCAGGTCAGCAAGTTCGTGAAGCCGGGCGCGGTGCGGATCGGCTCCAACACGTTCGGCTCCGGCAACATCGAGGACGTCGCCTTCCAGAACCCCAATGGCTCCGACGCGCTGGTCGTGCTGAACTCGAACACCTCGAGCGCGAACACCTTCGGGGTCGACGAGAACGGCCAGTACTTCAACTACACGCTGCCCGCCGGGGCCGTCGCCACGTTCACCTGGACCCCCGGTTCCACCAGCACCGGCACCGGCATCAACTCGAGCACGTGGTACGAGGTCGTCAACACCAACAGCGGCGACTGCGTCGACGACACCAACGGCAGCACCGCCAACGGCACCGCCGTGCAGCAGTGGGCGTGCGGCAGCGGCAACGCTAACCAGGAGTGGCAGTTCCAGCCCACCAGCGGCGGCTACTACCAGGTCGCCACCCGCAACAACACCAGCGAGGTCTGGGACGTCACCGGCGGTACGTCCGCCACCGGCAACGGGACCCTCATTCAGCTGTGGAGCGCCGCCGGCGGCACCAACCAGCAGTGGCTGCCCACGCTGCAATCCAACGGCACCTACACCTTCACCGCCCGCAACAGCGGCAATGAATGCCTGGACGTCACCAACCGCTCGACGTCCAACGGCACCCAACTCCAGCAATGGGCCTGCACCGCCGGTGACACCGCCCAGACCTTCCAGCTCGTCCCCGAATCCTGAGCGGAGGCTCAATTTCATGCGGAAAACACCCGGAGCTTTCAGCCTGCTCGCGGCCGCCGCCCTCGTCGTCGCCGCGGCCGCCGGGGGCGGGCTGAGCTCAACTGCCGCCGCTGCCGCCGCACCGGGGACGGCCTCGGCCCACGTCTGGATCACGACCGCGGACGGGACCGACAAGCTGAGCGATCTTGGCACGGTGGACTTCTCCACGGCGCCGAGCACCGCCCCGACGGTGGTGGTCGATCCCACCCTGACCTATCAGACGATGCAGGGATTCGGCGGCGCCATCACCGACTCCTCGGCGTCGGTCCTCTACACGCTGCCCGCCGCCCAGCGCGCCCAGGTGATGGCGTCCCTTTTCAGCCCGACGACCGGTGACGGCCTGGACTACCTGCGCCAGCCGATCGGCGGCTCGGACATGGTCGCCACGGCGCCGTACACCTACGATGACCTGCCCCCCGGGCAGACCGACTTCCGCCTGCAGCACTTCAGCATCGCCCACGATCAGGCGCAGATCCTGCCGCTGCTGCGCGAGGCCAAGGCCCTCAATCCGCGGCTGCAGGTCATCGCCTCGCCGTGGAGCCCGCCCGCGTGGATGAAGACCTCCGACAGCCTCATCGGCGGCCGGCTCATCGCCACCCCCCAGATCTACCAGGCCTACGCCCTCTACCTGCTGAAGTTCATTGAGGCGTACCGGGCCAACGGAGTCACCGTCAACGCGATCACCGTGCAGAACGAGCCGCAGGACCGCACCACCGACACTTATCCGGGCACCGACCTGCCCTCGTGGCAGGAAGCCGCGGTCATCGAGGATCTCGGGCCGATGCTCAAGGCCGCGCACCTGCCGACCGAGATCTTCGCCTATGACCACAACTGGGCGGAGCACCCCAACGACATCGCCTCCACCCCGCCCGACGAGGTCGGCGACATCAATGCCTATCCGCAGAACGTCCTGGCCACCCCGGCCGCCCAATGGATCTCCGGTGTCGCGTTCCACTGCTACTACGGCGACCCGAGCGCGATGACGACGTTCCACAACGAGTACCCGAAGCTGCAGATCTTCATGGACGAGTGCTCGGGCAGCCAG
>Ga0302326_10029472_pt1 | contig 11012 bp, 5 predicted proteins | sample Palsa_T0_3_FD_202264 | JGI IMG/M metagenome (GOLD analysis project Ga0302326, IMG submission 202264) | Peat permafrost microbial communities from Stordalen Mire near Abisko, Sweden - Palsa_T0_3 | ecosystem: Environmental > Terrestrial > Soil > Palsa > Peat permafrost | place: Sweden: Abisko...
CCGTGCACGATCGAACAACTCGCCGCGCACGGATATGATTACTGGGCGCTCGGCCACATCCACGCCCGCGAAATACTTTGTCGCGACCCGTGGATCGTGTTCCCGGGCAATTTGCAGGGCCGCCATATCGGCGAGGAAGGCGCCAAGGGTGCCACGCTCATCATGGTCGAGGACCAAAAAATCGTTGGCGAGCCGACGCATCATGACCTTGACGTGGTCCGCTGGCGCCGCCTCCGGATCGATCTTGCCGGCGCCGCTGATGAGGATGCCGCGCTGGCGCGGATCCGCCACGATCTCGCCGACGCCCTGGCCGGCGCCGAGGGCCGCCTGCTGGCCGTGCGCCTGCACCTGACCGGCGCGACCGGTGCCCACGCCGCCCTGGTCGGCAGCGCCGGCGCCACACTGGAAAGAATCCGCGGCGAGGCGCTCGCCGCCGGCGGGGGCGGCACGATGTGGCTCGAGCAAGTCGAGATCGAAACCGTGCCGCCGGCCGCGCCTTCGTTACGCGACCCGATGCAGGAGCTGCTCTTGCAGAATGTCGCGGCGGCCGACGCGACCGGCCTCGTGGTGGAATTGCAAGCCTATGCCACGCAGTTGCTGGAGCGGTCACCTGGCCTGCGCGTGGCACTCGGTGAGGATCACCCGGCAGCTCGTGTTGCCGCCGGCGAAATTGCACCTTCGTTAATGGCGCAGGCGCGGGCGCTGCTGCTCGCTAAACTCGGCGCCTGACATGCGGCTGGAGTCATTCCGCCTGCTGCGCTACGGCCCGTTCGAGGATCTGTCGCTCACGATGAGCGCCAAATCCGGCTGCCTGAATTTGATTTGTGCGCCGAACGGTGCCGGCAAGTCCGTGCTGCGCCAGGCGTTTGCCGATTTGCTGTTCGGCATCGGCGGGCAAAGCCCGATGGGGTTCCGCCACGGCTACCAGGGCATGCGCCTCGCCGCCGTGGCGGTCTCGGAGGACGGTGCGCGGCAAAATTTCGGGCGCCGCAAGGGGCACGGCAATACCTGGACCGATGCCGAAGGCAACCCGCTCGCGACGCCGGAGGCGGCCGTTCATTTCGCTCGCACAGACGCGCGCACGCTGGAGCGGCTGTTCGCGCTCGATACCGCCCGGCTACGCGAGGGCGGCCGCGCGCTGCTGGAGGAGGAAGGCGAAATCGGCCAGGCGCTGGTGTCCGCCAGCGGGCTTTCCAGCGCGCGCGGGTTGCAGGAGCAGCTGCGGCAATCGGCTGATAGCCTGGCGCCGCAACGTAAATCCGCCGGACGGCCATTCTATGTGGCGCTGGACAATTTTGCCGCGGCGCGGCGCGTCGCCGCGGCGTCCCTGCTGCGCCCCGAGGAATGGGACCGGCTGGTGCGGCAAAAGGACGAAGCGAACGCGCGCCTGGTCGCGCAGCGCACCCGCGCGGCGGAGGCCGCTTCGGCCGCTGCGCGGCTGCAGCGCATCCGACGGGTGCGCGTGCCGCTCGCGACGCATGGCGAGGCCGCCGTATGGCTTGCAGACCATCCGGATGCGCCGGACCTGCCGGCCGATCTGGCGCCGCGGTTGGCGGAGGCGCGACGCCGCGCTGAGGTCGCGGGCCAGCAGGCACAGGCGGAGGCGGAGCGGCACCAGAATTTGCTCGCGGCGCACGAGGCGATCGCGGTGGACGAAAAGTTGCTCGGCGTAGCGGCGGAGATCGAGCTTTTGGCTGAGCAGGCCGGGGCAATCGAGCAGGCGCTGGCCGATATCCCGAAACGGGACGCGGAATTGGACCAGCTTCATGCGCGGGTGGTGGCGCTGCTGCGGAGCCTCGGGAGCGCGCTGCCGGTGGAGCGGGCGGGCGCGCTGCTGCCGCCACGCGCGGCGGAGTCGCAGGTACGCAGGCTGATCGGCCAGCACGATTCGCGGGTAGACGCGTTACGCAAGGCAGAGGACGATCTGGCATCGCTGGCGCGCGACGTTGGTGCGCGCGAAACAGCGCTTTCCGGCCTGCCCGCCCCAGCGGATACCGCCTTGCTGGCCCGCTTGCGCGACGAGATCCGTGCGCAGGGCGACCCGGCCGCGCTGCGGGAAGCAGCGCGGGCCGCCATGGCCGGCGCGACGGCCGCGCTGGCGTCCGCCCTGGCCGCGGTCCCGTTCTGGCTGGACGGCGCGGCTGCACTGGCGGCGCTGACGCCGCTGCCCAACACTGCCTATGAGCGCACGCACAAGTCGTTGGCCGAGGCCGAGGCACGCCTGACTCGGGCCGCCGATGCGCTGACCGCTAGTGCAAAAGTGCAGCAGCAGACGGCACAGGCCGCGGCCCTCTTGCGCGAGGGTGGCGAAATCCCGGACCGGGCGGCGATCGATGCAGCCCGCCGCCAGCGCGACGAGCTTTTTGCGCTGATCGCCCGCCTTGCGTTCAGCGGTACCCCGCCCACGCCGGAAGAGATTCTGGAACGTGCAGGCGCGGTTCCGCTGGGCCTGGCCTATGAGCAGGCCGCCGCCAAGGCCGACCGGCTGGCGGATCGGCGGGCCGACGAAAGCCAGCTTGTATCCGACGCAGCCGTGGCCGATCGCTTGGCGCGCGAGGCCGCGGCCGCACTGGAGCAGGCGGTTTCATTGCATGCGGCGGCGGATGGCGCGGCCGGCGAGGCGCTTGGTGGCTGGCACGCCGCGCTGCCGGCTGGGCTGCCGCCGGATTCCCGGTTGGACGATGTGCGTGCCTTTCTGGCGGCGAGGACGCGGGTGCTGGAACGGCAGGAGGCGGTGACGACCGAAGCGGATCGCACCGCGCGCCTTGCGGCGCAGCACGATACGTGGGCGGCCGCACTTGCGGCAGCGATGGGTGCGCCGCCGGCGGCGCTTCCCGCGCTGTTGGCGGAAGCGTTGCAACGATTGGAGGCGGGGTCGCGCGCCGAGAAAGAGCGGACAACGCTGGAGGCCGCGCTGGGCGAGCTGCGGCGCCGCGGCACAGCGCTAGAGGCGGCGCGACGGCGCGCGGCTGAGGCGCTCGCGGTGTGGCAGACAGGTTGGGACGAGGCGTTGGTGGCGCTCGGCCGTCCGCCGGACGAAGCGCCCGCGGTGACCGGCGATGTGCTGCAATTGCTCGACGATCTGGGCCGCGACTTGCAGCGGGAGGCCGACATTGCCGCGCGGCTGGTCGAAATGCGCGCGGCGGTGGCGCGTTTCGAGACCGAGGTGCGGTCGCTAGGCGAACGGTTGGATTTGGCACTGCCCAAAGGCGCCGATTGCCGCGCGATGCTTACGGTGGTGCGTGCCACTCGCGACCGTTTGGCGGAACAGCGCCGGCGCGATGCACGGCGCCGGGACTATGCGCAGCAGGCCGAGCAGGCGGCCGAGACGCTGGGGGGCCTTGCGCGGGCACGGGACAACCGGGCGGCCGATCTGCGGGCGGTGCTGGCGGCATGCGGCGGCGACGATGTGGATGCGGCTGAACGGCGGTTGGCCGCAGCCGCATCGCGCGCGGCCCAAGAGGCTGCGCTGATGGAGGCGGGCCAGCTTCTGACCGCCGAGGGCGATGGGCTGACGCTAGAGCAGTTGCGCGTCGAGGCCGCCTCGCTGGTGCCTGATGACGTGCTGCCGGCGCTGGCGGCGGCCAGCGCCGAGGCCAGCGCGGCGCAGGAAGCGGCGCAGCAGGCGGCCGCGGAGGTTGCGCTGCTGACCGACGGCCTGGAACGCATAGGTCGTGACGGGGCCTATTCCGAGGCGATCGCCGCGCAGGCGGCGGCGGCGGCCACAGCGGACCGGGTGCTGCGCGAAGCGTTGGTGGCCAGGCTGGCCGCATCGATGCTGGGTCAGGCGATGGAGGCCGTTGGGGCGGCCGGCAGCGGCGATGTGCTGGCGCATATCGGCGGCTGGTTTTCGAAGCTGACCGGCGGCGCTTACAGCAAGTTGACCACCGAGCCGGGGGTGGATGAGCGCCAGTTGCTCGTGGCCGTGCCGGCTGACCGTCCGGACGAGGTCAAGCGCGTCGAGCAGCTTTCCGAGGGAACGCGCGACCAGCTTTATTTGGCGCTGCGGCTGGAGGCGGTGGCGGCGCATCCGGATCGGCTGCCGTTTATTGCCGACGACATCTTGCAGACATTCGACGACACGCGCGCCGCGGCGGCGTTGGATGCGCTGCTGGAATTAAGTGAGCGGGTGCAAGTGATTGTGCTGACGCATCATGGGCACATTTTGGAACTCGCGCGGCGCCTGCCCGCCGGCCAGGTATGGGAATGCAGCCTATGAAATGGGGTCTGGGGCCACCGGCCCCGTCGTGCGAAGCACGCCTCCGGCGTGACCGGTCCAGGGCGAAGCCCTAGCCTTTCTCTTTCCGAACAGTTGGAGCCCGCGGGACCATGCTTTACGCCGCCATAGCAGCGCTCTGCTTTGCCGTGCCGCTGGGCCTGTGGCTGGGTACGTTGCACCTGGTGCACGAAGATCCACCTTCGGGTCTGAGCCGGGTGGCGGCGGTGCATGGCAGCATGGGCGCCGCCAGCGTTGTGCTTTTGTGGCTGGCGCTACAGGGCCCCGACCGGCGTGGCGCAGGCCATGGGGCGGGCGGATTTGGCTGGTTCGCGTTCGCGCTGTTGGCAGCGACGTTGGTGGGCGGCCTGACTATCCTTGGGTATTATTTGCGTGGCAGGGCGTTGCCGAAGGGTTTGGTGGCGGCACATGCCATGGCGGGTATCGCCGGTGCCGTGATTCTGGCGGCGTATTTTTCCTCGCCCGTCAGTTACGGGCGGTGAGAGCGGGCGATGGCACCGTTAGCGCCGCTCAGCTATCCTGGTGGCAAATCGTTTATTGCCCAGCCGCCGCCTAGCGCCCTGATCAGCGCGACACTCGCATTGACCCGACGCGTGCGGATGTCCAGCGCATTGCGCTCCGCCTGCAATTCCGCCGTTTGCGCGGTGACCACATCCAGAAAACTCGTGGCACCGTCCTTGTATAGCGTCAACGCTCCGGACAGCGTGCGCCCCGCGTCCGTCGCCGCCGCATCCTCCTCGCGCTGCTCGTCGCCGAGCCAATGCAGCAGCGCCAACTGGTCCTCCACTTCGCCGAACGCATCGAGCACGGTCGCCTTGTAGGCGGCGACGGTGCGGCGATAGACCGCGGCGGCCGCGTTTTCCTGCGCGCGCAGCAGGCCGCCCTCGAATATCGGCAGCGTCAGGCCCGGCCCGATCGACCAGAAACTGTCGGGCAGCGTGAACATGTTGAAGCCGGTATCCTGCAGTCCGACGATGCCGTTGAGCGCAATATTCGGATAGAACGCGGCGCGCGCCACGCCGATCTCTGCATTGGCTGCTGCCACCTGGCGTTCCGCCGCCGCAACATCCGGGCGGCGCTGCAGCAGCGTAGCCGGCAGACCGGCGTCAAGCGCCGGCACGGCAACCGGCACCGCGGCCGGATCGATCGACAAAGCGGCCGGCGGCTCGCCGATCAGTACGGCAATCGCGTGCACGGCCAGCGCCCGCCGCGCCTGTATGTCGGAGGCTTGCGCCCGCGCATCATCGAGTTGTGTCGCGGCGCGAGCGACGTCGATGTCGGACGCGATATGCCCGGCGAAACGGTTTTGCGTCAGCGTCAATGCCTGTTGATAGGTGCCGACCGTGCGGGCCAGCAGGTCCGCCTGCGCATCCAGGCCGCGCAAGGTGAAATAATCGCTGGCGAGTTCGGCGTGCAGCGACAGGCCGAGCGTCGCCAGATCGGCGGCGCTTGAAGCTGCGGCGGCTTTCCCGGCTTTGACCTCGTTCGCCACCTTGTCCCATATATCGATTTCGTAACTGGCCTGTGCGTCGATACCGTTGCTCATATACTGATTCGGCTCATGCTCGCCGCGCAGCGGTCGCCGGTTGGATTGGCGGTTGGCGCTGATATTCGCCCCGATGCCGAGATTCGGATACAAGCCCGCGGCCGCTTCCGCCGCGAGTGCCCGTGCCTGATCGTAAACCGCCGCCGCTTCCTGCAGATCCGGATTGGAGCCGTCCACGCGCGTTTGCAGCCCGTTCAGCACCGGATCGCGATAGATTTCCCACCATGTCCCGCGCGGAACCGCATCCGCCGGTGCCGCCTGTTGCCAATGCGCGGCCTCGGCGTAGCTAACCGGCACCGCAACGACAGGCGTATGATATCGCGGCGCCAGATCGCACCCCGCGAGCACCGAACTGGCCACCACGCCCGCGCCAAAACTAATAAAAGTTTTTGCTTCTTTTTTCAAAAAGAAGCCCTTCCTTTATTTTCTTCTTCTGACATCGCCTAATCGGGAGGACTGGCAGGCTCGCCCACCGCGGCAGGCGCCGCCACGCGCACCGCCTCGCCGTTCTCCAGCGTATCGAGCGGCGTGCTGACCACGAGATCTGACGGCTCGATACCGGAGATAATTTCGATTTCGTTGCCCAGATTGCGGCCGATCGAGACCGGTTTAATATCAATACGATCTCGCGGACCCAACGTCGCGAGCTCGGCGCCGCCAGCCCGAAAGATCAGCGCACTTGCGGGCACGCGCAGCACGCCCTGGTCCGGCGGCAGATCGAACCGGACGTGCGCGTAGGTGCCTGGCCACAATTTGCCCGCCTGGTTGTCGGCCTGCAGTTCCGCGAGCACGGTGCGGCTTTCGGCGGATACCGCGTTCGATGTGGTGGCCAGGCGCGCTGGAAAGGTCTGGCCCGGGTATTGCGGCTGCGTCAGCGTTGCCTTCATGCCCACGCTCAGTTCGCTCGCATAAACCTGCGGCACCCGGACATAGACCCGCATTTCGTGGATATCGGCTACCTTGAACAGCGGCTGGGCCGCGCTGGCGCCTGAGTTGATCAGCGCGCCGACATCGGTGTTGCGGGCCGTGACCACACCGTCGAACGGTGCTGTCAGGCGCTTGAAAGCTTGCAGGGCGCGCAGCCGGTCCACACGCGCCTGGGCGGCCGCCACCAGGGCGCGTGTGGCGGCGGCGTTGCCCTGCTTTTCGTCCGAGGCCTGCATCGACACCGAGTTGCTGGCGAGCAGCGTGTGCCAGCGCTTCGCGGTCAGGTCCGCGAATGTCGCGTTGGCCTGGGCGCTGACGAGATCGGCCTGGGCCTGTGCCAGCTCCTGGTCCAGGTCCGGCGTCTCGATCGTTCCCAGCAACTGGCCTTCCTTCACGCGCGCGCCGATGTCCTGCGTCCAGCTTTGCAGGTAGCCGTTCACGCGGGCGTAGATCGGCGCGTCGTAGAACGCCTGCACGTCGCCTGGCAGGATCAGCGTGCGCTCGGCGGCGGCGGTCAGCGGGTGGGCGACGGCGACGGTCGGCACGGCCTGCTGGTCGGTCCAGGCCGCGAGACTTTGGTCGCTGGCGCGACGCGCGAGGATTCCGTAGGCGGCGGTGGCCAACGCGGCGAGCACGGCGACCAGGCCGATCAGACCCAGGCGGCGCGGCGGCGCCGGGGTGTCGTGCGCGCAATGGTCGTGCGCGCCGGCGGCAGGCTGGGCGAACACTTTCGGCGCGCGAAGGTCATCCGACTCCTGCTGGTTCTCGCGCGCTGTCATCGGGTTTCCTGAATCATCCGGCATCGTTCACTCCGCCGGTACGGCACCGGCGGGGATGGAAGCAGCCTTTTCCCTACCATGCACGAGACTGAAAATCGTCGGCACCACGAACAAGGTCGCCGCGGTCGCGAAAAGCAGGCCGCCGATTACGGCGCGGCCGAGCGGCGCGTTCTCCTCCGTGCTGAGCGCGGTCGGGCCCATGCCGATGATCATGGCCAGCGCCGTCATCAGAACGGGCCGGAAGCGTGTCGCGCCGGCCTCCAGCGCGGCCTGCAGCGCATCCATGCCGGCCTCCATGCGTTCACGCGCGAAGCTGACCACCAGGATGGAGTTGGCCGTGGCGACGCCCATGCACATGATGGCGCCGGTCAGCGCCGGCACCGAGATCGTGGTGCCGGTGACGAACAGCATCCAGACGATGCCGGCCAGAGCGCCTGGCAGTCCGAGCACGATCACGGCCGGATCGGTCCAGGATTGGAAGTTCACCACGATCAGCAGATAGACCAGCACGATGGCGAAACCCAATCCGCTGATCAGCTGGCTGTAAGCCTCGGTCATCGTGCTGACCTGGCCGCGCAGGGTCACCTGGCTGCCGCGTGGCAGGCTGGCCTTCGCATCGGCCACGATGCGGTCGATGTCGGCGGCGATAGCGCCGAGGTCGCGGCCCGCGGTGCCGGCATAGATGTCGATCACCGGCCGCACATTGTAATGCGACACCACCGCGTTCGCGGACGTGGTTTCGGTGGTCGCCAGGCCGCCCATCAATTGGGTCTTTCCATCGCTCCCCACGGGCATGTTGGCCAGGTTGCCCATCGTGTCCATGTCATATTGCGGCGTCTGCACCACGATCGGATAGGAGACTCCGTTCTTCGGGTTGAGCCAGAAGGTCGGCGCGGTCTGAATGCTGCCGGCCAACGTATCAAGCATCGATGTGGCCGCGTCCTGCTCCGTCACGCCGACCAGCGAGGCCAGCGAGCGGTCCACATTCACGCGCAAGGTCGGTTCGTTGAACGCCTGCTGGATGCGCGCATCGGCGACACCCGGCACATGGCTGATTTTTTCGAGCAGGCGGTCGGCGTAGGCGCGGTTGGCTTGCAAATCGTTGCCGACGATCTGCAGATCGATCGGTGCCGGCAGGCCGAAATTGATAATCTGCGTGATGATATCGGCGGGCAGGATGGCGAACAATGTGCCGGGAAACAGATGCGGCAGCAGTTCTCGCATCCGCCGTTCGTAGTCGCTTCCCGTAGCGTTTTTCAGCGTGATCAGAATATCCGCGTCGCCGACGCCGATGGTGCCGGAATTGCCGTAGGCCAGATTGATGCCGCTCACGGGCAACCCGATATTGTCGACGATCGTCTGCACATGCGCCGGCGGGATGATGCGAGCGCGGATCGCATCCTCGATGCGGCCGCACAGCGCGGACATTTCCTCGATGCGCGTGCCGGTCTGCGCGCGCACATGCAGCTTGATCTGATCGGATTCGACCGGCGGGAAGAAATTCCGCCCCAGGGACGGCACCAGACCGAACGAGAGCAGCACGATGGCGAAGAAGCCCACCAGCGTGCGGGCGCGCCAGGCCAGGGCCAGTTCCAGCAACCCCACATAGCCGCGCCGCATCGCCTCGAACCGCGCCTCGAAGCCGCGTTGGAATCGCATGAAGGGATTGCGGCGAAGCTCATGCGCCGTCCGATGCACGTGCCTGCGGAGCAGAAAATTGGCCAGCGTCGGCACCAGCGTGCGCGAGAGCAGGTAGGAGCCGATCATGGCGAACACCACCGCTTCCGCAAGTGGCCGGAACAGATACCCGGCGACGCCGCCGAGCGTGAACATCGGCACGAATACGATGCAGATGCAGAGCAGCGAGACGGTCGCCGGCACCACAATCTGTGCCGCGCCATCCATGATCGACCGCTCCACCTCCTTGCCCATTTCGAGGTGGTAATTCATGTTCTCGATTGTGACGGTCGCGTCATCGACCAGGATGCCGACGGCGAGCGCCAGCCCGCCCAGCGTCATGATGTTGATCGTCTCGCCGAGCACGGAGAGCATGGTCAGCGAGAACAGCACGGCGAGCGGGATCGATATCGTGATGATCAGCGTGGACCGCCAGCTGCCCAAAAACACCAGGATCATCAGGCCGGTCAGCGTGGCCGCAATCACTGCCTCGCGCACCACGCTCAGCACCGAGGATTTCACGAACACGGACTGGTCGCCGACCGCGGTCAGATGCAGGCTGGGCGGCAGCGTCGACTCGATTTGCGGCAGCAGCGCCCTGATATTGGCGATGATATCCAGCGTGGAGGCAGCGCCGGCCTTCAGGATCGTCATCAGCACCGCGTGGCTGCCATCGACATGCACGATATTGTTCTGCGGCGGCGATCCGTTACGGATATTCGCGACGTCGCGCATATAGACGACTGTGCCGTTCACGCGCTTGATCGGCAGATCCTCGAGCTCGGCATATTCGCGCGGCGCGTCGTTGAGCGCCACGTTCCATTCGAATTTGCCGACTTTCTGCGTTCCCACCGGCGTGATCAGGTTCTGCTTCGCCAGTGCCACCACCACATCCTGCGCCGAAAGCCCGTGGCTTTGCAGCGCGTGCTGGTCGAGATCGATCTGGATTTGCGGGACCTTTCCGCCGTACGGCGAAGGGATCGCGGCGCCCTCCACCGTCGCCAGCTGAGGCCTGATGAAATTCTGTCCGAAATCGAACAGCCTTGTCTGCGACAGCGACGGGCTGGAGAGCGCCAATTGCAGGATCGGCACGCTGGAGGCATTGAAGGAGAGTACATAGGGCGGCGTGATGCCCGGCGGCAGATATTTCAGCACGGTCTGCGACGCGGCCGTCACCTGCGCCAGCGCCGCATTGATGTTCACGCTCGGCTGAAAGAAGATTTTCACCACGCCATAGCCGAAGATCGACTGGCTTTCGATATGCGCGATGTCGTTGACCTGGGAGCTTAGCGTGCGTTCGTAATAATAGACGATGCGGCCGGACATGTCGTCCGGCGACATGCCATTATAGGTCCATACGGCGGCCACGACCGGGATGCCGATATTGGGCAGAATGTCGGTCGGGGTGCGGATGGCGGATTGCACGCCGAAAATCAGGATCAGCAGGGCCATCACCACGAAGGTGTATGGCCGCCGCAGGGCGACGCGGACGATGCCGATCATGGCAAGGCGCGGGCCCGCAGCGCGCGCCGGCTGGCCAATGACAGGGGTGCGGATCGACGCAACGCGGTTTTCCCAGGGTTCGATAAAGCAGCCTGCATATACGGAAGGTGCGTCCGCGCCGGCATTACATGTGCTTTATACCGGCAGACCCCGGCAGCGGTCCGTGGATCGGATACTTGGTAACATAAAAAAGGCCAGGGGCTCCGCCCCTGGACCAAGCTGGGGCCGCCGGCCCCGTCGTGCGAAGCACGCCCTCGGCGAGCCGGGTCCAGGGCTCTGCCCCATAGGCACTAAGATACGGTTTATGGAACGAAATCAACGAGTTGAATTTTAGTGGCTTCGC
>Ga0302326_10029474_pt1 | contig 11011 bp, 8 predicted proteins | sample Palsa_T0_3_FD_202264 | JGI IMG/M metagenome (GOLD analysis project Ga0302326, IMG submission 202264) | Peat permafrost microbial communities from Stordalen Mire near Abisko, Sweden - Palsa_T0_3 | ecosystem: Environmental > Terrestrial > Soil > Palsa > Peat permafrost | place: Sweden: Abisko...
GCTTTCCGGCCAAGAACTACAAGCCAAATCAAAAAAGTCACAAGCTCTGAGCGAAGCGCCGCGCGGATCTATCCCATATCAAATGGTTTATGGCGCGGAGTCGAAGGACCCCGGCGATGCTTGTTGGCAGATGCTCTTCCAAGCTTTCCAACCACGAACTACAAGCCAAATCAAAAAAGTCACAAGCTCCGAGCGCAGCCGAGGGATCTGCAGTTCTGCGGACCATTCCTGGAAATGTTTTCGACAGAGAGGTCATGGACCTGGCGGCCCGCCCAAGCTGATGAAAATGGATTGAAGGGCACGGCCTTCAGAATCTGCGTGAGACCTGCGGTCAAGCGATTTGCGCGCCTGAACTGGAGGGATTGGAGCATCGATTCCCATTTTCGACCACAGCCGAAAATTGACTTCCTTTCACTCCTTCTCCACCACGGCTGGAATGACAAGATGAAGCCAGATCCCGTAACCGAGGAGAGAAATGCTGAAAGAGGCGCTGGCAATCCTTCTTGCAGCTCTTTCCCTGCCCGCCTCCGCTCGCACCTGGAACGCCAGGGCAGACTGGGGCGCCACGGGTAACGGAAAAACCGACGACTCCCCCGCAGTCCAGCGCGGCATCGCAGCCATGGCTGACGGAGATACCGTTGTCTTCCCTTCTCCCGGAACCTATTACCTGGCATCGACTGTGCTCTTCTCCACCGGCGGAATAAGAGTTACATGCCAACCCGGAGCCACTCTCGCGGGTCCGAACAAGGGCACTGACATCTTCGCCAACCTCCAATCGAATACCGCCATCGGCGGCTCGGCTACAACCGGCTGCATCTTTGACGGAGGCGGCATTCAGGCCTACGGAAAAGGCGGCGATGGAGGACAGACGCTTAGCCAGGCAATCACCAATCTGACCTTTACCTACAACACCTTTAAGAACATGACTCACGGCCCCAACAACTTTCGCAGCAATGGAGCAATCTTTATCGGGGGCGGTTCCAATCATGTGGTCATCCGCCACAACACCTTCTCCAATATCACGCCGTACGACGACGGCTACAACTCCGAGGGCTTGCACTACGGGGAACAATACGACCCGGACGGCGACGCGGCGCGCGCCGCCATCTGGTTTTATGGCGGCTCCAACTACTCCATCGACCACAACACTTTCCTGCACGACTACCAGAACATCAAAGCCTGCCAGGGCCAGCAGTTCCAGGCGCAGAACATACTGGTTCACCACAACTACTCCGACTCCCATCATCGGATGTTCCTGGAGATCAACACCGGGAGCGGTTGCGGTAACCCGATGTACAACGCCGGGATTGCCAACTTTCAGATCTACGACAATTACGATTACAACGCCGGCGGCGCTCACCCTGCAGCCAGCACCTTTGGTTTCTCGGCGCCCTTCGCGCTAGCCACACAGCCCGGCCACACCGTCGACACACCCATCCCCATGAGCGGCGTGCTCTGGTACAACAACCTGCTCAAGGGAGTCGTCAACCACAACCAGTACGTCGGCATCGGCCTGGAAGTGGGCGCCGAAAACATGAACATCTATCACAACACAGTGATGGCCCAGTGGCCGACGGCAGGTTATGGATTCGGCGGCACTGCCGGGGGCTTCATGCAAGACAACTATGGATGCATCCTCGCTCCGTCGTACGCCGGCAACACCTATTTCGGGGATGCCAACGGCAAGACCACCGTCACCTACCGGCGAAACCGAAATGCGGGCATTTGTCCCCCGGGGCTTGCTTCCTTATCGATCTCATTAGGCGCGGTTACCAACACTGCAGGAAGACTGACCGCCGCGGCCACCGTGACCACGGTCGAGTATGGGATACAGGGCGTGGTCTTTTCCCTGGATGGCCGCTACGTGAGCGCCGTGATGGGTCCCGGACCCTACACCTTTAACTATGGGGCGGCCGCACTGCCCACCGGCTCTCACCGCGTCGCCGTCACCGCCGTGGATGCGGTCGGCGTGCTCTCGGCATGCGGCGGCCAACGCGTCTTCACCACCAGCGGAGTCGGACCTGCCGGTCCCATCGCTCCCAATGTCGATCCCGGGCAACAGGACTTCGATATCGCCGGCAATGCGGACGACCCGATCAACGGCCGGTCGGGCCGGTCGCTTACCATTTTGGGCAAATTACCGAAGTGACCCAAAAGCGGCTTTGCGGTAACTACAACTTTTCGTTACGACCCCCAATCTTCCGTTTATCTAAAGCTATTCTTAGACTTCGACCCACTCTACAAATCGAGGACCTTCTTGCACTTAGTAACCGGCCTGAGCGAAGCAGTCGCGTCTTCCCTACATCCGCGAGTCAACATTCTCGGTGTCGGCGTGAGTGCGCTCAACATGGAGACTGCGCTGCGCGAGACGGAGTTATTGGTGAATCGCGCAGGACAAGGTTACGTGTGCGTGACCGGCGTGCACGGAATCATGGAAGCGCAATCGGATAAGACGTTTTGCGAGATTCTCAATCGCTCCTTTCTGACTACGCCAGATGGCATGCCCACGGTGTGGCTCGGCCATATTCACGGCTTCAGGCAAATGGCTCGGGTGTACGGCCCGGATTACATGCTCGCGGTCTGCGAGCGTTCCGTAGCACTCGGCTATAAACACTTTCTCTACGGCGGCAAACCCGGAGTTGCCGAGGCGTTGCGGGCTGAACTGATCCGTCGCCTCCCCGGGCTCAGAATCGTGGGTACCTATACGCCGCCCTTCCGCCCCCTCAACCGCGACGAAGAGGACGAACTTTGCGCGCAGCTGGAGTCATCCCAGGCCGACATATTGTGGTGCGGCCTGAGCACCCCCACGCAAGAACGATTCATGTCCGCTTATAGCCAACGCCTGCCGGTCAAACTGATGGTCGGCGTGGGCGCCGCCTTCGACCTGCTCAGCGGAAATCTCAGCGAAGCCCCCGATTGGATGAAAAAGACAGGATTGCAATGGATGTACCGGCTGATCAAGGAACCCAAGCGCCTATGGCGCCGCTACCTGGTAAACAATCCAAGATTCACCTGGCTGACCTTCCTGCAGCTTACCGGCTTGAAAGGTTTTTGAGCCAAGTTGCAACCGAGAGGCCTTGAACAAAAATCAGCACCGGAGAAATGCTCGCGATGGCCGTTCTAGATGTTATGAAGCCAGAAGCCTCGACCTCAGCTGAGCCCCGTGCCTCGCGTCTGTACTTGCGCTTACTCTGCTTTTTCCTGCTGCTCTACATCCCGGTCCAATGGGTTGTCGGCCGGCGCCCCGGCAGCACATCGATCTTCTCCTCCCAGCATCGACAGCTGCAGCAGGAATTCCTGGACATGCACGTGGCCCTGCGCCGGCAGATCTTCTCCCTGTGCACGCAGCACGGCGTTCACGATATCTTTTTCTCCGCCGCCGATGTCGCATCTCCCTACTTCGTCAACCAGGCTCCTCCCGGCTGCGAACTCCACCGGCCTACCGATGTCACCCCGATTGCGCCCTCCCGGGAACTAGCCTGCTCGGCAGTGGTCGTGGACGAAAGCCTGCCCGACGCCTGGAACCCGGTTCGCCATTGGGAGATGCTTGGCCCCATGGAGAAAAAACTGGCGCCGCTGAGCGAGTGGGAGTCTGAGACCGGGCAATTTGGCTTTCAGCTCCTGCAGGCGCGGGCTTGTCAGCAAGCCGGCCAGACTGCGGAGAGGTGATGCTCACCCGTACCACCCGATCCACCGATTCGCCGCGACTTCTCACCCCCTGGCCCTCTATTTCCAATCCCGTCGTCTTTGTCCTGCTGCTGGCGTCGATCTTCTTCGCCATCCTGGCGCTGGCCCGGGCGAATGTCTTGACCTTTCCTCTGCCCAATGAGGATGACGCCAGCTTCTTTTTCCCGGCATGGAACCTCGCGGTCCACGGCACACTGCGCGTTCCCCTGCTCAATGCGCCGGACGGCATATTCTGGGTCCCTCACGGTTTCTACCTCTGGCTCGCTCTCTTTCTTCGCGCCTTTGCGCCCACCGTAGAGGTGGCGCGCACGGTGGGACAGCTGACCACCGCAGCAGCAGCCGTGCTGCTCGTCCTGGCGTATTCGCGTATTTGTAGATCCCGCGGCTACGCCCTGCTCTGCGGCTTGCTGCTGGTTTCGCCCGGCATGATCTTCGCGGCCAACACCGTTCGCATGGAATCGCTTATGTTGTTGCTGCTGGCCGCCGGCCTGCTGCTGCACAGCTATGAGCGCCGCCTGGCGGCCGCTGCGGTCTTCATCCTCGCCGTGGTGGTGCATCCTGCCCTGCTGCTCGGCGCGACGCTCTATGCGGTTGGCATCTTCTGGACAGAGGTAGTTATTCCCATGCATCTGAGCAGGCCCCGGGTCACGGTGAAGGGGCGATTGCTCACCATGGTGATTGTGTCCGCGGTAGCCGCCGCGATCGCGCTCGAGGGCGTTTACCTGCTGCACCATCTGTCCACGTTTCATCAGCACATGGCCTACCAGATAGCGCGCAAAGCAAACCGTAGTCCTCTCAAAACGCTCCTTACCAAGCGTGGGCTGCTGCTCATCTGCGAAGCGGTATTCACCTCTGCCGCGATCGCCTACCTTTATCGCCATCCCCAGGCCTGGCGCGTTTTTGTTCGCGAGCTCCTTCCTCTCTTCCTGCTTGCGCTAGGTCTCTCGGCCTACGCCACGCTGGGGCGTGAGATCCCTTACAACGTCTATAGCTACGCTGTTCTTCCCGCTACATTCTTTTGTCTGACCGATCGCATGCTCTCTCTTCCGTTCACCCCGCGGTAACCCCAGGTAACTTGCTCGACACGCTCCCCAGCAATCAAATTCACCGTCTTGTTACTCCCCAATCACCGCGCTTTAACACTGCGAAATTAATGCTGGATGGCGGTCGCGCAGCCGGCCCTTGAAGGGAGCACTAGATGCAAAAGCTCATAGCCACATCCTTAGCCTCGTTGATGTTTGCCGGGACGCTATCCAATCCCATGGTCGCGGAGGCGCAAACCAAGACGGCCACTCCGATTAAGCACCTGGTCGTCATCTTTCAGGAAAACATCTCGTTCGATCACTATTTCGGAACCTATCCAAACGCTGTGAACCCACCCGGCGAACCGGTCTTCAAGGCTGCATCCGGCACCCCGGCGGTGAATGGGCTCACCGACGGGCTCCTTTTCAACAATCCCAACTTCCTGAACACCCAGGCAAATGCCCCGGGCGCGGCGAACCCCTTCCGCCTCGACCGCTCTGAAGCCGCGACCTCAGACCAGGATCATGATTACCTGAACGAGCAAGAGGCGTTCAACGGCGGGCTGATGGACTCCTTCCCCAAGTACACCGGCACCCCCGGACCACCGCCGGCAGGGCAGACCACCGCCGGCATCGTGATGGGCTACTACGACGGCAATACCGTCACCGCTTTTTGGAACTACGCCCAGCGCTTTGCCATGAGCGACAACTCTTACGGGACTAACTTTGGTCCTTCCACTGATGGAGCGGTCAACCTGGTCTCCGGCCAGCTGAATGGCGTAAGTGATCAGGTCAACGCCACCGCCGACGTGGTGCCGGACGGCGGCGGGGGCTACACCCTGGTCAGCGATGCCGATCCAGTTGGAGACACGTGCTCCACCACCACCGGGGCGCAGGTTGCATTCGGCGGAACCAACGTCGGCGACCTGCTCAACAGCAAGGGAATCAGCTGGGGCTTTTTCGAAGGCGGCTTCGACCTGACGGTCACGAATGCGAACGCCACCACCGGCTGCCTGCGCAGCACCACCTCTGCAATAACGGCCGTAAAGAAGCTGGATTACATTCCACATCACCAGCCCTTCCAGTACTACACCTCTACCCAGAACCTGGCGCACACCCGGCCGACATCCCCCAGCACCGTGGGCATCGATGGCGACCCCGCAAATCACCAGTACGACCTTCACGACTTCTACGACGCAATCAACGCCGGCAACTTCCCCACCGTCAGCTTCCTCAAGGCGCCTGGTTATCAGGACGGCCATGCGGGTTACTCCGATCCACTGGACGAGCAAACCTTCGTGACCACGGTTATCAATTTCCTGCAGAAGCACAAGGACTGGGAGAACACTGCAGTGGTGATCGCCTACGACGATTCCGACGGATGGTATGACCACCAGATGGGTCCGATCGTGAACCAATCCGCCAGCGCCCAGGACGCTCTCACCGGCCCCGGCCTGTGTGGAACGGGGCTTAATGCCTTGCCGGGTGTGAACGTTGCCCATGCCCAGGGACGCTGCGGCTATGGTCCACGCCTTCCCCTGCTGGTGATCTCGCCTTATTCCAGGCACAACTTTGTCGACCATTCCGTCACCGACCAGACCTCGATCCTGCGTTTCATCGAGGACAACTGGCTGGATAGCCAACGCATACCGGGCTCGTTTGATGCGCTCGCCGGCAAGCTGGACCCCATGTTCAATTTCAAAGCGGCGCCTGACACCACTCCGTACATCCTGAATACAAGCACGGGAGAACCCAAGTAAGAATCTTCCGCAGCAGAACAGCAGGGCAGCGGGACGTTTGTCCCCTGCCCTGTTTGGTTTATGTTCGTTGAGTGAGGATTTGATTTGATTACCCGTCGCAGGTTCCTTGGAGGAACCGGAGTTCTGGCCGCCGGAATTTCTCTCGGCAATCTGCCATCCCCCCAGGAAGAGCCGGCTCTCGATCCTGGAAAACTAACTCCCTACGTCGATCTACTCCCCATCCCGCAGATCGCGCAGCCTGCCGGAATGCGCCCCAGCCCGGAGAATCCCAGCCTGCAGCTTCCCTACTACCGCATGGCCATGCGGGCCATCGAATGCAAAGTCCATCGCGATTTGCCCGCCACCCGCATGTGGGGCTTTGGCTCCACTTCACCCGGGCCAACCTTCGAAGCCCGAAGCAACCACGGATTGCTGGTGGAATGGGTGAACCAGCTCCCGGAGCGCCACTTTCTGCCCATCGACCATACCCTGCACGGCGCCGAGAAAAGCCTGCCCGCGGTCCGCAGCGTCATTCACCTGCACGGCGGCAAGACGCCCCCCAACAGCGATGGCTACCCCGAGCACTGGTACGTCCCGGGCAAGTCGGCCACCTTCTATTATCCCAACCGGCAGGATGCGGCGATGCTCTTCTACCACGACCACACCATGGGCATCAATCGGCTCAATATTTATGCCGGACTGCAAGGCATGTACTTCATCCGCGACGAAGCGGAAGACGCGTTGAAACTGCCCCAGGGAAAATACGAGATTCCGCTGTTGGTCTACGATCGCTTTCTTCTGCCCGATGGCCAGCTTCAATATCCGGTCTCCCCCAAGCCGGAGGCGCCCTGGGTCCCCGAAGTCTTCGGCAATGCAATCCTGGTCAACGGCAAGCTCTTCCCTTACCTGGAGGTCGAACCGCACAAGTATCGCTTCCGGGTAATGAATGGCTCCAACGGCCGCTTCTATCGTTTTTCGCTGGGCAAGCTACTCCCCTTCCAGCAGATCGGCACGGAGCAAGGGCTCTTTGCGGCGCCTGTCCCAGCCCAGCGTATTTTGCTGGCTCCGGCGGAGCGAGCTGACTTCGTCTTCGATTTCAGCGCCCACGCCGGTGAGACCATCCTGCTGCGCAGCGACACCTTTGAGATCATGCAATTCCGTGTGGCGGCCAAGGGAACACCCGACGCCTCTTCGCTCCCGCCGGCTCTGAGAACCTTTGAGCGGATTCCCGAAAGCCGCGCCGTCAAGACGCGGCGCCTTACGCTCGATGAGCGCCTGGATCTGGTGAAGCGGTCCATGGGCATGTTGCTGAACAACACGCCGTGGCACATGCCGGTGACAGAGAAGCCGGTGCTCAACACCACAGAGATATGGGAGCTGGTTAACCTGACAGACGATGCCCATCCGATCCATCTGCATCTGGTCAGATTCCAGATCCTCGACCGCCGTCCCCTTGACACCTTTGAATTTCAAGACAAGGGGACCGTCCGCTTCACCGGCCCGTCGGTGCCTCCGTCACCGACGGAGAGCGGCTGGAAAGACACCGTGCGTGCGGAGCCTGGAGTCATCACGCGCATCATCATCCCCTTCGAAGGATTCGCCGGCCGCAACGTCTGGCATTGCCACATCCTGGAGCACGAAGATAACGAGATGATGCGCCCGTATGAAGTTGTTACTGCATAGGGGATGGGCTTTGATCTGAAGAGCACCACCTCCATAAACCCAAAACCACGGTGGGTGGCCCAGGTCTCGTTTTTGAGACCTGGGGGTCATGTAGAGGGACACCAATCCCGGTTCTCTTCGATCCGAAGAGAGTCCACAATGTACGACAATAAGGGATGGCCGAAGTACGCATGGACAAGTGGCTCTGGGCGGCAAGGTTCTTCAAGACCCGCGCCCTGGCGGCAAAAGCTTGTGAACTGGGGAGAATTACCTCCAACGGGCAGCCAGCCAAGAGCGCCCGCCCGGTACGTGTGGGCGACATGCTGCAGGTAAAGAACGAAGCCGGCGAGTTTCAAGTAGAGGTACTTCTGCTGAGCGAGATCCGCGGGCCGGCATCCGTAGCGCAGACTCTCTACCGGGAAACAGAGGCAAGCCGTGCCATGCGCTTACGACTAGCCGAAGAGCGGAAAGCGATGCCGTACTTCGAGCCAATCGCAGCTGGCAAGCCCTCCAAGCGCAACCGCCGGGTGCTCGACCGGCTGCGGGGCAGGGCGTAAAGCGCAGAAAATCTTCATTGCGCCGCCGCCGACGGAATGTTACGTTCGCCAAGAATGTTGCCATCGCAGGAAGCCTCTCCCACAGCCGCCGTCTTAGGCGAGATAGGCCTTCCCGAGCCCATTTCTCAGCTGGCTTCCCGTGCCTGGGATGCCATCATCGTCGGCGCGGGTCATAACGGTCTTACCTGCGCCGCCTACCTGGCACGCGCCGGCAAACGAGTGCTGGTGCTGGAGAGCCGCCCGCGTGTCGGCGGCGCCTGCACCATCGAGGAGCCCTTCCCCGGCGTCCTGATGTCGCCCTGCGCCTACCTTGCCGGACTTCTTCATCCGCTGGTCGTGGATGAGCTTGGCCTGGTGCAGCGCGGCTTCCATTGGACGCCCGCCGCCAACGGCCTCTTTGTCCCCTTTCTCGACGGCGACAGCGTGCAGCTCTGGGATGACGATGACGCCTGCGAAGCGGAGATCCGGCGTTTCGCTCCCCGCGATGTAAATGGCTGGAAAGCCATGACCGCCGTGATCCGCCGTCTGCGCGATGCCTTGCGCCCTGACGGCGATCGCGATCTGTGGATCGGCGACGCGCCCTCGCAGCAAGAGCTCGACGCTCGCCTGGGCAACGACCAGGAAGCCCGCCAAGCGCTCTTCCATTGGTCGATGGCGGAGTTCGTAGCCCATTATCTCGATGACGAGCGCCTGCAATATGCCTACCTGGGCCAGGGAGTCATCGGCACCAACGCCAGCCCCTTCGATCCCGGCACGGCCTCCATTCGTTATCACCACTCATCCGGTCGCCTGGGCGGCATTCCAGGCATGTGGGGCTACGTCAAGGGTGGGATGGGCATGGTCTCCTTTTATTTCTGCGACGCCGCGCGCGAGGCCGGGGCCACGATTGCCGCCGGGGTTGCGGTGGCGGAGATCCTGCCCGGCGAGGGTGTTTTGCTGGATGGTGGCGAGCGTATCTCCGCTCCGGTGGTGATCTCGAATGCCGACCCGGTAGTTACGCTGCGCTTGTTGGGCAAGCACGCAGCTTCCGACTTCCGCTCAAAGGTCGAGGGTCTATCGATTACGGGTTGTACCGTCAAGTTGAACGTGTTGTTGCGCGAGCTGCCTGACTTTCTCGCTCGTCCCGGCCAGGCGCAGCCCCACCACTATGGCCAGATCAACGCGCCGCTCACCCACGCGGAGTGGAAGGCCGGCTTCGCCGCCAGCCGTAAAGGGGAACTGCCCGAGCACCTGTGGTGCGAAATATATTTCCAAAGCGTGCATGACTCCAGCGTGGTTCCCGCGGGCCAACACACCATGAGCGTCTTCGCCCAGTATGTTCCCCACACCTTCGCCGCCGGCTCCTGGGATGACCATCGCGAGCAGGTGCGCAAGCTGGCCTTCGATTCCATCGGCCGCTTCTGTTCCAACCTGCCCGATGCCGTGCTGCAAGCGCAAGTGATGGGCCCACCGGATATTGAGGAGAAGGTCGGGCTCACCGGCGGCCATATTTTTCAGGGCGAGTGCCTGCCGGGAAACATGTGGAGCCGGCGCTTTGCGGCGCGCACCTCCATGCCCGGCGTCTACCTGTGTGGCGCCTGCACTCATCCCGGGGGAAGTGTCATCGCCATGAACGGCCGTAACGCCGCCATGGCTGTGCTCAAAGATATGCAGAGAGGTTTCTGATGGCAGCAGAGAAGCTGAAGCGAGAGCTCGGTTTCCGCGATGTGGTTCTCTTTTATATCGTCAGTGGCCTCAGCCTGCGCTGGATGGCAACTGCGGCGGCGGCCGGCCTATCCGCCATCGCGGTATGGCTCTTGGCCTTCTGTTGTTTTTTCCTTCCCCTCGCCGGCAGTGTACTCGAGCTCTCCTCCCGCTATCCCCAGGAGGGCGGCCTTTACGTGTGGACCCGCGAAGCCTATGGCGAATTTGCCGGCTTTATGGCCGCGTGGACCTACTGGATGAGCAACCTTCCCTACTTCGCGGCCGTGCTTTACTTCGCCGCCAGCAGCCTGCTTTTTGCCACCCCGCGCGCCCAACATCTGGCCGCTATCGACAGTTACTACCTGCTCTTCACCACGAGTATGCTGGCGCTGATTACCGTGCTGAACGTAGTCGGGCTGGGCGTGGGTAAGTGGCTCAACAATCTTGGCGCAGTGGGCATGGTGCTGCCGGTATTGATTCTTATCGCGCTCGGCTGCCTGTCGTTCGCGCATTTCGGCTCCGCCACTCAATTCACCGTTGCCGCCGCCATTCCTCGCGCGCAGGTAAAGGACCTCATCTTCTGGTCGACCATCTTTTTTGCCTTCAGCGGCTGCGAATGCGCTTCCTTCATGGGCGATGAGATCAAGGACGCGCGCCGCAT